>ERZ808035.53-NODE-53-length-159597-cov-5.457516_pt1 | contig 159597 bp, 131 predicted proteins | sample MGYA00380189_ERZ808035 | MGnify/ENA primary metagenome ERZ808035 (study PRJEB31490, sample SAMN06133407) | mouse gut metagenome | isolation source: M5_1 | host: mice | place: China: Chengdu | collected 2015-05 ... | reverse complement strand
CCGCGACATAATCATTCAGCACCGACAGGTCAATCCTCGTCATAAAATCGTTAAGCTGCGCCATATCTTTGGATGTTGTTTCTTTTTCTCAGTTTGGATGGTCTCAGGTTTGTCTGCTCGTTATAACAGTTTGGTTTGGTTCGGGCTTTATATATACTAGATAAACTAATCCTACATATACGGCTGGGCAAAAGAAAAACAGTAATGCTCAGTCTTTCGTTCTTGATAATCCTGCTGATTTGTCGGCAACTTATGGGGTTTATGCGTCCACAAACAAGTCATCGGCTGTGATTTGCGAATGGATATTATTCATCGAATAGGAGTTCTTCACAAGTCCGGAACTTGTTATCATTGTCAGGGCGATTCCTTTGCGTGTCTTTGTGATCTGGCGAAACAAAGCTACTTTATTACGCAGGTTCTCAATATATTTCTTATCAATTGTATAAGGATTGTCGGAATATTTAATCTCACAAAGATTAATCACTTTGTCGCTTCGGTCAATCAACAGGTCAATCTGCGCTCCGGGATGTTCATCAGTGGCAGCGGTGCGCCATGAGTATTCGTTAGTGATAACCCCATTTATTCCAAGAGCCTTTTTTATCTGTTCGGAGTGCAAGAGACAGACCCTCTCGAACGCCAGACCACTCCATGAGTTAAAGACGGAAGTCATCTGTATCTTCGACCAATAATTGGCATCCGTATTCTTGCGACCTTCCATAAATTTGAAGTAGAACAGCGTGAAGTTATCAATAAGCTGATAGAGGGCATTCTTTGTCTTAGAGCCAATAGCTTGGTAACGACGGATAAAACCGCAGTTTTCCAAATCCTCAAGATGTTTTGTGAGTTGACCGTTTGTGGCGAGGTTGGAATTTGCAATTATCTCTTCACGTGTCATTCCAATCTTCTTTTTGGCCAAAGCTGTTATTATATCCAGATACGGCTCCGGCTGCTTAAAAAGCGATGAGTATAATTCCTTAAACTCATTTCCCAATTTTGGCGTTCTGCCAAACAGCAATGTGTCAATGTTTTGGGGAAGACTGAGCGACTTGTTTAGAAGAGACCAATAAAAGGGAATACCACCAAACACCATATACGCCTCCATTATCTCTTGCCGTTCCAGAGGCAAATTGATGCTCTTTGCATATAATTCACATTCATGCAGATTAAACGGTTGAAGATGTATTTGATTATTCAGACGATTATGCAGACCTCCTCTGTTTTTGAGTATCTTCTTCACCATCCATGATGTTGCAGAGCCACACACTATAAGGAGAATATCTTTTCGCGCTGAAGCCCAAGCATTCCAAAAGTTCTCAAAAGCAGGCATAAAACTTGATTTTGGACCATCCATCCACGGCAATTCATCCAAAAACACTACCTTTTTCCCTTCTGGTAATCCTTCAAGATACTGCTCCAACATGTAAAATGCCTCAATCCAGTTATTCGGGTAGGAGCCTCCCTTGAATCCTTGACTCTTTAGAGTTAAATAGAATCGTTGCAACTGCTCCTTTGTAGAAGCTTGCGCCATTCCGGAATAAGTAAATGCAAAGTTATCTTGAAAGACCTCCCTAACCAGATAGGTCTTACCAATTCTACGGCGTCCAAATACAGCGACAAACTTAGACTCGTCTGAATCGTAGGCCTGTCGCAGCTCTTGTATCTCTTTCTCTCTTCCTATCAGCATATAAGATATAATTTAGACTGCAAAGATACAAAAAGATTCTTACATCGCACAGCCAAATCCAATATTTCTACACCACATTTGGCTATACGATGTAAGTAGCTCCGATACAATTGGGCTCAATATTCAAGGGTACGACAACGATATTTACCTACGTCACATAGCCAAATCGCATATTTTGCACACTCATTTGGCACCGTCATGGATGATCGACGTCGGATTAGTTTGGTTCGGGCTTTATATATGCCCGATAAACCAAACCTACACATACGACTGGGCAAAAGAAAAATATCTTAATCCACTACATCGGGGAACTAACTTATGCAAAACGCACAAGTCAGGCATCAAGTCTTTTAGAATACTTCTTCTTTTGCGCCGTTGATAATTGCGTCTATCTCGTCGGCGATTACGTTGGAGGAGAGTTTGATGTAATCTATGAAGGTCTTTGGGGGCTTGTGTCCGCTGACGTGCATCATCTGGACAATGGTGAATTTGTGGAAGAGATACATATTGGTGATGCCACTGCGTCGGGCGTTGTAGGTGGTCACACAATCATAGCGGGACATCATAACTTTTCCTTTGTAGTTGTACCATATTTCGATATATTTTACTTTGTTAAATTGATTAAAGAGAGTTTTAACAATTAAGGCATTGAAACTGTGCTGGATTATTGCTAACTTTGCATTATAGAGAGAACTTTGAGAATCGGTAAGTGGGATGAGTACAAGAAACGTCCTGTGCAAAATGCCCATAATGCCATAAGATATCAGTGGAGCAAATGATATTATTCACCGCAATAATTAGTGTATATAGTTGATAAACACGCGACTATATAAATACTGACAATGCTGGTGGCACCACCAAAGGCCGCTAATTCTCAATGAATTAGCGGTCTTTTGTTTAACCCCATCCCTCCGGGTCACCACAAAAGTCGCCGCACCCCACTCAATATCCTGAAATGCAGCTTATTAAGCGCGTCGTGGTGTATGCGCATCTATATGTGCCGACTTCTAACTTGCTGATATTCAACTATTGACTTGCTGCTATTCATCATCGTTCACCACCGTTCAACTCCACCAAGCCTCCTCAATACCCTAAACTTTAACAGACTTTAACTATGTGGAAGCCTCTAAAATGTGGTGACCTTAGCCCAAAATCGCCCCGGGTCACCACGCTAAATAGTTAAAATCTCATAATAATTTCGTAACTTTGTTGATGTTTTTTCATAGAGTTAACTACTTATAAATTCAAATGAAAAAGATTTTGCAAACAGGTTTAGCATTTGGAATCGAAAATGGTTCTTGTAGTGCATGTAACTTAAATTACTCATGGCTCTTCAATTCTCCATCTAATCTTTTATGGGTGGATAAAATTGTTGTTACAAAGCCTATATGGGATATCTTAATGAAAGATAACCCAACTGAAAATATGGATAAACATGAGATGAAAGTCGGCGGGAATGAAATTCAAAAAACAATGAAACTTGTTTACGAGATTCTCAATTCCGTTAATCTAATAGAAATTATTCAGAGTAATGATATATCTGAAGAAGAGAGTTCATTAATATATGCGCAGATAGACGATGATATTAATTTATTGAAATATCATGGTTTTGTAAATAATGAAGACGATCATATGTATTCAATTGCAAATCATGAATATTGCATACCTATGCTATGGTCATTGTATGCATCTCTTCTTTTTTCCAGAAAAGAAGATTGCAGTTTTTCTTTAGAGGATTCTGACTTATCATATCTTAATACTTTATTACCAATTAAAATTGGATACGATTTTTCTATTGGCAAAAAGACCTTAGCTATAAATAGTATTCTTGAAATGTTCTTGCCAGAGTTTCAAATTTGGCCAGAGTTTTTATATGAGAATAAAGAACGTTGCCAACTCTGTAATAATTACAAGAAGTGTGGCGATTCTTATCTAAAAACTGTAGAAAATAGACTGTTTAACTTATTGGAACAACGTGAGCATGATGAAATAAAAGAATTCTGTAAAATCTTAGATTCTATTTGCGATAAGAGATTCAAATATGCATACGAGATAGAGCCTCTGGATTTACTAAGGGAATTAAATATTGAAAAGGTAAAGGTCCAGAGAAAACTTAATCGAGTGTACAAAAAAGTTAATCGTTGGTCTAAGATAATTGGGACGATATCAGCCGGATTATCTTTAGGGGCATTTTTTAATCATCCTGAAATAACCGCTATAGGAGGTGTCGGAATTTTTGCATCACAAACTACCGAAAAAATTAATAATTATTTTCGCGATAAATACAATTGGGTAAATTTCGTAAACAAGCATGCTTATAGAGCACAAATTACTCAAAACAAATGACTATGTTTATCGCAATTCTAACGTATAAGAAACCGCTGAGCGAAGTTGACCGATTCCTTGCTGCTCACCGTGAATATCTTTCCAAGCATTATGCCGCCGGAGATTTCATCGCCTCCGGACCCCAGACATCTCGCGTTGGCGGAGTAATCATGATTAAAGCCAACGACCGCACAGCCGTGGAAGCCATCATAGCGCAAGACCCATTCAACATCAACGGCATCGCCGACTATCAGATTGTGGATTTTATTCCTACGATGTTCTGTGATGATATTCTCAAAACTATTCTCTGATTATGCCATACATATCAATCGAAAGCGGCAGACTGACCGCTGAACAGAAGAAAGAGCTGATTGAGCGGCTGACAGCAACAGCCTCCGAGATAACCCATATCCCAGAACAGTTCTTCACAGTCACCATCAAAGAGTTGCCGGATGAAAACTTCGGCATCGGCGGCAAGTCAATCAACGAGATTAAACGCAACTACAAACCATGAGCCTCACATTACGCCCATATCAACCTTCGGATGCTGCGGTGATTACATCGTGGGTAAAAAGCGAATATTTTATGCGCCAATGGTGTGCCGATAGGTATGAGCGTTATCCTGTCACTCCCGAAGATATGAACAGATACTATGAGAGATACATTGACGGACAACGTTCACGCGCATTGGCAATGGTGAATGGCAGTGATATTGTGGGATATATCACACTTCGCATTCCGGCAGACGATCCGGTGGAACAGCGATTGGGATTTGTCATAGTTGATGATTCAAAGCGCGGACGCGGTTTAGGGAAAGCTCTTGTTTCCATGGCAATCAAGTATGCTTTTGAAACTCTTGGGGCTATGAAAGTGTCACTCGGTGTCTTTGAAAATAATCCGTCCGCCATCCATTGCTATGAGTCTGCCGGTTTTCATCGCGTATCACTGTCTGAAACCGAAAGTTACGAATGTCTGGGAGAAACTTGGAACTGCATCGAGATGGAACAGTACAATATGGATAAGAAAATATACCCCCGTTCCAGTGATAATCAGACGGTGTATCTGAAATCGGTTGTCACGCGCCCTACAATTGAGGTCGGAGACTTCACTATCTACAATGATTTTGTAAATGATCCGCGAGACTTCGAGAAAAACAATGTGCTGTATCACTATCCGATAAATAATGACAGGCTTATTATCGGTAAGTTTTGCTCGATAGCCTGCGGTGCCAAGTTTATTTTCAACTGCGCCAATCATTCGCTTAAATCACTCTCGACCTACACATTTCCTTTGTTCTTTGAAGAATGGGACTTGCCAAAGTCGGAAGTTGCATCAGCATGGGATAACAAAGGTGACATAGTTATTGGCAATGATGTATGGATTGGTTACGATGCAGTAATTATGGCGGGAGTGACTATCGGCGACGGTGCAATTATCGGGACAAGAGCTGTCGTCACCAAAGATGTTGAGCCATATACAATAGTGGGCGGTGTACCGGCAAAAGAGATTCGTAAAAGATTCGTACCGAAAGTTATAAAGAAACTTATGGAGATACAATGGTGGGACTGGCCCATTGAGAAAATCCGAAGCTCTATTCCGGATATACAATCCGGGAATATAGATGCTTTATAAGAATAAAGCCACCGAGAGAAAACTCCCGGTGGCAATTGTTTTAGTGAAGTTTTGGGCCTTTGCGGATTTGCTTTGCTTTCTGTTCGTCCTTGAAGCGGCGTTTGGCCTCCTCGAAGCTCATGCCGGTATACATATGTTTCAGCGCAAAATTTCGCAGTGGCGCCACGTTTGATTGTTAAAATCTCATAATAAATTCGTAACTTTGCATTAAACAATGAACCATAAAACTCATTTAGTGACATGATAGAATTTTTGAATTCAAATTTCTTTCAGACAATAATATTAGTGATTACAGTACTGGTCACACTCTTTATTTATCTTAATAAGGAACATAAGAGCCTAAAATCGGCAACAACAATACTTATTCTTCAAATAAAGAACATTGAGAAGAACATTGAGTATTTAAAAGTTGAGGGAATTTCTGGTGAAGCAATTAACGAGCAACACCTACATTACTCTATTCCAATTTTTGAAGAAAATGCATGGGATAAGTACAAGCATATTTATGCTTCACGTTTGAGCCCCTCTGATTTCGCTAAAATAGAACAATTTTATGAGGTCGCTCAAGCTGTTAGAATACAGCAACTGCAAATTAAGCAAAAAATTCAAGAAAATATATTTGCTAAAACTGCCCATTATTATCAGCAACAATTCAATCGATTAAATGCTTGTGTGATGGATGGGCGTTCAGATAGGGAGACATTATGTCAGACGGACATGAATTATGCCTTAACGCTATATAACAGTCCCATGTTTAGCGTAATGACTTTTATACATAAAGAGTTTGGAAGTGGGCTAATTAAGGGGCTTAATCGGTATCAACGACTTACCGGCACAACCGTATTTGAAAGATTGAGCAAAATTGGAAAAATAAAAGATAAATAAATCTAATTATTTATGGAATACATTGAAATTAACGGAGCGATTAATCTGACGGATGTCGCGAACCATCTCAATGCACTATCCTTTTATACAGATTCTTATGAATTCCTTTTGGCAAAAGATATGGTTATTTATGGGTACTTCAAAGATTCTTCTACAGAATATGGATTAGGAAATCTTTTTGTGTTTGGAAAGACAATTAAGGCAAATGAAATTGTGTCCTCTACATCAAATTCCATATTTGCCAAACTCAAACAATATGGATCAAGTAGTAAATATAAGGGCTTGTTGAATTATAAAGGTGAAATTATCCTACCAAATATATATGATGGAATTTATCTGTTTGCTTATAATCGACTATTGATTGAGAAGAATGGTAAATTCGGTGTCATTGATACAGATGGGAAAGTTTTGGCAGAGCCTAAATATGACCAAATAGTTGATGCTTGGGAATATACGATAGGGGTTGTCTTCAATGACAAAGTAGGATTTATGGATGTTAACTGTAATATTATAGTAGAACCGAAATACTGTTTAGATTCCATAGATAATAATTTCCATGATGGTCTTATTGTAGTTTCTGAAATTATAGATGAATCTAAGTACCAATATTGCATAGATCATTACGGGCTTATTCATGGAAATATAGAAAACATAACTCCAGAGGCAGATTATGAGCCACCATATGAGGACCATATAAATAATAATGAGTATACTGACCCATTGGATGCCTATGATGGAGATTCAGATGCTCGTTGGAATACGGACTAATTTGTATTCACTCATCCACTACCTCATATAATTATTAAGAGTCGCTGAATGCGGTACATTTCAGCGACTCTTATTTGCTTAATGTAAACGTATACCTTTGCGGATTTGCTTTGCTTTCTGTTCGTCTTTGAAGCGGCGTTTTGCCTCCTCAAAGCTCATGCCGGGGTGCATTTCAAGGAAGTGCTTGAAATCGTCGGGTATTTCGTCTCCGTGAGCGAAGCCTTGTTCTTCGGGAATATTTCCACCGACAGAAGGCGATGATAACCGTATTCCAGCACTTTGCGATGACGATGCGGGGGATTGTTTTGCCGCCAACTGTCGCTGGAACGCTTCGGGGATTTTGTGTCCTGATGGGTATGTATGGCTAATTACCGGACAATCCTTTTCGAAGTCATACCAAATCCAATGGTTGATTGGCACATCGCCTCCCCGGGGAACCCCGTTAAACCGTTAAAATCTCATAGTAATTTCGTAACTTTGTAGTCGTGTTGGTGTGGGCTTCTCTATACTACATTCGTGCCTTTAGGTTTCTTGCAGGGCAAGCGCTTCGCGATGGCCTGCGACATCCAAATATGACGTGGCGTTGCAGTCCGCGCTTCTGTGTTTATAAATCGCTCCATTGGACTGTGGGGCAAAAAAGAAAAACTACAATGGAATCGAAATTCTGTCAGAGCTGCGGAATGCCGCTCAATGAGCATAACCATGGCTCAAATGCCGATGGCTCACCCAATGATGATTACTGCATGTACTGCTTCAAGGAGGGCAAGTTTACGCAGGATATGACTATGGAGCAGATGATTGACCACTGCGCCCGGTTTATTGACGAGATAAACAAGCAATCGGGACAGAACCTGACTGTGGAACAGGCCAAAGAGATGATGCGTCAGTCCTTCCCTCATCTCAAACGTTGGAGGCAGTGTGGAGACGCCCGCCTAATACAAAAAGTGGAAGAGCTTCTTGCGGAATGCGCGACTGTGACAATAGCATCGGTCAACATCGATGGTTTCCCGCGACCTGTGCCTATGGCTAAGGGCGATACTCTGGGCTGCGGAACAGTATGGATGGCAACCGGGGCGGACTCTGTGAAAGTTGCCGACTTCAAGCGCAATCCGAAAGCCGGTTTATGTTACGATAAGGGCGGCTCAAGTGTCTGTCTTCGTGGCATGGTGGAAATTATCGATGATGACAATATCCGCAGAGAGAAATGGCAGGATTGGTATATAAATCATTTCCCGGGAGGGCCTGACGACCCGAACTATGTGTTGCTCCGTTTCGTAGGCACGGAGGCCACTATATGGATTGATAATGAATTTGCCCATATCTCAATATAATCGCATAAATGAGGAATATTGTAGCGAATAACGAACTGATAGCGGCGTGCAGCCTCTACTGCGGCGCGTGCTGTAAGTATCTGTCGGACAGATGTCCCGGTTGCCATGATAATGAGAAGGCGACATCCGCTACATCCGCGAGCATGGAACAGGCTTTTGCCTAAGAAATGGCCAGACGTAAATGTCAGACAATCCTCTGATTATACCATACATATCAATAGAGCGCGGCAGACTGACCGCTGAACATAAGAAAGAGCTGATTGAGCGACTGACAGCGACAGCCTCCGAGATAACGCATATTTTGATTAATTTTGCAATATAAAATGCCGAAAACGTGATGATGATTGAGACCCGACGGCTTATCCTTCGTCCCTGGCGTGAAGCCGATGCCCCCGCTCTGTTCCGATATGCGAGTGACCCTGATATAGGGCCTGTCGCAGGGTGGCCCGCGCACACGTCTGAAGAGTACAGCCTGGAGATTATACGCACCGTGTTTGCCGCACCTGAGACCTATGCGGTTGTTCTGAAAGATAGCGGAGAGCCTGTCGGTTGTTGCGGAATAATGGTCTCCAACAGTCTCCACTCAGCCGTCATGAAGCGAGGCGAGGCGGAGATTGGCTATTGGATTGGCAAGCCTTACTGGGGGCAAGGGCTGATTCCCGAGGCTGTCGAGGCTTTGATTTCGAGATGTTTCAATCAGTTGTCCCTTGATGCCGTGTGGTGTGGGTATTATGAGGGCAACGACAAGTCACGACGGATCTGTGAAAAAAGCGGTTTCAAGTTCCATCACACGAGCTATGACACAGAGTCCCCGCTCGGAGACAGACGTACGGAGCACTTCTGTCTGATGACTAAAGAAAATTACACATTCCTCCGTCAACATCGGTAACGTAGCCTCTGGCCCGCAGACACTCGGCGTCGGCGGTATAGTAATGATAAATAACTATAGTAAAATTATGAGTAATGAAATCCTATATGTCCTCTTGCTGGACTATGCCGCGCATGAGGCGGTGTATCTCGCGCAGGCTATCGCCTCTGACGAGTTCGCGCTGAAAGAAAATCCGAAATATGTCAATAAAGTGGTCGCCCCGACATTGGAGCCAGTGCGGTCTATCGGCGGTTTTCGCACGGTGCCAGACTATTCGTTTGACACGATGCCCGACGACTATGCGGCGTTGGTGTTGATTGGGGGCTTCGGCTGGATGACTCCTGTCGCCGACCGCGTTGTGCCGATTGTCAGGCGGGCCGTTGAGCAGGGCCGGATTGTCGGCGCAATATGCAACGCGGCCTCATTCATGGCAAAGCACGGTTTTCTCAACAATGTCCGTCACACCGGCAACGGTGTCGGACAACTAAAGATGTGGGGAGGGGAGTGTTATGTCAACCAAGGCGGTTATATCCATGAGCAGGCCGTGAGCGACGGCAACATCGTCACGGCCAACGGCTCGGCAACGCTTGAATTTGCCAAGGAATTGCTCTCGCTGCTCCAGAACGACACGCCCGAGCGCATCGAGATGTACTATCAGTTCAACAAGCAGGGTTTCTGTGCATTGATTCCTGAATAATCTTACGGATAAAATAATGCCCCATCCACGTGTATACACGTGGATGGGGCATTATGCATTGCCATTGGGGATATAAGCTTTTTTGCTTGCTCTTTTATCGGGCTATTTTGATTTCCGATTTGGAGCCGCGACGCATTATGTATAATGTGCCGGAGGCCGGGACGCTCTCCAGTTTGCGCCCTTGCAGGTCGAAATATTGGCATGGTGCATCTGATTCATCGGTCTCGACATCTGTTACTGCACTGGTCTGGCTGATGAATGAGGAAGGATAGATAGTTGTCATTGATACATTGGAGTCTATCACGTATTCGACTTGCAGAGATTTGAAGTCCTTGAGTGAGGCAGTAAATCGGTATAGTACGTTTCCACCGATTTTTTCTATGTTACCGTTGAGTATTACGCGAGAGAGTGACACGTTGTCCATGTTGCGGCGAATCGTGAAAGCGATGTCGTCGCCATTGATGGTGTAGTCGGTGGAGAACATTTCGCGCAGTGTACAGCCGGCCTCTTCGGCATCGCGGTAGTTGGGTGCCGTGCCGCCCGGGATGTAATATGTCGCTCTTGGTATCACGTAGTCCTTGTCTCGCAGGTTGCTTGACGACGGCGAGTAGGCGTCGGTATATATGATAGGCTCGACTACGGCACCGTTGGCGGTATTGATAAGGTGCCTGAATGGAATGGAAGGCTCTCTTCCTTCGTAATTCATGCAGTGGGTGGAGGCATATACGACGGGTCGTTTAACGCCTCCCGGCTGCGCGCCTGAGTAAACAAACACTATGCTTTTATTCGTACATAAGAATGAGCCGATATGGATTTTATCTACATTGGTGAGATATCCGAATATCGGGTCAGGCTTATTGGTGTTCACATCAAAGGAGGCATAGGGCGGAAATTTCACTGTGGAGATTTTCAGGCAGCGTGGCGCGAGGTTGGAATAGAACGGGAATGGCTCTGCGGAATTGGCGGAGGAAGGGGCAATCTGAGAAAAGTCCATAGTCACCAGCTTTGGGCATTGAGCGAAAATATTTTCGTTCAATAGTGAATTGGCGGACTCGACGTTTGCGATTGCCGGATTGAATTTTACTTCTAATAGTCCTGACTCGGCAAAAGCCTCCTTGCCATAACGGGTGGTGATGCTGAACGGGAATTCCAACAGTGACGAGCAGCCGAAGAATGCCCTGTCGCCGACTTTGACCGGCATACCGTCGGGACATCTCACCCTTAGCAGGCGAGAGCATCCTTCGGCGAAACGGTCGGGAATCAGTGCGCCCAATCCGGTGAAAACTATGGTTTTCACCGATGTGCACCCTGCCATTATAGCCTCATCGATGAGTGTCGACGAGGCAATGGTGACCTCCTCGACAGATGAGCCTTTGAATATAGTGCTTTCGGCGCGATAGACAGTCGGGGGGATTATGACGGCATCAAGGCTTGACGTGTTGTTGAATGCATATTTGTCGATATACGTCACGTCGGCCGGAACGGTAAATGAAGCAGCACTGCGGGCCGGAGGATAGGAAATGAGGGAGTTTACCTCGCTGTCGGCCTCTATGAGTGCTCCGTTTAAGACTTTGTATAAAGGGTTGCCGGCGACAATCTTGAATGTTGTCAAGGCACCCATTGAGTTAAATCCGGCTCCGGCGCTTATATTGGTGCAGCCTTTGGGTATGACTATGGTGGATATGGTGGTATTTCCCGAAAATGCTCCGGATACTATACATGTGACGCCGGAGGCAATGTTAAATGTCCCGTTGTTAACGTTTAGGGACTGGGGAACCTTTAAGAGAGTTGAGCGGGAGTCACGCTGCCCATATAAGACCCCGTTGTTGTCGCTATAGAAAAAGCTGTTGTTGCTGTTGACTATAAATTTGGCGAGTTTAGGGCAGTTATGGAAATTTTGGACAGAGTTAAGGTTATCTATGTAATTTGCGTTGCCGATGGATGAAATCTTGGATGAAATTGTAATCTGTGTTACTGTCGCAAAATTGTTCAGCGCGTTGGGCGCAATGTCGGTTACAGTATATTCCACACCCTCCTTTGTGGTGGTTGAGGGGATGGAGAGTTTGCCCGACGATGGCTCGCTGCCGCTCCAGGAGACAAGGCGGCATGTCTTGGCGGATGCGTTGTAGTTGTCATAATTCCAGATGACGGCCTTTGCGGGAATGGCAGCACAAAACAGTGTAAGAACCGCGAGGCATTTGGAGATAGGGAAAAACATTTATCGGTAATGTTTGGGGTAAATAAAATGTTAATGTAAAATAAAAAGGTGGGTGACGGGCTAAGCGTCAGCTCGTCCGCAGTGAGTGCGTCGCGACAAAGGTAGCCTAAAAAAAGGGAATACAATCCTCCCCGGCCCTTGCGGGACGGTCTACAAATGGTCTACAGCGGTGTCTACAGGCGGTATATCCGGCCAGCAAGAGTCCGCAACATTGTCACGGCCAATAGCCTATACTGCAAAAGATGTATTGTCTTTACATACGAGGTATAAAAACTTTATCGGACAGCTGAATAAAGTTAGTTGACTTGAAAAGTTAGAGCATATTAGCCTGTATGCGCCTGTAAAGTAGATTTTTAGAGATGTGTATTACGGTACGCGTTAATTGATTCCTTCCTGTCTCATCGGGTTTATGACTTCTTGCGGGCGGGGTCGCATGTGAGGCCTACGCCGAGCTTCTTGAATATCTTGTGGTCTACCTCGCCGAGCATCACGGTCGAGTGGACCTGACAGCCGTTGAGCTGCGGCAGCACCTCGAGGGCACGGCGGCAGGCGTCGTCGTGGGTCGAGAGCACCGAGAGTGCCACGAGCACCTCATCGGTGTGGAGGCGGCGGTTGCGGCTGTGCAGGTAGTTGATTTTGGTGTGCTGTATCGGCTCTATCATGTGCTGCGGTATCAGCTTCACGTCATGGCCTATGCCGGCGAGATGCTTCACGGCGTTGAGGATGAGTGCCGCGCTCGGGCCGAGCAGCTCGCTGGTCTCGGCGGTGATGATTGTGCCGTCAGCCAGCTCGATGGCCGAGCATGGCACGCCGCTCGCCTCGGCGCGGTCCTTGGCCGCCTTGATGGGACGGCGGTAGGAGGTGTCGATTTTGGCCTGTTTGAACAGCAGGGCTATCTTGTTGACCTCGCTGTCGTTGCCGTGCCCCTGCGCGAGACTGTTGAGGGCCGTGTAGTAGCGGCGTATGATTTCCTGCCGTGAGGCGTCGCAGCACACCGCGTCGTCGTCGATGCAGAAGCCCACCATGTTCACCCCCATGTCGGTGGGCGACTTGTAGGGGTTCTCTCCGTATATCCCCTCAAACAGGGCGTTCAGCACAGGGAATATCTCGATGTCGCGGTTGTAGTTGATGGCTGTCTTGCCATAGGCCTCAAGGTGGAACGGGTCAATCATGTTGACGTCGTTGAGGTCGGCGGTCGCAGCCTCGTATGCAATGTTTACGGGATGTTTCAGCGGCAGGCTCCACACGGGAAATGTCTCAAACTTGGCGTATCCCGCCTCTACACCGCGCTTGTGCTCGTTGTAGAGCTGGCTGAGGCAGACGGCCATCTTGCCGCTGCCCGGGCCGGGTGCGGTGACGATGACAAGTGGTCGAGTGGTCTCGATATAGTCGTTGTGGCCAAACCCCTCGTCTGACGCGATAAGACCCACGTTGGTGGGGTAGCCCTCGATGGTGTAGTGGTAGTAGGTCGTGATGCCCATGCGCTCAAGTCGTGCGCGGAAGGCGTCGGCGCTTATCTGTCCGTTGTAGTGGGTGATGACAACCGAGCTTACGAGAAATCCACGGTTCTGGAACTCGGTGCGCAGTCTCAGCACATCCATGTCGTATGTGATGCCCAGGTCGTTGCGCACCTTGTTTTTCTCGATGTCCAACGCGCTGATGACTATTACAATCTCGGCATGGTCGCGCAGCTGCTGCAGCATCCGCAGCTTGCTGTCGGGCTGGAATCCGGGCAGCACGCGGCTCGCGTGGTGGTCGTCAAACAGCTTGCCGCCAAGCTCGAGATATAGTTTGTTGCCAAATTGCGCTATGCGCTCCTTGATGTGCTCTGATTGAATCCTCAGATACTTGTCGTTGTCAAATCCGTATTTCATAACGGGTCACAAAGATAGCGATTTTTCCCCGTCCCGGCAAATCAATCAGGCATGATTATGTCTGCATGTGGTTTTCATGTTGTCACGGACGGGGCTGTGATGCCGAGCCGTTGGAGGATGTAGGGGTCGGAGAGGATGATGTCGGTGGCGTTGTCGGCGATGATGCGGCCGTCGTCGACGACGAGGGAGCGGGGACACACCTCGCGTGCGAGGTCGAGGTCGTGGGTCGCGAGCAGGATGGTGTGGGAGAAGCTATTGAGGATGTCGATGAGGCGGCGTCGTGCGTCCCAGTCGAGGTTGGACGACGGCTCGTCGAGCACGAGGATTGACGGCTCCATGGATAGCACGGTGGCGATGGCCGCGCTGCGTTTCTGTCCCCCCGAGAGCTGCCATGGTGCGCGGTCGCGCAGCTCTGTCGCCCCCACGGCGGCGAGGGCGGCGGCCACGCGGCGTTCCACTTCCGATGCCGGCAGCTTCATGTTGAGCGGACCAAATGCCACATCCTCCCCGACCGTGGGCATGAAAAGCTGGTCATCGGGGTTCTGGAACACCATCCCCACCGACTGCCGCACTATCGGCAGCGTCTTCCGCGTCACCGGCACATCCCCGACGTTCACCTCCCCTGTGGAGGGGAGCAGCAGGCCGTTGGTGTGGAGGATGATGGTCGACTTGCCCGCGCCGTTGCGGCCGAGCAACGCCACCTTCTCGCCGTGGGTGACGAGGAAATTTACCCCCTTGAGGGCCTCCTGCCCGTTTGGATAGGAATACCTGACATTGGAAAATCTTATGAAATGGTGGCTCATAATGTGTGGAATTGAGGGTTAGGCAAAGTGGAGCAGGGCGGGGATGTTGACGAGACGGAATATGAGGAACGCCGCCGTCCATCCGGCAAGCCATGCCGTGTCGGCGGCAGTCCACCGTGAGTCGGTCTCGGCGAGGGTGGGCATCGTCCCGTCAAAGCCCCGCGCGAGCATCGCGCGGTGGATGCGCTGCGAGCGGTCGACAGCGCGGATAAACAGCTGTCCCGTGAACTCCCCCCACATCTTCAGCGACATGTCGCGTCGCCCATACCCCCGTGCATCGCGAGCACGGCGCATGTTTTGCGCCTCCTGCAGCAGCACGCAGAGGTAGCGGTAGACCATCAGCAGCTGGGTGGTGAGAAACGCCGGTGTCCCGAGCCGTCCGAGACTGCGGCATATCCCCGTGAAGCCGCAGTCGGCTATGAGTATCAGCACGGCCTGCACCGACAGCATCGCCCGCAGCAGTATGGAGACAAATTCCAGCCATCCCTCGCTGACAGAGACACTGCCGAATGCAATACCGGTATCGGTATGGTACAGCGGATTGAATATCCCGATCAGCAGCACAAACGGCAACACAATGAGCGAGCGGCTGAAAACCGTCCAATATCCGATACCCGCCATAGCGGAGGCCACGATGGGGTATATGGCGAAAAAGAGGAGCGTCTGTAGCGAGCGGACAGGGACCGACAGCATCACGACAAGGTACACCAGGCACACGAGCACCGACCTCCTCGGGTCGGCGACGCATACGACACCCTCACGCGCCGATGACATCGCGCGCAGGGTGTATATTGCCTTTTCCAGTCCCCGTGCCATGATTGTCGGGTGTTATCGGGGGTCGTTTTTAGCCCTCGGCACTACGGCTGCCTTTCGGCGTGAGGCGACAAGTGTCGTCACGACCCACACCAAGGCCACGACCATCACCGCCCCGATGATACCTGACAGCGAGTTGTCATAATCGGGCATAATGGAGGTGGCCGACTGTATGCGCTGCGCTGTCGCGGCGATGGCATCGGTCTGTGCCTGTAGTCCCGAGTCGCCGGCTATGCGGGCTATGGACCACTCAAGGCCGTCGGGGTCGGATGAGGCGAGAAACGACAGTCCTCCGGCTATTGCCACCGTCGCCACGGCGAGCCATACGACCGCTCTTCTGACATTCCCCTTATGGGGCGTAGCCTCATGATACGGGTCGTAGAGCAGCGACGGCCGGGACTTCATGACAAACGACAACACCGCACCCGTGGCGACTCCCTCGACCGTGCCTATGGCGAGATGGATGGCTGTCATCACGAGCAGGAACTCCGAGAAGGGCAACGCCGTGACGCCCGACAGCGACGTCTCGACCGTCACCGCCACCGCGCCAAGCTCAAGCCCGGCGACACATGCGGCTATCGAGGCCGTCATCACTCGCCCGACGCCTGGCTTGCGTCCCGCTATGGGCCTGTAGACGAGCGGATAGGCCACGAGAGATGTCAGGGCCGCCATGTTGATGATGTTGCATCCTAAGGCCATCAATCCCCCGTCGGCGAATATGAGGCACTGGATTATCAACACCGACGCCAGCGTGACAAATGCCGCCCACGGGCCGAGCATCGCCGCGAGCAGTACGCCTCCGACGATGTGACCCGACGACCCTGTGCCGGGGATGGCGAAGTTGACCATCTGGGCCGCAAACACAAATGCCCCCATAACGCCCATGAGCGGGACGAGACTGTCGCGCCGTGACTTTTTCAACTGTGAGCCGGCCGCTATGATGAGTCCGGCGGCTGCAACGCCGGCCGTCAGGGCGACCGGGGTCGACAGCAGGGCATCTGACATATGCATGACTGTTTTCTTTTAGGGTATAAGAATTTAGAATAATATCGCTGGTTGTCCAAAAGTAGGGTCGCGACCGCGAACATGCAGTGGCATGCGGGTGTTGAATCCCTTTTTGGTTAAAACAACGGGATGCCCCTGTTGTTCAGCTTGGCTGCACGGGTCGTGTGGCGCGTATGGAGATGTGGGCGTCCGACTGCTGCCTCGACAGCACCCGTGGGGCGTATATGCCCGTCACGATTGCACCGACGGCCATGACGGCCACCGACACGCCGAGCACGAGCACTATGCCCCCCATCTTCAGCAGCACGGGGATGAGGAACACGGCTATCACCGCGCCAAGTTTGCCCGCCGATGCCGATATGCCCGATCCGAGGCCACGGTCCTCGACAGGGTAGATTTTAGGCGGGAGCACGTAGGTCGTCAGGTGTGGCCCCATGTTGAGGAACAGCTCAAAGGCCATGAAGGCGATGATGGAAATCCAGCGGTCAAGCCCGAAGTGGTAGGACACCAGCAGCACGCCGAGCGACAGTGCGCTCAGCCAGAAGCCGACCGACTGTAGCCGTGGTATGTAGGCTTTGCGCCTCAGCATCACGATGCCGAGGATAAATCCCGGCAATATCACGCAACTTATGAAAAACGTGGTCTCTATCGACGACGCCACGTGTGCTATCGCCGACTCCCCCGGGGTCACATGCTCGATGCCGAGCGACATCACCAGGATAGGGAGAAACACTCCGATGCCGTAGACCCCGAGACCCTCACACGCCCAAGGGACGCCACTGAGCATGAGCCGGGAGAAATTCTTGCGCAGGAAGCTCCATCCCGATTCCTTGTTGGCTACCGCCGGGGCACTCTTGACCTGCGGCTCTATCACCACGTCAGGTCCGAGAAACCGCCTGACACATGCCTCGGCCTCGGCTGTACGGCCTTTCTGCAGCAGCCACAGGGGGCTTTCCCAAAACCGTATGCGGCACACGAGCATCAACGCCGCTATCGCCGCCACAATCCACATAAGCCTCGGCCACGCATGCGCCGAGCCCCAGCGCGTCACCAGCCACCAGCACACCCCTGCGACCGCGATGTTGCCCAGCGCGCTTGCCGCCTTGGCGACACCTATCATCGTCGACCGCCACCGTACGGGCAGCAGTTCGGATATATACCCCGAGTCGAGGGAGTATTCCCCTCCGATGCCCACGCCTATGACAAACAGCGCGACGACGAGCACCGGCACTGACGGTGTCAGGGCCGCCACGACCGACGCCACGAGTATCAGCGCGGGGCACAGCCGGAAGAAGAGCAGGTAGCCGTAGCGGTCAATCAGCCGTCCGATGACCGACGCGCCTATCATTATGCCGATGAGGTCGGCACTCCCGATAAGCCCCTGCATCGCCGAACCGAGCTGAGGGCGCGACAGGATGTTGAGTATCGGGATTATGATGCCCGCGAGCGTGGCTACCCCCGTCCCTATAAGCTGGCCGAGGGAGGCCACAAATGTTATCCATATGTGGCGTCCCTCCAGCGGCATTGTGCCCAGATCCATTGTCCGCGATGAAGTCATGGCAGTCTACTTTTTGGCCGGTTGTGGCTTTGGCGGGAGCGGACGGAAGAACTTGTAGTCGGGCAGGAGGAATATCCATGTGGCGAGGCAGAACGGCCCGGTCAGCGTCGGCAGTCCCATCGGTGAGAAGAACGCGTTGGTCGCGCCCTGAACGAAGACGGTCGCCACGATGGCGATAAGCGTCCACACGCTCGCTTTCCAGCTGTTGTTGCAGAATGTCGCGCCGAGGGCTATTCCTGTAAGCACGGCCGAGAAGCCGTAGAGGCCGTTGGCGATATCCTCGCCCGGGCCTTTCCACATGATGACCGTCGCCAGCGCCACCGCCGAGGCCACGGCTGCCCATATGGCCGCCCTCCAGTTGCTCACGGCAAGGGCGACGAGGAAAAAGATGCCGGTAACCCAGCTGTTGATGAGGAACACCTGCGAGATGCCCTTGAGCCAGTAGACCACAATGCCGCCGAATGTCAGGTCGAGAGCCTCGTTTGCCCCGACGGCAAACTCGGGCGTACCCATGTTGACCGGCGGCATCCCGTGAAACAGGCGTGCGGCGAGCAGGAACACCCATGTGGAGAGTACAAACGGGAAAGTCAGCGAACTGATTTTCCACCGCGACAGGATGTTGTCCATCCCCGTGCGCACCCATGTTGTCATAGCCGAGCAAAGTATCAGCGCGAGCCACATCCATAGGGTGTTGCCGAGGAATGTCGGGAACGCGCACCCGACAAGCACGCCGTTGAATCCCCAAAGTCCCTGTGCGCCGCGAATGTCGGGCAGGTGCAGTATGTAGCCTGTGAGGGTCGATGCGAGCACGCCCACGAGCGCGCCCCATGCGACAATGCCGATACCCTCCTCGTAGGCACCCCAGAAGATGCCTATCAGGAAGATAAAACCTGTCAGAATGTTATCCTGAAACATCACCTGGCCTATGCCGCGACCGAGCGTCGCGGGAAACCGTTTCAACGATTCGATTGTGTAGCTGTTTGCACTCATATCCATTTCTCCTTTCCCGTTTTTGCTTTTCTGAAAATCACCTCCACGGGAACTCCTCGGGTATCGGATGGCCCTTGACCGCCATCCTCACCCTGGAGCAGAACTCCCGTATTATCCTCTTCACCGGTCCGGTCTCCATCCCGACTACCTTGAACAGCAGTCCCGCGTCGTTGGGCAAGTGGGTGATGCCGCACGCCACGCGTCCCTCGCGGTCGATAAAGGCGTCGGTCCCGGCGTATATCACGGCGGCTTTCTCCGGGGGCGTCATCACGATGACGTTGGCATACACGTCATACTCTCCCATGATGCCGAGCTGGCGCGGCGACACCTTGGCAGGCTCGATGACATACTTCTCTGTGAATAGCGGGGTGCCGTCGGGGCGTTTCCCTCGGCAGCATACCGACAGGATATCGTAGTCGTAAAGCTCACCCTCTTTGTAGTACTTGCGCCCTGCCATGAATATCTCCGAGTAGCACAGCGTCGCCGCGGGGTCGACCACGATGTCGGTGTCGGAGATGAACCGCGCGTGGCGGCACGGTATCATCGGCTCGGGCAGGTATTCGAGGTATGAGTCAGCCTCAAGCGTGATATTCTGCTTCAGTCCGCAGTAGTTCTCGCGCATCTCGGCAATCTTTGTCCCGGCTCCCGTTGAGACGAAGGCAAAGCTCCCCGGTCGCATGTTGAAGTCCTGCTGGTAGCGGTCGCCCTCCATATACTGCGCTCCCGAGCAGAGGATATAGACGCAAGGCATCTGGGGCATTTCCTCGTCGAAGTACAGCTCCTGCTGCACGACGATGGGCACGCGGCGTTCAAGGTCGCGCATGATGCACTTGCCGCGCGGGTCTATCTCAAAGCCCATGCGCAGGTATCCGTGCTTGCCCGGCGCGCCGACATACATGGCGCGGGGTTCCGACAGGAACGGCTGCATCTCCACGGCGTGGGAGAAGTCGACCTCGGGTACCGAGGAGGTAGGCTGGTGGAATTGATAGTCAAATGGCATGGCTGACCGTGATTTACGTTGGGGGTGAATATGTCGGGTTGATTATTTTGCGCCGGTCTTGTCAAAGAGGGCCATCTTGAAGATGAGGTCTATAAGCTCCTCGATGCCCTCGCCTGTCATGCAGTTGGTGAACACGAATGGCTTGCCGGGGCGCATCAGCTTGGAGTCGTGGTCCATCACCTCAAGGCTGGCGTGGACGTAGGGGGCCAGGTCGGTCTTGTTGATGACCAGGATGTCGCTCTGCGATATGCCCGGGCCGTCCTTGCGGGGTATCTTGTCGCCCGCCGCCACGTCGATGACATAGATGAAGAAGTCGACAAGCGCCGGTGAGAATGTGAGCGTCAGGTTGTCGCCGCCCGACTCGATGAGCACTATGTCGGTGTCGGGAAACTTTGCTTCCATCTCCTCGACGGCGGCGATGTTCATCGACGGGTCCTCGCGCACTGCCGTATGGGGGCACGCGCCGGTCTCCACTCCGATTATCTTGTCCTCAAGCAGGATGCCCTTGAGCGTCTTGCGCACATGCTTGGCATCCTCGGTCGTGACGATGTCGTTGGTTATGATGAGCACCTTCTGCCCGAGTTCGAGCAGTCGGGGTGTGATGGCTTCGATAAGGGCGGTCTTTCCCGAGCCTACGGGTCCGCCGATTCCTATTCTACAGGTGTTACTCATTGTTGATAGTTGAAAAGTGGTTGGTTGTCAGTTCATAAACATCCTCATGTTGCCCTTCTCGTGGAGCGAGGCGAGGATGTCGAGTTGGGGGTAGAAAGCACGCATGTCGTCGAGCCGGAGCTGCGACACCTCGTCATATAGCCGGGCGACGCGTCCCGACATCTCGTAGAGTATCTCCTGGGTGTCATAGTGGGAGACGCGGACACATCGCAGTGCCGCGCTCAGCACCATGTTGACAACGCCATACTGGTGGGAGCAGAAGAGTTCCTCCTCCGTGGCCCCGGCAGCGGCAAAGACGATGCCCTGTGCCACCGGATAGGTGCCGGGGGTCAGCTCGGCGTTGATGTCGTCGAGCCAGCGGGCTATCGTCGCGTCCTCGGGAAGCAGGCGCTTGCCAAGCTCGGCGAGTTTCTTGCCCATGCGCTGGAGCATCAGGCGCGCCTCGGCGTTCATCTTGCAGCGCAACAGCGTCGCGTCGGCCGCCATGACGCCGTCGTAGTCGCCGCGTGCATAGGCCCGGAAAGCATGGAGCGCGGCGATACCGTCGGTGAACGCCGCCTGCTCGGCCTGGCTCAGTGAAAAGTCCCTCAGCGTGGCCGCGTCGTGCACGACGTGCTCGAAGGAGGCGGTCTCCAGTCCGTTGGAGAACGAGAATGTCCCGACGGGGAATGTCGAGTCGGTAAATTGCATCAGGCGCGTCAGCACGCACATCTGCCGGTCTCTGTCTTTCTCTCCCATTGGTGGCTTCTTTTGACGGGTTAATGCACTATATGGGCATGGGCGTGCTCGTGGCTCTCATGGCCCGCGCCGCCAAACAGGCGGCGTATCTCATGGGGTGCGAGGTAGGGTATCACCTCCATTCCCTCCTGAAACTCGTAGGATATTCCCTCGATATGGTGGGTTTCCATCACCGACAGCATCACCTTCTTGTCGACCGTCAGGGGCACGTAGACCTTTGTGCCCTTCACCACGGCGGGCCAGTGCTGGTTGCCGATGGCGTGTCCGAGTTCGAGCGAGATGTGTATGATGGTGTCGGGGTCTTTGTCGGCGATTGCCTCCATGTCGATGACGAGCACGGGGCTTAGCTGCAGTTTGAGCACGACAGCGGTGTTTGCCTCGGGGTCATAGGCTATGATGTCGCCGTCGGCCACCTGTGTGCGCCGCGCCAGGGCCACCGGATACTCCTTGCCGCTCACCCCCTTGGCGAGAAAGCGGCTCTTCTGGGCCGTCCATTGGTCGAGAAACACGTAGTCCACGTCGGCATGTTCGAGTTTGTGATGCCACTCGTGGTCGTGGTTGGCGTTGCCGAGTACTTCAGTGTAAATCTCCATTGTATAGTCAAAAATATATGGTTGAAACGTTATGGGAATTAATTGGGACTGGTACAGGACTGCCGATTGATAAAAGTAGGGTCGCGACAGGGTGCGACCCTACTTTGTTGTCATATCCTGCAGCCCTTTGTCAGCTGAACCAGTACAGCTGGGCCAATGGCAGCGACTTTGCCGGCGGCACGTAGGCGAGCTGGCCGTTGACGGTCACGTAGAATGTCTCCGGGTCAATCTCGATGTGCGGTGTCGCGGTGTTGCGCAACATGTCGGCCTTGGTGATCTGGCGCACGCCGTGCACGGGGTAAAGCTCGCTCTGCAGGCCATATTTCTCCTTGATGCCCTTGTCATATCCTGCACGGCTCACAAACGACAGGCGTGTCTTTGCGAGAGCGCCGCCCCAGTCGCCGTACATCGGGCGCATGATTTTGGGCTGCGGTGTCGTCAGCGATGCGTTGGGGTCGCCCATGTTGGCCCAGTTGATGAGACCGCCCTTGATTACCATCTGCGGCTTGGTGCCGAAGAATGCGGGTTCCCACAGCACGAGGTCGGCCATCTTTCCCTTCTCTATCGAGCCGAGCACGTCGGCTATGCCGTAGCATATGGCGGGGTTGATGGTAATCTTGGCTAGGTAGCGGAGCACGCGGAAGTTGTCGTTATTGGGGGAGTCCTCGGGCAGCTTGCCACGGGCCGACTTCATGTATGACGCCATCTGGAATGTGCGCATGAACGACTCGCCCACGCGTCCCATGGCCTGGGAGTCGGACGACACCATCGACAGCACGCCCATGTCATGCAGAATGTTCTCCGCGCTCTGGGTCTCCGGGCGCACGCGGCTCTCGGCAAACGCCACGTCCGACGGGATGTTGGGGTTAAGGTTGTGGCACACCATAATCATGTCAAACAGCTCGGCCTGCGAGTTGATGCCGAATGGCAGTGTCGGGTTGGTCGATGATGGGAGCACGTTCATCAGTGATGCCACTTTCAGCAGGTCGGGTGCATGGCCGCCGCCCGCGCCCTCGGTGTGGTAGGAGTGGATGGTGCGGCCGTCGATGGCTGCGATGGTGTCCTCGACATATCCCGACTCGTTGAGTGTGTCGGCATGTAGCGCGGCCTGCACGTCAAAGTCGTCGCAGACGCTCATGCATGTGCGTATCGCGCCGGGGGTGGTGCCCCAGTCCTCGTGGAGCTTGAAGCCGCACGCCCCCGCATACATCTGGTCTTCGAGGTTTTCGCGGCACGCGCTGTTGCCCTTGCCGAGGAATCCCACGTTGATAGGCAGTCCGTCGGCGGCCTGGAGCATGCGCTCAAGGTTCCACGGCCCTGAGGTGATGGTGGTGCCGTTGGTGCCGTCGGTCGGGCCGATGCCGCCGCCGATGAGGGTGGCGATGCCGTTGGAGAGGCAGTTGAACGCCTGCTGCGGGTCACACATGTGCACGTGGCCGTCAATGCCTGCGGCTGTCAGTATAAGGTGTTCGCCCGATATGGCGTCGGTCGACGGGCCGGTCACGAGGTCGGGATTTACCCCCTCCATGATGTTGGGGTTGCCGGCCTTGCCCACGCCGGCAATCTTGCCGTCCTTTATGCCGACATCGGCCTTCACTACGCCGAGCACCGGGTCAAGGATGGTGACATTGGTTATCACAAGGTCGAGGCTGCCTGCGCCTGAGGTGCATTCGTTGGCCAGCCCCATGCCGTCGCGCAGGGTCTTGCCGCCGCCATACACCACCTCGTCGCCGTAGACACGCAGGTCTTTCTCGATTTCAACATACAGGTCTGTGTTGCCCAGACGTATCTTATCGCCCACTGTGGGGCCGAAAAGCATACTGTTTTCTTTTCGTGATATAGTAGCCATGAGTGTCAGTCTTTGGTTTGGTTTTGTGTATATTCTGCGTCGGCCTCGTCCTCGCTGACGCTCTTGTAGCCGTATTCCTTGATGCGGCGGAATGCCTCAATGCGCTTGGGGAAGTAGCTCGGGGTATCCTCGGTGCCGGTGTAGCCGTTGGCAAGGTCGTCAAACCCGATGACCCTGCGCTTTCCGGCATAGGCCACTATCTCGACCTCCTTCTCGTCGCCGGGCTCAAATCGGATAGCCGTGGTGGCGGGGATGTTGAGGTGGAAGCCGAATGCCTGCGGGCGGTCAAACTCCAGATAGCGGTTGGCCTCGAAAAAATGGTAGTGGGAGCCTACCTGAATCGGGCGGTCGCCCGTATTATGCACTTTAATCTTGCGCACCGTGCGGCCGGCGTTGTACTCTATCGGCGTATCGGCCAGGATGACGCCGCCCACGGGAACATATTCGGCGGGGGTGAAGCCGAGCTCCGTAACTGCGGGGGCCGTCGGCTGGGGTGTGCCGGAGTTTTTTGTCGTGTCCATGATAGTCTTTTGTTTTGGTTGTTACTTGATGGGTTGGTGGATGCTTATCAGGCGGCTGCCGTCGGTGAACACCGCCTCTACCTGCAAGAGGGAGATCATGTCGGCGACTCCCTCCATGACATCATCCTTGGTCAGCACGTTTGCGGCATCGTGCATGACCTCTTCCACTGTTTTCCCTTCGCGCGCCATCTCCAATGCCGCGCTGGTGATGTAGGCGACTGCTTCAGGATAGTTCAGCTTCAGTCCTTTTTTCAAGCGGCGTTCAGCGATAAGCCCTACACAAAGCAGCGTCAACTTGTCTTGCTCTTTCGGTGTAAAATGCATAATAATTTGACTTTTGAGGTTAAAAAAATCGGCACGCGATTTCAATTATAACATTTCCTTATCACGATTTGTTTTGGAATATTCAGGAAAAGCAGGGTGTCATAAAAAGAGAGCCCGCTGTCCGGGTGACGGATAGCGGGCTGAGAAGGTATAAAAGATTCTTGAGGTGTGACTTTTTAATAACGTCAGCAAAATGCCTTCTCTTGCTATTAATAACGCCGCTGTGCCACGATTGTTCCCGACACGGCGAAAAAAATCACCTGATCTATCCATATCGCAAGATAGCGATTTTACCCGATAGGGACGTTTGTTTTCACGCCGCGACGGCTGCTCCTTGTGTCACACGCCACCGTTGCCGGTATTGTCGCTGCCGTTGCCGGGGTCGGTCGGGGTGCCGGAGGCGGGGAGGTCCTTGAGGTTGCCGAATATCCCGGCGAGGTATTTCTGCCTGAAGTGTTCGAGCAATTCCCAGAAGTTGGGGACAAAGAGGGTGCCGACGACGGCGTTGATGAACATGCCGAAGACCACCGCTGTGCCGAGGGCGACACGGCTCTCCGCACCCGCGCCCGAGGCAAACAGCATCGGCATGACGCCAAACACAAACGCCATGGCGGTCATCATGATGGGACGGAAGCGTATGCGTCCCGCGTCGAGCGCGGCCTGCCGCACGGGCAGCCCTGACTTGCGGAAGTCGATGGCATACTCGACGATGAGGATGGCGTTCTTGGCCGACAGTCCGAGCAGCAGGATGATACCTATCTGCGTGTAGATGCTGATGCTCTGCCCCATGATGACGCAACCTATCATCGTGCCGAGGATGGCTGTCGGCATACTGATGACCACCGCCACAGGGTCGGTCCAGCTCTCATATTGGGCGGCAAGCACGAGTATCGTGATGAGCACGGCAAAGAGCAGCACGACTGTAACCGTGGTGCCGGCGCGTGTCTCCTGGAATGCCTCGCCCGTCCATGCGTAGGAGTAGTTGGTGCCGAGAGTCTTGTCGACAATCTCCTCCATCGCCTTGATGCCGCTGCTTGAGCTTGTCCCTTTGGAGGGGGTGGCCGTCAGCGCGGCGGTGGAGTACATGTTGTAGCGTCCCTCCGATGCCTGCCCGAAGGTCTCCACCACCTTGGTGAAAGAGGAGAAAGGCACCATGTCGCCTGAGGCGTTGCGCACGCTCAGGTTGGCGATGTCGTTGATGTTGCCGCGTGCCATGGCGTCGGCCTTGATGTTGACCTGGTAGACGCGGCCAAACTCCACGAAATCGTTCACGTAACTGCCACCCATGTATGAGGACAGCGTTGAGAACACCGAGGAGAGCGTGATGCCCTGCAGCTCCACCTTGTCGCGGTCGATGTCGAGGCGGTACTGGGGCACCTCACCCTCGTAGAGCGAGGTCACCGAGGCTATGCGCTTGTCCTTGGCCGCCTCCTCCCGGATGGCGGCGACAGCTTTCTGCATCTCGGCCGCGCCGAGGTTGTTGATGTCGAGCAGCTGCATCTCCAGGCCCGACGACATGCCGAGTCCGGGGATGGCGGGCGGGTTGACGGCAAAGATGATGGCATCCTGTATGCCGGCGCCTATCTCGCCGATACGCGCTATTATGTCGTTGACCCCCTCGCTCTTGGCCTTGCGGTCGGCCCACGGTTCAAGGACGATAAACATTGACCCGAGGTTGCTCCCCGCGCCTCCCGCCATGAACGAGAAGCCCGAAATGGATATGACATCTTTCACGCCGGGGATGGCGAGCACCTCGGCCTCGACCTGCTCGGCCGTCTTCTGCGTGCGCTCGAGCGACGCCCCGGTGGGGAGCTGGATGGACGCTATGCAGTAGCCCATATCTTCGGGCGGCACATAGGAGGTCGGCCACTTGGTGAATCCCCAGAATGCCACGCCTGTCAGCAGCAGGTAGAGCAGGATGGAGAATTGCGGATGTTTAAGGAAACGCCCCACGATGGCCATATAGACGTTGAGGGTCTTGCCGTATCCCTTGTTGAACCATCGGTAGATGAAGAAGTCGGACTGCTTGCGCGGCTTGAGGAAAAGCGAGCACATCGCCGGGGTGAACGTCAGGGCGTTGAAGCCCGAGAATGCGGTGGACACGGCTATGGTGAGGGCAAACTGCTTGTACAGCTCGCCCGTGATGCCGCTGATGAACGCCGTGGGGATAAACACCGACAGCAGCACGAGCACCTCGCCGATGACCGGGCCTTGCAGCTCCTCCATCGCCTTCTCGGCCGCCTGTTTGCGGTTTAGCTTCCCCTCGTCGACCAGTCGGGCACAGTCCTCCACCACCACGATGGCGTCATCCACCACGATGGCTATCGCAAGGACAAGGCCGAAGAGGGTAAGGGTGTTGAGCGTGAACCCCAGCAGCTTCATCACGGCGAATGTCGCCACGAGCGACACGGGGATGGTGAGCATCGGGATGATGACCGTGCGCCAGTTCTGGAGGAACAGGAGTATCACAACCATCACGATGATGATGGTCTCGATGAATGTCACCACGACCTCGTCGATTGACGCGCTGACGACATCGGTCGTGTCGAGGATGACGCGATACTTCACGCCCGGCGGGAAGTAGCGTTCAAGTTCGGAGAGCTTCTTCTCCACCTCCTTTGCCACGGACAGCGCGTTGGCCCCGGGGGTCTGGTAGACGCCGAGCAGGCCGGCCTGTTGGCCCGATACTCGCGCGATAGCCGAGTAGCTGTTGCTGCCAAGGTCTATCCTGGCGATGTCGCGCAGCCTCAGAAGGCTGCCGTCGGGATTGGTCTTGACGATGATGTCGCCAAACTGTGTCGAGGAGGTCAATCGTCCCTTGGATGTGAGGGTGAACTGGAATGCCTCGCCTGACGATTGCGGCGGCTCGCCTACGCTGCCGGCTGACACCTCCATGTTCTGCGACTGTATCGCCGCCATGACGTCGGCGGGGGTGACGCCGCGCACCTGCATCACGGCAGGGTCGAGCCACACCCTCATGCTGTACTCGCCCGCGCCAAAGGCGTTGACCGCGCCCACGCCGGGGAGTCGCGACAGCTCGTCAACGATGTTGAGCTGTGCGTAGTTGGTGAGGTAGAGGGCATCGTAGCGCGACGGGTCGTCGCTCTCAAGGGCGATGAACAGCACGATGTCGGTCGAGCGTGACGACACGGAGACTCCCTGCTGCTTTACGCTCGCGGGCAGCGTCGGCTCGGCGAGCGAGACGCGGTTCTGCACCTTGACGGTCGCCATGTCGAGGTCGGTGCCGGTCTCGAATGTCACTGTCAGGCTATAGCTTCCGTCGCTGCCCGAATTGCTGCTCATGTACATCATCCCCTCGATGCCGTTGACCTGCTCCTCGATGGGGACACCGACGGTCTTTGCCACGGTCTCGGCATCGGCACCGGGATAGGTGGCCGATACCTGGACGGTGGGAGGCGTGATGTCGGGGTACTGTGCCACAGGCAGCGTCGGCAGGGTGATAAGCCCGATGATGACCATGAGTATGGCTATCACGGTCGCGAATATGGGGCGGTCTATGAAAAATTTTGACAACATTCTCGTGTATCTTTAGCGTGTGGCATAATCGGTTATACTTTGTGGCGCGGCCGCGTCACTTTGTCAGCATTGGCTTCACCTCCATCCCGTTTCTCACCTTTAGCAGGGCCTTGGTGACATATCGCGACTGTGGGGTAAGCCCCTCGGTGACGACGCGCATCGAGTCGCGGAACAGCTCGCCGATCTTTATCGGGGTGTAGACGACCTTGTTGGAGTCGTTGATGGTGTAGACATATTTGCCGAGCTGATCGGTGCCGATGGAGGCGTCCTTGACAAGGATGGCTCTGGGGTTCTCGCCGTAAGGCAGCTCGATGGTGACATACATGCCGGCGCGCAGCTCCCCATAGGGATTCTCAACCACGGCGCGGGTCTTCATCGCGCCTGTGCCCTTGTCAATCTCGAGCGACATGTAGTTGAGGTCGCCGGTATACTTGTGGGGCAGTGTCTCGGAGAATGTGACGGGGATGCGCGAGAAGTCTATGCCCTCCTGGTTCTTTCCCCGGTTGGCTACCATTTTAAGGTATTGGTTGTCCTCGATAAAGAAGAATGCGAGCATCTGGCTGTCGTCGTAGATGGTGGCGAGTTTGACGGGCGCGCCCGCGCCGCTAAGGTATGCGCCGGGGTCGGGCGTCGAGCTTGACACGTGTCCGGCAAACGGGGCGCGGACGGTGCAGTAGCCGAGGGTGGTGAGGGCGGTCTCGAGGGCGGCCTGTGCATTCTTGATGTCGGCCTGGCTCTGCTTCATGGCGCTCTCCGCCTGCACAACCTCCATCTGCGATACGGCATCGGATTGCAATGCCTTCTTGACTGCCTCATAGTGGTTGGTGTTGTAGACGTTGGCGCTGCGCGCGCTCTCAAGCCGGGCGCGCGCCTGCTCCACGGCGTCGCGATATTGCGTGTCCTCGATGCGGAACAGCACCTGCCCGGCGCTTACGAAGTCGCCGGCCTTGTACTCCTGCGATTTCAGGTAGCCGTTGACGCGGGCCACGAGGTCGACCGTCGACTTGGCCTGCAGGTAGCCGGGATAGCTCTTGTGCATCATCACGGAGTCAATCTCGACCTGCGCCACGTCGACGGGCATCGGGCCTTCCTGTGTGGACTTGTCCTTGTGTGAGCAGCCTGTGGCGAGCGTTGCACCCAACAGGCATATGGCGATATGCAGTGTTGATGGTTTCATTGTATGTGGGTTATTGGGTGAGACATCAGTTTGGCGTTGAGGCTGTCCAGCCGCCGCCGAGCGACTGGTAGAGGGCGACAAGGGCCGTGGCGGCCTGCGCGCGTGCCGTGACGAGCGAGAGGGTGTTCTCAAGGAGCGACATCTGGGCGTCCACGACGTTGGAGAATGCCGTCAGCCCCTGCTTGTAGAGGTCGACCGATAGTTTGAGCGACTTTGCGCTCTGTTGTATGACGATATTGGTGGCATCTATCTTTTGCAATGAGAACCTGTAGGCCGACATGGCGTTGTCAACCTCCTGTACGGCGGTGATTACAGTCAGGTTGTAGTTGTCGATACCCGCGAGCATCTGCTCCTTGGCCGAGGCGACGGCATATTTGCGCGACAGCCCGCTGAACACCGTCCATGACAGCGTTGGGGCGATGGAGTAGGTCAGCGTGTTGTTGGAGAACAGGTCTCCGGCGCGGTGGGCCGACGTGCCGAGTGAGCCGTTGAGCGACAGGGTGGGGAGGAAATCCTTCTTTGCCACGCCGAGTTCGGCCGCATATGAGGCGAGCTGCCACTCGGCCTCCACGATGTCGGGTCGGCGGCGCAACAGCTCCATCGGGATGCCGACTGCCGGTATCCGGCGGTAGTCGGGAATCGCTCCGGCAGGCGTTAGCCGTGGCGCGATTGCGTCGGGGTATACCCCGAGGAGCACGGCGAGTCCTGATATGGAACTGTTGATGGCGTTTTCAAGTGAGGGGATGGCGGCGAGGGTCGAGTAATAGACCGTGCGGGCCTGCGACACGTCGAGCATCGAGGCCAGGCCCGCCTCATGGCGTGCCTCGGTGATTTTCATAACTTTCTCCTGCGATGCGAGATGCTCGCGCGACACGGCCAACTCCCCCTGGTACATCCTAAGCTCGATGTATGCCTTTGCGATGTTGGCGGCGACCGACACCATCGCGCCGTCACGCTCGGCACGCGATGCGTTCCACAGGGCTTTCTTTGATTTTGCCGCCGTGGTGATTTTGCCGAACACGTCAATCTCCCAGCTCATGGAGAGTCCGAGCGAGAAATAGTCGACGGTCTCGGCTGGGCGGGAATAGGCTGTCGTCGCGCCTGAGGTGCGCGCTTTCTGCCATCCCGCCGACAGGCCGATGTTGGGGAAATATTGTGAGCGTGTCATCATCAGCGTGTTGCGGGCTATCTCGATGCGCCGTCCCGCCATCAGCAGGTTGTAGTTGTTGGTCTCGCCCTCCATGATGAGGGAGTCGAGCAGCGGGTCGTTGAAACTGCGCCACCAGCCGTCTTCTGACGGCGCGGCGGGACTGAAATTCTCCACATAGGACCATCGCTCGGGGAGCGAGTCGTTGAGATATCGTCCCTCGGGAGCATATGCCGCAGGGACGGCCTTGTCATCGGCCATCGTCACGAGCACACCCGCAACGACACAGATAAACAGTTGAAACAAACGATTGTGACGCATACTAAACCCTGCGCTTGATATGGCGCATCTTCAGATATAACCTGCCCCTGCCCCCATACGTTCACAACGTTGCACTAAATTTTAGATAATTTCACCAATTATCTCTGTTGTCCCATCAAAAAAGTTACGCTCTCGCCTCGCGGCGGGAGCGTAATCCGGGATATTATTAATTGTAAACCTTATTTGATTGGGCCTGTTCGCCATCCTATTTCAGCCATATGCGGTAGCCGTAGGGGGGGAGCGTGACGGCCACGGGCATTGCCGAGGCGTCGCCTGAGAGCATGTCGGTCATTGTCTCGCCGGCGTAGGATATGGGTACCTTGGCCTCTATATAGGACGAGGTGGTGTTGACCATGACGAGCATGGCGTTGTCGCCCGAGACGCGGGCGAAAGTAGCCACGCGGCCATTCTCAAATCCGCGCAGCTGTCCGCCTCGCACGGCGGCGCTCTCACGGTAAGCCTTGTCGACTGCACGGTAGGCTGCGGCGTGTGTGCCGGGCCACGACAGGGGATTGTAGTTGAAGAATGACATCGTGCCGGGGTAGCTTGTCTCCTGCGAGGAGTATATCATGGGCACGCCGTCCATCATGGCGGCCACGACATATGCTGCGATGGCGGCCTCCTCGCCGCCGTATAGCGACGTGAGGGAGCTTTCGGCAGCCGTGTCATGGTTGACGGCATAGCGGAGCACCTGCTTGCCCTCGGGAAGCTTGGCTGTCTCCTTGGCGCTCTCGGCTACGAGAGCCGTGCCGGTGATTTTGCCGGCAAAGAGGTCCTTGAGCTTTGAGGCGAATGCCCAGCCGTAGAACATGTCGAAACCGTCGTTGAAGAACTCCGGGTCGGAGGTCTCGGCGAGCATCAGCAGGTCGGGGCGTATCCCGCGCAAAGCCGTGATGGCGTCAGCCCAGAAGTCGTGGGGCACACCGTCGGCGTGGTCGCAGCGGAATCCGTCTATGCTCCCCTCGGTGACCCAGTATTTCATGGCGTCAATCATTGCGGCACGCATATCGGGGTTGTCATAGTCGAGGTCGGCCACGTCATCCCAGCCCATACCCTCGGGGGAGATGATATTGCCGTTGGAGTCGTGGGTGTACCAGTCGGGATGGGAGGTAATCCAGGCGTTGTCCCACGAGGTGTGGTTGGCAATCCAGTCGAGAATCACGCGCATCCCCTTTGCGTGGGCCGCGTCGACGAGAGCCTTGAAGTCGGCCATCGTGCCGTACTTGGGGTTGACACCCTTGAAGTCGCGTACACAGTAGGGGGAGCCGACGGCATCCTTTTCGCCGGGGGTGTTGACGGGCATCACCCACAGTACGGTAGTGCCGAGAGCCTTGATGTCGTCGAGGCGTGCCGTCAGCGCGGCAAGGCAGTCGTCGTTGGCATACAGGCGCGGGTTGGCCTCATATATCACCATGTCGCTTGCGGGGGAGGTGGCGACAGGTATCTCGGGGTTGACAGGCATCTTGTCGTCGTCGGAGCATCCTGCAAGGAGAATGCCCGCGAAGGTGGCCGTCAGTATTGATTTAATGCTCAGTTTCATCGTCTTGTGGTTTTGCTACGTTTTTTGATGGATTTAGGGGATGCGGTTTCGGTGCAGCCGCTTGTGGTAAGGGTGAGGTAGTAATCGCGGTCGAGCTTCGCGCCGAAGTCGGCGAGCTGTGCGCCGTCACCGTTGTTGAAAATCAGGCTCTCGCCCTCTCCGTTGGCCTCAAATTCCCAATACTTCCACTCCTTGCCGCCGATAGTCTCAGTGCCTGTGGGCGCAGAGCCGGGCCAGCCGCCGAAGAAGTCGTTCACGTCGCCCCATGCATACATGTATATGGCGCTCCAGCCCGTCTGGTCGTCGGCATAGATGCGGTAGGTGCTCGCCAAGGGACCCGGGTCGACCTCGGTGCATCCGGTGGCGGTGATGGAGAGGTAGTAGTCACGGTCGGCCGTGACTGCCGGGCCGTCAAACTGGGTGCCGTTGTTGTCGTTAAAAATGAGGTTGACGCTCTCGCCGGCACCGGTGAAGGGAATCACACGGTAGGTGACGCCGTTGATGGTCTTGGTGTCGGCCGATGCCGCGCCGGGCCATCCGCCGAACAGCTCGGTATCGCCCCAGCAATATACATAGAGCGCGTCCCATCCGGTCTTGTCCTCGACATAGAGATTGTAGGGCTTGCCCTCGGGGAGGGGATCAGGCTCGACGTATGAGCCGCCGTTGTAGGTCGACGGGTCTTCAATCTCGACCCACTTCTTGTCGGAGCCGATGCTGTAGTAGAAATTGCGGTCGAGCGTGAGGGTGGGCCCGTCGGCCTGCGAGTTGTTGCCGTTGTTGTTGAAGATGAATGTCTGGGTGTGGCCCTCGTTGGCGGCGCCGAGGTCAAAGTAGAGGTACTTCACGCCGTTGATGGTCTCCTCGCCCATGGGGACAGAGCCGGGCCATGCGCCAAACTGTGCGGGTGCGTCGTTCTCATAGACATACATCGCCACTTCTTCCCAGCCTGTGAGGTTCTCGATGAAGATGGCGTATCCGTCATGCTCCACCGAGCCGCCGGAGATTTCGCTCACGCCGCTGTCGGTGATTTCAAGGAAGTAGTCGCGGTCGAGCGTCGCGTTGAAGTCGGCAAGCTGTGTGCCGGCGTTGTTGTTGAAGATGAGGTTGAGGTTAAGTCCCGCGTTGGCCTCGCCGGTGTCAAAGTAGCGGTAGGTCACGTTGTCGATGGCTATAGTGCCGGTTTCCTTGATGCCGGGCCATGCGCCGAAGGCTTCCGCGTCGCCCCATGCGTACATGTAGAGGTCGCCGAGCGTGGAGTTGTCGAGCACGTAGATGACGTGGCCGTCGTGGGTTATCTCCTCGGGGTTGTCAAAGTAGGCTTTCCAGCGTGGCACGGTGATGTTGGTGCGCGTGCCGGGCGCGGGATTCCCGTAGTGGATTGACTCGGTGTTCTTGACGGTGCGCTCCACGCCCTGGTTTTTGGAGACAAACCAGTATCCGTCGGCGAGGGTCTTCCCCTCGGCGAATGTGGCGGGGTCGAGGTAGATGCCATACTTGTAGTCGTAGCCCGACGCTTTCTCAAGACGCCAGCGCAGGTCCTTGACCGCCTCGGTCTCTCCGCCGTTGAACGGGCCGGCGATATAGATGTTGTCGCTTGTCGAGGTGGTCGATGGGACTATCACCTCAAGGAGTATCTTGCCGGGGCGCAGCTCAAACTGCGGCAGCTCGCTGTCAAAGATTATCTCCTCTTTCTCGCAGCTGCACAGCAGGGCCAGCATCGGCAACATGAGCAGCAGCATATATTGAAATCTCTTTTTCATCGTAATCTATACAAAAGGGATGATTAATAATTGGGATTTTGCACGAGACCGGGGTTGACCATCAGGGCCGACTGCGGCAGCGGGAACCACTCGTACTTGCGGTCGCGCTTGGCTGGGAGGTTGTAGCCCGGCTCGGTGGCGCGGCCAAAGAACCACCACTGGCCCTGGGTGAACTTGTCGAAGCGGCGCAGGTCGGTGCGGCGTCGGCGTCCCTCGTTGAGGAACTCCTTGCCCCACTCGCTGAGCATCCAGTCAAGGTCGAAGGACCGGAATCCCGGTCCGGGAATCTCGACCTCGGATGCATCGTCAAAGTAGCGTGAGCGCACGTCGTTGACAAGAGTCTTGGCGGCTCCGGAGTCGCCGGCACGCAGGCGGCACTCGGCGAGAGTGTATTTCACCTCGGCGAGACGGAACTCCACCTCGGGTATATTGAGATAGCTCAGGCCCGTGGCCTCGGGAAGCATGGCGTACTTGATGAGGCGCAGTCCCGATGTGGTCTCGCCCCATCGGGGTGACATGACGGTCTCAAGCTGTCGGCCGAGATTCTGGAACGTGCCCACCTGGTCGACATAGACTATCTGCTGGCCGTCGCGGTCGGCGTCGGCAAGGACCGGCGAGCCGTCGGTGTAGTTGGTCATCGGGCCGATGAGGAACATGCCCACAGGCTTGCCCTCGGCCTCGTCATAGCGGTAGCACTGCTTGCGCACGTCGCTGTCGCTGAAGCGGTCCCACACGGCCCCGAGCCTGTCGCCGTAGTCAAACAGGAAACTGCGTGGCGAGTCGGTGCCCCCTGAGGAGAGAACGTTGCCCGAATTGTCCTTTGAGGGCACGAGGCAGAAGCAGTTCCATCCGGACATCGAGAATGTCTGGCCGATAAACTCGTCGTAGTTATAGGGGAGGAACGGGGTGTTGCGGTTGTTGTTGTCGAGCAGGCCCTCCTGCTGTGCGAAGGCAAATACCACCTCGGGGCAGGTGAGGTTGCCGTTGGAGAATATGTCGCGCCAGTCGGAAGATATAGAGTAGGAGCCGTAGTCGCCACGGAGTATCTCTTCGCAGAGGGTGGCACATTCGGCATAGTGTGCTTCCTTGATGAACACCTCGGCGTTGAGCAGCAGGCGCATCTTGAGCATGCGGTTCATCCCCTGGTTCATGCGGGTGCGCGAATTGCCCGACCCGTCCTCCTTCATCAGCGCGGGACGGCTCTCGTCAAGCTCGGTCATGATGAAGTCGTATATCTTGCGGCATCCGGCGTCAAAGTTGGTGTCGGCCGAGCCGGGGATGTCGAGGCTCACGGTGGTGTTGAGCGGCAATGCGCCTCCCCACAGCTCGAAGTTGTTGTAGTAGGCCCATGCGCGCAGTGTGCGCACCTCGGCGATATACATCTCCTTGCTCTGCGCGGTCATGCGCAGGGTTGCGGGGTCGAGGGCCTCAAGATCGGTGATGAGGGTGTTGCACAGCCCGATTGTGGTCCATGCGCCCTCCCATGCCTGGCGTATGATTTTGGACTCGGAGTTCCATGAGTGGGATGAGAGGACAAATTTCTCTCCCTCGTCCCATCCCCATGCGCCGCCGTTCCATGTGCGCCATGTGACTTGGTCGGCGCTCAGCTCGTTGAGGTACCAGAAATATTCGAGGAAGCTGCGTGTGGCGGTCGAGTATATTGCGGCGACAGCTCCCTGCACGCTGCTCTCGTCCTGATAGTAGACCGAGGCGTCGATGCGGTCAAAGACCTTCTCATCGAGGTCGGTACATGCCGTGGCAGCATATCCGGCCACTCCTGCGGCGACGGCTATCAGGCAGTTGTATATTGACTTTTTCATAACTGTTGTCTATGGTGTGGTTTTGTGGTTGTATCGGGGATTTATTTGAATCGGAATGTCACGCCGAGAGTGAGCTGGGCGGCCGAGGGGTAGGCGCTCGACACGTCCACGCCGGGGGTGATGCCTGTCGAGGGGACTATCGAGGGGTCATTGCCCGAGTAGCTCGTCAGGGTGAACACATTCTTGGCGGCGAGATAGACGCGCAGGCTCTCAAGCACCTTGCGGTTCTTGAAGGGTACGTTGTAACTGAGGGTGACATTCTCGAGCTTGAAGTAGTCGCCGTTTTCAAGGAAATAGGATGAGATGATGCCGCCTCCGGTGTTCACGTCCTTGTCGTCGAGATAGGCACTGCGCAGCACGTTGTCGGAGCCGCTGCCGGCGAGCCCCATGCCATACTTGCGCATGTTGAAAATCTTGAATCCGAAAGCTCCCTGGAACATGAGGCTGAGGTCAAACTGACGCCAGCGCACGGTGTTGTTCCATGTCAGGAAGTGGGCGGGTGCGCCGTTGCCGATATACCGCTTGTCCTCGGCGTTGGCCTGTGCCGTGGGTATCTTCTCCCCCTTGGCGTTGTAGACGAGCATGTTCTTGTCGGCATCGGTGCCGGCATACTCGTAGCCGTAGAACTGGCCTATCTTGCCGCCTTCCTGCACGCGGAAGAAGTATTCCGACGTGCCTACGCCGGGCTTCTGGTAGAGGTCGAGATAGGATGCCTGGTAGATGTCGTTGGACAGCTTGGTGAGCTTGGTGATGCCGTAGGCATAATTGATGCCGGTGGTCCACTTGACGGGGGTGGATGTGAACACGTCGCCTGTCAGCGAGATTTCGACGCCGGTGTTGCGGGTGGTGCCTACGTTGACAAGGATGTCGGAGTAGACAAACGGAGGCTGCGGGGCGGTATAGTTATAGAGCAGATCCTTGGAACGGCGGTCGAAGTACTCGATTGACCCGTAGAAGCGGTTCCAGAGCATGAAGTCAATGCCGTAGTTGGCGCTCGTGGACTTTTCCCATCCGAGCTTGGAGTTGGCGTTTGACGAGGGGGCATAACCTGTCACCCACGAGCCGTTGATGAGGTAGTTGCCGTTGGAGGAGTAGGTGGCGATTGACTTGTATGCGTCAAAGTCGCTGCGGCCTGTGACACCGTAGGAGAATCGGGGCTTGAGGCTCTGCACCACGTCGGAGTGGTCTTTCATGAAGGGCATGTTGGCGATTTCCCATGCGACTGACACCGAGGGGAAGGCGCCCCACTTGTGGTCCTTGCCAAACTTGGTCGAGCCTTCGTAGCGTATCGAGGCCGAAGCCATCACGAGGTTGCGCCAGTTGTAGTTGACACGCCCGAAGAATCCGATGAGCGTTGACTCCGACTTGCCGGCATACATGTTGGCCTTGCCGTCGGATAGCCATGAGCCGGCTCCGATGCCATGCCACAGGGCATTGTCAAACGCGAAGTCGCGGTTTTCCTCAAACATCTGTTCCCAGTTGGTGCGCTCAAATGTGTATCCGGCCATCACCTTCACATCGTGGTCGCCGTAAGAGAACATGTAGTTGCCGAGCCACTCGAGGCGGTTGGTCCACCACTTCTGGTAGTGTATCGAGGCACGCCCCTTGTAGCCTCCCCAATAGGATTCGCCGGAAGTGGAGGGGGTGTAGTAGTCGCTCTTGAGGTCGTTGTAGTGGAATGAATAGGAGAGGGTGGTGTTGACCGTGTGACGGTCGTTGTGCCAGATGTTGTATTTGGCGTCGGCGGTGCCGAGGATGTAGGTGCGGTTGCCCTGGCTGGTGTTGAGCTTTAGTTCCGAGACGGGATTCTTGGCGTCGGTGGGCGATGTGGGCTGGTAGAATGAGCCGTCCTCGTTGTAGATGGGCATCGTGGGGTTCATGCCGAGGGCAGTGTCAAACATGCCCGAGTTGCCCCAATCCTCCTTGACCTTGCGGGCGTTGAGGGTCATTGTCAGCTGCAGGTGCTTGTCGAGGACGAGCTGCTGTACGGCCGCACGGCCGCCAAACTCCTCGCGTGCGCTCACGATGTCGAGACCTGTGGCGCGCTTGTAGTTGATTGAGGCGCTGTAGTAGCCGTTGGGGGTGTTGCCGTCGATGGAGAGGTATTGGTTGGTGTCGTAGGAGAAGTCGCGCATCAGCTCGTCATACCAGTCGGTCGATGCCCCATAGTCATTGCCACGGCGGGAGCGGCGCCACTCGTCGGCGTCGAGCACCTCGGGACGGTCTTTGTGGAGGTTTACGGCAAAGTAGCTGTCGTAGGTGATGACGGGCTTTCCGGGCTCGCCCTGACCTTTCTTGGTGGTCACGAGGATGACGCCGTTGGCACCGCGTGTGCCGTAGATGGCCGCCGAGGCGGCGTCCTTAAGGACGGTCATTGACTCTATGTCCTGCGGGGCGAGTGTGCGGATATCGCCTCCCGCTACGCCGTCAATCACCACGAGGGGGCCGTTGGAGGCCGAGATGGATGTCGCGCCACGTACCTGCAGGTCGGAGGACCCGTTGGGGTCGGCCGGGGAGGTGGTCGACACATTGAGACCCGCCACCTGGCCCGAGAGCATCTCCATGGCGTTGTTCATGCCTCCGAGCTGGAACTTGTCCTTGTCGACCTGCACGATGGAGCTTGACAGCTCTTTCTTGCTCAGGGAGCCGTAGCCGACCACGATCACCTCGTCGAGCACCTGGTTGTTCTCGTCGAGGGTGACGTCGATTTTGTGCCGGCTGTCGACCTTTACCTCGCGGGTGTTGTACCCTACATATGAAAATACTATTGTAGCGTCTTGCCGGGCCTGGAGTGTGTATTGGCCGTCGATGTCGGTCGATACTCCCTGGGACGTGCCCTTGACTATGACGCTTGCGCCGATGAGAGGCTCGCCTGTGGCGTCAGTCACCGTACCCTTCACCTCCCACGTCTGGGCTGAGGCCGCTGTGGCGATGAAGAGTGCCGCAATGAAAAGCAGGTGTCTCATGAGACACGGCTTCGTTGTCGGTTGATTCATGATGGATTGGTTTTTGTACACTGTATTTATTGATTTAAGTAAATGCAAGAATCTTGTTTTTAAGGTCATCGCGCCATCGGTCGTTGACGCCATCGGATGCAAATATCTTACTTAATTCCTATATATTTATTGGCAGCAAGAAATAATCTAAATATTTACAAGAGGTATAAGGTTGAGCTATAGCAGTATATGTCTAAATTAAGGTTTCGGAAAACTAAACTGTTTCAAACCGTATTCAGGCCGTAAAAGTGCTTATTTTCATTATCTGGCTCTCGAAGTCGTCGCGATGGAGCGAGCGGTTCTTTAGCTTGGAGCGGTAGGTGTAGATGGTGGTGATGGAGCAGCGCAGGAAGCTGGCAATCTTGGAGCTGTCGGTGATGCCGAGGCGCACGAGGGCAAATATGCGCAACTCGGTGTTGAGCCTCTCGCCCTGCTTGGGATAGACACGCTCATCCTCGGGGAGGAGGGCGTTGAACGACTCGACAAACGAGGGGAAGATGTTGAGGAACGATGCGTCAAAGTTCTGGTAAAACTCCTTGAGGGAGTCGTTGATGAACGAAGTCGACTTTATGGCCTTGAACACCTCGTCGGCACGGCCTGTGGCAGCCTTGCGGCTCAACATCTTGCGGTAGGATTCCATTTCCGAGATGTATGTGGAGCAAAGTTGCAGGAAACGGCCTATATACTCCTCCTTGATGACATTGGCCTCGCGTAGCGACGAGTTGACCTCGCGCTGCCGGAGATTGGCCTCCTCCAGTTCGGTGTTCAATGTGTGGAGGCGACCGTTGAGCGACTGTAGCTCGGCGTTGACGTGCACCAATTTCTCATGGGCACGCGACACGCGCTTCATCTGCCTGACGATAAAGACTATCGCGATGACGAGAAACAGTGACAGCACGCTGATGATAAACAGGAAGAGCTTCATGCGGTCGCTTTGTTGCTGCTGTACGGACTGGTAGGACATGTCGATGAGCGGCAGCATACGTGATGCCTGGGTGTTGCGCATACGGGCGTTGAACAGGTTGGCGTCGGCGATGCTCTTTTTCAGGTAGCGGTTGGCGCGTTCCACGTCGTCGCGGGCATAGAGCATCTCGGCGAGTTGCCGCAGCGACATGTTCTCTTTCACAACCCCTTTCATGTCGGCCATCGCGCTGCGGGCAAGGCACTCCATGCGCTTGTCGTCGTTGTGGTCAAGTTCGTAGGCATATGCCAGGACACCCATCAACACCGCGTAATCACGCGAGTCGGTCGAGACGCTGCCGGCGGCTTTCTCAAGCAGCTCCTGCGCGTCACGGTACTTGTGGTCGGTGATGAACGACTGTGCCTGCGATATGGTGAAGGAATAAGAGTCGGGACCCATCACGGCGAGTGCCGAGTCGCGGTAGACGGTGGCCTTGTCGAGATAGCGTGGAGCGTAGCTTGCATCCTGGGCGTATTCGCTATGGTAGGTGTAGGTGTTCTCGATTGTGATGTAATACTCGGCCAGCAGCGCGGGGGTAAGGTTGGCCTTGTCAACGGTCGAGATGAGGTCGATGGCCTCGGCAAACAGTCCGGAGGTGGACAACGAGCGTGCCTTGTATATCTTGGAGCGGTCGAGCCAATCGGGACGCAGTGTCTGTGTCGCGATATCAATGTTGCGGTCGATGTATTTGAGTGCCGAGTCGTTGATGTAGTATTCGTATTCGCGGTATAGCCTCAGGTTGATGTCGTATTCCTTTTCGGGGGTCAGGTCACCGCGTTGCAGCTCCTCCTTGATGAAGTCGATGCGCTTTATCTTTTCCTGCTCGTAGCGGTCGCTCTCGGCCACCGAGGTGTCAAGCATGGACAATATTTCGGATATGTCGCCGGCATTGGCGCCCTGTGGGGGCAGTGACGTGATAATGATGGCCAGTATTGTCAGGATGGTATGTCTCATCGGTTAAGGTAAAAGGGATGTGATGTCACAAATATAGGGGAATTTTAGGCTAATTTGCGGAATGGAGTCCTGTTTTATGAATTTTTCGGATTGTTGTGCGGTGATGAATGTTTGGATTTTTTTGTGGAGAAGCTGTCGGACCTATAAAAAATTGCTATTTTTGCAGAATAAATCAACCACATTTCAGCTATTACGACCTGATGAGGATATCAAGTGCCATACGTCCAAGCATTATCTTCCCACTGCTGTTTCTTATGCTTCCGTCGCTTCGCGCCGTGGGGCAGAGGATTGAGTGGGAGAGCCTGATGCGGGATGCCTTGGCGCGTCAGCAGCAGGAGACGCGTATGCCTTATCTCGGGCTGGATGGCGACACTATATTTGACCATCAGCTTGTGGCGGTCGAGCATGAGCCGTTGCCCCCGACTTTTTTTGCCCCGGCGGTGTTTGACACGTATGAGTATATCGACACTTTTGCTCTTCATCCGACTATAGGGAACATGAAGCCTGTAAAGGGGCACGAGACGTGGATTGTGCGTGAGAATCGCCGTGCCGCATGGCTCAAGGGGGTGAGACAGCGTTATATGATCGAGAATCCGCAGTGGGTGCGTTATAATGTGACCCTATTGCCCGAGCCTCCAAAGAAATATGTGGCTACGGTCGACCCTGCCGAGTCGGTCATTATCATCACCGAGGAGGCAGTCGACCCGTCGACACTGACGGCCGGCGCGCCGGTCGACATACCACGCAAGAACTGGATTCACGCCTTTGACGGGTCGGTGCAGTTTTCCCAGGCCTATATATCGCCCAACTGGTATCAGGGCGGCAACAACAATATCAACATGATAGCCTCGGTCAATTATGGCGTGAAGCTCAACCAGGCGTTCTATCCCAACCTGCTGTTCGAGACCACGGTGCAGTATAAGCTGGCTATGGCGAGTGCCCCGTCTGACGAGGTGCACGACTACACGATAAGCGAGGACTTGTTCCTGTTCACGAGCAAATTTGGCTACCGTGCCCACAAGCGTTGGTTTTACACGGTCAACGCGCAACTGAAGACGCAGTTTCTCAACAATTACAAGCCCAACAGCCACGAGATAACGGCGGCATTCATGTCGCCGGGCGAGTTTAACCTCGGCCTCGGTATGACCTACGACTATGCCAACGAGAAGAAGACGGTGGTGTTTGGAGCGTCCATAGCCCCGTTGAGCTACAACCTGAAGACCTGCACGCGTCCCGGTATGGACGTGACCGCCTATGGCATCGAGCCTGGACACACGACGGTGAGCCAGATAGGTTCGAGCGCGGAGCTTAAGTTCAAGTGGCAGTTGCGTTACAACATATCCTACACGTCGCGCCTGTTCCTGTTTTCCGACTATGAGTATGTGCAGGGGGACTGGGAGAACACGTTCAACTTCTCCATCAACCGTTTCCTGTCCACGCAGCTCTATCTCCACCTGAGGTATGACTCCAGCACTGCGCCGGTCGAGAACTCCAAGTGGAGGGTATGGCAATTCAAGGAAATCCTCAGCTTCGGGTTTGCCTACAAGTTTACCGCCTGATAGACGCCTGTCATAACCCCTTACTCCAAATCTCTCCTCTCATGAAATATCCCATATTGCTTATCCTGTTGATTTTTATGCCTGTGTTGTCCACGGGCCGGAACCTGTTGTCGGATAACGATTTCCTCGGGAATGTGCCGTCTCGCTCGGTAAGGTTGGCGGGATACACCCGTGAGGGGGTGGAGGATTACCTGCTTCACGGACCGGTGCACCGGCTGGAGGGGCTGTGGATGTTCACTGCATCGGATGCCTTGGTGGCGGTGGAGCGGTTTGCCGATGCCGTTGACGGGGCAGAGAGAATGCCACGCTACAGGATGGTTATCGTGTCGTCGCCGCGTCGGACGATGGTGCCCGGGACGGTGATGGGGTACATGGGGGTGACATCGAGGAAGAATGTGTATGACGCCATGATATACACTGTCACTGAGGGAGCGACGCTCACGACGCCGCGACGTTTCACCGTGAGGCTCGGCGACAATGACACGCGCCTGTCGTTTATGCCGGTCAAGAAAGGGCTTGCGGTCAGCGTGCGCCGCCTTTTCCCTTACCTGTTCAGGGTAGGTATACGGGAGTATGACACACGCGACGAGTCGCTCGACGGGTGTGTGAGGGTGGGGGTAAACGGTGTTTCCGCCATTTCCGAGCCGCGTTATCTTTGAAATATTCACTTCCTAAGGTTGCCGATATGGTTGCATTGAGATTTATCGCCGTCTTGATTGTGTTGTTGACGTTGCTTGCCGACTGTGCCCCGATGCAGGCACGGACTGTGACGACGCGCCGTGGAGTGGGGCCGCGGCGGGAGATGGCGGTGGCGGCGCACGACACGTTGCGGGAGGTGGCCGACTCGGTGGCGGTGGTGGGATATGACAAGCCTATGCGGGCCTCGCGTGAGACATTCTTTGTCGTCAATCATACGGGCCGCCGCCTCGGCGTGGTGAATGTCACGTTTGCCTATTACGACCTGACGGGCAGGATGCTCCACGCGGTGACGGTTGATGTCAAGTGCGACATACCCGCCGGGGAGACACGGCAACTGTCGATTCCGACATGGGATATACAGCGGCTCCACTATTACCGGGCAAGCCCTGCGCCGAGGCGTGGCGGGACGCCGTATGACGTGAGGCATATGGTAAACTATGTGACGGCGGCGTGTCAGAATCTTACCTTGACTGAAAATCCATAGGCAGTGCCGTTGACTGTGGGAATCATCGTGAATCCCGATGTAACCTCGGCGTGCTGACGTGCGGGGGTGCCTTGCGAGATAATCTTGTGACGCCGCGTGGGGTCGCCGAATATAAGGCCGGTGATGGTGTTGAGGGGGTCGATGATGAATGCCACGAAGTTGCCCAGTATCGGCGTGCCGAGCAGACGGTAGTCGTGGGCCACAATGTGTCGTTTGAGCAGGTAGAAGCCCTCGCCGACCGCCGAACCGATAATGGGGGTGACAAAGAGGTCCTGTACCGACGGCACCTCATTGAAGGCCTCGATGCCGTATTCCCAGAAGAATGTCGAGATGCAGAAGCAGTAGAACAACGACTGGTACATGTTGAATCCCGCCGAGCGTGCCCCCATGTAGTAGGCGCCGCCTCCGTAGGGGTGGAGCAGGTAATTGAATACCCATTTATCGTGGTCCCATACGGGTCCGCGTTTCACATGGTCCCACCACCGCTGGAACAGTGGTATCTGCATACGCTCGCTGCGGTTCCATGCCGTGGCATCGTCGGGCAATGCCTCAAGGATGAACAGGGCCGATACGCCGCCGGCCACCAACAGCGCGGTATTCTCCCACAGGCGCGGCCAATCGGGGCTGCTCAATGTGCGGGAATAGGGAAGGTCATAGAGGCTTACGATGCGCCGTTTGAATTTTGGCAGTCCGGCTCCGAGATTCCTGATGTCTACAATTGAGTCGAGCAGCACGTCCGACTCGGTCCAGAGTGAATATCCTGTACCGCAGACAGAGGAGTCGGTCGCCGAGGGCAATCCATCGGTGGTGATTGCCTCTATCATATGCTCGCTCTCAATGACTTCAATGATTGAGTCGGAATCTGCATCGTTGTGTGCGGATGCCGCTGACGGGAATATTATCGCCGCAATGAGGAGCGCTATATTCCTCTTTCCGTTTTTTGCAAAAATATCCTTCATCTCTCTATAGTTGTTGGTGATATACCTTCTCTTGCAGCATGACGCCAAAACGTTATGTGACAATCATGTTACACAGGTATAACAATCACGTGCCACGGCAGGTTGGCATTGCGATGGGGTTATTAAGTAAAAATATGATTGATGGAGGCCGGCGGCCTGTGGCGGCTAACGTCGTGCTATTTGCGGGTCGCTTATGACAATACCCAGGTCGGCAAGGCGCGTCATGTCCTGTAGTCCGAGCATGTCGGGCAGCGGAACGGCTTCGTTGTGGTCATCGAGGTAGAGCAACGGTGACTCTTTGTAGATGTGTGAGGCCACAGACTTTGAGCGGTCGAGGGCCGTAGACTGTATGCAGGCCAGGTCGAGGGCAGTGTGGAAGAATGCCACGCTTGACGCCACAGTGCGCGGAGTGTTGCCGCAGGTCGCCTCCCACGAGGCGGGATGGGCCGTGCGGTAGGACGTGGACATCCACACAAGGAAAGGCACGTGGAGCTGGTAGTAGGAGGGCACCGGGGATGCATGGAGAAACAGCTGCCGGTCGTCGTCGTAGATATCCTCCCCGTGGTCGCTGGTATAGACCATAGCCGCCTCGTTCCCGCAGGCCTCGAGCATGATTATGAGCTTGGCGAGGAATTGGTCGGTGTAGCGTATGGTGTTGTCGTATGAGTTGATGAGGTTGTCGCGGTGCTTTGGCTCGGCCTTGACGGGACGGTCGGGGGTGAAATGGGGTGTCTGTCCGTCGTACCGCTCGGTGTAGTCGAAGTGGGAGCCGTAGGTGTGGAGCACGATGAGGCGTTTGCCGCCGGTGTTGTCGATGGCGCGTTTGACGGCCGGCAGCAGGTCGTTGTCGACTACCGAGATGCAGTCGCTGCCGAGTTCCTCGCGCAGGAACCGGTGGTTGTCGGCCTCGCATCCGAAGAAGTCGATGAAAGAGCCGTTGCGCCCTTGCGTCGAGAGGAAGGTGGTGGCATAGCCGGCTTCCTTGAAGGCTGTTATTATGCCACGGTGGGCGTAGATGTCGTCGTAGTCCTCGGCCGTTATGGGGGAGAGCAGCATCGGCACGCTCTTGTGGGTGGTGTTGGACTGGCTGAGGGCATTGCCAAAGGCGGCAAGTCCGTCGGCATGGCTCAGGTATGGGTTGGTGTCACGACCGTAGCCCAGGAGGCTCCAGTTGCAGGCGCGGGAGGTCTCGCCGATGACGAGCACGATGATGCGCGGCACAGTGTCGGCCTCGGCTGTCGTGGCCCCATAGGTGAATCCCGCGCTTGTCTCGGCGTATCGGTCGAGGCGCTTTGTGCGGTCGATGGCAAGATGGAGGTTATAGCCCACGTTGACCGGGTAGAGGTCGTCGGCTACAGTGTAGCCGGGGGTGGAGATATAGGCTGTGGCGAGGGCTATGCAGCCTGCGCCGAGCGTGGCTGCGCCGATGTGGCGGTTGCGCGTGATGAACTCCCGCGACAACTTCGCCCGACGCAATATCGCGGATGTCGCCATAATCAACGGCGGGACATAGAGCACTACCACAAGCGCGATGACGGGCGCGAGATTGTCGAGCAGCTCCATGGCCTCGCCGGCATTGGTGGTGACCACGTTGAGCAGCATGTCGACCGCTATCACCGAGCGTCCGTAGAGGTAGAGGAGCACTATCTGGAAAGCGGCAAAGAACGTGAGGGGGAACATCAGCCACACCATCTTGCCGCAGTTGCGCATGAGCGACAGCAACAGCCAATAGCATCCGGCGGGGAACAGCACATTGGCTATGCGTGCCGGCGCACTCATAGGCTCGGTGATTGACAGCAGCAGGTTGGGCAGCGTCAACACCGTGAGAAACAGGTAGAAGAGATGGCGTTCATCCCTGAACCATGATAATATGTTCTTAAAAAGCTTCATTTATGCTGAATACAAATCCTGTTGTGTGACGGCCGACGCCGAAGTCGAGCCTCACGTTTACATCTTTCTTGAACTCCCAACGGTAGCCGATGCCGAAGTTGGGGAGTATCGTGCGCCACCGCACGTTCTGTGGCTTGTCGAAGACCGCCCCGGCTCCGACCCATGCGACGATGCTGTTGCGCCGCCATATGTGCTGCCGGAGTTCCACGACGATGTCTATGGCGCCCTTGTCGCGGTAGCGTCCCTCATAGTAGCCGCGCATGGTGCGCGAGCCGCCTACGGTCGCCATCATTGTCCACGGGGTGTCGTTGTAGGTGAGCAGCGCGTGGAGTTGCGAGGCTATCACCGAGCCGCGCCATGCCCGCTTGTACCATGCCGCCGTGAGTTCGGTGGAGGAGAATGCGTATTTGTTGCCCATGAAACGCGGGTAGCAGCGTTGGTCGATGCGCACGAAGACTCCCCGGTGGGCGTTGGTCGGCACGTCGCGCGTGTCGTAGTTGATGGCCACGCCGATGCCGTAGCTTGAGGTGTGGAGCGGCAGGCCTTGCCATATCTCCACCGGCTCGGTGTCCTTGGCTCGCACCCACACATATTCGACTGACGGCCCGAGGTAGAGGCTCTGGCCTATCTTGGCCATAAATTCGGCGGTGAATTTCACCGAGCGTTCCACATATTTTGTCTCGTTTGAGTCGTGTATCGCTTCCTCATATCCGATGCCCCAGAACTTTGTGCGGGATGAGGCGAAAGACAGGTCGTAGTTGAGACGAAACCGGTCGTTGGGGAAGATATGGTAGCCTCCGATACCTATTTTATAGAATCCGGCGGTGGATACGTTTCCGTAGATAGAGACATTGCACGGAGTAAGCAGCGAGTCGGCGGGGGAGTGGTGGTAGAGGCCTGCGGCTACCAGACCGAGACCGACTTTGGTCTCGGAGGAGTAGTAGGGGCCGCCAATTATGCTGAAGTCAAACCCCTTGTTTTTCTTCTCCTTGTTGGAGCCGTCAAAGTAGGCCACAATGCGCTGTATTACGTTGCCGCTGCGTCTGGGAGATGCCGTGAGGCTGTCGGGCAGCGGCGGGAGCGGCGGTATTGAGTCCGGCGACGCAAACGTCACCGGGATAGTTGTCACAGGCGCGGTCATGATGTTGTCCCACTGGGTGGCGGCATATGCCGCCACCTGTGTCAGAATCAGTATGACCGATATGGCAAATCGCATTTTTATATCCTGAAATAGTTGACATGTGATATGATATTTAACGTCACAAAGATATCAAGTGTTTTCAAGGGGATTGAGGTCATAAAGCATCACAAGTTGTCCTATAAGTCTTCACAGGAGGTTTGTGCCAACTTTCAGGCATTTTATGCCATAGCGGCGACAGGATGGTGGCGAAGGAGTGTTGGCATAGACTTAACTTTGCCTTAGAACGGAAAAAAGATTTCTTATGTCCAATACCATGAAAGACACATCTGATACTATGAAAAGACGCCGCCCGCAGACCCACCGCGTGCAGCTCGCCGCCGCCGTGGCGGTGATGCTCGCGGGGGGCGGGCTGTTGGTGGCGGGGTTTGTGGTGTCCCCTGTCGGGGAGATACATCACTCGGTGCTTGTGGGATTTGGCGAGGCACTGACCTTTGCCGCCGCCATCCTCGGGGTGGATTACCATTATAATGCGCGACGCTATGAAGAGAATGACTGACATGAGGCCTGTAGTGCTCGTTGACAACGGGCACGGGGAGGAGACTGCGGGAAAGCGCAGTCCCGACGGACGATTGCTTGAGTGGCGGTACACGCGTGAGATAGCGCGTGAAGTCGTGCGCGGACTGGCGCTACACGGGGTCGACGGGCGGCTTCTTGTCCCCGAGACACGGGATGTGCCGCTGTCGGAGCGTGTAACACGGGCCAACGGTGTGTGGAGAGGACGTGAGGGGCGGCAGGTGGCGCTCGTCTCGATACATGTCAACGCGGCCGGTGACGGAGCGACATGGATGGGCGCGCGCGGATGGTCGGCCTACACCTCGCGTGGCACTACCCCGGCCGACAGCCTCGCCTCCTGCCTGTATGAAGCCGCCACGGAGTGGTTGCCGGCTCACCGTATGCGTACCGATTGTTCCGACGGCGATGCCGATATGGAGGCGGGGTTCTATATCCTGCGTAAGAGCGCATGTCCCGCAGTGCTTACGGAAAATCTCTTTATGGACAATCGCGACGACATGGCGTTTCTCCTCTCCGACGAGGGGCGCAGAGCGGTCGTCGGGTTGCATGTCGATGGAATTGTCAATTACCTTAAATTCTTGAAATTATGAGAAGTGTGCCATTTATGGCGTTTGCCGCCGTGTTGCTGTCCACGGTCTCTTGCCGTAGCAGCCGCTCTGTCGAGGTCACCGGTTGTGACAGCATGAGGATTGAGTCAGTACGTGAGATGCGGGCTGTGGCTGTCGTGTCCGACACCATTCTGTCGGGGATGACACTTTCTGCCGACACTGTGGAGGTGACTGACAGGGAGGGGAGGCGTGTGCTCATGACGGGAGTGTCGCTGCGGCGGGATTTGTCTCGCCAACGAGTGTCGGCGGTATCGGTCGCCGGGCGTGACACTATCTCGACAACCTCGTCCCGCAGCATGGTCGCAAGGGGGAATGAGGACAAAGGGGTTGCCGCCCCCTCTCCACGGAGATGGCTGTGGCCCCTCTGCATTGCGGGGCTGCTGGTCGCCGTCACAACCATGCTGCGCCGCAGGTGAGCCGATAACCTTTGCGCGTCTCCATTTGTTATATAGGGTGTAAATACATAAGGACGACCGGCGCAGGTCGCTAAACTCTGCATCACACCGATGACACAAAATCGCGTACACCCCCAAGATGACATACATGTCGACCTATACGACGAGGGAAAGAAGATTGACGCATACCAAGGCTCGGGCTACCACTCGGTCGAGGAGGCAGTAACCGCCGCCTACGAAGGCTCAAGCCGCAACAGCCTCAACATCGAGGACTACGTGTTCCGCGTAACCAACCTCACTACCGGCACCTCAGCCCGCTACCGCGTCAACGCCGGCGGCCACCTCCGCATCCTCCCCGAGGAATAGCCCCCGGGTTGCCTCCACGTGGTGCGTAACCGCTCTGCTTAAAGGTACATACACAAAGAGCGGCGTGATGTAAAGACGCAGCTCATAACGTCCGCAACTTGCATAAGGTTATGTTATTAGCCGTGCACATTGCGGACAATGTCCATATATTCGCCGATAACTGAGTTCAGCAACGCACTCTACATGATGTGGTGCTATTTGAAAAGGACTAACTGGACGAAAATCAGGATTACAAAAACGAAGAAACCAACGAGAGCCCGTTTGTTTGATGTATGGGCATCTATTTTGTCCTTAAATAAATAGTTGTGTATGACTATTCCAATAGTGATTACTGCGGCAACTGCAATAAGTTCTATTCGTGATCTGTCTATAATAAAAAATTTCTGTCACAAAGTTATTTCGTTTGGAAATTCGAATTCGTATGTGTTACACTTTTTTCAGCAAAGAGTATCTCATTTCAGCAAAGAGTATCTCACGATGCAGATTCAGAAAACAAAAGGCGTTTGTCTGTTGTTTTGTAACTATATTTTAGTTACTTTTGTGCCGTAGATAAATTTATGGGAACAAAAGAAAAACTAATAGCGCGTTTCATGACGCAACCAAGTGATTTCACTTGGAATGAACTTGTTCGATTGTTTTCAATATTCGGATATGAGATTGGGAACAAGGGCAGGACAAGTGGTTCACGGGTGATTTTCAAGAAAGGGGAAAGTGCTTATACTGCACATAAACCCCATCCTGATGCGCTTATCAAGCCGTATGTCATGAAACAGGTATTGGAATTTCTAAAAAACAACAAGTTGGTATGAATACGATGAATTATAAAGGCTACATCGGTAGTATCGAGGTCAGTGAAGAGGATAACTGCCTTTTTGGGAAAGTGTTGGCGCTGCCTCATGATACCATGATTACATATGAGGGTGAGACCGTGGCAGAATTACGGGAGGATTTCCATGGCGCAGTGGACGATTATCTTGCACATTGTGAGGCAGAAAGCATAGAACCCCGCAAAAGCTATTCAGGGGCATTGAATGTGCGTATTTCCCCGGAATCACATAGCAAGGTTGCAATGTTGGCAAAACAGGCCGGAATATCAATAAATGCCTTTATCCGCAATGCGGTAGACAGACAGATAGCAGCAATGATGTGATTTGATACACCAAATAGCGGCAGGTTAGGACTCTAAACTGCCGCTATTTAGATGGTTTTGAAGTTTGTGATCCGGATGCGACTCGAACGCATGACCGTCTGCTTAGAAGGCAGATGCTCTATCCAGCTGAGCTACCGGACCATCTTTCCTGCGGCGTGGGTCGTGAATGGCCTGTGCCGCATCGTTATTGTGGCGCAAAGGTAGTGATAATCTTTGATTTTGCCAATATCGTGAATGGTTTCGTGGAAAAAATGTTTTGCGCACGGGGGGACGACAGGTGCACAGGGCATGTGGCTACAGCAGCAGTTCGAAGTCGAGGACGTCGAGGAGACGGCCAAATTTGAGGCCGACTTTTTCGAAGCAGGCCACCTGACGGAAGCCGAGGTGGCGGTGGAGGGCTATGCTGGCGTCGTTTTCGCCGGTGACGCAGGCTATGAGGGCGCGTGCGCCGGCGGCGCGACAGTCGGCGATAAGACGCTTCATGAGTGCGCGGCCTATGCCGCGACGCTGCGACCCGTCGGCGAGGTAGACGGTTGTCTCGAGTGTGCCACGGTAGGCGGCACGCTCTTTCCAGGGATGGGCGTAGCAATAGCCGTCGACTGTGCCGCCGGTCTCGTGGACGATGTAGGGGTGGGAAGCTGAAATCTGCTCCACGCGGCGTGCCATCTCGGCCACGGATATGGCTTCGGTCTCAAACGAGACGGTGGTGTGGAGGATGTAGTGGTTATATATGTCGGTCAGCGCGGGGATGTCGCGCTGTTCTACGGGTCGTATCATCGGAGGGGATATTTTTGCGCGAAATTAGTGAAAATGCGGCTATTTTGCCGCCATTTTTTGTTGTATAGTCGATGAATGACCTAAATTTGCACCAAAGCATTATACTATGTCAAAGATAGAATTGCGCACAGCCGCCGTCACGCGCTACATCACGCCGTTGCGTGAGGGCGGGTCGCTGCCCGCGCTTGCCGAGGCCGACGACGGCTTCAAGTATGTGGTGAAGTTCCGTGGCGCGGGTCACGGAACAAAGGCATTGATTGCCGAGCTGATCGGCGGTGAGCTGGCGCGGGCGGCGGGGTTGCGTGTGCCCGAGCAGGTGTTTCTCGACCTTGACGATGACTTCGGGCGCACCGAGGGTGACGAGGAGATACAGGACCTCCTCCAGTCGAGCCGTGGGCTGAATCTCGGGCTTCACTACCTGTCGGGCGCTATGACATGGGATGTGGCGGTCAATGCCACGGATGCCGTCACGGCTTCGCGCATAGTGTGGCTTGACGCTCTGCTGACCAACATCGACCGCACTCCGCGCAATACCAACATGCTTCTGTGGCAAGGTGAACTGTGGCTCATCGACCACGGGGCGTCGCTCTATTTCCACCACTCCTGGCAGGGGTGGGAGCGGGCTGCTTTGTCGCCGTTTCCCTATGTCAAGGACCATGCCCTGCTGCCTCGGGCCTCGCGCCTGCTTGAGGCCGACGACTACATGCGCTCGCGCATTACCACCGAGGTGATAGACGCCGTGGTCGCCGCCGTGCCCGACGACTGGCTTGAGGCCGCCGCGCCCGACATCCCCGCCGGGGAGCAGCGGCGCGTCTACTCCACATTCCTCAAAGAACGATTGGCTAACTCCCGAATATTTGTCGACCATGCAATATCAGTCAGAAAATCACTTGTATGAGTATGCCGTGATACGGTATGTGCCCCGTGTGGAGCGGGAGGAGTTTGTCAACGTCGGGCTGCTGATGATGTGCAAGCGTCGCCGCTGGCTGCGGGTGGCGATTCATATTGACGAGCTGCGTTTACAGGCCATTTTTCCTGACACGGATTGCGGGCTGTTACGCCGGCAACTTGCCTCGTTTGAACGCATAGCCGCCGGGGGCGCCGCAGCCGATGACGATGGCTGCCGCAGTCAGATAGCCGCTCTTGATGCCCACGAGCGTTTCCGTTGGCTCACGGCGGTGCGCAGTGCCTCCCTCCAGACATCGCGCCCCCATCCCGGCAAGACCGCCGACCTTGACGCCACGTTCACCCGCCTCCTCGCCGAGCTGGTGCTCTGACAGTCCCATATCCTTTGTGGACTCACAGCCTTATTCGCAGATGTCGATGTATGGGAGTCGTCTCTTGTGCTGTATATGTTGTAGCGCATACAGTAGGTTGACCTGAGTCTCTGGAGACAATAGCGGGGTCGACAGTTGTTTGAGACGGGAATCATCAAATTCAGATATACCGTTATAGGAGTGATGGAATGCCTGGCGCATATCCGATTCGCCTATATGATCGGTCTCGATAAGAAAGAAAAATTGGGGTTTGCCTCCGCGTATCAGTTCGCGTGTGAATGAAAGCAACGTTATTTTTATTGAGTCGGCGTTAAACCGCCCCGATTTGATTAGCGATGGGATACCTGATTCCTCGTAGAGCTCGCGCCTCATCTCGGCTGCCACATAATCCTCGATGGAGGTGATTGATGATATACCGTGCCTGGGAGGTTCCACAACACCGCTTATAGTCCCGAACATGCTGTTGAATACCCCGGTGCCATTTTTGCGTGGCTTGAGAAAGAAACTCCGGTTCCATGACTTCTTGTAATTGTTTCGTGTCACCCATATGCCGCTAACTCCTATAGTATTGGCCATTATAGAGGAGCCTAGGTCGGGTAGCTTTTGATTGGGCGACAGGTCTCTGATGCGTATTGAGTCGTCATGTATCGAATTGACGATGGGGTAATCCAGCGTAAGATTTGTCCTTATTTGGTCAAAATAGCACGCCTCCTGCAATTGGCAATGGAATACCTCCCCGCTGTCTTTATATAGAGATGACATGCGCAGGGCCTTGTCATTAGTTGTCGCGGGCTTGTCATTAAGAAATGCGTCCCATGCGGCCTCGGAGTCTTTGCGTATCTGATGGGGCAGCCTGAATACCGGCTCCCCCTCTTGTGGGTCGATGACAATTTTTGATGACGGATTTTTGTCGTAGTCTATAATCTCTTTGTATGGGGTTTCATATTCGATGACCCCTGACTTTGTTTTCAGGGTAAATCTTTTGGTCTCGTCCTTATAGTATCCGCATCCGACGACCTGAGAGAAGTCGATGAATGGAGTTTTTGGCGGTCGTGACGTCAGACTGTCGCCGAGTATCTGTTTTATCAGTGCCTCACGGTGGAAGAATGTATTTTGGCACAATTGCCCGCTCAATAGGAGTCGTCTTCCATAATGGCCTATGTCAAGGTGCTGATGTATCGTGTTGTATATTTCAGCGAGGGTGAGAATTGATGCTATCTCCATGTTATCAGATTGTCAGAAGATACAAAAATAGTAAAAAATATTTTGTCTTGTAAAAATATTCTGTTAAATGAAATTGCCCACGGGAAGCCGTCTCGCAGTCGTGTTTTCCCGGCTGAAATACGGTTCCCGTGTGGTGTGGACGCTAAAGAGATGATTCGTTTCCTCAGATTTTGTCGAGGGCCTGGGCGAGGTCGGCGATGAGGTCGTCGATATGCTCGGTGCCTATGGAGAGGCGCACGGTGCCGGGGGTGATGCCCTGCTCGGCTTTCTGGGCGTCGGTGAGTTGGGAATGGGTGGTGGAGGCGGGGTGGATGACGAGCGACTTCACGTCGGCCACGTTGGCGAGCAGCGAGAATATTTCCAGAGAGTCGATGAAGCGGTGAGCCTCTTTCTCGCCCCCCTTTACCTCAAAGGTGAATATCGACCCTGCACCGTCGGGGAAGTAGCGGGTGTAGAGAGCGTGGTCGGGGTGGTCGGGGAGGGAGGGATGGTTGACGCGGGCGACCTTGGGATGATTGCGCAGGAACTCCACGACGCGCAGGGCATTCTCGACATGACGTTCCACGCGCAGCGACAGCGTCTCAAGCCCCTGTAGCAGGATAAAGGCATTGAATGGGGAGATGGTGGCGCCGGTGTCGCGCAGCAGCACGGCGCGGATGCGGGTCACATAGGCTGCCTGGCCGGCGGCATCGACAAACCGCACGCCGTGGTATGACGGGTCGGGTGCCGAGAGCTGTGGGAACTTGTCGGATGCCGCCCAGTCAAACTTGCCCGAGTCGACGATGACGCCGCCGAGCGACGAGCCGTGGCCGCCGATAAATTTGGTCGCCGAGTGGACCACGATGTCGGCCCCGTGCTCGATGGGGCGGATGAGAAACGGTGTGCCGAATGTGTTGTCGACTATCAGCGGAAGTCCGTGGCGGTGGGCTATCGCGGCGACAGCCTCGATGTCGATGATGTTGGAGTTGGGGTTACCGAGGGTCTCGATAAAGAGTGCCTTGGTGTTGGGCTGTATCGCACGCTCAAAGTTTTCAAGATTTTCAGGGTCAACAAAGGTGGTGGTGACGCCGTAGGCGGGCAGCGTGTGGTCGAGCAGATTGTAGGAGCCGCCGTAGATTGTCTTTGCCGCGACGATATGGTCGCCTGTAGAGGTGATGTTGAGGAATGCATAGGTGATTGCCGCCGCGCCCGATGCTACGGCAAGCCCTGCGACACCCCCTTCGAGTGCCGCCACGCGGTCCTCGAACACCCCTTGGGTGGAGTTGGTGAGTCGCCCGTAGATGTTGCCCGCGTCGGCGAGGCCAAACCGTGCTGCGGCGTGAGCCGAGTTGCGGAATACGTATGAGGTCGTCTGATAGATGGGCACGGCGCGGGCGTCGGTTGCGGGGTCGGGCTGTTCCTGTCCTACATGGAGCTGTAGGGTCTCGAAGTGAAGTTTTTTCTGTGACATAGCTGTATTGTTTTTTGTTGTTGATATTTCGTTTGGTTGACGATGCAAAGTTAGAGGTGATGGAATATTCTCACAAGAAAAATATAAAATTCAGAAAATAGAACTAAATTTGCAATATTATGTGGAATATATGTGATGCGATGTCCTCTTGAACATCTGTTGCACAGAAAAATTTTCTTATGGAGACACTCGACCGTATAGACATGCAGATACTTGCCGCGATGCAGGAGAACTCGCGGCTTACCAACAAGGAACTTGCCGCCCGCGTGCACCTGTCGACGACGCCCGTCTTTGAGCGTCTGCGGCGTCTGGAGCGGGAGGGGTATATAAAGCGTTATGTCGCCGTGCTCGATGCCGACAAGCTAAACCGTGGGTTTGTGGTGTTCTGCCACGTGAAGATGAGCCGCATGAACCGTGACATCGCCAACTCATTCACGGCCCACATCCGCGAGATACCCGAGGTGACGGAATGCTATAACATCTCGGGGCGGTTTGACTACATGCTCAAGATTCACGCGCCGGATATGCGCTATTACCAGCAGTTTATCCTCAACGTGCTCGGCACGCTCGACAACCTCGACTCCATCGAGTCGACATTTGTGATGGACACGGTAAAAAACTGCTACGGCATCCCGTTTTAGACATAGGGAATTTTTGGACATATGGACACAAATTTCTTAGACATAAGAACATAGGGACATAAGGCTGACGCGCTGTCGGGTGTTGCGTAGATTTATGTTCTGTTATTCTTATGTCTAAAAATTCCCGATGTGGGGGAAATTCGCTACATTTGCATTGCCATGAACCAGCATAGTGTCAACGGGAACATAAACCAACTGGCCACGCGGCCGGTCGGACGGCTGCTGTGGGACTACAGTCTGCCCGCCGTCGTGGGTATGCTCGTGATGTCGCTGTACAATGTTATCGATCGCATATTCATCGGGCGCGGGGTCGGGGCCGACGCCATCGCTGGGCTTGCCATCACCTTTCCGGTGATGAATGTCGCCGCCGCGCTCGGCGTGCTCATCGGCGCGGGCGGCGCGTCGCGCACCTCCATAATGCTCGGGCAGCGCGACCTGCGCGGTGCCGAGCAGGTACTCGGCAACTCTCTTGTGCTGATACTCATCAACGCCACTGTCTATCTCACCTGTTTTGCCGTGTGGCTCGACGACATACTGATAGCATTTGGCGCGAGCCACGCCACGCTCCCATATGCCCGCGACTTTATGCTCTACATTCTGCCCGGGATGCTGATGATGAACATATCGTTCAGCTTCAACAACATCATGCGTGCCTCCGGCTATCCGATGCGCGCCATGGTGACGATGTTTATCGGTGCGGGGGTCAACGTCGTGCTTGCCCCTATGTTTATTTTTGTATTGGGGTGGGGGATAAAGGGTGCCGCGATAGCCACCGACATCGCCATGACCGTCTCGGCGATATTCGTGATGTGGCATTTTTTCATGCCCGACAGCACGGTGCGTTTCAAGCGCGGCATCTACCGTCTGCGCTGGCACATAGTCATCGGCATTGTCGGCATCGGCGCCGCCCCGGCGGTAGTCAACGCCGCGTCGAGCGCCATCAACGCCATCATCAACACCACCCTCTATCGTTACGGCGGCGATGCCGCCGTGGGCGCGGCGGGGATATTCACCACCTACACCTCCCTGATATGTACAATCGTGGTTGGCCTCTGTCAGGGAATGCAGCCCGTCATCGGCTACAACTACGGTGCGGGTCTGCTTGACCGCATGAGGCGCACCTTCTGGCTCGCCGTGTCTGTCGCCTCGGCGTTTACTGTCGTGGGATGCGCATTCGGTCTCATGTTCCCCCGGTGGATAGCGATGGCGTTTACCGTCGATGCCAACCTTATTGACGTCACTGTGCGCGGATTGTCGCTCGCGTTGCTGATGTTCTGGGTCGTGGGGTTCCAGATAATCTCCACCACATTCTTCCAGTCCATCGGCAAGGCCGCCAAGTCCATCTTCCTCAGCCTGACGCGTCAGGTGCTGTTCCTTATCCCCCTGCTGTTGCTGCTCCCCGGCCGGCTCGGACTCGACGGCGTGTGGCTCTCCTTCCCCGCCAGTGACCTTCTCGCCACCGCCGTCACCACCGCCATGATATGGTGGGAGCTCCGCACGCTCGACCGCCTGCGTTGAGTGGTATTCAGAATTTCGCACACATTGTATGCGAAATTGGATATACAAGATGGAATTTACGCGACATTTCCAATTGCCGTTATTCAAAAACTCTACAGATATATTTTTGGGAAAAATTCAGGCGGGGTATTGCTTATGTAGAAAAATATCCCGACCTTTACCACGCATATCGCTCGCGGAGTCCCGATATGGGGCAACGGGGCGGGATGCTGACATATTAGATTAAAAAGCGTTTATCAACGCTTGTTCTTGACGGTTCGGAACTTAGCAACTTCACAATCAATGTCAAGGATGAGGCAATGGTAGGCGGCTTCAGGTATGATATACACACGTGTCAAGGCGGGGTGTCCCGTCGGCGCATATCATACGGCGTGAGGCTCCGCGTTGCCCGTTCTACATTGATGGGCAATGCTAAGGCCTCGAACCGTGGAACGGGCAACAGATACAGACCCTCGCGCTTTTTTTGTACCATCATGTAAGCAAGCCTGAATCCGGAGAGTCTATAGGGAAGTAAACCAATTAAAGACTCTCGCTATGAGGACTCTTGACATCACTAAAATCATTGCTATCATCGCTTTCCTGTGCCTTGCGGGGTTCAGTTGCTTCTGGACTGCCGAATCGCTCTACGTGTGGCAGCCGTCAATCACCATTTACGGCGCATGGATGATAGCCGTAGTGTTTTTTATCATCGCCTCCATCTGCTTTGGCAACCTGCTCAAGGCATTGGATAAGCAATCGGATTTTTACGGGAAACTTTTCGGCCGCACCGGTGCACTGCTGCTCGCTTTCATCGGCCTGATGGCATTTTGGCTGTTCATGAGCCTGCCCACCAACACCCACACGCTGCTCTACCGGGCTTCGATAAGGAACGTCATAATGACCGACCTCACCCGCACCCAGGGCTATCTCCAGGGGCTGAAGGACAACAATGTCGAGATAAAGAAAATCGAGCAAAAGTATAAGAGTAAAAATGAGGCTGTAGATGCATTGATTATGCGGTTGCTCGCTGAAATTGACAATCCAAGTGCGGTAGGTATCGGCAGCCGGTTTGAAACCGTATTGGTTGAGCTTGACCGTGCACTGTCTACCGGCGTAGATAATCCGGTAAAACTTCAACGTGTGGCTAATACGGGTGGGAAGCGGACACAATGGTTGGCAGCGGTAAATTATTATCAATCTCAGGCTTACGAGCAGTTGAAATTGTATAGGGCATCTTGTGACAGGGAAATCAAGGAGGTTAGAAACATGATGAATTCCAAGGAATTGCAAGGGTTGTTAGATAACAATAGGATTGCGCTAAAGGATATCTCAAACATGAAGGGGATAAACAACGATATAATCGATAGGGCAGTCGATGACCTTCGTGAGGAGTATGCTTATATAAAGGCCAATTCCCAGTATATCAACTTCAAGGATGGTGATAAGGAGCTGTACACCCGCGACGGGGCAATTCCCGAGGCGCAGATGCTGCGCGATGTTCCCGGCGTGTGGAAAGACTTCCTTACGACCGACCGGTTTGCGGGCCACGGCTTCATATGGTGGGTGTTCATCGCCCTGCTCGTCGATATCGCGGGATTCATATTCTTCAACATCGCATTCAATAAGAAAAACAATAACGCAATCGCTTAAATCTACGATACATTATGGCAAACAAGTTTGATAATCTGGTGGATGATGATATAAAGGTGGCCGACGGTGAGATGACCTCAAATGTGGCCCATATACCGCAACAGACATTCAAGGTCGAGGACGAGACCTATACCGAAGAGGAACAGAGGGATGTGAACGCCATCACCGTGACAATTCCCGATACGCAGACCCCGATAGTCGTTTTCTTTGGCTCCCCGGCATCGGGAAAGACGCTCGCGTTGATGCGTATGGTGCGTTTCTTGGAGGCTCATGACTATATTGTCGTGCCTGAGGAGGTGTTCCGGCCCAAGACCGACAGGCACTATACCAAGATGTGCGCCAATCTCAAGGAGATGGTCTACGACCAATACACTCCCGGTGGAACGGACATAATCAGCTTTATGCTCGTCAAGGTTCTTGATCGCGCCGGGCATCCCGTGTGCCAGATTCTTGAGGCTCCCGGTGAGCATTACTTTGACGGCTCTCCCGACTTGGGTTTCCCAACATATATAAATGCCATACGCACAGCCCCCAACCGAAAGGTGTGGGTGTTTTTCGTCGAGCAAGGATGGGGTGAGAGTCAGGGCGAGCGCAATCTCTATGCCCAGAAGATATGCAGTATGCAGAATCTCATCTCCCCCAACGACAAGGTGGTCTTCCTGTTCAACAAGGCCGACAAGCATCGCGCCAGCCAGTACAACAGCAGCGGCAAGCCTATTATCTCCACTTTCTTCGCCAACATCAACCAACAGTATCCGGGCATTTTCAACCGCTATCAGAACAAGGGGCTTATAAAGCTGCTTTACGGGCAATATAACTTTAAGGCTGTCTGTTTCTCGGCGGGCATCTTCAACTCGACCGCCAACGGGCGCGAGGTGTGGACGCTGGAGGACGACTGGTATTGCATGGAATTGTGGAAAGCCATAAGATGACGGGCGGTATGATGACGACTTACGTATACGGGTCGCCCCACGGTTTTAATTTCTACGAGGGCGATGCAGCTCTTGATTATTATTTCAAGGCTTTCTACATATCATCCCGTCATGGACGGCGGCTGATGGTCAACCGCCGCGATGACGGGACGACAATCTACAGCTTCCTCTGTTACGGCCTGGTTGAGAACACCAAAAGGCCCAATGCGTTTTTTGGAATGTCGATTGTGTCGGATGGGGGTGAATATAGCTCCGACCTGAAGGAGCTGTTTGAGTGGTTTGATTACCTGTTTGGCAAATTGGTCGAGCGGAGTAGTGTATTCCGTGTGCTTGATGACGGCAAACTTCAGTACAGGATTGATACTTTCAAGGATGCCGAGAATGATATTGAGTGGCTTAAAGGCAATCTCCCCAATATCTTCACCAAGGCATCGGGTGTTGTCACGCTGCCCTATGACAGGAGCTATTCATGGGGAAATATTGACCGTATCATATGCTGTAATATAGACACCGCTCCTGACAGGATAGTCGCAGACTTCAAGCGGTCGCAATGGGTTGCCGTCTCCCCTGACTTTGCACCCGAGGAGGAGCGGGAGGAGATCAATTTTGCCGGGCTTGAAGACAGGCTCAACCGCTACAATCAGAGCTTGCTGACCGTGGCGGTCAATCCCTCTCCCGCGTACTTGTCGCAGTTGTCGGCTGCCGAGGCCGACTGCACCGGCACGCTCACTCTCTTAAGAAAAGCCATAAAAGCGACCGGAGACGGTGATGAGCGGGAGCAGTGCCGTAATCTTTGTGATAAATATGTCAAGCTCTACGACAACATTGTCGCCTTAAATAGAAAACTAAGGGCGCCGAAGATTTCTGCGTATGGGCAAAAGAATGATAGTATTAAGACAACGCATGACCAGTCAGGATCAGTAAGAGGCAATAGTGCATACAATAAGGAGTGTCATAGGTGCTATGAGAGCAAACCAAAGACGGCATTTACGATGCAACCGGATGTCTGCGATGATTGCTTAAATGATGGGAGAGGTAATGGGTCTGTATGGGAAAATATATTTAGTCCCCTATATTTAGGCACGTCTATAATATCGGTTATTATAATTATCAGTATTTGGGCAGTGATTAAATCGTGTAGTTCATCTGACTCGTCACAAAGTCGTGAGATGTCGTATCCAAATACCAATGTTGAAGTCGTTGAGATAGTATTCGATATGGGAAAATTGGAAACAATGCTTGCCAAGGGTCAATTTTCGGAAGCCATGTCCTATATTAAGGAGACACAAGCCGAAGACAAAGGCTATCCTTTGGTAAAAAGGGAAATAGATGCATCTATCAATAGGATATTTGAACAGGCACCAACCGAAAGTATAGAGGAGAAGTGCATGGAGTTTACGACTATTCATTATTCCGTGTTGACTGAATTGGGCTTTGACATTAAAGACATTAACCAACTGGCCAAAGATTATCAATGGTTATGTGAAGTGTGCTCAAAGGCTGAAATAACTCCTGAGGAGCGGATGCGGGCACGTGGAATAATAGAACGACTTCCTCTCGAGAGTCAGGAGGCATGGAACACTCGCTTATCCTATATCCAGGATATGCAGCCTAAAAGTGAAATTCCCTCCAATAATAGGGAATCGGCGAAAGTAGACAAATCTAAAAATAAAAGCAAAAAAGATAATGAGAACAAAAATGCAAATAAAGGTAAGGGAGCCAAGAAGCGCAAAGGCTTTAGGGCTGCGGAAAAGAAAAAGAAATAGAAATAGGCAAGAAATATCCCTATTCTGTCTTTTAGTCGCGACATTGATTGGCCTATCGGTTCATAGTGCAGAAATTAAAGATGAGCGGAACCTCAGGGATGCCATACTTTCCCGGGGTAAAGTTTTGCAGTCGATTGAGATGGATAGTGTGAAAATTGATAGTCTTGAATCGCAAGTGTCAGATTTTATAAGGCTTGTAAAAATTCTTGATTACCAAATAGATTCTTTGTCTTCATCATATGAAAAAAGTGCCGTCAATTGCACTATTTGGCCGTTGCCGTTGCTAAAAGATGATGAAAGTATCTTCGAGATTGAGAATATAAGGGAACGAAAAGTTCCGCTTTCTATAGAGAAGCACTATAATGTTGCATGTATGGTCTCTGAAATTGTAGATTATCTGAACAAGACCGATAAAAATATTGCTGATGTTAAAAGTATAGTTCTCAGGAATGATAAAATCGACTTGAACGAAATGATACAACAGGTTATACAGGATGATGTAGATACAATCATTGACCTATTCGATAAATTGGACCAGATGGATCAGTCAACTTTGTCTCAGACACAAAAACATTATATTGATTCGCTAAAGGACCGATACAACAACTTATCACAATATTTTGAATGAAAAGGATTTTGACTTTTGCCGTCAGCGCACTGGTGGTGTCGGCGGCAATCTCCTCCTGCGTAGGAGGACAGCAGCCCTCAAAGAGGGTCGCAATCTGGGATGATGCGGAGGATTCTACCGCACAGGTCTCTTTGAGTGCCAATAGGGTTATAGTTCCGTTCCAGCGTACTGATGGAAATCTTGCCCAAGTACAGGTCTCCATGAATGGCGTGCCATTTAATATGTGGTGGGACACGGGAGCCTCGATGACATGCATCTCGGCACTTGAACTGGAGAAGCTGGCTAAAGAGGGTAAGATTGAGCTTGACGATTACCAAGGCTCGGCTGTAACAAGGATTGCTGACGGGTCAAGGACCGAATCGCTCGTGTTTAATATCAAGGAGATTTATATACAGGGTCGCGATAACCAATACCTCACTGTTCATAATGTGAGTGCTCTGGTGTCTCAAAATACCGCAGCACCCCTCCTTATCGGCCAAAACGTGATACAACAGTTGCCACGGCACGTGTTCAACGAGGCGGATGGCGTGATAGAATTTGAGCGGCAGTGAATTTCAATTTCTACATTTTCGGAAATCCCGAGGGGGAATACAGCCAGTTTCCTCAGGATTACCTTTCGGATGTGCTGACGTCGTTTTGTGAGGATATCGCAGGCTCGCGTGCCGTCATTTATCGGCATATGGAGCTTGTGCACTATATTTTCATTGAGGCTGTCGGCGAGGGGCACTATGTCGGGTTGTGTCTGATTTTCAATTCCGTGCGGTCGCGCTATCCCAAGCGGCTCTTTGAGTTTATGGGTGGCGTCCTGGAGAGCGATGTCATAGAGGGTGGACGGTTCCTTGAATATTCACCATCGGGCGAGATACGGTTTAAGGTATCGGAGTTTTGCAATGACGTCAAGTCTTACGACTGTATCAAGGGTCTCATAGCCACAGGGTTGGACGAGGTGGATGAGCGGTTTGGCTTTGAGGGTCTGCCGACCAAGTACAGTGGCGACAACAAGGTCGCTTATCTTGAATCGACAGCGTCGGATGAGGCTATACTGGAACTTTCCGAAGTCAATAAAAGTGTGGTTATCGGCGACAATCACGGAATAAGGAAAAATCAGACATATAGGATCATAGATGGGTTGCGTGATGAGATAGCTACCAAGAGTAGTGAGATAAGCCGGCTTAACCGCCGCATATCTTCGCTTGAAAAGCAAAAGAACCAATACCGCAAGGTCGTGGCGTTGTTTGTCGTGCTGCTGTGCTGCTGCGGAGGCCTTTATTTCCTGTATGATTCCCTAAATTCGACCGAGCGCGACCTGCGGGCGACTGAAGAGAAATTGTCGGCGGCCAATGACACCATAGTGGAACAGCGGGATATTATGGCGGCTCTCCACAACGAGACGGTGATGCTCAATTCGGAGTTGGATAAGGAGAAGCGATTACGGGAGGATGCGCAGAAAGTGGCCGACAAGGTAAAGCGTGCAGCCGACGTCGTCATCACGGGCGGTTCGTTCTCATTTGGAAACAGCGAGTACACGTGCGATTATTTTGCCTCGGAATCGGGTAGCAAATCCTTGCGGATTAAAGTCATAGAGGAGTCTACGGGCAATGTGTACGAGACACGTAATGTCTCCCCCTGTCTCGATGAGGGGATGGGTACATTCCGTGTGCGCTTCAACCGGCGCATGAGCGGTTCCAACTGGTACACATTTGAGGTGTGGGACGGCAGTCGTCTCATAGGAGGCAGCCGCCATTAAGTCACGGCGCTGGGGGGACGCGGAGGGTGCGGCGGGTGACGCCGCGGGCGCTCCAGAGGCCGTAGCCGCCGGTGATGTTGGAGCGGAGGCCGTCGGGGGTGCCGGAGAACATGCCTCCGCCGAATGTGACGGTGTTGTCGTAGTCGGTCCAGAAGTCGTAGGCGGCGGGGTCGATGTGGCACACCATCACGTCCACCACCTCGCCGGGGAGAAACTGTGGGGCGAATTTCACCGTGTCGGTGGCGTGCTTGCCCCGGAACACGGGGATGCTGACGCGCTCACCTGCCGCGCCTGTGCGGAATGTGCCCATCAATGCCGGATAGTGGCGTGTCTCGCTGTTGAGCACGCGGGTGAATAGGCGGTAGCACCCCTCGCCCGTGGAGGTCATGTAGAGCGTGGCGGCATAGAATGGCGGGTTGTCCTCTATGGGGTGGAGGGTGATGCTGTCGATGGCGGGCGGGGGGAGCAGCGTTGACGACGCGTGGCACTTCATGCCGGCATACTCGGCCTCGATGGTGTAGGTCTTGCCGACGCGCCCCTGCATACGGTAGGTACGGTAGGTGTAGGGCGGGAAATATTGGCTGTCGGGACCTCCCGTGAGTATAACGGTCTCCGTACCGTCGGAGATTGACACCTTGCCCCAGCGTATCATGTTGTCCATCAGGTCGCCGCCATCCTGCGACGGGATGGCGGTGGAGGTCAGTATCACGACCGGGTAGCCGTCGGAGTCAATCCATCCCTCCACCACGAGGCGCGGCTCGGCGGCGGGCGGTTCGTCGGTGCAGGAGCATACTGCCAGTGAGCAGATGATGACGGCTATTATGTGGATGACGTGTCTCATGTCAGAAGTCGATTGAGTAGCTTATCGATGGGAGAAAACGGTAGAGCGACGCCACGTTTTTCTGCCGGTAAAGTCCTGTCTTGGCGTCGAATACAAAACTGGAAATCTCGACATTGCGGTGTCCGTAGGCGTTTATCACCGACAGGCTCACGCAGTGGGCGAGCCTGTGGCGCGTGCCCGTGGTGAAGCGGTAGCTGCCGCCGAGGTCGAGGCGGTGGTAGGCGGGCAGCCGCGACGAGTTGCGCTCTCCCCGCACGGTGATGAGATTCTCGCCGATAAAATAGAGCGCGGTCACGGGGGTGACAGGCCGTCCCGATGAGTAGGCGAATGTCGCCGAGCAGTCCCAGTGGCGGTTGAAGCGATAGTTGGCGGTCGCCGTCAGCGAGTGGCGTGTCTCGTTGGCCGAGGTGACATAGCGGGTAGGGTCGTCGGCAAACCGCCGCCGGCCTATGCCGTAGGCGTAGCTCACCCAGCCCGTCAGGCTCCCGGCGTTTTTGCGTGCCATGATGCCGAAGCCCGTGTTGTAGCCGTCGCCGCTCGATATGTAGCGTGCCGCGTCATAGTCGCTGTCGAGCAGCGAGAGGATAAATCCGTCATATTCCGGCTGGTGGCTCACGCGGCGGTAGTAGGCGTCGACTGTCACGTCGGCCATGTCGTCGTGCAGGCGGTAGGTGTAGGATGCGCTTGTGCCAATGGAACGTTGAGGAGGGATTGCGGCGGTCGCGCCAATCCAGAAGTTTGACGCCATGCCGATGTCGGAAAATCCGACCTGATGGAGATACTGATGGAGTATGGAGGCATTGACGGCGAGCGTCCCCGGTCCGTGATGCCATGTGGCGGTGAGCTGCGGATCGACTGTGGCATGGTGGTAGCCGTGGTTGGCCCACCACGTGGCTTTGACCCCGGTGCTGATGGTCAATTCCTGATTGAGCCGGTAGCCGGTCTCGGCAAAGAGGCGGCTCTCGATGGCCGTGCGCTCCTCGGCGAGCGGTGCCGTGCCATTGCCGTATCCCGTCACCTCCGCCGACTGGGGAGTGATGGATGACACCTCGCAGGCATAGCCCCATTTAAGAGGCGTGAAGCGGTGTCCAATCTCTGTCGCCATCTCACCGTGCACCGCTCCCTGACGGATTGACGAGGGAACCCTGACCGTAAACTGCGGCATGATGAGCGACAGACGGTTGCCCATCTCCGAGTAGTAGAGCGTGTGGCTTTGGTTGATGCGCCCTGTATGCGACCACGCGACCGACCCGATAAGGTTGTGCCACCGCATACGCGTGTCGAGCGAGTAGTTTGAGTCGTCAAACCGCAGGTGGTCGTTGTTGTAGAAGCAGTTGAGCGTCACCCTGTCGTGACGGGAGGGGGTGTAGTTGACGGTGAGGTTGAGGTCATAGAGATTGTAGCGCGTGTCGGTGTCGTCGGTGCGCAGCATCCTGCGGTAGATGGCGTCGATATATGACACGCGCCCCGACAGTGTCGCGCTCAGCCCCCCGACAATGGGGACACGCACTGTCGCGCTTGACGCCAGCATACCTACATTGGCGCATCCCGACAACTCATCGGCCGCCGCCGTCGGGGTGTCAAACGCCACCAGACCTCCGAGGCGGTTGGGGAAACTGCTGTCGTGGATGCCCTTTTCGAGTGATACCTTGCTGAAGTGGGGAGTATTGAATGTGGAGAATATGCCGCCGAAGTGGTAGGGGAAAAACACGGGTGCGCCGCCGAGACGGTAGAGTGTCTGCGAGTAGTCGCTACCCTCGACCGACATTCCCGAGGCATAGTCTCCGCCCGAGGTGACACCCGGCATCATCCTGAGGTATCGTATGGCGTCAGGCTCACCCATGGCCCGCATTCCTTCCCTTATCGCTCCAGCGCCGATGACGATTGCCCCGCGCTCGTCGATGCGCGGCGCGGCGGCACGCGCCGTCACCTCCACCTCGCCGAGATGCCTTGACGTTGAGTCTGCCGGCTCGGCGGCCTGTAACGGTGAGGCTATAGAAAATAATGGAAACACCGCAATCCACGGTGTTCCCATTATTTTTACAGGTCTCCTTATGTGGGCGATTAGTCCCAAATATCCTCGTATTTGTCGAGTATCGATTCAAAGAGGTCTTCAACCGAGGCAAACTTGCCGTTGCCGAAGTAGCCGTCAAAGGCATATGCCGTGCCGTCGGCAAACTTGATGACCGGGCGTGCGCTCCACCACTCATGGGTCTCGTTGTTCCAGCTGTTTACCCATGACTCGTTCACATATGCCTCCCATGCGAGGGTTGCCTGCACTGTCGAGCTGTTGGTGTAGTACATGCTGGCGGGAAGAATCTCGGTCAGGATCTTGGCCGCATTCTCCGCACCTGATTTTGCCGTGTTGTTATAAGCGCTGTCCTCGTCATAGTCGAGAGCGTCAACAAACTTTGAAATCTGCGAGAGGTTGGCTTTCACCTGCACGTCGCCGTTGATGTTGACCTCGGCATATCCGTCGGTGAAGAAGCGGTCGGCCTTTTCCCCGGTGATGTCGTCGAAGAGGTCTTCGAGCATACCACGGTTGCAGAGGTTGCGGCCGTTCATCGTGGCGTTGGTGGTGATGATACGCTCGCCCGACACGTTCAGTTCCATATGCTCGGTCACCTTGTCGTCAGTGCCGTTGAGCTGTGAGGCGATATTGAGGTTCATCAGCGTGGAGTTGATGTCGAGCGACACGGTGTGGGCCGACGCGCTGTATGCGCTCTTGATTGTGGTGTCAACCAGCTTGTCGCTCCCCTTGGTGAGGGTGACGGTCAATGTCTGTGGTATGGAGAACTGATACTTTGTCCCGTCGGAGTTGAACGACTCGCTCCACTCTGTCCCTGTGCCGGTGACGCGCAGCTCACATGCCTGTCCGTTGTCGGTGAAGCGGAACACGACGTCGTTGGAATCGGCCTTCTTGACCCAGCTGTAGGTTCCCGGCTCAAACTCTCCCGCGAAATCCTTCAGGGCGTAAAATTCCGTGCCTGAGCGCGAGAGGCTGAGCATGTTGCCGCCCTTGAGCGACTTGCTGAGATTGGATGCCCACTTGGTGAAAGCCAGATCGTCATCGTCGTCGGCAAACGGGAAGTCATCGGGCATGTCGAGGTCTCCGTATTTCTCGCCGAAATTGTCGAGCAGGTCGATGAGCGGTTTCTGGTCGTTGGGGTTGAATTTGTTGAGCACATTCTTGGCCGACTCTTCAAGGTGGGCCTTGCTCTCCTCGGGAGTGAGTTCCTTGGTGATGGAACCGTCGCCACCGCCATCTATGCCGCCGTCAGGACCGTTTTCGGGGTCGTCACTGCTACATGCGGCTGTGCCGAGTGCGAGCATTGCCGTACATGCGGCAATCGAGAGATAGTTGAGAATTTTCATCTTGATTTTGATTTTAATAATTTGGTTTAAGTTTAAGTCTGTGTTGATAATGGGCTGCAATGTGTGTTCCTATGTGTTGCACAATGTTAGATGATGCAAATGTAATGAAAAATTTCTTTTTCCAAAAAAATAATTATGCATGGTCTGTGCCTCAATGTGGATTTAACATAGTAAATTTGCGGGCGAGATTGTTATTAACAAATAATCTACCGAAAATGACATCTATACAGGAAGCAACCCATAGTGACGGGGTGGTGATTATCCCCACCTACAACGAGAAAGAGAATGTCGCCGCTATCATAGAGGCCGTGCTTGCGCTGCCCCATAGGTTTGACGTGCTGATAATCGACGACAATTCCCCCGACGGCACAGCCTCAATCGTGCGCGGCAAGATGGATGCTCATCCCGGGCGCGTGCACATGATAGAGCGCGCCGGCAAGCTCGGCCTTGGCACTGCCTATATCGAGGGGTTCAAATGGTCGATTGCCAACGGGTATGACTATATCTTCGAGATGGATGCCGACTTTTCGCATAACCCCGAGGATCTGATGCGTCTCTACAAGGCATGTGCCGAGGATGGGGCCGACATGGCGGTCGGGTCGCGTTATGTCACGGGGGTGAATGTCGTCAACTGGCCGATGAGCCGCGTGCTGATGTCGTATTACGCCTCGGCCTACGTGAGGATTGTCACGGGGATGCCGATACGCGACACCACGGCGGGTTTTGTCTGCTACACGCGCCGCGTTCTTGAGGCGTTGCCGCTCGACAATATCCGCTTCAAGGGGTATGCTTTCCAGATAGAGATGAAGTTTACGGCGTTCAAGTACGGCTTCAGGATAGCCGAGGTGCCCATCGTGTTTGTCAACCGCGTGCTCGGCACGAGCAAGATGAGCGGCGGCATATTCAGCGAGGCGGTCTTTGGCGTCATACGCCTGAAGCTCGGCAGCATAGGCAAGAAGTATCCCGATTATAGCAAGAAGTGACCGATGGGACGCACTCTTATACATAATGCCGTTATCATTAACGAGGAGAAGCGATTTGAGGGCTATCTGGTGGTCGATGGCGAGTTTATAGCCGAGGTCGGGGAGGGCAGTGTGCCAGACGGGGTGGCTGACGGATGCGACATGGTTGAGGATGCCGGCGGTGCGATGCTGATACCCGGTGTCATCGATGAGCATGTGCATTTCCGCGACCCGGGGCTGACCTATAAGGCCGATATCGCCACCGAGAGCCTTGCGGCTGTCGCCGGCGGTGTCACATCGTTTATAGATATGCCCAACACCAAGCCCCTGACAGTCACTCTCGACGCTCTTGAGGCCAAATACCGCCGGGCTGCCGAATGTTCGGTCGCCAATTATGCTTTCTTTATCGGCGCGACCAACGATAATATCGACACTCTCCTTGAGTGTGACTATACCCGTGTGCCGGGTGTGAAACTGTTTCTCGGGTCGTCGACCGGCAATATGCTTGTCAACGATGAGGCGGCTTTGAGGCGGCTTTTTTCTGAGATTAAGGCTGTGATTGCCGTCCATGCCGAGAGTGAGGCCGTGATACGCGCCAACCGTGAGCGCATTGTCGCCGAGCGCGGGGAGGAGTTGCCGGTCAGCGTGCATTCCGAGATACGCGACGGGCGGGCCTGCTATGAGTCTACGGCGACTGCCGTGGCGCTTGCCCGCGAATACGGGTCGCGGCTCCATGTGATGCATATATCTACCGCCGACGAGCTGCGCTTTTTTGCTCCCGGGCCTGTATCCTCCAAGCGTATCACTGCCGAGACCTGTCCCCACTATCTGCTGTTTTCCGACGGTGACTATGCTTCATTGGGAGGCCGCATAAAGTGCAATCCCGCCATCAAGACAGCGGCCGACCGCGACGCCCTGCGCGAGGCGGTGGCCGACGGCCGCATAGATGTGGTGGCTACCGACCACGCGCCCCATCTTCTGGCCGAGAAGCAGGGGACGGCTCTCACGGCCACCTCCGGGATGCCGATGGTGCAGTTCTCGCTCCCCGTGATGCTCACCCTCGCCGCCGGGGGGATGTCCACCGCCGAGACTGTGGTGGAGCGCATGTGCCACGCTCCGGCCACGCTGTTCGGCATCGACCGCCGAGGATTCATCCGCCCCGGATATTACGCCGACCTTGCCGTTGTCGCCCCCTGCGAGCCTTACGCCGTCTCGGACTCCGATGTAGTGAGCCGCTGCGGCTGGACGCCCCTCGCGGGACTGTCGCTCGGCTATCGTGTGCGCTCCACCTATGTCAACGGCACGCGTGTATGGCACGACGGCCACGCCGACGGCCACGCCGACGGCCACGCGGCCGTGCATCCTTTGCGTTTTAAGAGCACGCTCTAAGGGTGTGTGAAAGATTATTGCCTCCTACGGTTGCAGTCTCTAAAATAATTGCTACCTTTGCCGCGTGCCCTCGGTAGTATGGGCCGGGAAGCCGTCGAGGTTTCCTTTGTGAATGAATAAGGTACAGTTTTTAACGTGCAAAATAATACGTAGTAGTTATGTTAGAGAAAACCAACGTCAGAGTCCTTGACAAGGTGGTGGTCCGTTTTTCGGGCGACTCGGGAGATGGCATGCAGCTTGCAGGCAACATCTTCACCAACGTATCGGCCGGTGTGGGCAATCAGGTGAGCACATTCCCTGACTATCCCGCCGAAATCCGCGCCCCGCAGGGGTCGCTCAGCGGCGTGTCGGGATTTCAGGTGAGTGTCGGCACGGGTGTGTACACCCCCGGTGACAAGTGCGACGTCCTTGTCGCGATGAATCCTGCCGCATTGAAGCAGAACGTAAAGTTCCTGAAGCCCGGTGGAGTGATAATCGTCGATATCGACTCTTTCAAGGAAGCCGACCTCAAGAAGGCCCTTTTTGCCACAGGCGAGCCGTTCAAGGAACTCGGAATCACTGACGCCCAGATACTCGAGGTACCAGTCACCTCGATGACCAAGGCCGCGCTGGCCGAGTCGGGACTCGACAACAAGAGCGTGCTGAAGTGCCGCAACATATTTGCCCTCGGCCTTGTGTGCTGGCTCTTTGACCGCCCGCTCCAGAGCGCGCTCCATCACTTGAAGATAAAGTTTGCCAAGAAGCCTGCTATCTACGAGGCCAATTCAAAGGTGCTCGACGCCGGCTTCAACTACGGCGCAAACATACATGCCTCGGTGTCGACCTACCGCATCGAGACCGAAGACCCGCGTCCGGGCCACTACACCGACATCAACGGCAACACCGCCACGGCGTGGGGTTTCATCATGGCGGCCGAGAAGGCGGGACGTCCCCTTTTCCTCGGCAGCTATCCCATCACCCCCGCCACCGACATCCTGCATGAGCTTGCCAAGCGCAAGGACCTCGGCGTGAAGGCGCTGCAGATGGAGGACGAGATAGCCGGCGTGTGCTCGGCCATCGGCGCATCCTTTGCCGGCGACCTTGCCGTCACCTCCACCTCGGGCCCCGGTCTCGCCCTCAAGAGCGAGGGTATCGGCCTGGCTGTCATGGCCGAGTTGCCGCTCGTCATTGTCGACGTGCAGCGCGGAGGCCCCTCGACGGGTCTTCCCACCAAGACCGAGCAGACCGACCTTATGCAGGCCCTCTATGGCCGCAACGGCGAGTCGCCCGTGGCCGTCGTGGCCCCTGCGTCGCCCACCGACTGCTTCACCATGGCATTTGAGGCCTCACGCATCGCCATCGAGCACATGACCCCCGTCATCCTGTTGAGCGACGCGTTTATAGGCAACGGCTCGTCGGCATGGCGCGTGCCCGACGCCGACGAGTATCCCGAGATACACCCGCGTGTTGTCCCCGACAGCCTCAAAGACACATGGAAGCCCTATCAGCGCGACGAGGAGACCAAGGTGCGCTATTGGGCTATCCCCGGCACTCCCGGCTTGCAGCACCGTCTCGGCGGTCTTGAGAAGGATGCCGTGACAGGAGCCATCTCGACCGACCCCGTAAACCACGAGAAGATGGTCTACCTGCGCAAGGAGAAAGTGGAGCGCATCGCCCTCGACATCCCCGCGCTTGAGGTGCAGTGTGATGTCGATGCCGACACCCTGCTTGTAGGCTGGGGCGGCACTTACGGCCATCTGATGACTGCCGCCGAGGAGATCAACAAGAGCGGCCGCAAGCTGGCATTCGCCCACTTCCGCTACATCAACCCGCTGCCCGCCAACACGGGCGACGTCCTGCGCCGCTACAAGCGCGTGATTGTCGCCGAGCTTAACACGGGACAGTTTGCCGACTTCCTCCAGTCCAAGTTCCCCGACGTGAAGATAGAGCGCGTCAACAAGGTGCAGGGACAGCCGTTCCTCGTCAGCGAAGTAATCGAAGGTGTAACCAATAAAATGCTCTAAATCATGGAAGAGATAATCGATACAACATACAAGGCGTCCGACTTCAAGAGCGACCAGCCCGTGCGCTGGTGTGCCGGCTGTGGCGACCACGCCATCCTCAACGTGCTCCACAAGGCGATGGCTACCGTAGGCGTGGCTCCCCACATGACCGCCGTCATCTCCGGCATCGGGTGCAGCTCGCGTCTCCCCTACTATATGAACACCTATGGCTTCCACACCATCCACGGACGTGCCGCAGCCATCGCCACCGGCTTCAAGGTCGCCAATCCGGCCATGACCGTATGGCAGATTTCGGGCGACGGCGACGGTCTCGCCATCGGTGGCAACCATTTCATCCATGCCGTGCGCCGCAACATCGACATCAACCTGATGTTGCTCAACAACAAGATTTACGGCCTTACAAAGGGGCAGTACTCGCCGACATCCGACCGTGGGTTTGTTTCCAAGTCATCCCCCTACGGCACTACCGAGGATCCGTTTATCCCCGCCGAACTGGTGTTTGGCGCACGCGGCAACTTCTTTGCCCGCAGTATCGACGTCGAGCTGCAGACCTCGCAGGAGGTGCTCGTGGCCGCCGCCCGCCACAAGGGCACCTCAGTGGTCGAGATGCTCCAGAACTGCGTCATATTCAACAACGGCATCCACAACCATATCACCGACCGCGAGTATCGCGCCGAGCGCACAATCCACCTGCGCCACGGCGAGAAGATGCTCTTTGGCAAGGATAACGAGAAGGGCCTCGTGCGCGACGGCTTCCTGCTGAAGGCCGTGGAAATAGGCAAGGACGGCTATACGATGGACGACGTGCTCGTGCACGACGCCCACTGCCAGAGCAACTTCCTCCACCAGCAGCTCGCCATGATGGACGGTCACGACCTGCCCCTTGCCATCGGTGTAATCCGCGATGTCGCAGGTCCCGTATATAACGAGGAGGTCGACGCCCAGGTAGAGACCGTGCGCGCCAAGAAGGGTTTTGACACCCTGCGCGACATGATTCTCGCCGGCGAGACATGGGAAGTTAAGTAATCTCCCCGGCAGAATACCCCATCAGGTGTAGGGAGAGCCACTCAAGGCTCTCCCTACACTGCTATAAAGGAGGATGTTGCAGAGCCTCCTATAAAGGCCATCCTCCCCCTCTCCGACAAAAAATCGCCGGCAGTTAACATTGCACCCTATATTTTTGTTAATTTTGTATCAAAATCTTTTTTTGCCAATGATTGAACGCATTATTATCATCGACAACGTGGATCCGGTGAGCTTCTACGGCGTCAACAACTGCAACATGCACTTGATACGCAACCTGTTTCCCAAGCTGCGCATGGCCGCGCGGGGGTCGGTGATAAAGGTGATAGGCGATGACCGCGAGACGTCCGAGTTTGAGAAGAAAATAAAGGAGCTGGAGGAGTACTGCGTCAAGTACAACCGCCTGACCGAGGAGGTGATTCTCGATATCGTCAAGGGGCAGACCCCCAAGGAGCTGAAAAGCGACGACGTTATAATCTACGGCGTCAACGGCAAGCCCATCTCGGGGCGCACGCCCAACCAGCAGCTCCTCGTGGAGACGTTCCGGAAAAACGACCTCACATTTGCCCTCGGCCCTGCCGGGACAGGCAAGACCTACGTGGCGATAGCCCTTGCCGTGCGTGCGCTCAAAAATCGCGAGGTGCGCAAGATTATCCTTTCGCGCCCTGCGGTAGAGGCCGGCGAGAAGCTCGGTTTCCTGCCGGGCGACATGAAGGACAAGATTGACCCTTACCTGCAGCCGCTCTACGACGCCCTGGAGGATATGATACCAGCCGTCAAGCTCAAGGAGTATATGGAGACCAACGTCATACAGATAGCCCCGCTCGCGTTCATGCGCGGACGCACGCTCAATGACGCCGTGATAGTGCTCGACGAGGCGCAGAACACCACCACCCATCAGATAAAGATGTTCCTTACGCGCCTGGGCATGAACGCCAAGATGATAATCACCGGCGATGTCACCCAGATAGACCTCCCGCGCTCGGTGACATCGGGTCTCATACAGGCCCTGCGCGTGCTGCGCGACGTGCCCGGCATCGGCAAGGTCGAGTTCGGCAAGAAGGACATCGTGCGCCACGCCCTGGTGCAGCGCATCGTCGAGGCCTACGAGCGTTGGGACAAGGAACGCCCCTCCGAGGCGGAGGAGGAGAAGCAGTAGGGTCGCGACCGCGAGCCTGCCGATTGTCAACGCGCCATCCGTGCGGTCGCGACAGGTCGCGACCCTACTATACTATTGTGATTCTCGGAAAAAATTGGTACTTTCGCGGTCAGTTAAAAATCACAGACTATTATGGCTACGACATTGGTGAAGACCGACTTCAATTTTCCCGGTCAGACAAGCGTTTATCACGGCAAGGTGCGTGACGTGTACGACATTAACGACAATATCATGGTGATGGTCGCCACCGACCGTATATCGGCGTTTGACGTCATCCTCCCCGAGGGTATACCCTATAAGGGGCAGGTGCTCAACCAGATTGCCGCAAAATTCCTCGATGCCACCGCCGACATCGTTCCCAACTGGAAGCTCGCGACTCCCGACCCGATGGTGACCGTGGGGCTGAAGTGCGAGGGATTCAAGGTGGAGATGATTATACGCGGCTACCTTACCGGCAGCGCATGGCGCGACTACAAGGCTGGTTGCCGCGAGATATGTGGCGTGAAGCTCCCCGAGGGTATGCGCGAGAACGAGCGTTTCCCCGAGCCTATCATCACCCCCACGACCAAGGCTGACGCCGGACATGACGAGAATATATCGCGCGAGGAGATTATCGCGCAGGGCATCGTCTCCAAGGAGGACTATGAGACGATGGAACGCTACACCCGCGCCCTCTTTGAGCGCGGCACGATGATGGCCGCCTCCAAGGGCCTGATACTTGTCGACACCAAGTATGAGTTTGGCAAGCGTGACGGCAAGGTCTACCTTATCGACGAGATACACACCCCCGACTCGTCACGCTATTTCTATGCCGACGGCTACGAGGAGCGTTTTGAGAATGGCGAGCCTCAGCGTCAGCTCTCCAAGGAGTTTGTGCGCCAGTGGCTCATCGAGCACGACTTCATGGGCAAGCCCGGACAGACGGTGCCCGAGATGACGCCCGAGTTCTGCGAGAGCGTGTCGCAGCGTTACATCGAGCTTTACGAGCACATCACCGGCGAGCGTTTTGTCAAGGCCGACGAAGCCGACCTCACCGACCGCATCGCACGGAACGTCCTCGACTGCCTCGACCGACTCAACGCGTAAGGGAAACAACACAATCGACCTTCCCTCCCCGCACGTAGGGTCGCGACCTGTCGCGACTGCCGGCATGGCGTGTGGGTCGGAGACTCACCACAATACCTGCGGATTTCACATCCACGCGGTCGCGACAGGTCGCGACCCTACATGTGATTATGGATTGGCAGTTTCGCAACGCGCTATAAATCAGCTTACTTAATCAAAATGGAGATAAAAGCCGAGAAAGTAAACCCCTACGACGACCGTCGCGGCAAGACCGAGCAGGTCAGGGAGATGTTTGATTCCATCGCCCCGGCCTACGACTTCATGAACCGTGCCATGACTCTCGGCATCGACAGGCTGTGGCGTCGCCGGGCCGTGTCGATGATTCGCCGGCATGGCGCTGTCGGGCGTATCCTCGACGTGGCGACAGGCACGGGCGACCTCGCCATAACGCTTGCCCGCGCCATCCCGTCGGCGTCGGTCACGGGCATAGACCTCTCGGAGGAGATGATTGCAATAGGGCGGCGCAAGGTCGCTGACGCCGCGCTCGACGGGCGGGTGACCCTGCGGCAGGCTGACTGTCTTGCATTGCCGTTTGCCGACGGGGAGTTTGACTGCGTGACCGTGGCCTACGGTGTGCGCAACTTTGAGCGGCTGCTCGACGGCTATCGCGAGATGCACCGCGTGCTCCGTCCCGGAGGTATGCTTTGTGTAATCGAGCTTTCCACCCCTACGTCGCCGCTTGTGCGCCCGTTCTACCGGCTATACACCCGCCATGTCATCCCCGCCGTGGGGCGCATGGTCTCCAAGGATGTGCGGGCCTACAGCTACCTGCCCGAGAGCATCGCCGCCGTCCCCCAGGGGCGTGACATGCTCGCGCTGATGCGTGAGGCCGGATTTTCCGCCGCCAAATACCGTCCGATGACTCTCGGGACGTGTACCATCTACACCGCTTTCAGGTGAAAGGCGTCCTCCCGGCCATCCATGTGTCTCAAAATATAAGACGAGGGTGTATCAAAATTGTATGCAAGGAATCTATCCTCTCCGAGGAAACGCAGGTGTGTAGGGTTTGAGACCCCACACAACGCAAAAGCGAGGCAAATCGTCAGATTGCCTCGCTTTTTGCTTAGTGTGGGGTTAACGGAATATAAAGTCTTCGACTTATCTTAGTTCCCGGTGCAATTTTGATACACCCTTGTCATGTTTTTTTTGTCCTGTCAGCGGCTGTCTGACTGTCAGACGGTCTTCGCGTCGAGGTTGGGGTTGAGGCGGTGCCAGTCGGCGATGGGGGGTATGACGCCCATCTCGATTACCTCGTCACGCAGCTTGCAGAGGTGCTGGTAGCTCTTTTCAAGCTCCTTGTTCTCCTCGGGGGTGCCGTCGACGGGGCGGTATACCACACCATCCTTGGTGAGCGAGGTCTCGGTGGCCATCACTATGTGCTGGAACTTGTCGTTGTTGACATATGCCCCGACCGGCCAGCGGAAAGGCTTGCCGCCCATAGCGGCCGCAATCATCTCTATGGAGATATACGACGGGCTTTGGAACGACGAGCGGCCACGCAGGTCGATGATGTTCTTGCCACCCTGGATGACCTTAAGCTTGATATCTTCCCAGTCTTTCTCGGGGAGTTCTTTGGTGCCGATGATTTCGGTCAGGGGCTTGCCGTCGACAGTGGCTGTGGAGGCAAATACCGCCATCTGCTCGCCATGTCCGCCATATGTGCGCGTATTGACAATCTTGTCGGGGGAAATCTTCAGGTACTTTGCAAGCTCGCTGCGCAGGCGCGTGCTGTCGAGGGCGGCGAGGGTGGTCACCTGAGTGGGTTTCAGTCCCGAGTAGAGCAGGGTGATGAGGCCCGTTATGTCGGCGGGGTTGAATATTACGACGATATGCTTCACGTCGGGACAATACTGGCGCACATCCTTGCCAAACTGCTCGGCGATCTGTGCGTTGCCTTTCAGCAGGTCTTCGCGGGTCATGCCGGCCTTGCGGGCTGCGCCTCCCGACGATACTATGTAGGATGCTCCTGTGAGAGCTTCTTTCACGTCTGACGTATAGGTGATATTGACACCCTCGAATCCGCAGTGGAACAGCTCCTCGGCCACCCCCTCAAGCGCGGGGGCATAGGGGTCGTATAGACAGATGTTGGGGGTGAGTTGCATCATTATGGCTGTCTGTGCCATGTTTGAGCCAATCATGCCGGCAGCGCCGGAGATGACGAGTTTTTCGTTGGTGAGAAATTCCATAACTGTAATAGGTTTAGTCAATGTTTAGGTTGTAACGCCTTTGAGGTGCATATTGTTCGTCACTTGACGGGAATCTTTTCGATGCGTCTCACGTGACGGCCGCCCTCAAAGGGCGTTTCAAGAAATGCATCGACAATCTGCAGTGCCGTCACCGGCTCGATGAACCGCGCCGGGAGCACAAGCACATTGGCGTCGTTGTGCTGTCGTGCCAGGCGTGCAAGCTCGACCGTCCAGCACAGGGCAGCGCGTATTCCCTGATGCTTGTTGAGCGTCATGGCTATGCCATTGCCGCTGCCACACATCGCTATACCCGGATAGCACTCGCCGCTCTCGACCGCCGCTGCGCACGGGTGTGCGAAGTCCGGGTAGTCGCAACTGTCGGCACTGTAGGTGCCAAAGTCTTTCCACTTTATCTCCATAGCATCAAGATATCCCTCGATGATGCCTTTAAGTTCATAACCGGCATGGTCGCTGCATATTGCAAGCGGCGTGCCATCCTTTATTATTGACATGTCGGACAATTTTGTTAGTTTTGGGCAAAAATAGTGATTTTTCATGGATTGACATGCGCAAGATTCATCCATTATTCAGTCAAAGCTTACGTTAATATTAGAAAATATTGTTAAAAGATATGCTTTGTTAGGATATAATAAAAAATATCTCTATATTCGCAAAATATACAAGTATGCAGTTTTGATATTAACCAATCAAATTCTTGAACCTCTTATGAAAAAAGCATTACTCCTTACTGCTCTCTCTCTCGGCATCTCCGGCTCGGCTATAGCCGATGATGTCTTCGGCCTGACACCCGAAGACGCAAAACCGTTACCTATGATGCTCATGCTCATGAGCGCGGACCAGGCGGCAGATGAGATGTGGTTTACCTACACTTGTCCTGCGACACAGAACGGCCGTCCCGGCATGTTCCCGACTGCCGTTCTCGAAGACGGACGTCACATGCTGTATATCTACAAGTGTGCCGACGGGACTTTTGAGGCTCCACAGCGTACACCCGGTTCTGACAGCTATATACTTGAGCCGGGAGAGTCTTATCTTGTAAAAGTGCTTCGTCCCACCTCTTATCCTTTTATGCCCATGCTCGGTATGCCGCTTGAGCTTCCCGCAAGTATGGAGGGCCAGGAATATTTCCCCAAGAAGATGTCGGAGACACGTGTGGAAGTGCAGGGACCAGGCACCACAGTATGGTATGACACCGAGCTTCCCATCACTACCATGATCGGAGCCGGGGTTTATGACGTTGGTGAATATGGTTTCACTCCCCATCCCGACATTACTTCAATAGTCGTGAAGCATCAGGAATGTCCCGGAGGCGTCAACGAGGGTACACCCAATTTCCCCGCATACAACAAGGCTGGCCGCAATATCATAGGTATCACTGTGGCTGAAAACCTCACAAGACCGTCAACGGTTTATGGAGAAGACAAGATACAGTTTGCTCTCACACTGAACGGTGCGCAGACTATCAATTGCACGAATAAGCTTCACCAGACCACTGTCTTGAAGGAAAGCTCTCTGAACAAGGAACTCACCTATCCCGATGCCTATTGGACGGTAGACAAGGTGTTTGAAGCTCCTGAGGATGGGAATTATACCTTTATAAATCATGGTGCTCCGGGCACAGAGCTTAATATCGGTTCCATCATCGTGACTCCCGATGAATATCTTCCTGTTACCGGTGCATGGGCTTGTGATTTCTCCAACGGAGAGACAGCTGTCTGCGGCACTGATGACGCTGAGATTGTCAAGACAATGGCCAAGGGCGAGCGTGTAGTTGTGCAGAGCAACGCTTTCCAGAAACTTGGCGCTCCCACCTATCTGAAGATTGTGAAGGGCGGACAAACCTCAATCGATGACATCGAGGCTGCCGACAAGGGCCTCAAGGTGACTGTCAGCGGCGGTGCTATGACCATCAGCAGCGTGCTCCTTGCCGCCGGTGCCGATGTGGCTGTATATGACATGAATGCCCGTAAGGTTGCCGGAGTGAAGGTTGCCGCCGGTGCCGAGTCTCAGGTTGTCGCACTCGATGTTCCCGCCGGTGTATATATGGTTGTTGTCTATGGCAAGAACCAGTCCGATACGGCCAAGGTTATCGTAAAGTAACGGATAGTTTTTAAGCTATATCCGATGGGCGTGCCGCCGTGCTGACCGTGGCACGCCCTTTCTCTCTCCACTTATTATGAAAACACCGTGACACGTGTGCCTATCGCTATGTGTCCGACATCTCACCTCTCTTATTTTAATATGCACGGAAAGAGTCAAAACCCTATGTATAGCAAGCTGCTGACAATACTGCTTTGCACGGCAATGGCCGTAAATGCTGCGGCGTCGTCCGTCACTCGCGATGAGGCTGCTGCCATAGCTTTCAGATTTTTCAATTCGCTGACCGGCGGTAACAAGTCTACTCGTCTTAGGTCAGTGGAGCCTCGACAATTATCCCCCTCCTCGGGAAAAGAGACGAGGGCATACTACATCTTTAATGCCGACCGTGGCGGGTATGTCATCGTGTCCTCTGATAATCGGGCCCGAGCTGTCCTCGCATATAGTGACAGCGGTTCGATAGACCCTGACAACATTCCCGACGGTTGTGCCGAGTGGCTTAAGTCCTATGAAGCGGAAATCACTTCACTTAAAGATATGCCCGACAACATCAGTACTCTGTCACGTGGGGTGAGCTATCCGTCGGTTAAGGTTGCCCCTATGGTGCCGAGCCGCTGGGGCCAGGGCACACCATACAACGACTTTTGTCCTGTAGACAAAAAGACCGGACATAGGTCTCTGACCGGGTGCGGAGCCACAGCCATGGCACAGATTATGGCCTGTCATCGCTATCCCGGGCGTCCCCACGGGTCGGTGTCGTATGATGACACCGAGCAGGATGAGATGCGCACGCTTGATTTCGATATGGAGCCGGCTTTTGACTGGAATGTCATGCTCGATGACGGGACAGCCTATGGAAAAGAGGCAATCGGACGCCTGATGAAGTGTGCCGCATACGGGGCTGAGATGAAATTCTCGTCACAGACAAGCGTGTCCTATCTGCGCACGTGTTCCGAAGCCCTCTACCGATACTTTGGATACGACCGTAACATATGCCGCTATGAACGCGACATAATGGATGATCAGGCATGGATTGACATGCTTGTCGGCGAGCTTTCGGCCGGCCGTCCTGTCATATACGAGGGACGGGCTGCGGCAGGTGAGGTGGGGCATATATTTGTCTGTGACGGATATGACGGCGAGGGCTTTTTCCACATCAACTGGGGATGGGAAGGGCGTAGCGACGGTTACTACAGTCTGTCGGCTCTCACACCATCGTCCCAGGGACTCGGGGGCATATCGTCCGACTATACCCGTATGCAGGTTGTGACAGCCAACATTGCCCCCGATGGCATGGCATCACCTTTAGGAGCGCAGTCAGGAGCATTGTATATGGACCAGTTGTATATATCGACTGGAACATCCTACGAAAAGGCCGATGACGGAGTGACTGTCATGGCCGATGCTGCATCCTCCCCAGGATTCTTTTTCTATTGCTGGAACATGTCATATGGCGACTATAACGGCGAGATATGTGCCGCCAGAGTCGTTGACGACGCGATTGTGCCGCTGTCGATGGTTCCGGCCGATATAGCGGCCGGGAGATACAGTCGTGATACCTTACTGCCGCTTGACCTTTCAGCCATTCCGGCCGACGGTTGCGAAGTCGCTTTCTATCAGAGACGGTCTGCCGGGTCGCAATGGGAACGCGTCGTCGCACGCAACGGGCAGTCATCGAGTTGCCACGTCAGTGTGGCTGGCGATGAGGTGATATTTACCCCTGTGTGTCCTGAGGCCAGAGTGTCGCTTTCCGGCCGGTTTGAGACAGGGGAGATGTATGCCGGCCGATCCAAGATATGGAGCTTCGATATCGCCAATGACGGGGATATCCGTTATGAAGGATATGCCGGCGTCATGGCACGCAATCTTTCCTCCGGGGAAGTGGCGATGTGCACGACGCCATTGTTCTGTATTCCAGGGGAGAAATCACATGTCTCTGTCTCGGCCGGCGCCTCGATTCTTGTCGCGGGACAATATATGTTTACCCCCTTTGTTTCCGGGACTGGTGCACCACGTCCCGAGGATATATCTCCTCTTGCCGACGGTATTGTCGCCACAGTGGAGGTCTCGCCGTCGGTGGTTGTTATGCCTGGCGGGATGTCGGCCGTGTATTCGCTTGACCGGCGTAATCCCGAGATTGTGGTGTCGATGACCAACATGGGAGCCTCCGCATGGTCGGGAATGATTACGGGTTTCATCAGTCAGCCCGATATGACCCAGGATGTCGCGCCGTTCATGGTGTCGGCACAGGTATCACTCTCTCCGGGGCATAATGATGTACGCTTTGACGCGTCGGCAGTCGACATTCCGGCAGGAGAGTCTTGTGCCGTCGAGTGGTGTCTCGGTTCTACGGGAGAGTTCCCGCTCACGTCAGGTGTCCTCGTGGTGTCCGATTCAGGTTCGGAAATCGGCGCGACATTACGGGAGGAGCTCTCGGTATCGGATAGCGGCGAGGTATTGACAGTGAGATGCCCGGGAAATGTTTCCGTCACTATTATTGACATGGCGGGACGCGCTGTCTGCCATCTATTTGCCGACAGGGAGGTGTCTATACCGAAGACCGGTCTTGCAGGAGGTATATATCTGCTCCATATTAATGGCGGCGGAGAGTCCCGTACAATCAGGTTAGTAATCAAATAAATCAAATCATATGACCAATCTTATCAATAAAAGACTACTTGTGATGATTATGGCCGGCGTGCTTACGGTTCCGGCCGTGGTCATGGCCGGCGGGAACGGTGTCCCCGATAGGGGGGTGTCTGCTGCCTCGCGGACGGTCAAGGGGCGTGTCGTCGACGACACGGGCGAACCGTTGCCGGGTGCGACAGTCATGGTGAAAGGCACTCAGATAGGCACCGGCACCGATATAGACGGCAATTTTGTCGTAGAGCTTAAAGACAGCCGCAAGGTGACAATCGTGGTGAGCTACGTGGGCATGGAGCGTAAGGAATTTCAGGCCGCTCCGGGAGATGACATGTATATCGCCCTGTCACCAAACGGCAACGTGCTCGACGAGCTTATCGTATCGGGCTATCAGACTATATCACGTGAGCGTGCCACCGGCTCGGCCATCGTCCTTGGCTCTGATAAGCTCGACAAGATACAGGCTCCCGACCTCAGTGCCAAGCTTGAGGGTATCGCTCCGGGACTCACGGTTTACAATAACTCGATGAGTATCCGCGGTGCATCGTCATTTGCCGTTGACGCCACCCCCCTGCTCGTAATAGACGGCCAACCTGCAACCGGCCTGACAATGGACGATATAAATCCCAATATCATCGAGGGAGTGACCGTGCTTAAGGATGCCGCCGCCACGTCGCTCTACGGTGTGCGTGCCGCCAACGGTGTTATCGTCATCACCACCAAGCGGGGACGTGACACTAAACTCGATGTCACCGCTTCGCTCGGCTACTATATCAACCCGCTGCCATCGCTTGATTATCAGCATTATGCGTCGACAGGCGATATCCTCGACTTTGAACGGGAGTTCCTGCTGTCTGACCCCGACTATATCAACAATCCGGCAGGATACTTCTCGACGATGACAGCCAAGTCCAATGCCAAGCAGATGAGCGGTATAGACATGCTCTATTACCGTCTTGCCAACGGGGAGATAACCCAGGAGCAGCTCGACGCGTCGGTCGCCTCCATGAGGCTTAACGACTATCGGCGTCAGTACCGCGACCGTTTGCAGCAGACTGCCCTCACACAGGACTATAACCTCTCAATCAACAAGGGGGGCGATACCTACGGATTCTATGCTGCCGCCCGCTATCAGAAAATGGGACTATACAACAAGTATGACAGTGACGACCGCTTCTCCCTCTACCTCAAGAATGACTTGCAGATAGCCAAGTGGATGAGCCTCACTCTCGGGGCCGATCTCTCATTTATGAAGACATCCTACTCGCGGGCATCGGGGCTCGGGGCTACGGCGGCGATGCCATATGACCTGCTCTATAATCCAGATGGCTCGCCTGCTTACCGCTATCTCTACAATGAGGTGCTCGCCGGTAAAATCAACGACACCGAGGGACTTAACTTCATGGGATATAATGCCGCCGAGGAGGCATATCGCAACAAGCTGAAGACCGACAACCTCTACATGAAGTATTTCCTTCAGACCAACTTTGACATCACTCGTGACCTCGGGCTTGAAATCAAGTTCCAGTATGAGAAGCGTAAGCTCGACGCCAATGAATATGACGAGGCCGACTCCTACATGATGCGTTCCCTGGTCAACGAGTTTGCGTCCATTGATTCGCGTGGCACCATTACTTACAATATACCCCAGGGAGGGCGTCTGTACACCGTCGATACCGACTATGACTACTATAACCTCCGTGCCCAGTTTGACTACAAGAAGACCTTTGGCGAGAAACATGATGTCACGGCCCTTATAGGCGGCGAGTTGCGGCAGGATCTGACAAAGAGCCATACGGGTGAGCGGTATGGCTATGACGACAAGAAACTCACCTACGGGCAGGTCGACTGGAAGACGCTGTCACAGACGGGCGTTGTCGGCTCGTTATACTCTACATCGCGCATCCGATCCGAGAATCTGACGGTCTCTGAAGTAAAACACAGATATGTGTCGGCCTACCTCAATGCTGGCTATATATTTGACTCACGTTATTCGCTTAATGCGAGTGTGCGTGTCGAGCAGGCCGACCTGTTTGGCTCCGACCCCAAATACCGTTACCGTCCGCTTTGGTCGGTCGGTGGCAGCTGGAATGTATCCAACGAGAGCTTCATGAAGGACTTTTCATGGCTCAATATGCTTAAATTGCGTTGTACCTATGGTATCACGGGCAATGTCGACCAGTCTTCATCACCCTATCTGCTCGCATCGTTTGTTACATCGCTATATTCCGGCGCTCCTGTCACCTCTATCGTCACGCCTCCCAACAGTTCGCTGCGATGGGAAAAAACCTCGACATTTAACTTTGGTGTGGACTTCCGCCTGTTCAACCGTTTTTCGGGCAGCATCGACGCTTATCGCAAGTATAGCTCCGACCTGCTTGTCAACAAGAGCATCGACCCGACCCTCGGATTTGACGGCCAGGCACGAGCCAACAACGGAGAAATGAAAAATGTCGGCTTTGAGGTCAATCTTTCATACGAATTTGTACGCACACGCGACATCATTTTCAATGCTTCATTCTCGGCGGCCTACAACGACAACAAGATTATGAAGATTGACTATGACCCTACCGACGCGCTCGATATGATGCGTTACCCCACCTCCAACTATCGTGTGGGCGATACCTATAACTCGCTCTATGCCTACCGTTATGCCGGATTGACTGAGACTGGTATGCCGTCGGTATACGACGAGAACGGCAACGTGGTGTCGGTGTCGTCGGTGCGCAATGTCGGTGCTGTCGTATGCGCGGGACAGCTTATCCCCAAGTGGAACGGAGCGCTTAATCTCGATTTCCGTTGGCGTGACTTGAGCGTGTATGCCAAGTTGGTTTACTATGCGGGGCACACGTTGCGCCGCGATGTGCCGACACTATATGACTCGGCCAACCGCATCACCGGCGGAAATGTCAACGAGATGATTGCCGACAGGTGGACTCCCGAGAATCCTGATACCGATATTCCCGCTATGGGGCTTCACGGTGATACGGGCGAGAGCAACTATCATTGGATATATTCCGACTACAACACCTGTAGTGCCTCGTTTGTCAAGCTGCGCAATATAGGTGTCTCCTACTCGATGCCGTCGCGTCTGCTATCCAGGACCCATGTGCTCAAGGGCGTCACGCTGCGCTTCCAGATCGACAACCTGTTCCGCATCACTTCCAACAAGTGGGGCATAGACCCGGAGGCGTTCAACGCCAACCTCGGGACGCGCACCGATGCCCAGATGCCTACCTACATAATAGGTCTCAACATTAATCTGTAGACAATGATGAAAACGATGAGATATATTCTGCCGGTTATCGCCATGTGTGCGCTGACGGCATGTGACAATTACCTCGATATCGAGCCTAAGGGCCGTGCCCAGCTTGAGACGGTCGAGGACTGCATCGGTCTGCTCGAGGAGATTTCTCCCAATTATGACCAAGGCAATCTCTGGGTCATGAGCGGGGATTGCTCCTGGTATAAGACTGAGGAACTTAAGAATTACACCGTCCCTTTATGGTCGGCCGCATTTTTCTGGGATGAGTCCTATGACCGTGCGGGAAACACTATCGAGAGCGAACTCTACAACAGCTGCTACAACCGCATCACCAATTATAATGCCATGATAGCCAGCTTGCCTGAGGTTACCGGCTCTGACGATGCCCGTACTCAGGCGATGGCCCAGGCCAAGGCTATGAGAGCCTACAATTATTTCTTTCTCGTGAATACGTTTGCGCCTCCCTATGATCCTGCGACCGCCGGCAGTACGCGGGGCATCATCGTCAGGGAGCGCATGTTTGAGAGTCTTGAGGAGGTAGGGATGCAGCAGAGCGTGGGTTATACCTATGACTTTATAAAGCGCGACCTTGAAGAGGCGGTTGCCGATTTGCCCCACAATGCTCTCAACACGTTTCGTCCCGACCGTACGTTCGGACTGGCTCTGAAAGCCAAGGTCCATCTGTTCATGAGGGAGTTTGACGAGTGCATTGCCGCCTGTGAGGAGGCGTTGGAGGAGGCTCGTGTCGCCGGACATGAACTTTGGGACATGAATGTCGACTACAACAAGTGGTCGCCTCAGATGCTTGCTTATTATGGCACCGATATGGCGGTGGACGATCCGAGTTATATGGCAGTGAATGACCTGATTGAGAACATATGGAAAAACTCGGTGATATATGGCTATGATGGTGCTGAAAACTTGCTGTACCAGTTTGGCTCTACCTATACCGACCCGTTCCCTATGTATGTGACTGGAGACATGCTTGAGCTTTTCGAGCGCGATGCCGACCTGCGCTATCGTTTCTGTATACGCTATAAGCGCACCCATGAGACCGCGCCCGAGAATGACCGTGAGTTTGCCTCTATGGGCTATCGCTGGAATCCCGGAGGGATGAGGCTGTCTGAGGTGTATCTGATGCTTGCCGAGTGCCATGCCCGGAAAGGCACGCCATCCGACATCTCACGCGCCATGCAGTATCTCGACGAGCTGCGCAGCCATCGCCTCATCTACGGCAAGTATAACGTGTTGACAGCCGCCACCCGCGACGAGGCGATGCGCCATGTGCGTGAGGAACGCCGCCGGGAGCTGTTTCTCACATATAATGGATTTTTCGACATGCGTCGCTTCATGACCGAGTTTGGGGAGACCAGGACAAAGCAGTTTGAAGGCACGACCTACACCTTGCGTCCGGGTTCTCATATGTTGACCTATCCTTTCCCGCTCAAGGCAATGCAGACAAGTAACCTGATACAAAATAGCAAATGAAATCACAGATGACCATTATTGCCGGCATTTTCGCCATAGGCGTGTTGGCAGCGTGTGGCGGTGCCCCTCGACATGCCGTCGTAAAGATTGACAATCCCGCCGGGCGAGAGTTGTTTTTTCAGCCCGAGGACACGATGGGCTACAACAAGCTTACGGCCCGCGACACCACCATCACAATCGTGTTGGACTCTCCGCGCTATTATCGGTATATGGACAAGGACAATAATTCTCGTCTCATATATCTTTCTCCCGGTTCCGAGACTGTCATCTCCTGTGGGGATAATGGCCCTGTTGTGACAGGATCCAATGAGGCTGAAAACCGTTTTGCCGCCCAAAATGTCTACACTTGCCATGCTCCCGACAGTATAAAGTGTTACTCCCCTCAGTGGGTTGATTGGCAGCGACAGGAGATTGCGCGTCTCGGTTCCAGGCTCGATGCCTCGGGCCTTGCACCCGACTTCGTGGCGATGCAAAAGTTGTACTACGAGTATGTTTTTCTCAATCAGCGGCTCAACGGCGTGGAGGTGGCGAGCGTCTTTGCTCCTCAGGGAGTGGAAAAGCCCGTTATTGCCGATGACTATTATGATTTTCTTAGGGAGCTTAAGTTTGACGACCCGCGCATAACGGAGATGCCAAAGTGGTTTGAGGTCGTCGACAAGGCCCTGGCCGAGATGGAGAAACACGGGTTTATCCCGGTCTCAAACGACCATTACATGAAGATATATGCCGGGCGTATCGGCGATGAGCATGTGCGCTCCCACTACCTTGTGCGTCTGCTTGCGCTCGCCCTCAAGAAAGGATACACCGACGACTTTATGGTCCATCTTGACGAGGTGCGTCCCTTGATTACCGACCCGGTGGCCGTTGCGCAGATTCCATCTTTGAAACAGGCTTATGCCGAGGCCGTGGAGCAGGGCAAGGGCGTGGCACGCGGCATGGCGATGCCCGAGATGACGTTCAACACCGTCGACGGACGCCAATACAGCCTCGCTGACTTCAAGGGTAAATTCCTTATTCTCGACTTCTGGTTTACCGGCTGTCTCCCCTGCAAGGCCGAGGTGCCGTATTTTGAGAAGGTCGCCAAGGAGTTTGTCGGCAAGGATGTGCAGTTCATCTCCATCTCGCTTGACACGGGCGACCAGCTCTACAGGGAGTGGCAGCGTGTGATGGCCGAGAAGCCGGCCGACTCGGCCGTGCTCGGCGTCAACCTCCCCGGAGGCTTCACCTCGCCGCTGCTCAAGCAGCTCAACATCACCGGCGTGCCCCGCATCATGCTCATCGACCGCGAGGGCCGCATCATTGACACCCACGCCAAACGCCCCTCCGACCCCAAGCTCACCCAGCAGCTCACCACTCTCCTGGCACAATAAGCCTCCCGCCGCAGTCTTCAGACATAAGGCTAACGCTGCCTTCAAGGGTTTTAGACATAAGGACATAGGGCTACGCGCGCCCTCCACGTTTACAAGTCCTGTAGGCTGGCGAATACGAAGGCCTTATCAGGGTTAGACCCATAAACGCAAAAAGCGAGGAAAATCGTCAGATTCCCTCGCTTTTTGCGTTGCGGGACCGCTGTCCCTGCCATGCATGATTCGATGGCAAATATACGGAAAAAACCGTTGTCTTGTTTCCTTGTGCCTGAATTTATTGTCGAATTTAATACAGGAATCCGAAGAGCCACAACGGTATCTTGTTCCCTATGCCACATTCTATACCGTCTGCCGCTACAAAGCTGTCGGGAATATCTTTTATCTGCTTGAAATCCTTATTACAAGAATCATTTCATCAGAATGATTCTTGTAAAGATGACTTTTGCGATATGTCGTGTCGGGCATATGTACTTATGCCTGAAAATCGGGAGGGGCAGGCTATTATCTCGGAATTTATTGGGGGCCGGGTATTGCGGTTTAGGGGATAAAGCCGTATATTTGCGGTAGTTTAACCTAACTTATAACCTTAAGGAATTTATGAAGTTTTTACAGTGGATGTTGGCCGGGGCATTGTTGGCCTCTGCCGGGATAGTTGACGCGAAGACACCCGCCGGGGCCAAGGATGATCCCGTGGCGCAGGAAAAGGCGTTCCGCGTGCGTCAGGCTCAGAAACGCAAGATGGACAAGGTGATCGACGACCTCATGTCGCGTATGACACTTGAGGAAAAGCTCGGACAGCTCAACCTGCCCGTGGCGGGTGACATCGTGACCGGCGGCCCGGCGGCCGCGTCCAATCTTGCCGGAAAGATAAAGGCAGGAGAGGTCGGCGGCCTGTTTAACATGAAGGGCGTCGACAAGATGCGCGAGCTACAGCGTGTAGCCGTCGAGGAATCACGGCTCGGAATCCCCATCATATTCGGCATGGACGTGATACACGGCTATGAGACGATATTCCCGATACCGCTTGCATTGTCCTGCAGCTGGGATATGGATGCCATAGAGCGCAGTGCCCGCGTGGCGGCGGTCGAGGCGAGTGCCGACGGCATCGCGTGGACTTTCTCGCCGATGGTCGATGTGAGCCGCGAGCCGCGTTGGGGGCGTGTCTCCGAGGGCAACGGCGAGGACCCTTATCTCGGGTCGGAGATAGCACGCGCGATGGTGCGCGGCTATCAGGGGAAGAATATGGAGCGGCCCGACGAGATAATGGCGTGCGTCAAGCACTTTGCCCTCTATGGCGCGCCTGAGGCGGGACGCGACTATAATACGGTCGATATGAGCCGCCAGCGCATGTATAACGAGTATTTCGCTCCCTATCGTGCCGCAGTCGACGAGGGTGTCGGCTCGGTGATGTCGGCGTTCAACGTCGTTGACGGAGTTCCCGCCACGGCCAACAAGTGGCTGCTCACCGACGTGCTCCGCGACCAGTGGGGCTTTGACGGGTTTGTGGTGACCGACTATGCCTCTATCGCTGAGATGGCCCCTCACGGCATGGGCGACCTGAAGTCCAACTCGGCACGCGCCCTCAAGGCGGGCACCGACATGGATATGGTGGCCGACGGTTTCCGTGGCACGCTCGCCGAGTCTCTCAAGGACGGCTCGGTGTCACAGGAGGATATCGACAAGGCCGTGCGCCGAGTGTTGGAGGCGAAGTATAAGCTCGGACTGTTCAATGACCCCTACAAGTACCTCGACGCGACCCGCGCCGCCAAGGAGATATACACCGACGAGCATCGCCGCGAGGCCCGGGAGACCGCAGCCAAGACATTTGTCCTGCTCAAGAACGAGGGCAATATCCTCCCGTTGGAGAAGAAAGGCAAGATTGCCCTTATAGGCCCGCTTGCCAATACCGCCGCCAACATGCCCGGCACATGGAGCGTGGCCGCTGACCTGCAACGCTACTCACCGTTGCTCGACGGCATGAAGCGTGCCGTGGGCGACAAGGCCGAGATACTCTATGCCAAGGGGTCAAACCTCACCCGCGACCCCAAGATTGAGGCCAATGCCACAGTGTTCGGGCGCGAGATGCGCGACCCTCGCAGTGACGAGGAGCTGCTGAAGGAGGCGCTTGAGGTCGCCGCCCAGGCCGATGTCATTGTCGCCGCCGTGGGCGAGTCGTCGGAGTTTAGCGGCGAGTGTGCCTCGCGCAGCGACCTCGACCTGCCCGATGTACAGAAGGAGCTGATGGAGGCTCTGCTCGCCACCGGCAAGCCCGTGGTGATGCTCAACTTCTCGGGCCGCCCCACCGTCATGACATGGGAGAGCGAGCATGTGCCCGCCATCCTCAATGTGTGGTTCGGAGGGAGCGAGGCCGCTGACGCTATCAGCGACGTGGTGTTTGGCGACGTAAATCCCTCAGGCAAGCTCACTCACACGATGCCGCGCAACGTCGGGCAGATACCCATCTACTACAACCATCTCAACACGGGGCGTCCTACCACCGACGACCGTTGGTTTGCCAAGTTTCAGAGCAACTATATCGATGTGCTCAACAGCCCGCTCTATCCATTTGGATACGGATTGTCCTATACCCCGTTTGAGTATTCCGACATGACCCTCAGCTCCACCGAGCTGCCGATGGACGGTACGCTGACCGCCTCGGTGACCGTCACCAACAAGGGCGACCGCGAGGGGGACGAGGTCGTGCAGCTCTATGTGCGCGATCTCGTGGGCAGCATCTCGCGCCCCGTCAAGGAGCTGAAAGGGTTTGAGCGCATCACCCTCAAGCCCGGCGAGAGCCGTAAGGTCGATTTCAGGATTACCCCCGATATGCTGAAGTTCTACAACTTCGACCTCGAGGAGGTCAATGAGCCGGGCGAATATGACGTCATGATAGGCCCGAACAGCCGCGACGTCAAGACCATGCGCTTCACGCTTAAGTAGAGAGTCCGGTCAAGGAGATTATAATATGGAAGCGGGCCAATCCGATGATTGGCCCGCTTCCATATTATACCATCAGCCGGTCGGCGACGGCATTGTCAGAGGAGAGGCTTTTTTGCGAATTTCAGTGTCAGGCGTCCCTGTCTGGCAATATAGATTCCCGGCTGCAACTGTGATATGTCGGCGAGAACGGCTGTGCCCGACAGGACGACCGAGCCTGATACATCGGTCACCTCCCATGCCTCGGCGGCAGGGAAACGCAGGGTGAGGCCGTCGAGGGTTATCGTTGCGTGGGAAGCCTCGACCGCGTCAGCAGCGGTAGTCGTGGAGATTACTTTCCTGTTGAATGAGGCCGGATATACGGTAGTCATCGCCACGCCATTGACCGTGTATGACAGCGTGACGGGGAAATTGCCGTCGACAGCCTCAGGGAAGTGGGATTGCCACAATCCCGACTCGTTCCTGAACCCGTAGTTGTTGTTGATTTTTATCTCTTCGATTTCCACTCCATTAATCAGTGGTGTCGTGTCTATCGTGATTATGCCGTGGGTATTGCCTTGCGATAGCGGGGATACCGACAGGACATAGCTGTACATCTCCTGCTGCCTGCCGGGCCACTGGCGGTAGCCCAGGGTCGCGCCGGGGATGTATAGCTGGCTGTATTCGGCGATAAACTGTGCCGGGGCAAGGAGGGAGGAGTATATGACAGGCTTGGCGTCGGGTTCGATGTCAAAAGCGTCGGGCCATTCCTCGGACGAGTTTTCGGGCTCGCCATAGCGCATCTCCTTGCGGTCGATATATATGTCGCATCCTTCGGGGAGAGAGCTGAAGCTGTTCAGGTCCATGTAGAGGGTGTTGCCGTTGTCGGGCAGCACTATTTTCTGCAGGGCGGCACACCCGGCAAAGGCATTCGGCCCGATATAGTCGACATTGCGTGTGTCGATGGAGGCGAGCCCCGACTCGTAGAATGCCCACCCGTTTATCCCGGACACTTTTTCGCCGACGGTCACCTCCCTTAGCGACTCGCATCCCATGAACATGTCATATGGCACCGAGGTCCATGCCGAGCCCATGTTGAACGATGTCAGGCCCGAGCGGGCAAACTGTCCCGCCGAGTCGTCGGTCGGCAGGTTCGCGCCATTTATCCGTTTCAGCGAGGTGCACCCGTAGAATGCGTAGGTGGAAATCCTTGTCTTGGGGTGGAGCGTGACCGACGACAGCGAGGTGCATCCCTCAAACATCCGTTGTCCCGTTTTGGCGAGCGGCATATTGATGATCGCCTTTTCGAGGTCCTTGCAGTCCATGAACATGGCTGTAGGTGACCCGTAGCCCTTGCCGAGGGTCATGTCGGCTGGAAGTGTGACCTCACGGAGCGACGAGCCACGGAACACCTCGTCGCCAAACGGCGTGGCGGCATGGGCCGATGTGCCGAGTGACAGGGGCGTAGAGCCGAAGTCCACGTACTCAAACCGGCACGACGCCATGCAATAGTCCGAGAGTATCTTTACACCTGCCGGTATCCTGAATGTGCCGCCGACATATTTTGCCGGGGGGACGCGCACGAGCATTTCATATTGTCCGCTACCCTCTTTTCCGTCATCGGTGCGGTAGATTATACCGTCCTTCACGGTGTAGCTGTCATCCTTGTCGGCCATCTCAAACTCTGTCACCGACGCGTTGCCGAGCAGCGGCAGATACAGGGCCGACCACCCGTAAAAGCGTATCTTCTTTATGTTCCTGACATCGGCAAACGCCCACGGGGCTGTCTCGCAGTCCTTGGGGACGGTAAACCATGTCTTTCTGGTGGCAGGGGGCACCTTGAATACCATGTCGTGACTGTTATCTCCGGCGCACATCAATGCACCGTTGTCGACATGGAATGTGGGGTTCCCCTCCTTGACCGTGAATGACTCTATGCCGGTGCAGCCGAGAAACTCACGGTCGCCGATGCTCTCCACCGATGCGGGGATTGTGACGGAGGTTATTCCCGGCTGGTTGTAGAATGCCGGGGTCGCGGGATGGTTGTCAATCGACCGGTACTCCGCGCCGATAGCCACCACAGGCATGGCGACAGGCTTTGAGCCGTCCATGACCGTTATGGAGGCCGGTATCTCGACATCGCCCGATAGGGTCACCCCGTCACGGATACCCGTGATGGTTATCTTGCCTGAGCCGACACCCTTAATCTCAAGGTCTTCAGCCGGAATGACGGCGGCGCTTCCTGCGGCGCAACATGACGTCAGGACACATGCGCAGACTATATGTTGTAACGATGGTTTTGGCATATATCTATTGTTTGGTTATTTTGCAAATTTGATGGTTGACGCGCCACAGCGGGCCATGTAGATGCCGGGCGCGAGCTGCGACAGGTCTGCTTCCGGGGTGTCGCCCGACATTACCGTAGTCCCCGAGATGGAGAAAATGCTCCACGTGCATCCGCCGGCAAAGTGCAGGATGTCTCCCTCGCGGGTGATTGCCCGGCTGCTATCGGCGACAGTGTCGTCTGCCGAGGTTATCTCCTCCGGCGGGTATTGCGTCGACATTTTCACTCCGTGGACGGTATAGTTGACCGTGATTTCAAACAGTGACGGGGCGACTTCTGTCGGGAGGGTCCAGGTCGAGCCGTTTCTCGTCAGTGCGGTGCCGTTGCAGGTCACGCTGTTGAACTGCAGCTCGTTTGCCGTGAAGCAGTCGTTGCGTGTCAGTGTCACTTGCAACCGCTCCTTGTCGGTCGTCATCGAGAACATCTCGATGACGGGCTTGCTGCTGTTGAACTTTCGGTAAGCCCGCGATGCCTTGGCCGGCACATAGACCTCGCGCCAGTCAGTGATAAAGTCGTCGGGAAAGCGGTCGGAGGTGTAGTAGGTCGCCACCAGGCCATCGATGGTCAATGGCCAGTCTATGTTCCTGTTGTTGATGTAGACCCGTGTGTCATTATTGAATGAGAAAGAATAGAGGTAGAGGTCCAGCGTGGAATCATCGGACAGCGGCGGGAACACAACCTTGCGCAGAGACTTGCACCCGTCGAAAGCATAGCTCTCGATTCTTTCGGCCGACTGGGTGTTGATTGTTTCCAGGCCGCTGTTGGCAAATGCATATCGTCCGATTCGTTTCAGGGCATTTTTCCCGGAGGGGTTGAGGTTTACACTCGTGAGGTTCTTGCATCCGTCAAAGCAGTAGGGCGGTATGGCCGTGATGGCCGACGGCCAGTTGACCGACGTCAGCCCGCTGTTTTTGAATATGCCGTCCCTCTCCTCGAAGTAATCGCTTATCCCGGTGACCGATGACATGGGAAACGAGGTCAGCGACCTGCAACCCTGGAAGACACCCGACTCAAGGTATAGCGACTGCGACTGGATTGTCAGCGATGAAAGCTTGTCACACCCCCAGAAAGCATATTTGCTTAATGTAAGACGGGAGCCCTTTGATGTCTTTATTGTCGCCTCCTCAAGGTCGCGGCAGTTGGCGAACAGGCCCAGGGGGACATTTATGTAGTTGGGGTTGGACTCGGGCCAGTAGGTGATTTTCTGAATCTTGGACCACGCCATGGCGTAGAAGCCGAGCGACACTTTCTCGTGGAGCGTGATTTGCGGTATGATGGTGTTGAGGAACGCGCCGCTACGTATTTGGGTGATGCTTATCGGCACGGTGTAGGAGTCGAGTTTCAGTCGCGGAGGACACGCCACAATCTGGAATCCGTTGTGTATTATGCCGTTTGGGGAAGCCTTATACTCGGTGCTTTGGGACACGTCGATGGCCGATATGCCCTTGTTGCCGTAAAATGCCAGTGTGCCACGGATGCGCTGGTCTTCCACGAGGTGCAGGGTCTTGAGCGCACTGTTGTCGAGGAAAGCGCAGTCGCCGATATAGGCTATTTCATACGGCATGGTCCATCCCGCCGACTTCCGGCCCGAGGGATAGCGTGCCAGTCCCCAGTCGCTAGTGGACGACCAGCGGTGACACAGCGCACCGTCGATGCTCATGTATAGCTCATTGCCGCTTTTCACCTCAAACTCCGTGATGTTACAGCAGCCCGAGAACTCAAATTCGCCGATATATTGCACGGTCGCGGGTATCACCACGCGCGTTATCTCGGGGTAGTCCTTGAACACGACCGGGATATCCATATACTTGTCTCCGTAGACGAGCGTGCCTATCCGGGTCACCTTGTAGCTCTTGCCCCCTATCATGACCGTCGCGGGGAAGGTGAGTGTCGCCCCCGGGGTATAGCCCTCCCTGACACCGATGAGCCACGCCTCGCCGGTCTCCACGGAGGCGTTATAGCCCTTGTGGTATATAAAGTTGCCTACGGTGTACTCCTCGTTGACGTTCACGGCACGGGCGATGCCGCATACTGCCGAAAGCATGAATAGCGACAGTGTGGCCCTCAGCATTAATCGTAAAGTTACAATCATAATTTGCGTAATTAATGTAAGTATAGAGATTGTAGTCCGCTGGAATCGGAGCGGATTTAGGCCGTAAAATTACTGCCTTCCCCGGTGATTGCGGCGAGTATTAGGTATCATAAATCCCTACGATTGCCTGCAATCTACGTATTGTAGATAATTTGTAGATGTGATGTCGGGTGGCGACGGCGGCGGTTGTGGCCGCTTTTGGACAGTTAAGGCCACCGGCCCGTACGTTTGACAATGCAAGCATACGGGCCGGTGGCCGTGGTTGTTTATTCTCTCAAAGCAGCACGGTAAACGCGGCACGCCGCGTCTCTATATAAGACCGTGCGCTCTAGACGTTGGACTATTTTTTCCCTCTGGCTTTCTTGGCCTTGCGGAGCCGAAGCACTTGGGCCGAGCGGGCGGGGAGGTAGAGCTTTAGCCACTCCTTGCCGATGGGCTTGTAGAGCGGGTCGGGCTGGGTCAGGTGTGAGATTGTCTCGTCAATGTTGCCGTATCCTCCAAAACGCGGATTGTCGCTCGACAGCACCACGTCATACTCTCCGGCGGGGGCGAGCACGCCGTAGTCGGTGAATGACCTGAACGGACTCCAGTTGAAGACAAACAGCAGGTCGCCGCGCATGAACGCCAGCACCTGGTCGTCGTCTTTCTCCCATATCTTGTCGACCGGCAGGGCCTGAAAGTTGTAGGTGTCGCCCACAAGTTCTATCATGGCGTTGTCAAAGTCGTTGAGGTATTCGTATTGCAGCTCCTTGCGGTCGACCAGATCCCACTGGCGGCGGGCATACTTGTAGCTCCAGCCGTTGCCCTCGCGCGGGAAATCAATCCACTCGGGATGGCCGAACTCGTTGCCCATGAAGTTGAGGTAGCCGCCGTTGATGGTGGCGAGCGTGACGAGGCGTATCATCTTGTGGAGCGCGATGCCGCGAGCCACGGCGGCGTTGTCGTCCCCCTTCATCATGTGCCAGTACATCTGGTCGTCTATGAGGCGGAATATGATGGTCTTGTCGCCGACAAGGGCCTGGTCGTGGCTCTCGACATAGGAGATGGTCTTCTCGTCGGAGCGGCGGTTGGTCAGCTCCCAGAATATGGAGGTCGGGTGCCAGTCCTCATCCTTCTTCTCCTTGAGGGTCTTTATCCAGTAGTCGGGGATGCCCATCGCCATGCGGTAGTCAAATCCTATGCCGCCGTCCTCGACCTTGGTGGCGAGTCCCGGCATACCGCTCATCTCCTCGGCGATAGTGATGGCGCGGGGATTGACCTCGTGGATGAGCTTGTTGGCGAGCGTCAGGTAGGTGATGGCGTTGGTGTCCTGGCCGCCGTTGTAATAGTCGCCATAGCCGCCGAAAGCCTGTCCGAGGCCGTGGTTGTAGTAGAGCATCGAGGTCACGCCGTCAAAGCGGAATCCGTCAAACTTGAATTCCTCAAGCCAATACTTGCAGTTGGAGAGCAGGAAGTGTAGCACCTGGTTTTTGCCGTAGTCAAAGCAGAGCGAGTCCCAAGCCGAGTGCTCGCGGCGGTGGTCGCCGTAGAAGTAGAGGTCATACGATCCGTCGAGGCGGCCGAGACCCTCGACCTCGTTTTTCACCGCATGGGAGTGCACGATATCCATGATGACGGCTATCCCCATCTCGTGGGCGGTGTCGATGAGCGACTTCAGCTCCTCGGGGGTACCAAACCGGCTCGACGGGGCGTAGAAGTTGGAGACATGGTAGCCAAACGAGCCGTAGTAGGGATGCTCCTGGATAGCCATTATCTGGATGGCGTTGTAGCCGTCCTTGGCGATGCGGGGCAGGATGTTGTCGCGGAATTCCGTATAGGTGCCCACGCCCTCGCGCTCCTGTGCCATGCCGATGTGGCACTCGTAGATGAGCAGCGGCTTGGTGTCGGGGACAAATTTCTTGACTTTCCACTTGTATTGTGTCTCGGGAGCCCACACTTGGGCCGAGAATATCTTGGTCTGCTCGTCCTGCACGACACGGTTGGCATACGCGGGGATGCGCTCGCCTCGTCCGCCGTCCCAGTCGACAATCATCTTGAACAGGTCGCCGTGGTGGAGGTCATTCTCCTTGAGGCGTATCTCCCACACTCCGTTCTTCTTGGGCTTGAGGCGGTATTTCACCAGCTCGCGCCACTTTGAGAAGTCGCCTATCAGCGTGATGCCTGTGGCGTTGGGCGCCCACTCGCGGAACACCCATCCTGTCGGGGTGCGGTGGAGGCCAAAGTAGTTGTAGGCGTTGGCAAACTTGTCGAGCGAGCCGTCCACGGCTGTCAGTTCGCGCTCCTTGTTGAGCGCGTCATTGTGGCGTCCTACGATAGCGTCGGTGTAGGGTTCGAGCCAAGGGTCATTCTTTATTATGGGAAGTGATTCCATTGGTTAGGGTTTATTTGGGTTTAATTTGTCTTCTCTGTGTCTCGTCATTGTGCAGTCGCATAAATAGCCGGAGGGGGCGTGCCGTAGAGGACCGTCTCCGCATGGTTATGAGTGCTAATACAAACTTAGTCAAAATTATTCATCCCGACATCATCGATGCCCCTATTTTTGCGTTGCCGCACTCCTTTTTTTGAGACATGCGGGTAATTTAAGATAAAAAGATTAAAACAGCCACCCTCTATTGCACAAACCAAAATCTTTCCCTACCTTTGCCCCCGAAATGCCCGGATGGCGGAATCGGTAGACGCGCCGGTCTCAAACACCGGTGGGGCGACCCATCCCGGTTCGATCCCGGGTCCGGGTACTGATAATGGCTGACAGTCGCTTGATTGTCAGCCATTATCTTCTTTTACGATGTGTACTGAAAGTGTACCGCTTGCGAAAATTTATTATCCATCGCATTAAATAGATTGTCAAGACTATTATGACGATGAAAACAACCCCCATTTATCAATCCGGGAAGTTGATGAGGTCGAAATACATTGCTCTTGTGGGAGAATGTTTGTCTTTCTCGGAGAGAAACATAAATCCGCATTTCTCATAAAAAGGCACGGCTGCGGCGTATGCATCCACCGTGATGAAACGGCAGGCACTGCGGCGCATTGTGGCGAAAACATGCTTTACTTGCAGGAGAATTGCCCTGCCTATCTGTTTTCCGGCATAGTCTTTCGAGATTGCAAGACGGCCGATTTTGACTGCTGGATATTCCTTGCGCCGTTTGGGGTTGGCGACACGGCGGTTAAGACGGTTCCATAGTTTCTTCTCATCGGGGTCAAAAACAATCTTGTCGTTAAGCAGACTGTAATACGCAACGGTCTTGTTCGCCTCGTTATCTTCGAGCAGATATGTCAACGCCATCATCGATTTGTAGTAGTTGGTGGCATCGGAAATTAAAAAGTCATTCAAATCGGCATCGCCGCAATCGAATGACTTTATCTGTGTATCGGCATCTATCTGCCGGAATGTGAATTTGTCAAAGTCCATAATTACATAGGGAATGTGCTTATGGCTTTGAATGCCTCATACGCCTTTCTCGCCGCATCCTTTTCAGCCTTGCTGACGGGAGCAGGACTCGCCATTCTCTTGGCGAAATTTTCAGCGTCCTTACCCCTGAGTACGGGGGTTTCTTTGATAGGTCGTGCCATGTCTGTACTCCTTTGTTTCTTATTAGAATACAAAGATACGACAAATTTCTGATATATAGAGTTGTAAGGTTAAGAAATTTTGCATTATTGATCAGTGGCTGACCGAGCCAAGACTGTTGATTGCTTTCGGCATCAGGTATTTTTCTTGATGTGGGGCTTGATGTTGAGGCGCGATAGGGCGTCGTACCATTGGGGGCGCAGCGTGGGGATTGTCTGCATGAACGGGAGGATGTCGTCGCCATAGGCACGGCGGGAGTAGAATGTCAGCAGGGTGGCCTTGCGCCCGTTGACTGTGATCTGGCGGTAGTGGTGCACGTCGGCCTCCACACAGTCGAGCGTGTCCCCGTTGCTGTCGCTCACGATGAAGTCGACGATATACTCGCCGTCATTTTCCGCAACCATATACTGGCACACTTTGTCGGTCTTTTTGCGCTGTTCCAGCTCCTCGGCCTTGGCGTAGGCCGCCTCCCGGGGAGTCTTGTCCCATATGAGGACGCTGAGGGTCAGCATCTCGTTGTATCGCTCAAGGCTCTCGCCCTTTGGCAAGTATTCCTGCAGGTAATAGATTTCCACAGGGTGGCTGCTCCATGCGAGATAGAATTTTTGTCCGCAGAACTCGACCGGGCTTTTAACCCCGATATAGTCCACGGCTTTTTCGATGTTTTTGTCGGTTACGCCCGCACGGGCGACCGAGATTGCCGCTATGGCCAGAATCAATGTCAGGATTGCACGTCTCATGATAGTATGTGTCAGGTATTGGTGCAAAGATAGGGAAACCAGCGGTGGAAAAGTGTAACATATGTTACTTCGTGCCGGATTTTGCGGGGGGAGAGGTGCTGTCGGGTGGCTGTGTGACGGCTTTTGCGTGGTGGAGCTGGCGGTTGATGACATACTCCTTGTAGTAGGCGAGAAGGAGGGTGGTGAGGGGCAGGGCTATAATCATGCCGATGATGCCGAGGAGCGAACCCCACACCGAGAGCGACAGCAGGATGACGGCCGGGTTTAGTCCCAGCGCCTTGCCCATGATTTTGGGCGTGAGCACATAGTCGCAGACGCATTGGCTGCACACGTAGACGAGCAGGCATTTGCCCAGTTCGGACCAGAATCCAACCGTCCCTCCGAGCGAGTAGATGAAGCATACGATGGTCACTGGAATGAGCGTCACATACTGGAAATAGGGGATGATATAGAGTACGCCGACGAGTACGCCGAGCACTATCGCCAGCGGTATGCCGACGATGGAGAATCCTATGCAGTAGAGCACGGCTGCACACATCGCTATGATTATCTGCCCACGGAAATAGTGGTTCATATTGGTCTTGATGTCGTCGCTGACACGGGCAGCTATCGGGCGAAGCTTTGGCGGCACAAGCATCTGCAATCCGTGCATGAGCGGGCGATAGTCGATGAGGATGAAGATGACGTATATGAACGCCAGCAGCCATTCGAGCGTGTGGAGCAGGAAGTCGATGGTGGCCGTGAGCAGCGATGTGCTCTTGTTGAGCACTGTCTCCAATCGTGTGCCCGAGAACAGGTCGTTGATGTTGGTCGAGGATAGTGTCTTGTCGATATAGTCGCGCAGGTCATCGGGGATGAGAGGTATGTCGACATGGTGCTTGGAGTATTCCTGCACCATCATGTCCATATCATGTATCTCGTCGATGGCCGACGGCACAAAGAAGTATATCACCCCCGCAGCCACGGCCGTGACTTCGATGATGGTGAGGAACACGGCGATGACACGCCATCTGAGGTGCAGCCACCGCAGGTTCAGCTCCACGAGCGGCTCCAGGAGGTAGGCGATGAGGCAGGCGAGGCAGAACGGCAGCAACACGTTCTTCAGGTCGTTGATGAGCCATATCGCGCCGGCCGCCAAGGCAAGCCCGGCGATGATGCGCACCACCCGGTCGAATGTGTATGGACGGCTTCCTGGCATGACGATTGCTGTTTTTGTTGAAACGCTTTATTATAGATATAATAGCCGGAAAGCTTAAAATGTTCGGCGGGGGAATAGGGCTAATAGGGCAGATATGCCTTATAGAGCTTATTTGACCTATTTGGCTTATCGGCACCTATTGTGGTCAGTTGATGGTCTTCATCGGGCGCTCGATAAACTTTGATGCTGCCGTGTCGGCCATGTGGATGAGGGTAACGAGCGGGTAGAGTTTCTCGGCCTGCTTGAAGTTGCCTATCTCCTCGCCGTCGGAGTCGTTGACGCTCCATGCGCCCATGTGCCAGCGGATGGCGCATATCTCGTCATAGTTAAGCCCGAGCCCGAGCTTGAACAGCATGATGACCGACTTCTCGCCATGCCCTACCGGCATACGGCCATAGCTGGTGCCGTACTCGGCCTTGCCAAACTCGACCTGCGCATTGCGCTTGCGCACATACAGGTCGGCCTTGCACACGTCGTGGAGCAGCGCGGCGATAATGATGCTCTCGTTGGATATCGACTCAAAAATGTCGGGACGCACCGCCATGAATGTCTCCTTGAGCTTCACAGCGGCCTCGTAGACATTGAGCGAGTGGAGCATAAGGCCGCCTTCAAAGCAGAGGTGGTTTTTCATTGACGCCGGTGCCGTGAAAAAGCCTATCCGCTCAAGTTCCTTGATAAAGTAGTCGATATCCTCAATATCCGTCGACTTGAGCAGTGAGATAAACTCCTCCTTGTATTTCTTCAGTTCTTCCTTTTCCATTGTCGGGTTGTGTCTTATTGTGAACCCAAAATTACAAAACTCCGCTATTTCTTCGTAATTTTACGGCGAAAAAGATTTTATATGGAGAAACCCTACACCGAAAGCCCGACGGCGGCAGACGCGCCCATAACATGCCTCAACTGTGGAGAGGCTTGCAGCGGCAACTATTGCCCCAACTGCGGACAGTCCACCGCCACGTCGCGGCTTCGGCCCCGCTCGTTCATGCTCGACACCCTGAGCGGTCTTCTGCGCGTCAACCGTGGCTTCTTTTTCACGTCGTGGCATCTCCTCATCCACCCGTGGGAGGTGATACGTGACTATGCCGCCGGGCGTCGGGTGCGCTATCTTGCGCCTGTCTCAATGCTCCTCGTGCTGTGTCTGGTCTCTGTCGTGGCCGACTCGCTGGCCCCGTCTTCCGATTCCTTGTCCCCGATGCTTGACGAGCGGATGGCCCAAGCGGCGACGAGAGGTGCCTATTGGTTTTATGCCGCGTTGAAGTATGTGTGGACCTCCCCTGTGCTGCAAAATCTGATCTTCTTTATTCCCGCCGTCATCCTTGTGCCCGTGATTTTCAGGAAATATGGCGGCGGCCGCTATAATGCGGCGGAGTATCTGATGGCGTCTATCTATATGGTTGATGCTTTTCTGGTGTTTGATATTGTCGTATTCCCGTTGTCATTGCTGCCTATGGGTAATCCGGGGATGTGGATGAGCTGGCTCTACGCGCTGTCGGTCACAGTCATATCCCTGTCGCGGGCATTCAGGCCCCGTGGCGGCGGTTGGTTTGCCGTGACATTGTCGGCATATGTTGTCACGGTGCTGGCGTTGTACTTCATCATATTTGTCATCGCGGTGTTGCTTCTCTCCCGTTCACTATAACTTCGCGCTCTGACACTTCCGCTCGGCAAAGCAAATTAAAATCCGTATCGATGCATCTATGCGAAGATGCTGATGCCCGGCAAAAAATCGGACAAGTTCGTTTTTTTTGCTCTCGACTTATTCGTATCTTTGCACCCAAACAGTAAAAGGATTACTTATATGGACTTTATAGAAGAACTTTCATGGCGTGGGATGATTCACACCATGATGCCGGGGACCGACGAGCAGTTGAAAAAGGAGATGACAACGGCCTATCTCGGCATTGACCCCACAGCCGACTCGCTCCACATCGGACATCTCGTCGGCGTGATGATGCTGAAGCATTTCCAGCGCGCCGGGCACAAGCCCATAGCCCTCGTCGGCGGTGCCACCGGCATGATCGGGGACCCCTCGATGAAGAGCCAGGAACGCAAGCTCCTCGACGAGGAGACCCTGCGCCACAACCAGGAGGCGATAAAGAAGCAGCTTGCCCACTTCCTCGACTTTGACAGCGACGCGCCCAACCGCGCCGAGATGGTCAACAACTACGACTGGATGAAGCCTTTCTCCTTCCTTGACTTCATACGCGATGTGGGAAAGCATATCACGGTCAACTACATGATGGCCAAGGACTCGGTGAAGAAACGCCTGTCGGGCGAGAGCCAGCAGGGCATGTCGTTTACCGAGTTTTCCTACCAGCTGGTGCAGGGCTATGACTTCCTGACGCTCTACCGCGACAAGAACTGCAAGCTGCAGCTTGGCGGCAGCGACCAATGGGGCAACATCACCACCGGCACTGAGCTTATACGCCGCACCACAGGCGGCGAGGCGTTTGCCCTCACATGCCCGCTCATCACCAAGGCCGACGGCGGCAAGTTCGGCAAGACCGAGAGCGGCAACGTGTGGCTCGACAAGCGTTATACCTCCCCCTACAAGTTCTACCAGTTCTGGCTCAACGTGTCGGATGCCGATGCCGAGAAGTACATCAAGATATTCACCGAGCTTACACGCGAGGAGATAGAGGCCCTTGTCGCCGAGCAGGCCGCCGACCCGGGACAACGTCCCTTGCAGAAGCGTCTCGCCAAGGAGATTACCACAATGGTCCACTCGGCCGAGGAGTATGAGGCGGCGGTAGAGGCATCGCAGATATTCTTCAGCAACAAGGCTGTCGACATCCTCCACAAGATTGACGAGGACACGCTGCTCGCCGTGTGCGAGGGTGTCCCGCGCTATGAGGTGTCACGGGCCGACATCGATGCGGGCATAAAACTCGTCGACCTCCTTGTCGAGAAGGCTCCGGTGTTCCCCTCCAAGGGAGAGTTGCGCAAGCTCGCGCAGCAGGGCGGTCTCTCCATCAACAAGGAGAAGGTAGCCGACGCCAATGCCGCTGCCACGGATGCCATGCTGCTCAACGGCAAATATATCCTTGTGCAGAAGGGCAAGAAAAATTACACACTTCTTATCGCAAAGTAGTGTTAAACCGCGCAGGGCATCTTGCACATTCCAAACAAAATGCCTAACTTTGCATCGCTTTAGGCCAAGTGGCTTGGGCGAAAAGGATTGTCTTATGGTGTAATGGTAGCACTGCAGTTTTTGGTTCTGCCTGTCTTGGTTCGAATCCAGGTAAGACAACGCTAACAAAGGGCTAAGACTCCGGTCTTGGCCCTTTGTCGTTTATCAGGTCGCGACTGCGGATAGGCGGTTTTGGCGTTGCATAGGTGAGGCCGCGACATGTCGCGGCCCTACCTATGGATATATTGGAGTGAGTTTATATTTGGATAGACGCTTATGGAAAAGGAGTATTCTGCCGAGGAGAGGGTGCTGATGCAGCATGGTGTGCGTCCTACGGCTGTGCGGCTAATGGTGTATCGGGCGGTGGCGGCAATGCACGACACGTTCAGCATGGCCGACGTGGAAATGGCGCTTGACACGGTCGACAAGTCAACGGTGTTCCGCACTCTTTCCCTGTTTGCCGCCCATCATATGCTCCACGAGATAGAGGATGGCAGCGGGTCAAGGAAATATTGCCTGTGCCATAACGACCATGTGTGTTCAATAGGGGAGCTGCACTGCCACTTCTACTGTGAGAGCTGCCATAAGACGTTTTGCATGGATGACGAGAGTGTGCCGGTGGTGATGGCTCCGGAGGGCTTTGTGGTAAAGGGCATCCACTATCTGTTGAAAGGGGTTTGTGCCGATTGTGCCCGGCATGGGCGGTCCCTCTGAAAACAGCTTTTTATGCCGCAGACTCAACCTTATCGGCTGTAGAGGTGTTCTATAGGAGCGACCGGCACTACAGGCCGGTCGTGATATGAATACTCACCTCATAACGCATTAAAAAATGAGCGATACAAAAAAATCCATCAAGGGCACGCAGACAGAGAAAAATCTCGTGATTGCGTATATGGCCGAATCCTCGGCATACACCCGTTATACATTCTACGCACAGCAAGCCGACAAGGAGAGCTATTTCCCCGTCGGTGAGATATTCCGAGACACGGCGGCCAACGAGCTGCACCACGGCAAAGTGTTTTTTAAGTTCCTTGAGGGAGGTTCGGTGACTGTCGAGATGCCTGTCGACGCAGGTGTCATAGGTGATACCGCATCCAATCTCGCCACGGCTGCCCATGAGGAGCTGGTGGAGGGCGTCGAGCTGTATACAAATGCCGCCAAGGTAGCCGATGAGGAGGGTTTCCCCGAGATTGCGAGCCATTTCCGTGCGATAGCAACTGTGGAGGGCCATCATCGACAGCGTTTTGAGAAATATCTCAAGCAGGTGAAGGAGGGCACTGTATGGAAACGCGAGAAACCCATAACATGGAAGTGTCTCGTCTGCGGGTATGAGTTTGTCGGCACCGAGCCGCCGGCAGTATGCCCCGGCTGTGACCATCCCCGCCAGCATTACATGGCGATGGATGACTGATAGAGAGTTTGATTTGTTTGTTAAAATAGTCGAGGGGTCACGTTGTCGCGACTCCTTGACGCCGTTAGCACTATAGGAATTACAGGAATATGAAACTTGCAGAAGCATTGAGCCTGCGTGCCGATCTACAGACACGTATAGCCGCGATGAAGACCCGTTTGAAGGAGAGCGCCAAAGTGCAGGAGGGTGACACGCCGCCCGAGAGCCTTGCCGATTTGCGCAGGGAGTTTGACGCCATGCTGTCGCAACTCGAAAAGCTTATATACCGCATCAACCTTACCAATCTTCATGCTACCGACGGCGGCGAGTCTCTGACCGCCATGATTGCCCGCAAAGATGTCCTGCGGATGCGTGTCGGCGTGATGCGTGAGGTGATAAGCTTTGTGTCGGAGTCTGACAGCCGTTATTCACGCGCCGAGATAAAGACGGTGCGCGTCATGGATGTCCCTGAGGCGCGTCGTGAGCTTGACCGCTATTCCAAGGAGTTGCGCGAACTTGACATGCGACTTCAGGGACTCAACTGGACCATCGACCTCATTGAGGAATAGCCGCCTTGCCGTACAAGGGGGGCGGAGAGGATTTGGATATCGGAGTACACCCAACTTTGGCAGCTTATCGGGACGTAAGCATTCTCTTTTTACAGTGTAATGTCCGTCATCGCGTATAAGCGCATATCGCATGGTCACGGCCCTATGGGGCAGTGCCGTCACTTCGCATCACCACGTACTGGATATCCTGTCGTCCTCCCCGCCCCCTCTTTTTTACATTGACCCGATATGTTGTAGCTGCGGGCGCTATGTATGGCGCCCATGCTGTGAGGTACAACAAAAGGCCCATCCACCAAGGACAGACCTTTCATGAGCGGAAGACGAGGCTCAAACTCGCGACCCATAGCTTGGAAGGCTATTGCTCTATCAACTGAGCTACTTCCGCAAGGAAAAAATTTAGTAGTAGTGTGGGCGAAGATGGATTCGAACCACCGAAGGCATAAGCCAGCAGATTTACAGTCTGCCCCATTTGGCCACTCTGGTATTCGCCCAAGGGTGCAATTGGTGAAAATTGCGTTGCAAAGGTACACAAAAAATCCCAATTGTCCAAACGGATGACCGGGATTTTTTTTTCTTTTAAGGGGCGGCTGATTTAGCTACGATAGCTGTCAGCGGACGCGGCGGGTGAAGTCGACCATCTTTATGGCGGCCTCGGCGGCCTCGGTGCCCTTGTTGCCGAGCGAGCCTCCGGCACGGTCAATGGCGTCTTGCTCGGTGTCTACTGTCAGCACTCCGAATATTACGGGAATATCGCAGTCGGCGTTGAGCGATGTTATGCCCTGTGTGACGCTCTGGCATACGTAGTCGAAGTGGGGCGTGCCGCCGCGTATTACGCATCCAAAGACGATGACGACATCGTAGTCGCCGGTCTCGATAAGCTGGGAGGCGGCAAAAGTGAGTTCTACGGCTCCGGGCACGAGGAACACATCGACGTCGCTGTCGGCAAAGCCTTCGCGGCGAAAGAGGTCGAGGGCGCCACGTGTGAGTGCGCTGGTGATGTGGGAGTTCCACTCGGCCTGCACGATGGCGCAGCGCAGGCTGTCAATCTTGGGGAGTGCGCCGGCGGGGGCGCTGTGGGTGAGGGATGTTGACATTTTGTTTAGTTCAAAGTTCAAAGTTATTGAGCTGTTATAGCCGTAATGGCTATTATAGGCTTTGTTATCTCGGAAAGAGCTTGTGCCAGAGGGCGAATATGTCATACCACTTTGTGGCGTCGCGCTGCAGTAGGAGGTTGATGCGGTCGACAGTCGCCGTGTCATCGAGCTTGGTGGCTTTTTGCAGCATCGTGTTGAGCAGGTGGACGCCTTTCTGACGGGTCTTGGAGTTGCGCAGCAGGGCGTCCCCGAGCTTCACCGACAGCGCGAGGGTGAGCGTGGAGAAGTCGGGGTGTATCTTGGTGAGGTAGCGCAAGGCGCGAGTGTAGAATTGCACCGCCTCGCGGTATTTTGACATCTCCATGAGTGTGTCCCCCTCCTTTTGTAACGACTCCACGAGCTTCATGCCGGCATCCTTTATGCCGAGGTTCATCATCTCCAGATATGTTGAGGTGGCGACCTGGTAATGGGCAAGGAGATTTACCTGCTTGACCCGTGACTGGTAGATGCCTGTTGAGGCATTCAGAGCCATTATCTGGGATGCCGCATAACGGTCGGGCTGCTCCTTGGCAAGCCGCTCAAAGAGCCGCAGTGACTTGGTTATCTCGCGCTCGGCGTGGCGGTATTCCTTGCGTGAGGAGTGGAGGTAGGCAAGGTCATAGAGCAGCGAGGCGAGGATAGACAGGAATTGTACGTCGCGGCGTCGCGGCTCGGTGGCGAGCTGCCGCAGGGCCTCGGCTGCAGAGTCGAGGGCGGCATCGAGGTCTCCCTCCTTGATATGGGCGCAAGTAAGCTCCTGTAGGCGTGAGGCCTCCGACAGTGTTGTGTCATCGGGGGAGAAGTCGGCAGCGGGGAGGTGGTCCAACGGTATATATTTCATGGCGTGTTATTTTTGTGGATTCTCTATATGCTGTTGTAAATGACGGGCAATGCTGTCGAGCGACGGTTGCCCGATGTCGGCGATATTTCTGTACAGGATATCCTCCTTTAGCAGCGACTCGGCAATGCCGGCGACGACGGCGGCATCCCAGTCAAGGCGCGGTATGCCGTTGTCGGGTATGGCGCGGCAGGCGTGGCGGCATGAGGGGGTGGACAGCGAGACCTCCCCCTTGGCATAGTCGGCATGCAGCATTGCGGGGAGATAGAAACTCAGGTGGTCGCGCCACGCATGGTCGGCATCTCCTGTGCCAAATATTGTCTTGATGTCCTCGGGGCGTGTCACCGCGATGTCTGACAGCTCAAGATTCTCGAATATGGCGGGCATCACCTTGGTGATGCGCGTCACCTCGCGGGGATTGAATCCCGGCAGGTAGATGATGATTGCCTCGCGTTCACGGGCGTATGCCACAATCTCGTACAGCCGTCGGCGCACGCGCGGGTCTATGGCGTAATATCCGCCGAATATCAGGATGTCGTCACGGTCGATGCGGGGCCACACGACATCCATCTCGCCATCGGGTCCGCCGGGGTAATCGACGGTGTCGCCCGAGGGTGTGAACAGCAGGCTTGTGGGCGTGAGACCCTCGGTGAAACGGTCGACGGAGCGCGTGTCGACACCGTGGCGGTCGAGAAAGCCGACCACCATATCGCCCACCATGTCGCGTCCCGCCTCGCCGACCATGCTCACATGCCGTCCGATGGCGGCAAGTGATGCGGCGGCATTGGGTATGCGTCCTCCGGGGCGGGCGCATACCGGGGTGGCGCCATCCATGATGATGTCGAGGCCGCACCGTCCTATTGCTATTATCTTGCGCATGGCAGTGGGCTATTTGTTGTCCCCGCCACGGGATTTCTCACCGAGGTAGCCGCCATGGTGGCGTTTGGCATACTCGGCGCGGGTGAACCCCGTGAGGCGCATTACGTTGACTACGAGCACATCCCCGATTACGGTCATCATGGTAGTTGAGGTGGTGGGGGTCATGCCCAGCGGGCACACTTCGGGGGCATTGCCCGTCGGGAGCGTGACGTCGGCCACCCGTGCCAGTTCGCTGTCGGGGTTGCCCGTTATCACGATGAGCGGCATCGAGGGGTAGAGGTTGCGGGCGAGGTGCACGAGCTGGATTATCTCGCATGTCTTGCCCGAATTGGATATGAGCAGCATCACGTCGTTGGGCTGCAGCACGCCGAGGTCGCCATGCTGTGCCTCGCCGGGGTGGAGGTTGACAGCCGGAGTACCGGTCGAGGAGAACGTGGTGGCTATATTGAGGGCTATCTGCCCTGCCTTGCCCATCCCGGATGTGACGAGCTTGCCGCCTCGGCGGTGCACATGCTCTATTATCAGCTCCACGGCGCGGTCATAGCCCTCGGTGACGGGTATCGCCATGATGGCCTCGCTCTCGGCGCGGAGTATCTGTCGCATTGACTCTGAGATATCCATAGATAAGTGGTTTTTAGTGATATTGCGGGTTAACGGGTTATTTCTTGACACGCAGATCGCGTCCCTCGTAACGGCAGAGGCCGTCAATCCACTCCTGTTGTATAGGCAGACCCGTGGCAGTGGCCGGGTCAAAGCCCGCCATGACGACATGTGCGGCGCACTTCACCTCGCCGGTGTCGACGTTTACCACCCGTTGCTCCATAGTGAAAGAGTGCACCGAGATGGAGTCGACACGCGTGAGCACTGCCAGGCGTTCCTTTATATATGCCGGAGCGAAGAAGTTACAGTTGATGTTGACAACCACGATGTTGATGTGCTCAAGGTTGACGACCTCGGGCATCACCTCGGGAAAATAGTGGGCCTTGCCGAGGTCAAACAGCGTCATGTATACAGCGTTATTGAGGTGCCCGAGCATGTCGATGTCGTTGAACCGCAACTGCACCGGGACAGCGTGCCGGAAAGGATGAGAGGGGACGGGCACACGTGGGTTGGTGCTCGCGGGAATCTTGCTTATATCTATATTATCCATTATTTTCTCCTTTTATAGATTCTAATGAATGACAATTTCAGTGATTACGGTGCCGCCGGCTGCGCGATTGAGCTGGTCGACCAAGGCTTGGCGATGGAACGACAGTTCCCCTTTGAGCGGCCCCGAGGAGATGTAGACGTGCATACGTCCGTTCTCGACAAATCGGCGTGTCGTGTGGCGGTTGATGGCCGGACCGACGACCTCGGTCCACAGGTAGCAGACGCGCTGTTCCATGATGGCCCCGCGCATGTCGCTGTCGGCGAGGGCCGAGTCGATAATCTCCTTTAGACTCTTGGCTTCAGTCCGTTTCATAGCGAGGTGTCGACTGGTGAGAAACTTCCGTCGGCGACATGCCACATGCGGTAGTCGCCCGAGGTGCGGCGCACGATGCTGTCGAGGTGGGCACGGTTGGTGTCGGTGATGAATATCTGGCCGAAAAGGTCGCGTCCCGTCACCTCCATGATGCGTTCCACCCGTGATGCATCGAGCTTGTCGAAAATGTCGTCGAGCAGCAGCAGCGGCTTCATTGAGCATGTCTCCTTGATGAAGTCGTACTGGGCCAGGCGCAGGGCTATGACGTAGGTCTTGCATTGCCCTTGCGAGCCGGTGCGGCGCATCGGCATCCCGTCGAGGGTCATCTCTATGTCGTCGCGGTGGGGGCCGACGGTGGTGTGGCGCACGATTTCGTCGCGACGGCGTGCCGAGTCGAGCATCTGTGTCATCGTGGCGTCGGCCGAGCCGCTGCGGTAGCCGAGCGCCACCTCCTCGTAGGAGCCGGCGATGGCGGCATAGTAGCGGGCAAATATCCCGGAAAGGCGTGTCACCCACTCGCGGCGGCGCGAGAATATGAGCGTGGCCGAGATATCCATCATGGTCTCTACGGCTGTGTAGAGCATCGGGTCAACGACGCCGTCACGCAGCAGGCGGTTGCGCTGCTCCAGGGCACGGTTGTAGCGTATCAGGGCATCAAGGTAGGCCGGGTCGCCCTGGGAAATGACCATATCCATGAACCGCCGCCTGCCTTCGCTCTCGCCGCGTATCAGGTCGATGTCCTGTGGAGAGACCATCACGAGTGGAAATGCCCCGATATGTGCGCTGAGACGCTGGTACTCCTTGCCTGAGCGTTTGAACGACTTGCGCCGTCCCGGCGACATGCCCATGTGCAGCTCCTCCTCCGCACCACGGCGGCTGTAGCGGGCCTGAATCATGGCAAATTCCTCGCCGCGCCGCATCAGCATGGCGTCGGTCGCGCCGCTGAAGCTCTTGCAGAAGCTCATGTAGTATATGGCATCGAGCAAGTTGCTCTTTCCCATGCCGTTGTTGCCGAGAAAGCAGTTGACCTTGGGTGAGAAGTCAAGTTGCGCCGAGGCTATATTCTTGAAGTTGGTGACTGAGATATGGTCGAGGGTCATTGTCGATACGCTCTATTGGGCAGCTGGCAGCGGCATCGCCGCCGTCGCTCATGCCGTAGGAAACAACATGCAAAAATACGATTTTATCGCGGCTTTTGCAAGAATTTTTCGGGCGCGGCCATGGCAATCACGCCAAAATTGCCGCATTCAATCCGCGCGGTACCGATTGCGCCATACCCCGTAGTGCCGACAAAGGGCCGGAGAGATATATTGTATGGTGGTCCAGCGATTTTTTTCTCCTGGTGTTGTATAGTTTTAAGAAGTTTAGTAGCTTTGCGATTGCAGACCGCCCGAAGCCCCGGTCAAGGGAATGGGGGCGGGACGCGAAACATTATAAAAGAAAGCGTTTATCCGCGCTGATTCTTGACCTTTCGAAATTCTCGCAAAATTTCAAACTACAGTCAAGGTGTCAGGCAACGGTAGATGCCCGTGGTATGTAATATCCATGTCCGATGCTGATGCCGGGCGTGCATAGTTGCATATACAAGCGTGGGCTTCAGCGTTGCCGTCCGACTGTAGTTAGGCAATGCGAGAAGCCTCGAAAGGTAGGACGGTAACAGATACAGGCACCACGCTTTTTCCGTCACTAACCAATCACGAGCCAAAGAGGGTGTCCGGCGGCGACCACTCCTAATAATATGAAAAAGGTAAACATTTTCAGCCTGAGTCACATTTTTCTCAAAATGTGGCTGCTGACAGCGGCATTGTTGGCCACACTTCCCGCCTCGGCCTATGACTTTGTGCAGGACGGTATCTACTACAACATCCTCCCAGGGGAGATTCCTGCTTGTGAGATCACGAATGGTGACACAAAGTATTCCGGAAACATCATCATCCCTGCTAAAGTGGCACATGGAGTCAAGATTATGGACGTCACTGCTATAGATAATAGAGCTTTCTCTTACTGTAGCCGTCTAATCTCCGTTGACATTCCCCCCAGCGTCACTTCGATAGGAGATTACGCTTTCTCTTACTGTGGTAACCTTGCTTCCATTGCGTTCTCCGAAAGAATCACTTCGATAGGCGAGGGGGCTTTCCGAGACTGTAGCCGCCTGACCTCTGTCGCCATCCCCAGCGGCGTAATCGAGATAAGAGATTATACTTTCTACAAATGTAGCGGCTTGACCTCTGTTGATATCCCCGACGGTGTTACCGCGATAGGAAAGTCTGCTTTCTCTGAATGTAGCAGCTTAATCTCCGTTGACCTCCCCGACGGTATAACATGGATAGGCGATGATGCTTTCTCTGATTGTAGTGGTCTGCCCTCCATTGACATTCCTGATGGTGTAACTTCGATTGGCAATAATGTATTCCGTGGGTGTTATGCCCTGACCTCCGTTGACATTCCCGACGGCGTGACCTCGATAGGCAAGTATGCGTTTGGATATTGTGCCCTGGCCTCTGTTGACATTCCAGATGGTGTCACCTCGATAGGTGATGGAGCTTTCTGTGGTTGTGACATGACCTCCGTTATCATCCCCGCTGGGGTCACCTCGATTGGTGATTATACTTTTGATGGCTGCACCTACCTTACTTCTGTTTACATTCCTGCTGGTGTGACCTCAATAGGTGATTATGCGTTCAATGAGTGTAATGCTTTGGCCTCCGTTGACATTCCCGACGGCGTGATCTCGATAGGCAATTCTGCATTCATGAGGTGTTTCGCCCTGACCTCCGTTGACGTCCCCGTCGGTGTGACATCGATTGGCAATTATACCTTTGATGGCTGTAGAGGTCTGACCTCCGTCACCATTCCCACCGGCGTGACCTCAATAGGCAGTTATGCTTTTTTCCAATGTACAGGCCTTACCTCCATAGATATCCCTGCTGGCGTGACTTCGATAGGCGAAATGGCTTTCAACGGCTGTACAGGTCTTACTTCCATAGATATCCCTGCTGGCGTCACCTATATAGGTAGGTGGGCTTTCTACGAGTGTAGTGGCTTGACCTCTGTCACCATCCCTGATGGTGTTGCCAGTATAGATATGGGAGCTTTCCTCGGATGTAAAGCCATTACAGAGATTTACTCGATGGGGGTTACGCCTCCTGCAGCTCAGGCAGTATTTGACGAAGAGGTGTATGCTAATGCCGTAGTCTATGTGCCCTCAGAGGCCATCGAGGCATACAGGACTGCTCCGGTGTGGGAAAATTTCAGCATATTCAAAGGCACGACGGGCATCGACAACCTGCCGATTGACCTCCGTGAGGATGACACTGTGGTTATCTACGACGCCATGGGATGTCGCTTGCACCAGCCACAGCCAGGCATAAACATCGTTGTCTACGGCGACGGCACGACCCGCAAGTTCATTCGCCGCTAAGCGGCCATCAGACGGGGGCAGATAAGAAGCCCGCGCCGCGCCTCCCCAGCGGTATCAAAATTATGACAAACACACAGCGAGAGCGAGGAAGGACTTGACACTTTCCTCGCTTTTTTCGTGTAGGATTCTCGTATCACCCTCGTGTTGGCAAGAGGTCTGTGTTTTCTCATCGGTTTTAGACGCGGTTGTTGCCCTGTGGGTACTGATGGATAGACTCACGAGAGGGTGAGCTTGAAGTCGTCGATAAATGACTTCAGGCCGGGGATGTTGGCGACCATGTGGGCATAGACATCGCGCTCGTTCCATGTGTAGGCGGGGGCGGCGCCCTCGTTGATGGTGATGTTGATGGTCACGGCGTCGTTCTGTGTGGCGTCGCGCAGGGACGCGAGTATGTCGGGAAGCCATTGCGACATCAGCTCGGTCTGCCCGGGATTCTCGACCGTGACCGTGAACAGGTCTGTGCCGGTGCGTACGGGGCGTGCGGTGCGCATGGTGTTGACCAGCACGTGCTCCTTGGGATGGGTCGTCATGTAGTCGTCCCATGCCCGGGCTATCTGCTCGTCGGTGTATGGCTCTGTCCGATGTGTCGCCCCTGTGTGGGCGACAGGGCGTGATGCCTTGTCGGATGTCGCTATGCCCCCTTTGAGCGAGGCGTTTGGGGTGCGCAGGTTGATGACCTTTGGTATCGGGGCGGCCGGACGCGGGGTGACAGGACGCGGGGTGGATGCAGTGGGGGCCTGACGGTAGGGGGCCGGGGAGGGCTCCGACACCGTGGACGGCTGCGGTGTTGCCGGGGTGTTTATGGAGGTTGTCGTTGTGGATGCCGGTGTCGTTGAGGCAGGGGAGCTTGCGGCGGTCACGCCAGGCCGCGACCCGGCGTGGGGCGCTGCCGTCGGCTGTTGGGGCGTGGTGGACGCCTGGGGAGCGGCGGCATTTATCTTTTTGAGCCGCCCCTCTCCGTCGCCGCTATTGTTGGGGGAGGGGCTGAGCAATTGGCACAGCTGCACGAGCGTCAGCTCGACAAGAAACTGCTTGTTGCTCGACACGCGGTAGTTCAGGTCGGCACGGTTGCAGAGGTTCATCGCCGCGTATATGAAGTCGGGGGTGCAGCGGGCAGCCTGCTCGGCAAATGTGGCGCGGATGTCGTCGCTCGCCTCCAGAAGATGGATTGTCGACGGGTCGCGGGCCACCATCAGGTCGCGGAAGTGGGACGCGAGTCCGGTGATGAAAAACTGGGCGTCAAATCCTTTCTCGCGTATCTCCTGGAATATGAGCAACGCTTTAGGCACGTCGCCCGTGAGGAAAGCGTCAATCAGCCGCCAATAGTAGTCGTAGTCGAGGACGTTGAGGTTGTCGATGGTCGAGCGGTAGGTGATATTGCCCATCGACGAGGCGGCCACCTGGTCAAAGATGGACAGGGCGTCGCGCATCGCGCCGTCGGCCTTGCGTGCTATGACGTTGAGCGCGGCAGGCTCGACGGTGATTCCCTCTTGCGAGGCCACATAGGAGAGGTGGTCGATCATATCCTGTATGGTGATGCGGTTGAAGTCGTATATCTGGCATCGCGACAGGATGGTGGGTATTATCTTGTGCTTCTCGGTGGTGGCGAGAATGAATATGACATATGACGGGGGCTCCTCGAGGGTCTTGAGAAAGGCGTTGAAGGCTGCGGTTGAGAGCATGTGCACCTCGTCGATGATGAAGACGCGATACCGTCCTTGGGTCGGGGGTACCTGCACCTGGTCGACGAGCGAGCGCACGTCGTCGATGCCGTTGTTGGACGCGGCGTCAAGCTCCACGATATTGAGCGAGCGCCCCTCGTTGAACGCTCGGCACGAGTCGCACTCGTTGCAGGCGTCGCCATCGGGAGTGCGGTGGGAGCAGTTGATGGTCTTGGCGAAGATGCGTGCGCAGGAGGTCTTGCCGACGCCGCGTGAGCCGCAAAAGAGGTAGGCGTGGGCCAGACGGTCGGAAGCGATGGAGTTTTTGAGGGTGGCGGTGAGAGCCTTTTGCCCCAAAACTGTCTTGAATGTCGACGGCCTGTACTTGCGGGCCGACACGAGATAATTTTCCATATCACAAAGATACAAAATTTTCCGGGATATTTTGTAACTTTGCGCCTTGATTAAAAAGCATCAAGCGTGGAAACAAAGTACATATTCGTCACCGGAGGCGTAGTCTCCTCCCTTGGCAAGGGAATTATCTCCTCATCGCTCGCCTGCCTGCTCCAGACACGAGGTTTCCGAGTTACGATACAGAAGTTTGACCCGTATATCAACATCGACCCCGGGACGCTTAATCCCTACGAACACGGTGAGTGTTTTGTCACGGTGGACGGTCATGAGGCCGACCTCGACCTCGGACACTATGAAAGATTCACCAACACCCCCACCACCAAGGCCAACAATATCACCACGGGGCGCATCTACCAGAATGTCATCGACAAGGAACGCCGTGGCGACTATCTCGGCAAGACGGTGCAGATTATCCCCCACGTGACCGATGAGATAAAGCGCAACGTCAAGCTGCTCGGCAATACGGGGCAGTTTGACTTCATCATCACCGAGATTGGCGGCACCGTGGGCGACATCGAGTCGCTGCCCTACCTTGAGGCCGTGCGCCAGTTGCGCTGGGAGATGGGCAACAACGCGCTCTGCCTTCATCTGACATATGTACCATACATCGCAGCAGCCAAGGAGCTGAAGACCAAGCCTACACAACACTCGGTGAAGCAGTTGCAGGAGGTGGGTATACAGCCCGACATCCTCGTGCTCCGCACAGAGCACCACATCACCCCGGAGGTGCGCCGCAAGGTGGCCCAGTTCTGCAACGTGGCGCCGGATGCCGTGATACAGTCGCTCGACGCCCCGTCAATCTATCAGGTGCCCATCATGATGCATGAGCAGCATCTCGACGAGATTGTGCTGAAGAAGACAGGCACACCATATCAGGGTGAGCCTGACATGAAGCAGTGGCTCCACTTCCTCCACAAGATGGAAAATGCCGAGGGGGAAGTGAAGATAGCCCTTGTCGGCAAGTATGTGGAGCTGCAGGACGCCTATAAGTCGATAAACGAGTCGCTCTTTCAGGCTGCCACCTACAACGACCGCAAGCTCAAGCTCGTCTATGTGCATTCGGAGAAGCTCAACGAGGGCAACGTGGAGGAGAAGCTCGCCGGTATGGACGGGGTGGTTATCGCTCCCGGATTCGGGCAGCGCGGCATAGAGGGCAAGTTTGTAGCCCTGAAATGGTGCCGTGAGCATGATGTGCCGACATTCGGCATCTGCCTCGGGATGCAGTGCATGGTGATAGAATTTGCCCGCAACGTGTTGGGGCTGACCGATGCCAACTCTACCGAGATGGACATCCACACCCCCTACAACGTCATAGACTTGATGGAGGAGCAGAAGGGCATCTCCAACCTCGGCGGTACGATGCGCCTCGGCGCGTATGACTGCCGTCTTGTCCCCGACTCAAAGGCTGCGGCGGCTTATGGGAAGACTGAAATCAAGGAGCGTCATCGTCACCGCTTTGAGTTCAACAACGACTACCGCAGCCAGTTTGAGGCGGCGGGTATGCGTTGCGTTGGGGAGAATCCAGCCACTCATCTCGTAGAGGTGGTGGAGATACCGTCAAAACGGTGGTTTATCGGCACGCAGTATCACCCGGAGTATTCGAGCACCGTGCTTAACCCCAACCCGATATTTGTGGATTTTGTCAAGGCGTGCATCGATTATTCAATTCATAATTCATAATGCACAATGCATAATTATTAGTGCACAGCTCAAAGTGCACGGTTCACAGTTAACGGATTAATAACCACTTAAAATTATAGAATGGATAAAAACACGATTCTCGGCCTGCTGTTGATGGGTGCCGTGGTGCTTGGGTTCATGTGGCTGCAAAAGCCCACTGAGCAGGAAATCGAGGAGCGCGAGAAGGCGCGTCTTGAGGCCACGACCCCCTCTGAAAAGCAGGGTGAAACTATCGCATGGGAAAATTCGGCGTCCGACACCGTGACCGCTGCCGAGGCTGCATTGCTCGCCACGACGGTCGAGCAGTTCGGGCAGCCCGACACCGTAGGCGGCGTCCCCTGTACGCGTCTTAAAAACAAGAATGTCGACCTGCTGCTGAGCGGCTCTACCGTCAGCGGCACAGTGATGGCCGGCGACACGGCGGTAAATGTCGCTGATGTTACCTCCAACCGTCTCCAGTCCTTTTCGCCGGCAGTGGCATCAAAGGCTGTGGGCACTCTCAAGGCGGCATTGCGTGACATCTCAAAGTACCGTAACTTTGCCGCCCACCTTTCGGGCGACTCGGCAAGCGTGAGACTTGAAAATGATCTCATCTCGCTCGACCTGTCAAGCAAGGGTGGCGTCATATCGCGCGCCGAGTTGAAAAAGTATGAGGAGTTTGACTCGTCAAAAGTTGTCCTGTTTGACGGCGAGCGTGACAATATCTACAGTTTTACACTCACCTCCGAGAGCCAGCGGTTTGACACCCGTGATTTCTACTTCAAGCCGGTACAGGAGAATGACTCGACTGTGCTGATGACGCTCGACCTCGGCAAGGGGGCATCGTGGGGCATCCGCTACACGCTCCCCAAGGACAGCTACGTGGTGAGAATGGACATCGTGCAGAGCGGGATGCAGGCTATAGTGCCATCCAACACCGCCACGATGGACTTCTATTGGCACCGCAAGATGCGCCGCCACGAGGAGGGCCGCATGTTTGAGGAGCGCAATTCGGCCATATATTACAAGTATGCCGGCGGCAGTGTCGAAAATCTCAACGAGGGTGGCGATGATGACGAGGCAACCAACGAGCGTGTACGCTGGATAGGGTTCAAGAACCAGTTCTTTTCCTCGGTCATCATACCTGCCGACTATTTCACGATGGGCGAGTTCGAGTCAAAGGAGCTTAAAGGCAATCCTGTCTACCTCAAGGATATGACTGCCGTGGCAGCTGTGGAATATTCGGCGGCGAGTCCCAATCCCGCCTCCTTCAACATGTTCTTCGGCCCCAATCTCTATCCTCTGCTCGATGACCTGCAGGACCATATAAGCCCTGACGAGAATCTTGAGCTTACACGTCTGATACCTCTCGGATGGGCATTGTTCCGCTGGATCAACACCTATATCATTATTCCGGTGTTTGACCTGCTCGGACGCTGGATAAGCAACTACGGCATCATTATACTGTTGCTCACGGTGTTTATCAAGCTCATCATTTTCCCGTTCACCTACAAGAGCTATATGTCGCAGGCCAAGATGCGCGTGCTCGCTCCCGACATCAAGGAAATCAACGACAAGTACCCGGGACAGGAGAACGCCATGGTGCGCCAGCAGAAGACGATGGCCCTCTATTCAAGCGCGGGGGCAAGCCCGCTGTCGGGCTGTCTGCCGATGTTGATGCAGATGCCTGTGCTAATCGCGATGTTCACCTTCTTCCCATCGTGTATCGAGCTTCGCGGCAAGGCGTTCCTGTGGGCCAAGGACCTGTCTGCGCCCGACGCGATAATCTCGTGGAATACCCACATACCATTTATCAGCGACTATTTCGGCAACCATATAAGCCTGTTCTGCCTGCTCATGACAGTGACCAATATCATCTACACCCGCATCAACATGCAGAACCAACCCGGCGGCAACTCGATGCCCGGCATGAAGATGATGATGTACCTGATGCCGATTATGTTCCTCGTGTTCTTTAACAACTATGCCGCAGGCCTTAGCTACTACTATTTCCTGTCGCTGCTCATAACCATCGTGCAGACCTATGCCTTCCGTCGCGTGGTCGATGAGGAGAAGGTGCGTGCCACGATGCGCGAGAACGCCAAGAAGCCCAAAAAGAAGAGCGGCTTCATGGCTCGTCTTGAGGAGGCGCAGCGTCAGCAGCAGGCCATGCTCCGCGAGCAGGAGAAGCGCAAGAAGCAGGGCGGTCGCCGTTAACGGTCTTCCCCGCCAATGACATAAAAGGATGTGACTATAAAGGTTACATCCTTTTTTATTGTTTGAGGTGCCAATTTGGCACCTTAAAAGTGTGAACTGATGTGGACGTTACAAAAATTGCAGTGTCAAATGTAGGGTCGCGACCTGTCGCGACTGCGAATAGGCCGATTGTCAATACTCCATCCGCGCGGTCGCGACAGGTCGCGACCCTACATTTGGCATGAAAGGCTTTTTATTCCTTGTCGGGCTTCACGGGCGGCTGTGGTGATGACAGGATGGTGTAGATGTTGTCGAGGCGGGTCGCGAGGGCGGGACGCAGAATTGCTGCGGCCGCAGGGTCTATCATCTTGAGGTCGGCATATCGGTCCTCGTTGTCGAGGAACGCGGGGAGCTGTCCGTCGGGCTTGGCGTAGTCGACAGTGAGCGGGGTGGGGAGCGAGGGGTTGTAGCGGTAGAGCGGCCAATAGCCCGCGAGTACGGCATCGCGCTGCTCGACTACGGCGTGGGACATCCCTGTGCGTATACCGTGGTTGATACAGGGGCAATATCCTATCACGATTGACGGCCCGTCGTAGGCCTCGGCCTCGCGCAGGGCATTGATGGTCTGCTGGAAGTTTGCTCCGAGAGCCACAGAGGCGACATATACAGTCCTGTAAGTCATCATCATGCGTCCGAGGTCTTTCTTGAATGTGCGCTTGCCGTCGGGGGAATATTTAGTCACCGCGCCGAGCGGGGTTGCCTTGGATGTCTGTCCCCCGGTGTTGGAGTAGCATTCGGTGTCCATGACAAATATGTTGACATTCTGCCGCGTGGCAAGCACATGGTCGAGTCCGGCAAAACCTATGTCGTAGGCCCATCCGTCGCCGCCGATAATCCATATGGATTTCTTCGCAAAATCATCGGCACATCCCAGCAATTCGGTCACTTCGGGTGACGGGGCTGCTGCTGAAAGGGCTTTGGCGAGGGCAAGACCTGTGAGATGGGACTGTTCCGGCTCGTCAAATGCGGCAAGCCATGCCGAGGCGGCATCCTTCAGCGCTCCGTCTCCATCGGAGGCCAGCCGTGTCGCCAGCTCGCGTGCGTGCTCACGGCGGTAGTCGGTAGCCACCGCCATGCCGTAGCCATACTCGGCGTTGTCCTCAAAGAGGGAGTTGGCCCACGCCGGCCCGCGGCCGTCGACGTCGGTGCAATAGGCGTTGGAGGGATAGTTGGCACCCCATATGGAGCTGCATCCCGTGGCATTGGCTATAATCATCCGCTTGCCGAAAAGCTGCGTGAGAAGTTTGATGTACGGTGTCTCTCCACATCCCCCGCATGCGCCCGAGAATTGCAGCAACGGGCGGCACAGCTGCGAGCCGTTGACGGTAAACCGGCTGATAAGGTCGGGCTTTTCCGTCACATGCTCCTGCGCGTAGGCAAGCAGCGGTATCTGCGCGTCAATGTCCTGCGACAGGGGCACCATCGTCAGGGCATGACCCGGGCATATCGTGGCGCATGACCCGCATCCGACGCAATCCTCCGGGTAGACCTGTATGCGGAACTGGTATTCTTTCAGTGGCCCGTGCGCTGGTTTCGACACGAAAGCCTCGGGAGCGGCGGCCTTTTCGGCTGCGGTCATTAGCACGGGACGTATAGCGGCGTGGGGGCATACGAGCGAACACTCAGTGCACTCCACGCACTTGTCGACATCCCAATGGGGGATGTTGACGGCTATGCGCCGCTTTTCATAGGCTGTAGTGCCCATCGGCAGTGAGCCATCAGGGGTAAACAACGACACGGGGAGCCTGTCGCCTTGCAGTTCAAGGCATGGACGGGCCACCTTGGCGATGAAGTCGGGCAGCTTCACCTTTGGTGTCTCGGGAGCGTCGGTCGCATCGGTCCATGAGGCGGGGTAGTCAACCGGCGTCAATGCCATGACGGCCTGGTCGATGGCGGCAAGGTTACATTCCACCACCTTGTTGCCCTCATGGCGGTAGGTCTCGGTGACCGATGCCTTCACCTTGGCGAGAGCCTTGTCAAACGGCATCGTATCGCAGAGATGGAAAAAAACGGTCTCCATGATTGTGTTGATGCGTACCCCAAGACCCTCCTTCTGGGCAATGGCTGTGGCGTCGATGTTGTAGAATTTCACCTTGCGACGGGCGATGATGCGTTTCATCGCGGCAGGCAGCTGCCGGTCTATCTGCTCCATATTCCAAGGGGAGTTGAGTACAAATGTCCCGCCGGGCTTGATGGGGTCGAGCAGGTGGAACTGGCGCACATACTTGTCCTTGTTGCAGAACACGTAGTCGGCCTGTCCGATGGCATACGCCGCCTTGACAGGGGCATTACCGACCCGGAGCTGTGACACGGTATATCCTCCCGATTTCTTGGCCGAGTAATGGAAATAGGCCTGTGCATACTTACCCTCCTCCGCGCCGATGATGGCGGCAATCTGCTTGGTCGCGCCGACCGTGCCGTCCGACCCTATGCCGTAGAACAGGCTCTGGCACACCGACGGCGGCACGATGTCGGGCATCTCCCCGACAGTCAGCGACAGTCCTGTCACATCGTCCTCTATGCCAACGGTAAACGGTGATTTGGGCGATGATGCGGCGGCATTGTCGTAGATGGCCTTTACCATCGCGGGGGTGAAGTCTTTGCTTGACAGCCCGTAGCGTCCCCCTATGACGCGTATGTCGCGCCCTGCGGTGTGCACGGCTGTCACGACATCCTGGTAGAGCGGTTCGCCTTGGGAACCGGGTTCCTTTGTGCGGTCGAGCACGGCGATTGTCTTCACGGTGTCGGGGATGGCGGCCAACAGTGCCGAGGCGTCAAATGGACGATACAGCCTCACTTTCACCACCCCCACCTTATAGCCGCAGGCATTAAGATGGGCGGCAGTCTGTTCGGCCACCTCGCCGCCGCTGCCGATGATTATGATTACCCTGTCGGCATCTTCTGCGCCGGAGTAGTCAAACAGCCGGTATTGCCGCCCTGTGGCCTTGGCAATCTTGTTCATCGCGTGTTGCACGACTTGCGGGAAAGCGTCATAGGCACGGTTGGCCGCTTCGCGGTTCTGGAAGTACACGTCGGGATTCTGTGCCGAGCCGCGCAGCACGGGGTGTGCCGGATTCAGGCCACGGCGGCGGAATGAGTCTATCCTGTCGCGGTCCATCATGGAGAATATGGTGTTGTAATCTATCACGTCGATGGTCGACATCTCGTTGGAGGTGCGCCAGCCGTCAAAGAAATGCAGCACCGGGAGCGAGCCTTCTATGGCCGCGAGGTGGGCCACCACGGCAAGGTCCATTGTCTCCTGCACCGACGACGAGGCAAGCATGGCAAATCCGGTGGCCCGGCACGCCATGACATCCTGATGGTCGCCGAATATGCTGAGGGCATGGGTGGCGAGCGAGCGGCTGCCTACATGGAACACCACGGGAAGCAGTTCTCCCGAAATCTTATACATGTTGGGTATCATCAGCATCAGACCCTGCGATGCCGTGAAGGTCGTGGCGAGTGCGCCGGCCGCAGCCGCGCCATGGGTAGCTCCGGCCGCGCCGAGTTCCGACTCCATCTCCCGCACCTCCATAGCGCGCCCGATGTAGTTCCTGCGTCCCGCCATCCCCCATTTCTGGGCAGTCTGCCCCATCGATGCGATAGGGGTGATGGGATAAATAGTTGCAACGTCGCTCATAGCAAACGCCACGTGCGCGGCTGCCGTGCAGCCGTCCATTACCTGTTTGTCAGCCATGGTGTCTTGTCTTGATATAGGATAGTTCCAAGAGCCTGTTTAATAATAAATGTGAACGGCCGTACCAAGGTATTATTTTTCATATATTATTAAACAGGCTCTGAATAGAATAACACTCCCTTGCCTACAAAAGTTGCGGTGCTGAATTTGTGGGGTCAAGATGAACCGACGGTGTATCCAGGACATTATATATCTAAATAACGCGACTCATGAGACAGATTATCAGCCATTTTACCGACGATGACCTATATAAGTTCACGATGTGCTGCGCCGTGATTGACAATTATCCCCGCGCTCAGGTCAAGTATTCATTTGTCGACCGCAACAACACGGTCTATCCTCCGGGATTTGCCGATGAAGTCATGCGGCAGGTCGTGCTGTTGGAGGGGCTTGCCGTCACTGACGAGGAGATAGCGTTTATGAAACGCCGTTGCCGCTATATCCCCCTGTGGTTCTATGATTTTCTCAAGGGCTACCGTTACGACAGCCGTTGGGTGCATGTGGCACAGGATGATGAGGGGCATCTGTCTATAGGATTCGAGGGATACTGGAGCGACACGATACTCCTTGAGGTGAAGGTGCTCGCCATAGTCTCGGAGCTGTACTACATGATGACCGGACAGGCGGCAAGGCTTGACTACGGGCTGTGTTATGACCGTTCACGCGACAAGGCGCGGCGGCTTATCGGGGCCGGATGCCGTTTCAGCGACTTCGGCACGCGTCGACGCGCGTCGTTTGAGGCGCAGGATACGGTGGTGAGGGCGATGAGCGAGTATGCCGCCTCCATGCCGGATGCGCCGGGGCATTTTATCGGAACGAGCAATGTGTATCTTGCAATGAAGTATGATTGCGTGCCTGTCGGCACGATGGCCCATGAGCTTGTATGCGCCATCGCGGGGATGTATGGGCCACAGATGGCCAACCATCTGGCGATGGAGGCATGGCGCGCGACCTATCGCGGGGCTCTCGGGACGTTTCTCTACGACACATACGGATGGAAGATTTTCAGCCTCAACTTCTCGGAGGATTTTGCCAACATGTTCAAGGGGCTTAGGGTCGACAGCGGCGACAACCTTGAGCAGCTTGAAAAGATTGAGCGAAAATATCGTTCTTTCGGCATCGACCCGCGCACAAAACAGGTGGTATTCAGCAACGGGCTTGACACCGACAGCGCAATCGCGATACAACGGTCGGCGGCAGGGCGTTGCCTGCCGTCGTTTGGCATCGGGACCCACTTCACCAACGACTTTCCCGGGTTGCGCCCGATGAATATCGTCATAAAGCTTCTCGCCGTAAAGATTACCGAGTCATGGACATTCTACAACGCCACATGCAAACTCAGCGAGGACGCCGGCAAAAACACCGGCGACCCCGCTGTGGTGCGTCGCTTTATGGAAGCCTTGCATTTATCTGATTCATAACGCACAAAGCATAATGTCGGGAAATCCGACATTATGCTTTGGCTATAAATTTATGCACAATTTAATTATGAATTATGCATTATGGGTCATGCATTAAATTAATCGACCCGGATGAAGTTGCCGTCCTTGTCAAATATCAGCTCTATGCCGTTTGAGAGGTCGACTTCATACTTGTTGTACTTGCGCTCTATCTTGGCCACGTATTGTCCGGGATAGTTGGAGTTGACATAGGTCGTGATGTTTTGGGGCAGAATCGGGGTGGGGACAGCCGACTGGGCTTTCTTGCAGGATATTTCCTGCCAGTGGCCCTTGGCGTCAAAGTCTATCTCCGCGCCGCTCGACAGGTCTACCTCATAATAGACCGAGAAGATATCACGATCTTTCTCCGCTTTAACAACCTTGTCTGCGGGGAAGAACTTGGCGATAAACATCCTTGCAGCCTTCGGCAACTGAGATGGCTGGATTGCCTCGTCGGCGGCTGTGCTGAATGTGAGCGAAGACGCGATTAGGGCTATTGCTAAAAAAAGTATCTTTTTCATAAGCACATATTATGGGGTTAGTGCAGGTATAACGCTTTCACGCCGTGGTTGGTTCTATGTTTATTTCGGATTAGGGGAGCAATCGGGTCGCAATTATATTTCAGAGATATGCGTTACTCCTCGCTGTCGTGGCTTTCGGGCTGTCTCTTTGATAGAGGGAGGGTGTAGATGAGGTTTATGGCACCGGCGAATGTCGTGCCGCGTGTGCCATAGCCGGGGATATACCATGGCTTGCCGTAGGATGCCTTTGATTCATGGAAGATGAAGTGGGCTTTCACGGCCCAGCCGAGTGAGAAATTCTTGTATATCTTTACTTTTAGGCCCGCAAGCACCTCGCCATATCCCGTGGTTGAACGTTGGGAGGGGACTGAAAACCGGTCGGTGTCACCCCAATATCCCTGCTTGATGGTAGCGTCGGTTATCTCATAGGAGAAGTTGGTGATGCCGTAGCGGAGTCCGAGATACACTTGGTAGGCGGGGTTGGAGTTATAGAGGAAATTGTAGTTGACGCCTATACGGCCGTAAACAGCCAGCGGGCTACGGTAGGTGAAATTGCCCTCCTCGGGGGTGTTGTCAGCCGTACCGACACCGATTTCCACGACGGGTTTTATCCAGTTGTGCAGGCTCAGTTCGGCCCATACCTCACCACCGCCATATTTTGACCCGAAGGCGCGCATCAACGGGTCCCATACATTCAGGCCGATGCTGACGGCATGCATCAACGGGTATATGAGCCGTGGGGCCTTTGTCTGCACCGTGTCGGTGAATATATCGTGTCCGAGGGTGTCGGCGAGCACCACGTTTCCGTCGGCGTCACGGTGTGAGCCAAATCCAAAGCGGGGAAGCGTGTCGTTGGCGATGTCGCGGAGCGTTGAGTCAGGGCGTGTAGCTTTTGCCGGCGTGGGCTTTTTTTTGTCTTTCTTGCTTTTCTCCTGAATGACAGCGGGGCGCGTCGGCGTCACGGGTGTGACACGCCGCTGCGCCATGGCAGCCCCCGGAAATAGGAGCAGCACGAGTGTCATCAGTATGGCGAGTCGGCATTTCATCGTGGCGGCGTTAGGGTTGGTGTGTCTGACGTGCGGTGCGGAAATAGATGCGTATTCGCTCTATATCCTGGTTGGTTATCAACGGGTCGGTAATCTCCACCGACTCTATCAGATGGGTGGTGTAGATGCAATCCTTGATGGTGTAGCGGAACATCGCCCCGCACTCCTCCGAGGCGAAGTATGGGGAGGAGTCGTAAGTGAATGTCAGCGTGTCGTTGAGACGTGCGTCGCTTATCGCCTCCTGGTTGTAGTGGATGAAAAACGATGTCGAGGCGCGGTTGGCCCTGAACGGGAGGTAGACCGACGAGGCCGCAGAGTTGTTGAGCAGCAGGGAGTCGCCGGGAGCACCCACGCCTCCGACTGATATGGAATCGACGGTAATCTCGTTGTGGGCAGAGTCGTCATAGAATCCCGCCAAGGGGATGCTGCTCTGATTGTCGTAGCATCCGGCGGTGTTGCACGACACGGCGGCGACAATGGCTACAGCCGCTAAGGAGGATAATATGAGCGATGGGCGCATTGGCATGGTCAATTCTCCGCTTGTCACGACAGGCTGTCGGCGGGTTTCATCTCTTGCTCTATCTCGTAGTGGTTGCGGCCGGGGGCGTTGCGCACTATCAGCTCGCCGAGAAATCCGGTGAGGAACAGCTGTGTGCCGAGTATCATCAACGTCAGCGAGATGTAGAAATACGGGGAGTCGGTCACGAGGCGGTAGGGCGCGCCGTGCCACATGGCGTAGAGTTTGGATGCGCCTACTATAATCACCGCGATAAAGCCCAGCAGGAACATCAGGCTGCCCAACAGCCCGAAGAAGTGCATCGGCTTGATGCCGAATTTTGAGGTGAACCACAGCGTTGCAAGGTCGAGATAGCCGTTGACAAATCGGTCAAGGCCAAATTTTGTCGTCCCGTATTTCCTCGCGCGGTGTTTGACCACCTTCTCGCCGATTTTGGTGAATCCGGCGTTCTTTGCCAGATAGGGGATATAGCGGTGCATGTCGCCATATACCTCGATATGCTTCACAACCTTGTTGCGGTAGGCCTTGAGGCCGCAGTTGAAGTCGTGGAGGTTCTTGATGCCGCTTACGCGGCGGGCGGTGGCGTTGAACAGCTTGGTGGGTATGGTCTTTGACAGCGGGTCATAGCGTTTCTGCTTCCATCCCGACACAAGGTCGTAGCCTTCCTCGGTAATCATGCGGTACAGCTCGGGTATCTCGTCGGGTGAGTCCTGCAGGTCGGCATCCATTGTTATCACGACGTCCCCCTTGGCACGGGCAAAGCCTGTGTTGAGGGCCGGCGACTTGCCGTAGTTGCGGCGGAATGAGACTCCCCCGATGGCGGGGTTGAGGGCACGCAGTCCCTCGATGACCTCCCACGAGCGGTCGGTCGAGCCGTCGTTTATAAACAGTATCTCGTAGCTGAACCCGTGCTCGTCCATGACTTTCTTTATCCATGCGGCAAGTTCGGGCAGTGACTCCTCCTCGTTGTATAGCGGGATAATTACCGATATATCCATCTCTGTCTCTGTTATTGTTTGTTTTGCGGTCTGTATCCGCGTGCCCGGGCGAGCAATGCCATGAGAGCCGACAGCATCGAGCCGGTGAACACGTTGAAGCTTATCATTCGTATAGATATTTCCACCGGGCCGGGCAACATGCCGTGCTCACGCAGCAGCCGCATTGTCTCGGCCGTCTCCTTGGCCTGCGGGAGTGGCGACGAGTCGAGTATGGCGAGCGATGCGTCTATCTGCTCCATCATGAAGTCGGGATGTATCCACTTCATGTAGATGACCGATACTGCCGCCGCTATAAGCGAGCCGCAGAGGAATATCATGATGCCGTACATCCACAGGGCCGAAAACAGCGCGTGTCCGTAGAGGCGGTAGTAATATATGCGCAACCATCGGTAGATGATGACCGGGACACCGAGCATCAGGATGAAAGACACGATGCTCAGCACGGGGAAGTTCACCGAATAGGCCATGGCAAAGAACAACGCCGACAGGTACAGGCCGAAATAGAAGCCCGTGTCGGCGCCCTGACGGTAAGCTGATGTGTGGATGTCGGTCATTCTGGTGGTCTTATCGCCCGCAAAGATACACAAAATTATAAGACTTATAAATCTTATGGGACTTATAAGACTTATAAATCTTTATAAACAACACCTCTAATACAGGTTGAGCAGGCGTGCGACGCCGCTGTAGGCCACGGTGAAGCCTATCTGCCAGCCGTTGAGCGACGGATTGGTGCCGCCGTATACGCCGCGAATGAAATAGGGCATAAGCCTGAGGGTGGAGATGTACTCTTGCCCGTCGCTGCCAAGCAGCTCCGTGTCGCTCTCGTTGCGGGCAAAGTGCCACTCGAGGTTGACTCCGAAACCGACGTTGAAGTCGCTCACCGACAGGTCGGACTGGTCACCCATCTGAGCCAATATCCCTCCGGGACTGAGCGACATCGGGCGTGCCGACCAATTGTAGGAGGTCCAGAATCCTCCCACCCAAGGGGAGATGCTGAAGCGGCGAGTGTCGAGTGCCTCATAGCCCACAGAGAATCCGGCTCCAAACAGATTGGCGTTGTCGACATTGGCGTGATAGGGTATGCCGTCGGATGAGGATATGTCGGTGATATTCGGATTGTTGATGGTAGGCGTGCCATAGAGGAACATCCCTTCTACGTTGACGCGACAATAGGACACGAGCAGTCCGACGTTGAACGCCCATGTGTTGGAAAATCCGGGAGCGATGCCCCCTGTGCGGAACAGGCCTCCGACACCGGCATAGAAGCCCAGTTTCAGGTCACCGGGTACGTAGAAGTTCTCGGGTGGCAGCGGGATGCTGTCGCCGGGCGCGGCGGCTTTCACGGTGTCTGACGGGACGGCCGCGTGCCTGGCGAGGGCAGGCGAGTCGCCTGCGGACTTATGTGCATCGGCGGTTGCCGGTGCGAGAGCCAATACCGGGAGGAGCAGAAGGGGGTAGATCGAGAGTTTCATATCGGTAGGTTGGATGGTCGATGTTTTGGCGGCATCGGGTGGTGCTTGTATTTATCGGAACAACTGAGGAAGAAATTCGGTCAGGTAAATGCGCCAGTTTTTCCATATGTGCCCTCCGTCGCTCTCGCGGTAGGTATAGGGATATCCGGCGTTGTCGAGCATGGCGCGGAAAGCCTTGTTGTCGTCATAGAGGAAGTCCTTTTTCCCTATTGCAATCCAGTATAAGGCCGGAGGGGTGGCAAACTGTCGCGCGAACTTGCGGACGGAGTCGCTGTAGATGTAGGATGTCGCGCCCTGGCGCGGGTTTATGGCCGGGGAGAAAAGTCCGATATAGTCGAACATGTCGGGGTTTTGCCTGGATATGTAGAGCGAGTGGAGGCCGCCCATCGACAGGCCGGCTATAGCGCGATGATGCTTGTCGGGGATTGTGCGGTAATTGGTGTCTATAAATGAGACTATCTCGGGGAACGCTTCCTCAAATGACCCCTCCATTGTCTTGGGAAGCCGGGTGGTGGGGGGCACAAGGCCGGCGGGGCCTTCACCGGGCGCGGCGGGGAGGTCGGCGTTGCCGTTTGGCATCACGACAATCATGGGCAGCGCGTCACCGTCGGCGATGAGGTTGTCGAGAATCTGGGCTGCACGGCCACCGGTGATCCACGCCTCCTCGTCGCCACCCATCCCGTGGAGCAGGTAGAGGACCGGGTAGCGGCATGTGTCACACGCTTCGTATCCTGCGGGGGTGTAGACTGTCAGTCGGCGGTCCATGGCGAGGGTGTCGCTGTGATACCACCGGCGTGTCACCGACCCGTGGGGAACTTCGGCCACACAGTAGGGACGGCTTTCATTGCCGGGGACAATGAAGAAGTTGGACACGGTGCCCGTGTCGCGTATCGTGTAGACATTTGCAGGATCGGTCGTGCGCAGGCCGTCGGCTATGAATGAGTATATGTAGATGTCGGGGGCTACAGGCGCGGGTGTGGTCGCAGTCCATACTCCCGCCGAGTCGCGTTCCATGGAGAGTGTGCCGGGAATCTCGTGTTCGCCCCACGGGGCTGTCATGGCCTGGGGAGGCAGGAAGTCGCCCGTCACCTCGACGTGGGATGATGTCGGCGACATCAGTCGGAATGTGACTGTGTTATCGGGGTTTATCTGGGGTGATATGATGGTGGGGACACCCCATATGGCCTGTTGGGCGACCGATATCAGTCCCGTCAGCATTGCGGTGAGGAGGAGTGTTGTACGGGTTGATTGCATGGCATATTGTTTAAGGTGAGAAAAAAGCGTGTTACCATTTGATGGTGACGGCCACCGACTCCATCTCCTCGCCGAGCGGCGGGGCGAGCTTGGATACCGATATCATGCCGCCGGTAATGTTGGGGAATGAGTGGACAAGCTCGGTGTAGAGACGTTGTGCCACGTGCTCCAGCAGTCGTGACGGCTTCCTCATCTCGGAGGTGATGACGTCCACAACCTCCCCGTAGTTGAGTGTATGGGCTACACTGTCTGTCTCCATCGCGCGTTCCAGCGGATAGGCCAGTTGCACCGTCACCTCGAATATGTTTCCCACAACGCGTTCCTGGTCGGCGACACCATGGTAGGCACGTATGCGTAGCTTGTTTATCTCAATAAGGGTAGTCATTATGAATAGAGTCTGTTTTGATAAAACACTACTTTGCTAACAAAAAAACTAAGTGGAAGATTTGCAAAGATATTTAATTTTTTAATATGTGACAAAAAAATCGTGAGAAACTCACGATCCTTTAACAATTAATTTACTCATTAATCTCAAAAGCATGTTGTGTCAATCATGCATCTAAATGGCATGTGTGTTCTCATAAACCGCTGCTGCGGTGGTAAAATACCACATCGCAGCCTTTTTGATTGCTTTTTTCATACAACTTGAATTTTAATTAAACCTAAAACAAAACCCAAAAGGTCTCTCTTGACCTCTCTACAAGATTGTAGATGTAAAACTTTTTCTTAACCTTGATGCAAAGATAACAACAAAATTCGGAATATGTGCGATAAAACTATGTTCTTTAACATAAAAATTTTGCAGAGCCTTGAAAACCAAGACTCTGCAAAATGTTAAATTTTTAGGGTTATGATTGGCCGCTATAGCCATTACAGCCATTGGGGTTAATATAACCGTGGTGGCTAAAACTTGTAGCCTATGCCGATGAGGCCGTTGACTGGGGCGGTGGTGATGCCGTAATATTCCTGCCAGTCGCCGCCGAGGAGATTGTTGATGTCGCAGAATACGCTGAGACGGGGGGTGATGTCATAGGCGGCTTCCACTGAGAGGTCGCTGACGTTGCCGAGGCTGTGGCGCACGGGGAGTGCTTCGGGATAAAATGCCGGCATTGATGCGAGGACGGCCACCGGGACAAGCTCATAGGAAGCGCGGCCCGAGCGCAGGCGGTAGCCGACCCCGACACGGAGTGGCCGGATAGGACGGCAGGTGATGGAGGCCGAAAGTACGCGCTTTGCGCGGTCGCGCCACTGGTAATACCCTTGGTCGTAAGATGACGGGGCCATCTCAAACGCCACCTCGGCCCCGACGATGCCCTTGTAGTCGTAGGCCGCCGAGACGCCGAAATGCCACCCTTTAAGGTCGACACGCTCAAAGCGGTGGTAGAGGTCACCGTTGGCTCCATGGGCAGCCCCGACGGGCATCATCCAGTCTTTTGCCGACGCATAGCCGCCATACAGTTTTCCCGTAAATCCGCGACAAGGGCCGATGTTGAAGCCGCCGCTGATGTCGTAGGCTATATCGGAGTTGCGTGCGGGTGCCATGACAGCCGACAGGTAGGGCATCTCGTTGAAGAGCGTGGTGAGGCTGTTGAGTCGCTCGCCGCCGGTGGCCTTGGCCCATATGCCGAGGATTGTGGCGGGTCGCCACGATATGTTTACGTCGGGGGATATATGCACGACCTTGCCCGAGTGTATCGAGAAGGATGCTTTAAGCCCTATGCGTGCATCGACCTTTCCGCCGTTGTAGCTGTAGTAGGGATTTACGCCAATGAATCCGCGTGTGAATCCGTCGCCCGGAGTCAGTGCCGGGGCTGTCGCCGGGTCGGAGGAGATGAACATGAGGGCGTCGCTGTTGTAGATGGCAAACTGTGCCTCGGCGTCAATCCCGACGGTCGAGACCTCCGAGCCGGCGGTCGATGCGCCGAGCAGGATGTTTAGGCTGTTCTCGTTAAGGGCTTTCAGCTTGTCGCTGTCACGGACGTAGGAATATCGGGCTTCCTGCGTGTTGGCGAAACCGAAGTAGCCGTAACCTACGCGGGCCTTGTAGTCAAATATACCGGCCCGTGAATCCCAGTCAAGACTGAGGTTGACGTTGTTGGCGCGTTGGCCCGGCCCGTTGTCGATGAGGGTGGGGTTGTTGAAGTTGTGAAGTGTCCAATCGAGGTTAAGCCCGAGCATGGAGACGCTGCCGACGCGCTGGCGCAGCAGGGTGCCGAGAGTCAAGGCCGAGCGTCGCACGGCCACGCTGTTGCCGATGCTGTTGTCGCGCTTATAGCGGTTGAACGTGAATTGGCCGAAGATATCGAGGGCTGTCGCGTCGGTGGCTATGGCGCGGTACCCGGCCGACAGTCCCGCGATGGGGTGGGGGAAATATCCCGCCGAGACATATCCACGATAGGGTGAGTTGCCGATGGAGTTGTCGGCCTGTGCCGGCTCAAGGGTGGTGACCCATGACGGCACTTCGGTCGACGATGCCCCCTCGCTCACTGTGAGTGGTCGGTTTTTGACGGCGGGTAGGGATATTGCGGGGGTGATTTCGCGCCGTTTTGCGTCGTTTTGTTTGGGGGCTATATCTTTTTCTATGACAATCTCCTTTGAGAGTGTCTGTGCCACGGAGGCCGATGCCGCCGACAGCAGGATTGCCGATAGGTATATTGCTTTCATTGCGTAGTGTCTGTGGTGGGGGGTTATTTAAGTCGCTGCTCTATCATGTCGCGGATGTCCGGTTCATTGCCGGGGTAGTTGTTGCGGAGGCTTTTGAGATATTCGCGTGCCTCATATTTCTTCCCTTGTGCCATATAGATGTCGCTGAGCAGGATAAACCCACGGGCGAGCCAGTATTGGTGGGGCGTGTTGGCGTCTATAAATGCGTTGACAATCTTCTCGGCCTTTTTGTACTGGCGGGCGTCATAATAGTGCTGTCCGAGGTCTACGGCGGCGCGTGCTCCATATAGGTTGTCGGGATTGGCGGCGAGCTCGGACCACTCTTTCACCGCACCGTCACTCTTGCCGAGGGCATCGAGAGCCGATGCGCGTAGATACTTCACCTCGTTGATGTCGGCGTTGCCCGCGGCTGATGAGGCCAGAAGCCGGTCGGCCGCCGCAACCACGTCGGCGTTGTGTCCCAGGTCGCGCGACACGCGCATGATGCCCAGTCGCGCCGCCTGGAGGTTGGCGGGGGCGGAGGCTTTCTTTTCAAGTTGGCGGAATGTCGCGAGGGCCTGTTCTCCCTTGCCTTGGCGGAACTCTATCGAGCCTTTGAGCGCGAGGATATCCTCTGCCGCCTCGGCGTCGGGATAGGTGTCGGTGAGCCGCGAGGAGTAGGCAAGCGCTTTCTTGTCGTTGCCCGCGTCGGCTGCGCTTGAGGCGAGGTAATAGAGTGCCTGAGCCTCGTTGGTCCCTCCGGGATATTTCTCGATATACCGCTCAAGGCGCGTGATGTCGCTGGTGTCGGCGAGATAGGCTTTCTCGGCTGCGGCAAACGTCAGGTTGTCGGCCTCGGCGGCATCAAGGCGGGGTGCGTCAGGCACTCCGGCGATAAACCGTTCATATTGGTCGAGGTTGCCCTCCTCGGCATATATGCGCTTGAGGTCGTCGGATGCCACGCGGGCCTCCTCGCTCGTGGGATAGTTGGTGATAACGGCGCGGTAGGTCTCCACGGCCTCCTTGCGGTTGCCCGAGTTGAGCTGGGTGATGGCGAGCTGCAGGCACGCGTTGCGCCCTTGGGCTGTGCCGGGATAGGTCTCGGCGAGCTTGCGGTAGATGGCGGCAGCCGAGTGACTGTCGTTGATGGCGGCATAGGTCTCGGCCTTTTCAAGCAGTGCCGATGGTACGAGGGGTGAGGAGGGATAGCGGCTCATCATCTCGTCGAGCTGCGATAGCTTGCCCTTGTAGTCGCGTGAATGGCCGCGCATTACGGCCTGCTGGAACATGGCATAGTCGCCGGCATCGGGGTTGAGCTGTAATGCCTTGTCGTAGTTGGCCGATGCGCGGGAGAAGTCGTTGGCGTAATATAGGCAGTCGCCCACGCGGTTGTAGGCATCGGCAAGGGTCGCCTTGTCGAGGTTGCCGGGTGACTTTATCGCGGTGTCAAATGCCGTCAGGGCCTGTCGGTAGTCCTTGGCCGCAAAGAGTGCATAGCCGAGGTCATAGCGCGCCAGCGGCAGGTTGGCCGCGCCGCGTGATGAACTGATGTAGCTGCGGTAGGCGGCGGCCGCCTTGGCGTATTTCCCCTGGCGGTAGAGGCAGTCGCCTATCCACAGGTCACACTCCCGCGAGATGTCGCGGTCGGAGTTGATTTCCCGTGCCTCGGTGAGTCGGGTGAGTGCCGAGGTGGTCTTCCCTTCGGCGAGGTCGCGTGTGCCGAGGATATAGAGCACCCGCTGCTTGGCCCGGAGCACGTTGCCTGTAGGATTTTTGACCTTTTGGAGGGCGGCGAGGGCGGCGGGATAGTTGTTGTCGGTCATGTAGCCGTTGATGATGTGCTCCTGCACCGAGGGGGCATATCGCGACGACGGGTAGCGTGTCAGGAAGTCCTCAAGCACCGCCACGGAGCTGCCGAATGGCATCCGTCCCCCCTGTGACTTGGCGACGGCGTAGTTGTAGAGGGCCGTCTCCTTGAGCGAGGGGTCATAGTTCATGCCGCATGCGCGGTCGAGCGACAGCAGGGCGGCATCGGTCTCCCCCTGCTTCAGCTGGGCAAGCCCTATGTACAGGTAGGCACTCTGTGCGATGGCATCGTCAACCTCGGTGACGGGGCCGAGTGTCTGCACGGCATCGGCATACCGGCCCTCGTTGTACCGGCTCACGCCGAGGATATAGAGTGCCGTGGGGTTGGGGTTTTCGGTGGCGGCAACGTAGTCGGTGAGGTATTGGATGGCCTTGGCGTCATCCCCCTTGTGGTAGAGCGACTCGCCGGCAATGCGCATCATCTCGGGACGGAACTCCGGGTCGATATTCTCCGTCAGAAGACGCCGTGACATCCTCAATGCGCGGTCATAGTCCTTTTGGGCAAAGTATATCTGTGCGATATAGCACTCGGCCTTGTCGCCGGGCGCACGGGAGCGGTCGACACGCTTCAGCAGGCTCAGTGCACGGTCGTAGTCGCCACGGCAGTAGGCGATGTATCCGCGATAGAATCGGGCTGTGTTGCCAAGGCGTGGGGAATCCTCGAGGTCGGCAAACCCTTCATCGGCGCGGTCGTACTCCCCGAGCTTCAGATAGCAGAATGACTTGTTGCACAAGTATTCGTCGCGGGTCGCCCCCGACAGTGCGGCGGGGTCTACACGGTCATATTCGGTGATTGCCTCGCCATATCGCCCCTTGCTGTAATAGTAGTCGCCGATGGCGGCTTGAATCTGCGGGCGCAGAGTGCTTTCGGGATAGCGTGCGATAACTCCCCTCAGCAGCTCCAGTGCGTCGGGCTGTCCCTGCCGCAGCGCGGCGAGGGCTATATAGAAGTCGGTGGTCTCCTGGTTGCCGTCAATCTGACGGGCGAGGTTCATCTGGTCGATGCACCCCACATAGTTGCGCTCGCGGAACATCTCTATGCCGCGTGCGATAAAGCCGTCGGCCCCTGTGGAGTCAAGATGGCCTTGCGCGGGGGCGGCGAGGGTGGCGGCAAGGGCCGCCGGAAGAATAAATCGTCGGTTCATTACTGCGATGAGTTTATGCCTGCAAAGGTACTTTAATTAATGCATAATTCATAATTTGGGGTGGCTATTATAGTATAATAGCTGTTATGACTGTAATAGCTATTGTCGCTGTTACAGCGGTCGCGGCAGGTCTCCCGGACGGGAGGCCTGCCGCGATATGTTGCAGTCGATTGTCGGAGACGGCTTAGCTGGTCACGCGTTCAAGCCACTTGACCATGCCGAACATGACACCCATCGAGATGAGGCAGACGGCGAAGAACACTCCCCAAGCCTCCCATATGGGCCACTTGTTGTACATCAGCGGGCCTATCCATAGCAGCAGGTTGCCGACAGCGGTCGCACCGAGCCACAGTCCCTGGCAGAGTCCCTGAAGGTGCTTGGGGGCGACCTTGGAGACGAATGACAGCCCGAGCGGTGAGATGAACAGCTCGGCCACGGTCAGGAAGAAGTAGAGCATGATGAGCACCCACGGGCCTGCTTTCATCCCCTCCTTGACGGCGTTGGCCATCTCGCGGAACTCTGTGCCCGAGGGGTAGCCCTCGCAGTAGGAGAAGACGGCGAGGAACAGGTAAGCGATGCCGGCAAGTCCCATGCCGATGGCTATCTTCTTGGGGGTGGAAATCTCGCGCCCGCGCTTGCTCAGGGCAGCGAAAAGCCACATGATGAGCGGGGTAAGCACTATGACAAAGAACGGGTTGACGGCCTGCCATATCTCGGGGGCGATGGTGTCGGTCTGCACGAAGTCGCGGGCAAAGAGTGACAGCGACGTGCCGTTCTGGTGGAATGAGAACCAGAAGAATATCACGATGCCGAGCACGGCAAAGAGGGCATACATGCGCTGCTTGATTTCCTTTGCCATGGCGCGTTTCTCCTCGGGGGTGTAGTTGACGGTCTCGGCCTTGTCCTTCTTGCCGGGGGTGGGGAGACCCTTTTTGGTGGCGACGAAGATGAGCAGCGAGATGAGCATGGCGGCCACGGAGGCTATGAAGGAGTAGTGGATACCGGTGTTGAACACTTCAAGATACTGCGAGCAGAAAGCCGACATGTCGGCTGCCGCGTTGCCGTTGTTGGCGAGTGTGGCAAGCTCATACAGGTTGTTCATGTTCTCGTCGGTCATGGAGTCGGTGACGCTCAGGTACTTGTGGCATAGGGCGGGGAGGTCGGCGTTGTACACCATGTTGTGTACGCCGAGCCACCAGCTGCGGAGCATCGGGGCCACAAACGGGGCTATAAGGCCGCCGATGTTGATGAACACGTAGAATATCTGGAACCCCGAGTCGCGCTGTGAGCTGTAGCGGGGATTGTCATAGAGCTGTCCGACGATGGCCTGCAGGTTGCCCTTGAAAAGGCCGTTGCCGAAGGCGATGAGGAACAGCGCGACACATGTCAGGGTCAACAGCCAGCTCTTGTTTTCGGGGGTCGCGAGGATGGGTACTGCAAGGACGATGTAGCCGAGTGTCATCACTACGAGACCGTTGATGATGGTGCCCTTGTAGTTCTGGGTCTTGTCGGCTATGATACCGCCGACGAGGCTGAGCACGTAGATGCCGGCATAGAAAAACGAGTAGATGAGGGTGCTCTGTTCTTCCGGCAGTCCGAATTTGGAGCATAGGAACAGTACCAACACGGCGTTCATGATGTAGTAGCCGAACCGCTCGCCCATGTTGCTGAGGGCGGCGGGGATTAGTCCCTTGGGGTGGTTGTTGAACATGGTTTTCAGGTTTATGATTAAAAATTGGGGATTAGTCTATCTTGCCTACTTGGCCGCGTCGAGCTGTGTCTGGAACGCGAGGGCATAAAGGCGCATCTGCTTCACCATGGCCACCAGGCCGTTGCTGCGGGTGGGGGACAGGTGCTCCGACAGGCCTATGCGGCCGATGAAGTAGAGGTCGGCGTCGAGTATCTCGCGCGGGGTGTGGCCGTTGAGCACCTTGATGAGCAGCGATATTATGCCCTTGACTATGATGGCGTCGGAGTCGGCGGTGTAGTGTACGTGCCCGTCGGCGTCCATCTCGGCGTTGAGCCACACGCGGCTCTGGCATCCCTCGATGAGGTGCTGCGGGGTCTTGTATTTCTCGTCAATCGGCGGCAGGGCGTTGCCCAGGTCGATGATATAGGCATAGCGGTCCATCCAGTCGTCAATGTCGCTGAATTCCGCTATTATCTCGTCTTGAGTCTCGTTGATTGTCATTTGTGATCTGTATTGTTGGGCGCGGTTATTTTCCCGGCTCGGTGTATATGGTGTTGGTGACGGTCTGTCCCACGGCCTTGAGTGTCGCCCGGTCGATGACGCTCATGTCGTCATGGACGGTGTGCCATGATGGATGGAAGTTTTTGGTGTCGGGATTGTCGCACTCGATGATGTCGATTGTCGGGATGCCGGCCTGGTTGATGAAATAGTGGTCGTCGGTGACGGCTCCCGAGCGTATGTTGGGGAAGCGGTCGCCGTAGCCTGAGCGTGCGGCCACGCTCCACACCCTGTCGAGCACCTGCGGGGCGTATATCTCGGAGAAGTACTCGCGGTGGAATTTTGCCCCGCGTCCCCCCACCATGTCGAGCAATATGCCGTAGGCAGGCAACTGTTTTCCCTGGTAGGGCATATGCCGGCACCAATATTGGGAGCCGAGTCCCCACGTGTCGGTGGCGGCTCCCCAGCTTGATGACTGGCCCGAGTCCTCGGCATCTGTGAAAAGCATGTCGATACCCACGTCGGGACGCTTCATGGATAATTGCCGGGCTATCTCCAGGAGTACTCCTACGCCCGACGCGCCGTCATTGGCTCCGGGGACGGGCTTTTCGCGGTTGGTGAATGTGGGGTCGTTGTCGGCCCACGGGCGTGTGTCGTAGTGGGCGACGAGCAATACACGCTTTGATGTGTCCGTGTTAAACCGGCCGAGTATGTTGTTGATTGCATAGAGCTGGCCGGTGTGTATCTCCATCGTGGTGCGTTGCTGTATTATGCTGTCGACCCCGTGGCGTTTCAATTCTCCGACAATATATGCCTGGCATTTGTCGTGGCCTATGGTGCCGGGGATGCGGGGTCCCATCTTCACCTGTGCCTCCACGTAGGAGTATGCGCTATCGGCGTCAAACTTCATTTCCGACAGCGGCTGAGGGGCGATGCTGTCGGTGGCGTCGTCCGATGAAGCCTGCGATTGCTTCCCTCCGCACGACAACGTGCCGAGGAGCAGCGGCAAAATCAAGAGATTCCTTATCTTCAGCATGATTTATGATTGATGTTTCAATCGGCAAAGATAGCAAAATATCCGTATAAAATGCCGTCTCGGGCTTTTTTTGTACCTTTGCGCCCGTAACAATATCAGGACACATCATGTCACACGTCATCAGCCTGCAGAGCGACACGCTGCAATATATAGGGGTGAAGCTGGACAACCCCCATCATGTGGAGATACCCGCCGGGGTGACGGCGGTCATCGGGCCTAACGGTGCGGGAAAGTCGACCCTCGGCAAGATTATCGAGAAGGGATGGAACATCGCCACCAACCGCATCCGCTCGCCAAAGGGTCGCCCTGTCATACGCAGCATAGAGTTCAGCGACATTCATTCGCTCGCGGGGTTCTCGGTGGAGTATTACCAGCAACGTTTCGAGGCCACTGCCAACGACGAGGTGCCGACTGTCGCCGACCTGCTCGGCGACCGCATAGCCACGCCGCGCTGGGAGGAGCTGAGCCGCCGTCTCGCGCTCGCCGACGTGGCCACCAAGCGCGTCAACTACCTGTCGAGCGGCGAGCTGCGCAAGTTGTTGATAATCAACCTGCTCTTTGAGCTGCCCGACGTGCTGATACTCGACAATCCCTATATCGGCCTTGACGCGGCGTCGCGTGAACTGCTCGACGAGACCGTGCGCGACATCGCCGCCAACGGCGTGGCGGTCATCATGCTGCTGTGCAATCCCGGCGACATGATTGCCGACACAACGACCGTCATCCCTATCGACCGCCTGACGCTCGGCGAGCCGATTGCCGTCAACGGCGACATCGAGGCGGCGCGGCGGCGCGTGGAGGGGATGTTTGACTACACTGTCGACTTTGACTCGCTCCCCGCGACAGCCCCCGAGCGGGAGAAGTTTGATGTCATCTTCTCCCTCGACCGCTGTCAGGTGAGATATGCCCACAGGGTGATACTCCACGACGTGTCATGGACAGTGCGTCAGGGGGAATGCTGGTCGCTCACCGGGCCAAACGGATCGGGAAAGTCCACGCTGCTGAGCCTCGTCCATGCCGACAACCCGCAGGGCTATTCCAACGACATCACCCTTTTTGACCGCCGGCGCGGCACGGGGGAGAGCATATGGGACATAAAGCGGCGCATCGGATACATATCCCCCGAGATGCACCTCTACTTCGGGCGTGGCGGCACGGTGCTGTCAATCGTGGCCCACGGGCTTAACGACACGGTGGGAGGCTTTGTGCGGTTGCGCGACGAGCAGACAGCCCTCGCCGCCGAGTGGCTGCGCGCCCTGCATATTGAGCATCTCGCCGAGCGGCGGTTCAACACCCTGTCGTCGGGGGAGCAACGCCTTGTCCTGCTTGCCCGCACGCTCATCAAGCGTCCCCAGCTGCTCATCCTCGACGAGCCGCTCCACGGTCTCGACGCAGGCCGCAAACGCGCCGTCCGCGATATCATCGACCGCCTCGTCGCCCTCCACGGCATCACCCTCGTCTACGTCACCCACTACCTCCCCGAGATTCCCGACTGCGTCACCCGCTCCATGACCCTCACCAAGTGCACAATGTAGGGATGGTGTCGCAGAACCCAAAGAATTCCCGTCCCATATGTAGGGTCGCGACAGGTCGCGACCGCGAGTAGGCTGATTGCCAATTTCCCATCCGTGCGGTCGCGATGGGTCGCGACCCTACTTTGGCTTGAATTTGCAGAACCCCAAACTTGCCGATTGGCTTGAGATGTAGGGACGTTCTTTGAAACGTCTGCGGCTAATACGTTTGTACTTAGGTAACTTGCGGACGCTACAGGTAGCGTCCCTACTCCTTTAGCGGCAATCCAGAGTGTGTTGCAACATACTCCCTACATGGCTGACTGTGTGAACTGTGTGTTATTTTGAGTGGAGGTAGGCGTGGATGCAGCCGACGAAGAGGGCTCCGCCGATGATGTTGCCGAGGGTGGCGGGGATGAGGTTGGCCCATACCCAGGAATGGGCGTCGGCACCTTCGAGCAGCCCGGCGGGGATGAAGAACATGTTGGCGATGGAGTGCTCGTAGCCGAGGGCGACGAATGCCATCACGGGGAGCCAGCATCCGGCCATCTTCTCAAGCAGGTTGTGGCCCGACATGGCGAGCCATATGGCGAGGCAGACACACCAGTTTGCCCCGATGCCCTTGAGTAGCACCGTGAGCCACGGCATGGAGACCTTGGCCTCGGCGATGCGGACGATTGCGCTGCGGTAAGGTTCGGCGGCAGTCAGCCCGCAGCTGTAGACAAAGAGGTAGACAAAGAGCAATGCGCCGACAAAGTTGCCGAGATAGACAAGCGTCCAGTTGCGCAGCACATCGCGCCATCCGTAGTGGCCGCGCATCCATGCGGGTACGAGCAGGGCGTTGTTGCCAGTGAACAGCTCGGCCCCGAGCACTACCACAAGGATAAGCCCGATGGGGAACATGCAGCCGCTCAACAGGCGTTGCAGCGACGGGTTGTCGGCTGTAAGCCCGGGAAATCCGTAGCCCACGATAAGTGAGAGCGTGCCGCCAAAGGCGATATAGGCCCCGGCGAGGACAGACAGCAGTATAAAGCGGGCAAACGCGCCGTTGCTCAACGCCACCTTGCGGCGTCCTGTCTCGACGGCGGCGTTGATGACCTCGGCAGGTGTCTTGACGTCCATCGGCACACGGGATTATTGAAGCCCTTCGAGGATGCGTTTGAGCACGACGGTGGCCGAGATTTCGCGGTTGGCGGCCTCGGGGATGACGAGCGAGCGCGGCGACTCGATGACGTCGTCGGAGACAATCATGTTGCGGCGCACGGGGAGGCAGTGCATGAAGTAGGCGTTGTCGGTGAGCGCCATCTTGTCGGCGGTCACTGTCCACGAGCGGTCGGTGTTGATGACCTTGCCGTAGTTGGGGTCGGCGTATGCGCTCCAGTTTTTGGCATACACGAAGTCGGCTCCGGCGAGGGCTATATCCTGATCGTGCTCGACGCGGGCATTGCCTACAAACTGCGGGTCGAGGTCGTAGCCCTCGGGGTTGGCGATGACAAAATCGACATCGGCGGCGTTCATCCACTCGGCAAACGAGTTAGGGACAGCCTGCGGAAGTGCCTTGGGATGGGGTGCCCACGTCATCACGACCTTGGGCCGCTCCTTGGTCTTGTACTCCTCGATGGTGATGAGGTCGGCAAACGACTGGAGGGGATGGCGTGTGGCCGCCTCCATCGAGAAGACGGGACGACCCGAGTACTTGATAAACTGGTTGAGAATCTTCTCCCCGTAGTCGTCGGCCTTTGACTCAAACTGGGCGAATGAGCGCACGCCGATGACGTCGCAGTAGCATCCCATGACGGGTATGGCCTCCAGCAGGTGCTCGCTCTTGTCCCCGTCCATGATGACGCCGCGCTCTGTCTCCAGTTTCCACGCCCCTTGGTTGACGTCGAGCACGATGACGTTCATGCCGAGGTTCATCGCGGCTTTCTGTGTGCTCAGGCGCGTGCGAAGGGAGTTGTTGAAGAATATCATCAGCAGGGTCTTGTTGCGGCCGAGGTGTTGGTAGCCAAAGCGGTTGGCCTTTACCTCAAGAGCCTCGCGCACTGCCTCGCGCAGGTTGCCTATGTCGTTTACGTTGGTGAAGTTTCTCATCTTGCGAATTTTTTGTCCTTTGCAAAAGTAGTCATTTTCACTCACTTTTCAATGCCGGTGTCGCAAAACTTGCCGATAGGCGTGAAATGTAGGGGCGTCCTCGGGAACGTCCGCAGCTAATGTCGTGGCTCTAGAATCCGCGGTGGGTATTGCGAAACCTCCACGTCGGAGACGTGATGTAGGCGAAACTCCGGGGTAAGCGCGGCAGCGCGTGCCCGGGGATCAAGGCTACAAATTGATAATGCACATCGAAGATGTGCCGTAAACATAGCGACATGCAGTGCCTCAATCAAAGTGTTTAGTTGCCGATACCCTACGGCACATCTCCGATGTGCATCCTTTGGATCGGGCATCATTACCCCAGGCACGCGCTGCCGCGCTTACCCCGGGGTTTCGCATTCGTCACATCTCCGATGTGGTTTTTGAGTTCTGCAACGCCCTCCCTGATATTTGGCGATTTGTCGAGGTCTGCGACAGCATTGGCGCAACATTTTTGCCGCGACGGCGTTTTTATGTCAAAGCTACAACGTAGAGACTATGGAAACGGTAACGATAACGAGGGAAGCGTCCGCCGCCACGCGGCAATTGAGATTCAGGCCCATAACGATGGCCGACCTTCCCGCCATACGTGCCATATTGGCCGCCGCCCCCGCCGACAAGAGCGGGCGTACATGCGACTTCACCGTCGCCGGGATATACATGTGGATAGATTATTTCTACTATCAATACTGCATTGTGGATGACACCCTGTTTATAAAGGGCGTCACCGAAAACGACGTGACGCGTCCGGCATTTTCCGTGCCGGTCGGGCCGATGCCACTCGGCGAGGCGATGGGGCTGCTCTCGGAGTACTGTCGCGAACACAACACACCGTTGAGGTTTTCGGCGGTTCCCGAGAGCCGCCTCGCCGATTTCCTGCACGAGGGCACATTTGTGGTCGAGGAGCTGACCGACTGGGCCGACTACCTCTATCCCGCGGCGCAGCTCGCCACCCTGTCGGGCAAGGCGATGAACAAGAAGCGCAACCATGTCAACCGTTTTGTCACCGACAACCCCGGCTATCGGTTTGAGCCGATAACCACGGACAATGTCGCCGAGGTGGAGCGGTTTATGGAGTCATGCGACGAGACCGCCGACGCCGGCGAGATGGCCGAGTTTGAGCGGTCGCAGGTGGAGGACGTGATACGCCGCTACGGCGAGTACGGGTTTGAGGGCGCGTTGCTGCGTGACAACTCGGGTGAGATTGTGGCTTTCACTGTCGGCGAGGTCATAGGCGACACGCTCTATGTGCATATAGAGAAAATGTCACATGCCGTCGCCGGCGCTGGCGAGACTGTCAACAAGCTGTTTGCCGCCGCCATGGTCGACCGATATGGCGTGGCACATATCAACCGCGAGGAGGATGTGGGGGACGAGGGGCTGCGCAAGGCCAAACTGTCCTATCATCCCGAAAGATTGCTCAAAAAGTACAATATGCACTATGTCGGGCGGTAATAATTTGCAATTTTCATGGGAAACCGGTAAATTTAGAATCTGAAAATAAATACCTATACCATGAAGCAAATCCAGCTCCCTCCACGCTCTGACGGCTCGCGAATGACGGTGCCCGAGGGTATGCGGCAGCTCACCATTGTCGGGGCCAACGGCTCGGGCAAGACGCGGTTTACCGACTATCTCATTGACGAGCTGAAGGGCCACGCTTTCCGGCTGTCGGCCCTTAACGCCCTGTATGGCGCCGGTCATGACACGTTGCCGGGGTCGATTGACAGCCTCTACCAGAAGGCGGCAGCCTCTCCTTCATTTCTCCGCAATGAGGGGACATTGCCCATTGAACGCCTTATGGCCTTGATGTTTAACGAGGAGATAGCGTGTCTCGTGGCCTATAAGACTGCCCGCGACCCTTCCTCGCCGATGCCCGAGACCAAGCTCGACAAGGTTATAGCCATGTGGGAGAGCGTGTTTCCCGACAACCGGGTGCTGCGTGAGGGGGGACGGTTGCTCTTTGCCCGCGACAAGGGGCGCACTCGCTATTCGTCGATGAAACTCTCCGACGGGGAGCGGGCGGTGCTCTACTATCTCGGCGCGGTGCTCTATGCCATGGAGGGCGCGGTGATATTTGTCGATAATCCGGGGATGTTTCTCCACCCTTCGATGCTGCGCCCGCTATGGGACAGGATTGAGGAGCTGCGTCCTGACTGCAGGTTTATCTACACCACCCACGACCTCGACTTTGCGGCATCGAGCCAGCCCGGCTCGGTGGTGTGGGTGCGTGGCTATGATGCCGCCAATGTCACGTGGGACTACGAGCTGCTGCCGCGTGACGCGGGTATCACCGACGACATCTACAAGGCCCTTATCGGCTCACGCAAGCCGGTGCTCTTTATCGAGGGTGACGGCACACACTCCATCGACGCCAAGCTCTATCCCTTGATTTTCCCTGAGTACACCGTCAAGTCGCTTGGCAGCTGCAATAAGGTCATCGAGGCGACGCGCACGTTCAACGACCTGTCGGCCCTCCACCATCTCGACAGCCGTGGCATCGTCGACCGCGACCGCCGCGACGAGCGCGAGGTGGGCTATCTGCGAGACAAGCGCATATTTGTGCCCGAGGTGGCCGAGATAGAGAATATACTGATGCTTGAGGGGGTGGTGCGCACTGTCGCCCACCGCTACGGCAAGGATGAGAACCGCGTGTTTCAGCGCGTCAAGGCGTCGATAATCGGGCAGTTCCGCCACGACCTGAGGCAGCAGGCGTTGCTCCACACTCGCCATCGAGTCAAACGCACGGTAGAGTACCGCATCGACGGGAAGTTTGCCAATATCCACCTGCTGGAGGAGCATATGGCCAATCTTGTAGTGGAGATAAATCCGCGCGGGCTTTACGAGGGATTCTGCCGTGAGTTCCGCCGCTACGTCGACCTCGGCGACTACGCCTCGGTGCTCAAGGTCTACAATCAGAAGTCAATGGTGCCGGGCAGCAATGTCGCGCAGATGTGCGGCATCAACGGTGGCAAGGACGGCTATGTGAAGGCTGTGCTCGCCATCCTCCGCGAGAACGGCAAGGACGCCGCCCGTATGCGCCACGCCATCCGCGAGTGCTTCGGCCTCCAGGAGTGACGGCTGCGCCCTCACTCGGCATTCTCTATTTCGGGGTCGTCGAGGTCGGGCATATCGACCTCCTGGCCGGTGGCGCGTATACTGTCGATCATACGGTTGGTATCGCGAATTTCCTGCATAATGCGGTCGTAATGCTCCGATGGGATGCCGATTTCGAGGGCTTGCTCGCGGGTAAGGTTGACCGAAACGTGCCGGCCGTCATGGGTGAGGTAGGGCATTGCTTTTTCATTGATACGTCTCAGTTCCGCAATGCGGGCTTCCCTTTCCTGTGGTGTCTCGGGGCGGGGCGCGGCCTCTTTATGCCCGCACGCGCATAGCCCTAATCCCAATACGAGTGCAAACAGTACTAAAAAATTAAAGTTTTTCATAATCAAAATTGAATTTGAGATTTATAAAATGAATGAATATTACAAAAATAGGCTGAATTTTATAATTTTCAAAGACTCATGGATTAGATAATTATCTAATTTAGTTAAATATATCAAAAGAATAGAAGGGCGTAAAATCTATAGATCTTGTTTGGTCAGGTAGTTGCAGAACTTGAGAAGAGGGCGTTGCAGAACCGGGGTTTCGCCTACACCACGTCTACGGTGTGGCGGTTTTGCGGCGTCCTGATGGGGATGTGGCTTATTGTCAATTATGAAAAATTTGTAACTTTGCGGGATGAAGAAGATTGGAGCGTGGATTGAGGCGATGAGGCTCAGGACGCTGCCCGTGTCGGTGGCGGGGGTAGTGATGGCCGTGGGGTATAGCCTGCGTGACGGGTCGTTATGGATACCGATGGCATTGCTGTGCCTTGGGTTTGCCGTGCTGGCGCAGGTTGCGTCAAATTTTGCCAATGAATATTACGACTATAAGTCGGGTCTTGACCGCAAGGGGCGTGAGGGGCCGCGCCGAGGGGTGACGGAGGGTGACATCTCGCCACGGGCGATGCTCGCGGGTACCTACGTCACGCTCGCGCTGGCATGTCTTGTCGGGCTGTCGATAGCCGCGCTGTCATCGGCATGGTGGCTCATACCGGTCGGGGTGCTCATCGCCATCGGGGTAATCGCTTACAGTGCAGGGCCGTACCCTCTGTCGCACCATGGACTCGGGGAGATTGCCGTGATGTTTTTCTTTGGTATTATTCCGGTTAACCTTACGTATTTTGTCCAATCGACCCACTTCTATTGGCAGGTGGCACTGGCCTCGGTGTCGATAGGACTGATGGGTGCAAATGTGTTGATAGTCAATAATTACCGTGACCATGACGATGACCGGGCTGTTGGCAAGCGCACGCTTGCCGTGCGTTGGGGACGCGGCGTTATGGCGACCATATATCTCATCAACGGCTATCTTGCCGTGTTTCTTATGGCGCCTACGTGGATTTCCGAGCCGGTGTTGTGCTGGATTGCGCCCGTGACCTATCTCGTGCTGCACACCATGCTGTGGGTGACGCTGATAAGTATGCGCGGGTCGCGGCTCAATCCCGTGCTCGGGGCTACCGCGATGCTGATGCTCGCCTACGCGCTGTCATATTTTATAATACAGGTGGTGCACTGGTGATTTAAGTCCAATAGGTCTGACAGGTCTATTGGATTCCTCTGCTTCTTCCCTATTGTTGGTTGAGGTCGGGGTGCTTGCGGTAGTATTCCTGAAGGATGTAGAGGATATTGAAGTATAGTCCTTTGGGGGTCTTGTCATCCTTTGGCTTTATGGTGATGTAGTCGTAGTAGGGCGCGGCAAACTGTTGTGCCTCGGCTACATAGCCCTGGAAGTTGATGATGTTATACTCGTGTTGGGGGTTTATGACTATCCATGCGTTTTGCTCGTCGAGTCCCGTGCCGGTCGACACTATGGCCTCAAGGATGTGGTTGAGGCGGTATTGCCAGATGTTGGCGATGTTGTTTTTCTGTTTCTCGCGCAGGGCATAGATGAGAAAGTTGATTTGCCTGAGGTCAAACGGATCATCCTTCAGTGACAGCTCGGCATATTTTATGATGGTGTCACACTCGGCCTTGGTGTGCTTGGACTTGTAGTATTGGTCTTCGGCTATCTTGGAGAACGGGTTGTTGCGGTAAGGGTTATAATCCTCCTGAAAAACGTATCCGAGGTATAGGTGGCGGTAGTCCTCAAGGTTCATCACCGTATCGTTGGCCTCGTACATGGTCATGAGTTTGGGATAGTAATATCTTGATTTTGGGTCGCGGACTTCCTGGCGGATGCGGTCCATGTCGGGCTTCACGGGTTTGATTTTCTTGTCGGCGGCTGTCGCTGCCGTGGCTGTCAATGCGGCCAAGAGGAATATGATGATGCGGGATAGTCTCATGACATTCGGTATTTGTGGTTTATGCGGCGCGTCATGCGGCGCGTCCGGTCATTAAAAACAGTTCCATGACTACGCCGATTATACATATGGTGACGATAATGGGCAGTCCTTTAGCACAAAGATACTGAATAAATCGGGAAGATGGAAATTTTATCGTCTTGCCGCCGGGCGTGCGGCTGTAGGCCATCGCTCCCAACACTGCTCCGACAGCGGCGCCGGCTATCATCAGTGGATAGGAAAATATAAGCCCGACAAGCATCCCGGCGAGTGAGCCTCCCCCGAGATATGCCAGCCCGGCCCTTGATGCCGTGACCTGACGCGGCAACAGGAAGTCGATGCACAGCACCAGCAGGGTCGCGACGCCCCAAAAGGCAAGGATGGCGGGAGGCATGGGCACTGCCCCGCTCCATTTTATGAGCCATAGCGAGGCGTATGCGGCAAAAGTGGCGGGAATCACGGGCCGCACGGTAAATACCAGCGAGGAGGCAAGCAGAATGATGCCGAGTATGAGCCAGAGAGTTGTCATGACGTGTCGGTTTATGATGAGTTGATGGTATATAGATAACGGTCGGCGGCGGCCTTTTGTTATCCGGTCTTGGGCAAAACCGTGTCGGCCTCCCTTGTGTCAACGATGCCCTCCTGCCCGTGTGCTGACAAGGAGACGAGCACTTTGTCGATGCGCACGCCGTCCATGTCGACAACCTCAAACGTGAAGTCGTGCCACAGGATTTTTTCCCCCGTGACGGGCACATGCTTGAGTTCCTCAAGGATAAGTCCCCCAAGGGTGGAGTAGTCGGCGGGGAGATAGAGGTCGTCACGGTCAAAATAGCTGAGGAAGTCGTAGACGGGATACTGCCCGTCGACAAGCCACGTGTTGTCGTGACGTGGCGTGATTTCGGGCTGGTCGTCATCGCTGCCCACCGCCCCGACAAGGCCTTCGAGGATGTCTCCGAGGGTGACCACCCCCTGCATCGAGCCAAACTCATCGCACACGAGCGCGCAATGGATGTGGCGTGTCTTCAGCGCGTCAAGCGCGTCGTAGGCCGACATCGTTTCGGGGAAATAGGTGGCAGTGCCGGTGACCGCCTGCAGGCTGAAGCCGGGGGAGTCAATCGACAGTATAAGCTCCTTGAGCGACACTATGCCGCACACCTCGTCATGGTTGTCGTCGGCAAGCACGGGATAGGAGTCGTGGAGCTCCATCTCCATCACCCGGCGTATGGCGTGGGCATCCATGGAGACGCGCAGGGCCACGACATCCCTTTTCGGGGTCATGATTGACGAGACGCGGCGATCTCCGAGCGCCAGGGCGCGCTGCATGATATCCTGTTCCACCTCCTTTACCTCGCCGGCGTCCTTCCCGTCGCGTATCATCGACTTGATTTCGTCCTCGGTGACATGGGCCGTGTCCTGGGATATGCCCAGAAGCCGCATGATGAGCGCGGTGGAACGTGACAGGCTCCACACCACCGGTATCGCGGCAACCGACAGCAGCCACATCGGGCGTGCGACAGCCTTTGCCACGCGGTCGGCGGCTGCAAGCCCTATGCGCTTGGGCACGAGTTCCCCAAGGACTATAGAAAGATAGGTCACGATAATCACTATCGACACCTGGGCGATAGTGCGGGCATAGTTGGCCGGCACGCCCCATTGGTGGAGCAGCCTCCCCATGTCGTCGGCAAGTGCCGCTCCCGAATATATACCCGTGAGGATGCCGATGAGCGTTATACCTATCTGCACTGTCGAGAGGAAGCGGTCGGGCTCTCCGGCGAGCCGCAGGGCGGTGGCGGCGGTGCGGCTGCCTCGCTTTGCATCGGCCGAGAGCTTTGAGCGGCGTGCCGAGATGAGCGCCACCTCGGTCATCGAGAAGATTCCGTTGAGGAGTATGAGTCCCAGGATAATCAGTAAGTCGTCCATAAGTACAGTGTCAACAAATTTACGGATGTTGATGTTTAGCCGATGTCGCTGAGTGGCGTCGGTTGTGGCCGGCCTTACCGTGTGCCCGAGGGCGCATTGTCTGAGTCGGGCGCCTTGGGTCCGGCGATTTTTTCCGGATATGAGACACGGGCATGGTACATTGTGCGCAGCCGCTCGTTGAATGAGGCCTTTATGGCTGCGATGTCACGGAACGAGAGCGGAGACTCCGAGAGCAGCCCCTCGTCTATCTGGCTGTCGATGATGCGGTCGACAAGAGCCGATATGGCGGCGGGAGTGTGCTCCTGCAGGGAGCGGGAGGCGGCCTCCACGGCATCGGCCATCATCAGTATGGAGGTCTCCTTGGTCTGCGGGTTTGGACCCGGGTAGGTGAACGGCGCGGGGTCCACCTCCTCGTCGGGGTGGGTATTGCAGTAGGTGGTGTAGAAGTAGCGTGCCTTGCCTTTGCCGTGGTGCTGCGAGATGAAGTCCTTGATTACCATCGGCAGTTTCCCTTTCTCGGCACGCTTCAGCCCGTCGGGCACGTGGGCTATGACCACGCGCGCGCTCTGTTCCGGACTGAGGGCGAGGTGCGGGTTGACCCCGTGCTGGTTTTCGGTAAAGAATGCCGGGTTTTCAATCTTGCCGATGTCGTGGTAGAGTGCCCCGGCACGCACGAGCTGCACGTTGGCGCCGATGCGGTGGGCGGCCTCGGCGGCGAGGTTGCTCACCTGCATCGAGTGCTGGAATGTCCCCGGACACTGCTCGGAAAGTTCGCGCAGGATGGGATTGTTGACGTCCGACAGCTCGACGAGCGTCACCTTGGAGGTGAAGCCGAATATCTTTTCCACGACAAATATCATGATGTAGGCGAATGACACGAAGACTGCATTGATGCCGAAAGAACCGAACATTCTCGGCACGAGCTTGTCGGGCGAGCCGGTGAGCAGGATGTCGATGGCGAAGTAGCCGACGCTGTAGGTGAGGAACACCAGCACGGCGGTGCGCAGCAGCTGCGACCGACGCGACAGGTCCTTGAGCGAGTTGATGGCGGCGAGTCCGGCGATGAACTCCAGGAAGATAAATTCCAGCGGCGACGGGGCTATTATGGCGCACAGCATTATCTCGACCATGTGGCAGAACAGGGCTGTGCGGGAGTCAAAGAACACCACCATCATGATGGGTATGATGACAAACGGCACGAGATAAAGCCCCATGCGGAACGCCGTCGACATGCCGAAGACGAGCAGCGTGCATCCCGTCACGAGCGACATGATGAGTATTATCGAGCGGTTGTCATACAGGATTGCCGGTCGGAAGAAATACAGGTAACAGTAGAGCGCGCCCAGCAATATGATGATATACAGCATCTGCCCGAGCAGTATATAGATGTTCTCGCGGCTCGTGCGGGAGGTCTTCTCGCTCATTATCTGCTCGTAGGTGTGGAGCAGCGAGAAATGCTGGGGGGTCACTATGTCGCCCCGGTCGATGATGCGTTCACCCTGCTGCAGCAGTCCGATCGGGGCAAGGGCTTTCTGGTACATCTCCTCGCGCAGCCGCTCGGTCGCCATGGTGTCGAGCACAATGTTGGCGGTGAGATGGTCGGGGATGTTTATGGACTCAAGCACGGCATGGTACACGGTCCCCGGCAGGATGCTGTCGAGGCGGGTGTAGGCCATGCGGGGCGAGTAGTATCCCCCTGTGGGCACGCTTATCGCCACGTTGTCGTGGATAAAGCGGATATTGGGCAGCCTGCCCCTTTTTATCTCGGAGTATGTGGCCTGGTCTACGATGCCGTTGTCGATAATCTTCTTGATTTCGGATATGACTTTGTTGCGCTGCAGTGGAGACAGTCCCGATGACAGGGAGTTGACCCGCCGTGCTATTTCCGACAGGGTTTCCTTCTCGTCGGTGTTGAGCCGTTTGTAGACGGGCTGGAACGTGGCGTCGATGCTGTCCTTCGTGTGCTTGACGCTCAGCGAGTCAAGGTAGATGGGCATGTCGGAAGGGGCGGTCAGCAGGGAATAGCTCCACGGCTTGCCCAGCTCGTAGCTGTAGCGGTCCTTGCCGCCACGCGGGAGCAGGTATAGCAGTATGGCCGCGGCGGCCACGAATATGAGGGAGCGTATCAGTGTAGAGCGTGATGTGGGTTTCATTTGGCGGTCTTATAGGGTCACAGGACGCGGGTGGCGCGTTTTACTCCGTTGATTTTCTTCACTTTGTTGCACAGGTCGCTTACTATCTTCACGTCCTCCACCAGCACGGCGAGGTCGCAGTGGAACACCTCGTCGCGGGCCTCGATGTTGAGGCTGCGTATATTCAGCTCGAGGTTGGTGGATATCATCGATATCAGCTCCTGCAGGATGCCGTGGCGGTCGATGCCCTCGATGCGCACGTTGGCCAGGAACGACGTCGCCTGTACGGCCCACTTTGTCGCCACGATGCGCGGGCCGTAGCTCGCCTTGAGCACCTGGGCGCGGGGGCATGTGAGGGCATGGACGGTGACGGTGTTGTCATCCTCGATAAATCCCATCACGTCATCGCCGGGGATTGGGTTGCAGCACTCGCCGAGCCGGAAGTTCGCGCCGTTGCGGTCGTTGCGCAGTATGTAGGTCTGTTTGGGGTTGACCGGGGGATTGCCGGCGGTCAGCGCCTTGGCAGGGTCGTTCCTGTCATTCTTGCCACGGCCGAATATCTTGCTCAACAGTCCGGGGGAGCTGTTTTTCTTGAATGACTTCACGAGGCTGTCGTCGAGCACCACCTCCTCGTTGCCCAGTGCGAGATAAAGCTCCTCGCGGTTGGCCATCTTGTAGGTGCCGAGTATCTTGGTTACGACCTCGTTGGAGTCCTGTATCTGCTGCTCGGCGAGGAATGTCTCGAATATCTTGTGCCCTCGGTCGATGACCGGCTGCCGGTTGCGGCGCAATGCCGCCCGCAGGCGTGTGCGCGCCTTTGCCGTGGCGAGAAACCCGAGCCACTCGGGGTTGGGGGTCTGCGACTGGGAGGTGAGCACCTCCACCTGGTCGCCCGACTTGAGCTTGTGGGAGAGCGGGACGAGCTTGTGGTTGACCTTGCCCGCGATGCAGTGGAATCCCATCTGTGAATGCAGCTCAAAGGCCACGTCGAGTACGGTCGAGTTATTGGGGAGCGTCAGCAGTTCGCCCTTTGGTGTAAAGACGATTATCTCCGATGAGAACAGGTTGAGTTTCAGCGTGTCGAGGAAGTCGATGGCATCGGGCGACGGCTCGTTGAGTATATCCTGGATGGTGTGCAGCCATGCGTTAAGCTCGGTCTCCTCCTCCCCCTCGCCGATTTTGTACTTCCAGTGGGCGGCAAACCCTTTCTCGGCAATCTCGTCCATGCGCCGCGAGCGTATCTGCACCTCAATCCAGTTGCCGTCGGGACCCATCACCGTCATGTGGAGCGCCTGGTAGCCGTTGGCCTTGGGGACGCTCACCCAGTCGCGCAGCCGCTCGGGGTGGAGGCGGTAGAGGTCGGTGATGATGGAGTATATCTGCCAGCAGATAGCCTTTTCCTGCGACTGGTCGTCACAGTCGAATATGATGCGGCAGGCATACAGGTCGTAGACCTCCTCAAACGGGATATGCTTGGTCTCCATCTTCTTCCATATGGAATAGGGGCTTTTCACTCGCGCCTTGGCGGTGTATTTCAGTCCCATGGCGTCGAGCCGCTCGCGTATGGGGGCGGCAAAGTCGTTGTAGACCTCGGTGCGCTGCTCCTCGGTGTCCTTTATCTGCTCGGTGATGCGGGTATAGGCCGTGGGGTGCTCATACTTGAAACTGAGGTTCTCAAACTCGGTCTTTATCTGGAACAGACCGAGACGGTGGGCGAGCGGCGCATATATATATAGTGTCTCGCCGGCAATCTTGTACTGCTTGTTGGGCGCCATCGAGCCGAGAGTGCGCATGTTGTGGAGACGGTCGGCCATCTTGATGAGCACCACGCGGATATCCTCGCTCATCGTCAGCAGCAGCTTGCGGAAGTTCTCGGCCTGTGCCGATGCCTTGTCTCCGAATATGCCGCCTGAAATCTTCGTCAGGCCGCTGACAAGCTGCGCTATCTTCTTGCCGAAGTGCTGCTCGATATCCTCGACGGTGTATTCCGTGTCCTCCACCACGTCGTGGAGCAAGGCGGCGCATATGGAGGTGGAACCGAGGCCAATCTCCTGGCTCGCTATCTTGGCTACGGCGATGGGGTGGAGGATATACGGCTCGCCGGAGCGTCGGCGGATGCCCTTATGCGCCTCCTTCGCAAATCGGTAGGCCCGCTCGATAATCTCGGCTTTCTTGCGGTGGTTGCTGCTCAGGTATCCGTTGAGCACTTCCTGAAAGGCCGCTTCTATCATGCGGTCTTCCTCCTCGGGGGAGGGCTGTGTCGTGGGGATTCGCTCTTTCATATAGTATGCTCTTGCTCGATTGTTTTTATTGTGGCTTGTGCGCCTTCATGCGCCTATTATGCTCATTAACCACAAACTTAGGAAAAAACCTTGAAACTATAATAAAAAAAACACTACTTTTGCAAAAAGTAAAAACCAATTATACCGATGGAAAAACAATTCACTGCTACCGAATGTCAACCTCGCAAGGATGACGGCGACTGTTGTCGCCCCTGTTATGATTTTGACTCAGTTATCGACCGTCATGGTACGGGAGCCATAAAGATTGACGCGCTCCAACAGCTTTTCGGGCGCACCGACATAACTCCGCTATGGATTGCCGACATGGATTTCCAGGTGTGCCCCGACATTGTGGACGCCCTGCGTCGCCGCTTTGCCCATCCCGTCTATGGCTACGGCTGCCCCTCCGACGGCTACTGGCAGTCGATTATCGACTGGCTCGACTCGCGCCACGGATTCAAGGTCGGGCGCGACGAGCTGATGTTTGTGTCGGGCGTGGTATGCGGCCTTGCCTATGCCGTCAACTACTTTACCCGCGAGGGTGACGGCATCATCATACAGCCGCCTGTCTACCATCCGTTCAAGATGGTCATCGAGGGCAATCACCGCCGTGTGCTCAATAATCCGCTCATCGAGACTCCCGAGGGCTTCTACCGCATGGATCTCGACGGTCTTGAGCGCATCATGGCGACCGAGCATCCCCGGATGATGGTGCTCTGTAACCCCCACAACCCCATCGGAATACAGTGGGACCGCGAGACCCTGCGACGCGTGGCCGCCCTTGCACGCCGTCACGGTGTCATCGTCGTGAGCGACGAGATACACGGCGACCTGATGCTCTACGGGCGCGAGCACTACCCGTTTGCGTCGGTGAGCGACGACGCCGAGGCTGTCGCCGTGACGCTCGGCGCGCCGTCAAAGACATTCAATATCCCCGGTGTGGTAAGCTCGTGGGTCATCGTCAAGAATCCCGAACTCCGCGACGGGTTTTTCAAGTGGCTTGAGAGCAACCATTTCAACGAGCCGACGTTTGCCGCCGTGGTCGCCACCGAGGCGGCCTATCGCCACGGGGAGGAGTGGCTCAGGCAGATGCTCTCCTACGTCGAGGGCAATATTGCCGCCGTCGAGGAGGCTCTCGCAGGTGAGCCGCGCATACGTGCCGTGCGCCCGCAGGCGTCGTTCCTCGTGTGGCTCGACTGCCGTGGCCTCGGGCTTTCCCATGCGGAGCTTATAGACCTCTTTGTCAACAAGGCGCGCATGGCGCTCAATGACGGCACGATGTTCGGCTCCGAGGGGGAGGGCTTCATGCGCCTCAATGTCGCCACGCCGCGCTCGGTGCTCCTCGACAGCATCCACCGGCTGCTCTGTGCCCTTTGAGAGTGCACGTTTCCTAAGCCGAGTGCGGTAGAGGAGGGCAGCCTTATGCCCCAGGAAAAAGTCGGGAATGGCCACACGTCGCGAGACGCAGGCCATCTCCCGGCTTCTTTTTTTGCGGAAAAAGCCGTATCTTTGCAGCATGAAACACCGAGTGCTTGCTACCTCGTAAAAAACAAGAATCAATGAACAGGAATATATCTTTGCCGTTTTTGCTGCTGACGGTCACGTTCTGTGTCTGTCTGATAGTGTCAAACCTTATGGAAATCAAGGTCGTGGACCTTGGCGTGATGACTATTACCGCCGGAGTGGTCGTCTTCCCGCTCTCATACATCATCAATGACTGCATTGTGGAGGTGTATGGCTTCCGCAAGGCGAGGTTTGCCATATGGCTGGGTTTTGTGATGAATGCGCTTGTCACTCTCTTTCTCCAGGTCGGGCTGTGGCTGCCCGGGGGAGCAGGCTGGGGCCATCAGGAAGCCATGGAGGCAATCTACGGGTCGGTGCCGAGGATTACGGCGGCGAGTTTCATCGCCTTTGTCTGCGGCTCGATGGTCAACGCCTTTGTCATGAGCAAGATGAAGACCCGCGACGGTGCGCGCAACTTCTCGCTCCGCGCGATAGTCTCCACCCTCTGGGGCGAGGGGACCGACTCGCTTATATTCTTTCCCATAGCGTTTGGAGGTGTGTTGCCGTGGGGCGTCATCCTCAGTCTCGTCATCACGCAGGCGTTGTTGAAGACCGCCTATGAGATTGTCGTGCTCCCCGTGACCGTAAGGGTTGTGAGGCGGATAAAGCGTCTCGAAGGGGGCGTGGAGGTCATCGACCGCGACATCTCCTACAAATGGTGGCGTGTCAATGAGCTTTGAATCGTAGGCCGATGAGTATGATAGATGACATTATAGAGTCGAGAGATGTCGCGATGGTGTGGCTCGACCTTGACGACACATTGCAGGATTTCCATGCCAATTCACGCGAGGCCCTGGAGCGACTCCATGGTGTCGCCGGGCTTGGGCGATGGTTTGCCACGGTGGAGGGGTGGTGTGAGTGCTACATGCGCCACAACCGCGAGCTGTGGGCGTTGTATGCCGCAGGCGCGACCACCAAGGAGGCGTTGCGCCGCGACAGGTTCGTGTTGCCGCTTATTGACGGCGGTTGTCCCCGCGATGAGGCTGTCGCACGTTGGCGGGAGCTTGACACGGCCTATCTCGACCTGCTCGCGCAAGGACGGCATATGGTGGAAGGGGCTATGGAATTGCTCGGACACCTGCGCGACCGGGGTATGCCGCTGGGTATACTCTCCAACGGATTCAAGGAGGTGCAGTACCGCAAGATTGCCACCGCCGGTATAGGCGGGTATTTCAGGCATGTGGTGCTGAGCGATGACATAGGCATACAGAAGCCCGACAGCCGGATTTTTGACCACGCCATGGGTGTTGCGGGATACACCGCCCCGTCGCGCATGCTCATGATAGGGGACAATCCTGTCGCCGACATAGACGGCGCGACCGGTGCCGGATGGCAGGCGATCTACTTCAACCGTGCCGGTCTCGGCGACCCGCGTCCCGGCATCACCACCGTCACCTCCCTGTTCTGTCTCCTTGAGACACACGGACACAGAGGCCCTTTTAGACATAAGGACATAGGGC
>ERZ808035.52-NODE-52-length-159944-cov-7.643354_pt1 | contig 159944 bp, 174 predicted proteins | sample MGYA00380189_ERZ808035 | MGnify/ENA primary metagenome ERZ808035 (study PRJEB31490, sample SAMN06133407) | mouse gut metagenome | isolation source: M5_1 | host: mice | place: China: Chengdu | collected 2015-05 ... | reverse complement strand
AAATCCGCCAGGATTCCTGCGTCAAATCGCCTTGCCTGACAAAAAAATCTGCCCCAATCCGGCATTCCGCCGGTTTTAAAACAGACTCTAGAGGGGGCGGGATGCCCCCTCTTTTTTCAAGAGAATGATACGCAGGATGCCCTTTGGATATGCGGCCTGTGCCAGCACCCAAAGGGCATCCTGCCGCCGCATAACGTCTTTGATACAGGGAAGTTCCAGGAGGCCGCCCGACGGCTCCCGGTGTGAAAATAACCGGGGAGAGGGCCGCCGGCACCTCTTCTGTCAGGCGGGTGACTCTGTCCCCTTTGGCTCCCGCTGGGCTGCCACAACGCCGGCGGTAATCAGCGCTGCGCCGGCAAGGGCCAGGGGGGAGACCGGCTCTTTCAGGAAGAGGAACGCCGTTATGACGGTAATAAATGGGGTCAGATATATAAAATTATTGGTGGATACCACGCCCAGCAGATGGAAGGCGCGATTCCAAAATACAGAGCAGATTCCGCTTCCAAGGAGTCCCAGGAACAGGAAATTTCCAAAAACCGCCGGCGTTAACAGCGGCGCGGCGGGATAGGGAGCACCCTCCAGCAATACCAGCGGAAAAGAGGTGACGACGCCCCAGAACAGGGTCCGCCGTGTGACCAGAACCGCATCCATCTCCCGGCTGGCCCGGCGCAGCAGCACGGAGTAGACTGCCCAGCTGCCGGCGGCGCCGAGGGCCAGCAGATCGCCTTTGGGATTCAGCTTCAGGACAAATGTGCCGTTGCAGACCACCAGCACCACGCCGGTAAAGGCGACGAGGAATCCCCACAGCGTATTTCTGCGGAACCGTTCCTCTCCGGTGAAGTGGGCGATGAGGGCGGTGAAGATAGGGGCAGCGGCGACGATGATGCTGACATTGGCAGCCAGGGTATAGGTCAGGGCGGTATTCTCCGTATAAAAATAAATGGAGCAGCCCGTCAGCCCCAGCAGGAGAAAGACGGCCTCCTGTTTTGCGGTGAGGGAGAGTTTTCGGGGCCGCAGGAGCCACAGGGCACAGTAGGCCAGCAGGAATCTGGTTAACATAATCTGGGATGGGGTGTAGAAAGCCAGCAGCTTTTTGCTGGAGATAAAGGTGGAGCCCCATACGGCGACGGTAAAGATGGCAAAGAAGTAGCCGGTGAGTTTTTCGCGGTTTTTCATGGCAGTCCGTCCTTTCCCCGGAAATTCGACACGGTGCCCATGATAGCACAGCAGCGGAGAAAAGGCAAGGGAGGGCCCTTTTCAAAAGCGTGCTGCGGGGTAAAAATTTCCGTAATTTCGCCAATTTTCAAACAAGGCCTAAAACGGATCAAACTCTGCGGTAGGCGCAAGACATTGAGCCGGAATTTAAGCGGCGGTTTGTCCGCCGGGAGAAGAGACTGCCGTCGATGGCTTATCCGGATTTGGAGGACAATGGAAGCCGCCGGCGCCTGTTTTCAGAAAAGAAAACCATATTTTTCGTGCCAATCAATGATATGTTACTATATTGTTATTTCTTTTTACCTTATTGTTGATTTTCTGTAACTGGATTGCGGTGGATGTCCTATTGTTTTTCCTCTATACTCTTTTCATGGAAAAATAAGGGTGGGGTTACGGTGAAGAGAGAGCAGACCATTGGATTGTGTATACTGCTTCTTCTGGCAGCGGGGACGATCATTGCGGTTTCCCGCAGTCCGGCGGAGGAAGCGGACGGCTCGTCCGACGGAGAGAGGGCATACCGGGAAATGCTGGAGGCTGCGCCTCTGGCAACAGTGGAGGGGGAGACCGTCTCTCCCAACCAGCGATTTCTGGTCCGCACCGCAGGGATTACGGATTTCTATGTCAGCGGCGTCCGGGTGCCGGAGAAGGTGCAGGTGGTGGACCGCTTTACAGACGAGGTGCTGTGGGAGACGGACGGCATGGCGGTTCAGCGGGCTCTCTGGTCCCCGGAGAGCGGTTATCTGGCCCTGGCCCTGTCCGCCCGGACCTGGTGCTCTGTCATGATCCTTGAGACAGAGCGCTGGGCCAGCTGGGAGTTTACCCTGCCGGACGGCGGCCCCATTCCGGAGTACACCTTCCCGGCGTATTACGAGCCCTGGGGCCGGTGGCAGTCGGAGCACAGTTTAGACCTGACCTTTGAGGGGAACAACGAGGACGTGTCCCGCTATACCTGCTATCTCTCCACAGAGCAGGGACAGTTCACCGGCGAGACCCGGGAGCGGACGGAGGAGGTTTTGCAGGAGACCTACGACTTTAACCACGATGGGCAGCAGGAGACGATAAAACTGGTGACGCTTTGGCTTCCCGGTATGACGGGGAAAGAGATGGAATACTGTGAGCTCCGCATCCTGGACGGGGAGGGCCGCGTCCTCTGGGAGGACTTCGCCGCTATCTCTCACGCCGGGGAGAACAGCCTGTATGCCCTCCGTCTGGACGGTGAGGACTACCTTCTCCAATACATCCCCTGTATGGGACAGGGATATTGCTCCTACCAATACCGGATTTTCTCATTGGATGCAAAGGGAACGCCGGTGGTGTACAAGGAGAACAGCGTGGAGTTCGACATCAACTTCGGCAGTCCCATTCATGAGAGCTTTGACATTCCGGCCATCGCCGCCTTTCTGCAAGAGATCCACGGCTATCTGGACAGCGCTCGGGAGCTGGTGAATACGCTCTGGGGCGAAATTGATCTGGGAGAGGTGGATTACGGTGATGCTGCCGCCCTGGAAGGAGCCCTGGAGGACTTCAGAGAGGGGCTTTCACTATAGAGCAGGCCGCCCGGAAAGCCCGGGCGGCCACTTTTTCACTCTGCCGGAAGCAGTGCGTACTTTACCAGGGTTCGGCGTATCCGCTCCAGGGTTTCCCCGCTGGGCCGGCACAGGGGCAGACGCAGGTCCCCCATCTCCCAGCCCAGCAGATGCAGGGCCGATTTGACGGGGATAGGATTTACATCGCAGAACATAGCGTCACAAAAATCCTTTAAGTACAGCTGTAGTTTTCCGGCGGCGGCGAAGTCGTTGTCCAGGCACAGGCGGACCAGGGAGTGCATTTCGGCGGGGAGGATATTGGCCGCAACGGAGATGACCCCCACGCCCCCCAGGGCGCAGATGGGGACCGTCTCGTCGTCGTTGCCGGACCAGATGTAGAAGTCCTCAGGACAGAGGTTCCGGGTGCGCTGGATGGCCCCAAGGTTTCCGCCGGCCTCCTTGACGCCGATGATGTTGGGATGTTTGGCCAGTTCCGCATAAGTCTCCGGTGCAACGGAGACCCCGGTTCGGGAGGGCACGTTGTAGAGGACGCACGGGAGGGACACCTGATCTGCAATGGCCTGATAATGTTGGATCAGTCCCCTTTGGCTGGCTTTGTTGTAATAGGGAGTCACCAGCAGCAGCCCATCGGCCCCGGCCCTCTCCGCATCCTGAGAGAGGGAGATGGCTGTTTGCGTGGAATTGGAACCGGAGCCGGCAATCACCGGTACCCTTCCTTTTACGTGTTTTACACAGAATTCGATGACCTCTGTCCGCTCCCGGGGCGTCATGGTGCTGGCCTCGCCGGTGGTGCCGCAGGCGATGACGGCGTCTGTACCGCCCTCCAGCTGGAAGTCCAGCAGTTTTCCCAGGGCGTCAAAATTGACGCCGGCTTTTGTAAAAGGGGTGGCGATGGCCACACCGGAGCCGGTGAAAATCGGTTCTTTCACAAATACACTCTCCTTCAGGCATTATTGGGGATACAGGAGGATAAAAAGCGGATGCCCTGTCTGGGCATCCGCTTTCTTTTGTGTCATGTCTGCGCCGTCTATCTTGCCTCAATATACCCTTTTGCACAGAGCAGCTCTGCCAGGAGCACCGCGCCGCCGGCTGCTCCCCGCAGGGTGTTGTGGCTGAGGCCCACAAATTTATAATCGTACTGGGAATCCTCCCGCAGGCGGCCCAGGGAAACCGCCATACCGTTTTCCAGGTTCCGGTCCAGCCGGGTCTGGGGCCGGTCCGGTTCTTCAAAATAGTGCAGGAACTGCCTGGGGGCGGAGGGGAGGTTCAACTCCTGGGCCGGCCCCCGGAAAGCGGCCCAGTCCGCTTTGATCTGTTCTATAGTGGGCCTGCGGCCCTCCCGGAACTTCATAAACACAGCCGCCATATGTCCGTCCTGGCAGGCCACACGGAAGCACTGGGCAGTGATGGCCGGGCCTGCGGCCTTGCGAATTTTTCCGTTTTCCACCTTGCCCCACAGCTTCAGGGGCTCCTGCTCACTCTTCTCCTCCTCGCCGCCGATGTAGGGGATACAGTTATCTACCATCTCCGGCCAGCGCTCAAAGGTCTTGCCCGCGCCGGAGATGGCCTGATAGGTACAGACCAGGGCCCGGTCCAGACCGTATTTCAGCAGGGGGTGCAGGGCGGGGACGTAGCTCTGGAGAGAGCAATTGGACTTTACGGCGATAAAGCCCCGCCTGGTTCCCAGTCGTCTGCGCTGTGCCTCAATTACCTCCAGGTGCTCCGCATTGATTTCCGGCACCACCATGGGGACGTCCTCCGTCCAGCGGTGGGCGGAGTTGTTGGAGACGACGGGGCACTCCAGCCGGGCGTACCGCTCCTCCAGCGCCCGGATATCCTCTTTCTTCATATCCACGGCGCAGAAGCAGAAATCCACCTGCCCCGCAATTTTTTCCGCATCGGCCTCCGCGTCCAGAATCACCAGGCCCTTGGCCTCTTCCGGGACGGGGACAGACATGGCCCAGCGGCTCTCTACGGCCTCGCCGTAAGTCTTTCCGGCACTGCGGGCGCTGGCGGCCACGGCAGTCAGGCGGAACCAGGGGTGGTTTTCCATCAGGGTGACAAACCGCTGGCCCACCATGCCTGTACAGCCGATGACACCCACTTTGTACTGTTTCATCATATGCTCCTCCTGCTGTATTTGTTCCGGCGTCTTTTTTTATTGCTTCCGGCGCCGTTTTGTACTATAATATGATTTGTTCAGGAAAAATCAGCCCTGTGCTTCCAAGGCGGACATTTGTATGTATAGTAACATACTTCCTCGGTTTCGTCAAGGCCAGGGCCATGGGGAGGTTCCATGAAAAAACTACTTTTAACGGCCCTGTCCGTTGTGACTTTTTTCGCACTGTCTGCGGTTTCCGCCGCTGCGGTGACAAACGACACGGTAAAGGTGGGGCTTTGGTACGGCTCCAACGCCCTCTTTTCCGCCAATCTGGAAAACAGCCTGGGCGAGGGGTTTGCGTTTGGTTATTTTGATGAGGACCGGGCGTTTTACACCCTGGGCCGGACAGGGGAGACCCAGATATCCATGACTGCCGCCGGTGATATTTATATGAACGGCAGCGGCGCTTATTCTTCGGATATCCCCTCCGGGGGCTACCGCTTTTTGGGCGGATGGCACGTGGAGCGAAGCGGCTTTGGGGACTACGAGGAGGCGGCGGACGCCGCCCGGGAGTACGGCGGATACCCCGCCTGGATCTCGGGGGAGTTTGTCGTGCGGTTTGGCAGCTATCCATCCCGGAGCGAGGCGGAGGACGATATTGACCGCTATGGCGGGGACGGCGTGGCCCGGTCCTCCTCCACCGGCGTGGTGGTGACGGTGACAAGGACGGACGAGATCCTCTTTGAGTTTGACTGCGGCGGGGCCCGGAACCTGGGTATACAGCCCGAGGGCTGGCGGGGAGAGACTGCCACTTGGTTCAAGGGTTACAAATACGCCGGAGGGTTTGAATATGCCCGCGTCACCGGGGGAAATATCAATGTTGCCAATGTGGTGGATGTGGAGGATTACGTCAAAGGCGTCATCCCCTACGAGATGAACGGCGACTGGCCGCTGGCGGCGCTGGAGGCCCAGGCGGTCTGCGCCCGCACTTTTGTCTACGGAAACAGCAAGCATGCCTCGCTCTATGGTTTTGACGTGTGCAACGGCACGGACTGCCAGGTCTACCGGGGGCTGGGCAGCGGCGGCACGGGGCCCAGCAGCCGGAGCGATGAGGCCGTGGAGAACACGGCGGGGGAGTGCCTGTACTACCGGGGAGAGCTTGTCAAGGATGCGGTATACCACTCCTCCAACGGCGGCGCCACCGAGGACTCCGCCAACGTGTTTGGCGGGAATCCGGGGTATCTGATCGGCAAGCGGGATCCCTATGAGGCGCAGATCACGATTCCCAACTACAGCTACTCCGTCACATACAGCGCCGACGAGCTCACCTGGATTCTGGAACAGAAGGGCTATTCCATCGGAACAGTGCAAAACGTCTACATATCCGAGTATACCCCTGTGGGCAACGTGAAAAAGGTGACGTTTGAGGGCAGCCGCGGCTCCAGTACGGTCAGCGGCGACACATGCCGCACCGTCTTTTACAGCAGCACCTACAACAAATCCGTCCGCAGCATGCGCTTTGACATCAACGGCAGCCGGGCAGGTGACGGAGGCGGAGAGATTTACACCACCGGCAGCGGGATGCTGTCCTCCCTGGACGGGGCCTCCGCAATCTCCGGAAATGGGTCGGTCGGGTCGGTGAGAGGAAATTCCGCCTCGGTGATTACCTCCTCCGGGATCTCCACGGTCAGCGGAGGCGAAGGGACGGTCTTTCAGCCGGACACAGGCTCTTTCAACGGCAGTGTGACCATTACCGGCACCGGGAACGGGCACAATGTCGGCATGAGCCAGTACGGAGCCCGGGCCATGGCGGAGCAAGGCTACCGCTATCAGGATATTCTGGAATTTTACTACACAGACATCACCATCCGGTGAGGAACGGAAGCAATATGAAAACCAGCGATTTTTACTATGATCTTCCCCAGGAGCTGATTGCCCAGACGCCTATTCAGCAGCGGGACGCCTCCCGGCTAATGACGCTGAACCGCGCCACCGGGGAGATCGGGCACCGACACTTTTGCGAGCTGACGGATTTTCTGAACCCGGGGGATTGTCTGATTTTAAACGACTCCCGCGTCCTTCCGGCCCGGCTTTTGGGACAGCGGATGCCCGGCGGCGGGGCCTGCGAGGTGCTGCTGCTGACGGACAGAGGGCAGGACACCTGGGAGTGCCTGGTGCGTCCGGGCAGGAAGATGCGCACCGGCACAGCACTGTCCTTTGGAAACGGCGAGTTGACGGCGGAGGTCATCGGCGAAACGGAGGGCGGCAACCGTCTGGTTCGCTTTGTCTATCAGGGCATTTTCCTGGAGGTTCTGGAACGGCTGGGCAAAATGCCCCTGCCGCCCTATATCAAGACGGAGCTCCAGGATCGGGAGCGGTATCAGACGGTTTACTCCCGGTGCATTGGCAGTGCAGCGGCGCCCACGGCGGGGCTGCACTTTACGCCGGAGCTGTTGGAGGATATCCGGGCGAAGGGTGTGGGAATCGGGTATGTGACTCTTCACGTAGGGTTAGGCACCTTCCGGCCTGTAAAGGAAGAAAACATTACAGATCATGTCATGCACAGCGAATACTGTATTCTGTCCCGGGATACGGCGGACCTCATCAACCGGACCAGGGCCTGCGGGGGACGGTGTGTCTGCGTGGGTACTACTTCCTGCCGGACACTGGAGTCCTGGGCGGGGGAGGATGGCCATATGGAGGCCAGGAGCGGCTGGACAGATATTTATATCTACCCCGGCTACCGCTTTAAGGTGACGGATGCCTTAGTGACCAACTTCCACCTGCCGGAGAGTACCCTCATCATGCTGGTCTCCGCCTTTGCCGGGCGGGAGCGGGTTCTGGCAGCGTACCGGGAGGCCGTTCGGGAGCGGTATCGCTTTTTCTCGTTTGGGGACGCCATGTTTTTGTACTGATGACGGAGGATAAAATGAAATTGACAGATCTGCCTAATATCGGCCCAAAACTGGCGGAGAACCTGCGCTGTGTGGGGGTCGGCACACCGGAACGGCTCCGGGAGCTGGGGGCGCGGGAGTCCTTTCTCCGCATCCGGGCCCAAGTGGATCCCACTGCCTGCTTTCATCAGCTGACGGCCCTGGCCGGGGCGGAGGCCGGGATTCCCAAAAAGTTGCTGCCGCAGGAGGAAAAGACGGCCTTGCGGGATTTTTTTGACAGCCTGTGACAGGATAAGGAGTAATTGCCCATGTTCAACGTTCTTAAAACTGAGGGACGCGCCCGTCGCGGTGAGTTTTCCTGCGCCCACGGCGGACTTGTCCAGACGCCTGTCTTTATGAATGTGGGGACGCAGGCGGCCATCAAAGGCGGCGTCTCCGCCTTTGACCTGCGGGAGGTTGGCTGCCAGATTGAGCTCAGCAATACCTATCACCTGCACCTGCGGCCCGGCGACGAGCTGGTGCGGCGGATGGGGGGGCTGCACAGATTTATGAACTGGGACGGCCCTATTTTGACGGACTCCGGCGGATTCCAGGTGTTTTCCCTGGCAAGCCTGCGGAAAATTAAGGAGGAGGGAGTGTATTTTTCCTCCCACATTGACGGGCGGAAAATCTTTATGGGGCCGGAGGAATCCATGCGTATCCAGTCCAACCTGGGCAGCGATATCGCCATGGCCTTTGACGAATGCGTGGAGAACCCGGCCCAGTACGACTATGCCAAGGCATCCTGCGAGCGGACTTTCCGCTGGCTGGAGCGGTGCAAGGCGGAGCACGACCGGCTGAACGCTCTGCCGGACACGGTGAATCCCGGCCAGATGCTCTTTGGTATCAACCAGGGGGCTACCTTTGCAGATCTCCGGGCCTGGCATATGCGGGAGATCGCCAGGATCGACTGCGACGGTTTTGCCATTGGAGGCCTTGCGGTGGGGGAGCCTGCAGAGGTCATGTATGAGATGATTGATGTAGTGGAACCCCATATGCCGAAGGAGAAGCCCCGCTACCTTATGGGTGTGGGCACCCCCAGCAACATCATTGAGGGTGTGAGCCGGGGGGTGGATTTTTTTGACTGTGTGATGCCCTCCCGCAACGGCCGGCACGGAAAGCTCTTTACCTGGGAGGGCACTGTGAATATCCTGAACGAGAAATATGCCGCGGATGGGCGCCCCATCAGCGAGAGCTGCGGCTGCCCCGTGTGCCGGCGCTTCTCCCGGGCGTATCTGCGGCACCTGTTTAAGGCGGATGAAGTGCTGGCTCTGCGGCTGGCAGTGCTCCATAATCTGTATTTCTACAATGAGCTGATGGCCCGTATCCGGCTGGCCCTGGACGAGGGTGTGTTTGCGGACTTCCGTGCCCGGTACAGCGGGCGGCTGGAAGAGCGGGTATAAAAAAGCCGGGGACGTATCCGAAAAGGATACATCCCCGGCTTTTTTGTGCTGCAATGCCGCAGCTGGGGCCTCCGCCGCAGTAAAAGCCGGCAGAGAAAGAGAGCGGCAGGGGCCTAGGCCCGTCGTTCCGCCAGTTTTCTGAGGGCATTAGAATCGCCACGTTGGATGAACTGTATTCCCTCCGCAATTTGCTCCGGGGGCCAGTCCCACCACTGCAGCTGCAGCAGGGCGGCTGCTGTCTCATCGGAAACCCGCTTTCGGATGGGTCGGGCGGGGACGCCGCCTGCGACGGTGTAGGGCGGCACATCCTTTGTCACTACCGCCCGGGCGCCGATGACTGCGCCGTCACCGATGGTGACTCCTGCCAAAATCACGGCCTCATAGCCGATCCACACATCGTTCCCGATGACGATATCCCCCTTGTTGTCCCAGGCCTCCGCCGGGCTCATGTCATGGCCCCAGGCCTCGTAAAAAATGGGGAAGGTGTAGTTGGAAAGGGAGCGCATTGTGTGGTTGGCGCTGCCCATGAGAAACCGGGCGCCGCAGGCGATAGAGCAGAATTTCCCAATCAGCAGGCGGTCGCGGTTGATGGGGTAATGGTAGAGGACGTTGTTTTTCTGAAAGTCCCTGGGATCATGGACAAAGTCATTGTAAATGGTAAATGCCCCGACTTGGATTGACGGATTGTCCACAACGTTTTTCAAATACACAGTTTGGGTGTCTCCGGTTCTGGGGTATACTCTGGAAAGGTCTGGAATCGCCATAATCAAACTCCTTCTTTCTTTGATTACTTTTTCAGGACGATTCCAGATACCGCAATGCAGCGTTTCACAGATGTGCCACCTCTCTTTATCGATTTTCGGCGCTGACGCCGGAAAGAGTTTACCATCAAATAGAGCCTTTGGCAATCCCCCGGGAAAAGGTGGAGAGTAAATGAGAGTAAATGAAAAGAAAGTTCTTGCAAAACCTGTTGATTCTGGTATAATAACACTATTCTGAATACACGAAGGAAAAGGAGTTTTATCAACATGGAACCTATTCTTATGATGGTCGCAATGCTGGCGATTTTCTACTTCATCCTGATCCGTCCGGAAAACAAGAGGAAGAAGCAGGCCCAGCAGATGCGGGACAGCCTGAAAAAAGGTGACATCATCACCTCTATCGGTGGGATTGTGGGCAGAATTGTCTCCACCAACCAGAACACCATCATTATTGAGACCAGTGAGGACCGTGTCCGTGTGGAACTCACCCGCTGGGCGGTGTCAACTGTGGGCGTTCAGACCGGAGAGCAGCCGGAGGCCCCCAAAAAGGAGAAGAAAGAGGACAAGAAGGAAGAGCTTCCCGAGCCGGTCAATGAAGTTCCCGCTTCCGAAGAAGAGGAAAAATAAATACAGTTTATTCATAAAACTGACCTCCCCCGCAATATGTTCTGGATAGGAACTGTTGCGAGGGAGGTTTTTTCATGGGCAAAGGAAAAAAACAGGCACCGGACAGACTGATACTGCTGAAAGGGGTGCTTCTGGCATTTGGCGTATACCTGCCGGGCCAGCTGCTTGTGGCGCTGCTGGCAGTAAAAGGCGTGCTGCGTGAGGGGAGCCTGTTTCCTGCGGTGGCCGCACTGTGTCTGCTGGCGGCGTTGGCAGGTGGATTGCTCTGCGCCCGGCGGCCCATATGGGGAGCGCTGCCAAGCGCCATGCTGTGCGCCGCGGTATTCGCAGGTATGTTGGCGGCAGTTGGGATTCTGTGTTGGGAAGGAGGAATCACCTGGACAGGTCATGGCGGTATCCTGATGCTGTGTGCTCTGGCGGGAGGGCTGCTGGGCGGAGTATTGGGCAGCGGCCAGAAAAGGAAGAAAAAGCGGAGACCGGTATGACTGTGATATTTCACAAAGTTTTGCGAAATGCGGTGTTTTCAGAGCTTTTATCTTGACAAACCGTTCAGGAGAAGAGCAGGGCAGATATGGGGCGGCGGTTTCAGGAAAAATACCAGATATCGGTGCTGCTGAGTTTGAAATTCCGCCTTTTCACCGCCGATTGTCGCAGTTTACGTAATGTTGTTTACATAATATTTGTTCATAAATTACAAAAAAGAGTTTTTTCCGCTAAATTCCTTGATAATCCTGGAAATTTGAACTATATTAATAAAGAACCAGTTTACGTTAACCACCTCATAAACCGCCTTCTTTGCTCATAGGATGAAGCGAGGTGAGGCGGTTTGATTTGGAAAAAACAAGGAAAAGACGGGCGTCCTGCCCCGTTGTCCCGTCTGTTGTTTTTGGCGCTGTTTTTCTTATGCGGCATATTTTTAGGACAGGTTCTGGCCGGGCAGGTTCCAAATGCCACCGGGGAGGAGCTGGGCCGCTATCTGCAGGGGTATATGCGCCTGGGGGATGAAGCCGGGCCTGCGTCGGATACGGCACTGTCCGCTCTGGTAATTTACTTCCGCTATCCCCTGGCTGCGTTTTTACTGGGCTTCACCTCGTTTGGGGTTTTGCTGCTGCCCTGTGTGACAGTGGCCTACGGTTTTTTTCTGTCTTTTTCTGTGTGTTGTTTTACAGCGGCTTTTGGGTCTGACGGCGTGCTGCTGGCCTTGGCTGTTTTTGGACTGCGATGTGTGATTACGCTGCCCTGTTATCTCCTGTTAGCGGTCTCTGCCTGGGGAACCAGCGCTGCCCTGGCGAGCTTGTCCTTTGGGAGGGGGCGGCGGTCTGCGCCGGTGATATACGGCCGAAGCTGCTGGCTCCGGCTGGGCGGTACGGCGGCGGTGCTTTTGGCGGGTGTGTGCGCGGATCTCTTCCTTTCGCCTTGGCTGCTGCGGTTTACCCTGGAGCGGATTTTAACTTGAGGCCTGTCTGATATCGGCCTCTGAAGCTCAAATGCGACAATTTCATTTGACAACGGCTGCCCGGCGATACATGGCAAATTTGGTAAAAAAGGGAGGTGCATTTTTCGGTTATGGACGATGTGATGCGGTACGGTACATATTTGACAGAGGAAAAACGCGCCTCCAAAAATACAGTTACATCCTATCTGCGGGATGTGAATCAGTTTTCGGAGTATCTCCAAAACCACCGGGGCTGCGATCTGCGGCAGGCAAAGGGCGAGATGGTACAGGAGTATATGGATTGGATGTTGGGACACGGAAAGTCTGCGGCCTCCGTTACCAGGTTTTTGGCGTCTATCAAGTCCTTTTATAATTTTTTGGTAGCCGAGGGCGCAGTTGGGAGCAATCCGGCCAAGGGGCTTGCGGCGGCCCGTACGGAGCGGAAATATCCGGAGATTCTGACCTCCAGGGAAGTGGAGCTGTTTCTGGATCAGCCCCGGTGCGTGGACGCCAAGGGGTTTCGAGATCACGCCATGCTGGAGCTCTTGTACGCCACAGGGATCCGGGTCAGCGAATTGATCTCTCTGAATCTGGACGATTTAAACCTGTCTGCCGGCTTTATCCGGTGCCGGAGCAAAGGGAAGGAGCGGATCATCCCCGTCTATCATGCGGCGATAAAGGCTCTCCAGGATTATGTGAAGAGCATTCGCCCCCAGCTGATTGCCGACAGCAGGGAGGAGGCGCTCTTTGTCAATATGAGTGGGGAGCGTATGAGCCGCCAGGGATTTTGGAAAATCATCAAGTGTTATCAGGAGAAGGCGGGGATTGAGAAGGACATTACCCCCCACACCCTGCGGCATTCCTTTGCGGTGCATCTGCTGGAGAACGGTGCGGATTTGCACTCCATTCAGGAGATGCTGGGGCATGCGGATATTTCGTCGACCCAGATTTATACCCATGTGATAAAACGGCAGCTGAAAGACGTCTATCAGAAGGCACATCCAAGAGCGTAAGCAAAAGAGGGCGTTTATGCCGGGGATTCCCCGGATCCTGCTTTGGCAGCACGGCACAGCCGTGCTGCTCAGTTTGTTGAAAAACTATCATGTAGAAAAAACAGACTCTCGGAGAAGCGGGGGAGCTCGAGGGGGCGGCGGCCCGCCTCGAATGGAATCAAATGTCCGCAAACGCCTGCATAGCAGGTGTTTGCCTCGCGCAGCGGGAGATTTTCAAGACGCAGAGCGTTTTGAAAATCGGGACATTAGCAGGCTGTCGAAAAAGTCCGGGCGGACTTTTTTGACAGCCTGGGCAGCACGGCACAGCCGTGCTGCTTTGCTGTTTTGGAGAATTTTTTTAATTTTGAAAACAAAATGATATCCTGCAGACTCTAATAGGCAAAGAGAGGAGGCGGTGCTTTGGACCGGGAGGAATTTGCCGGCAGGGTGGAAGCCGTGAAAGTGCGGCTGTACCGGGCCGCGTACCTGTACCTGGGCAGCGAGGCCGACGCCCTGGAGGCCGTGGACGAGGCGGTGTACCAGGCTTTGCGGAGCCTCAAAAAACTGCGGCAGCCGGAGTTTTTTGAGACCTGGATCACCCGCATTCTCATCAACGAGTGCCACCGGGAGCTGCGCCGCCGGAAACGTCTGGCGGGGGAGGAATCCCTGCCGGAGTCCGCCGGACCGGACCAATACGACGCCCTGCCGTTGCGGGAGGCCGTCGGACGGCTGCCGGAGGATCTGCGGCAGGTGGTGGTTCTGCGGTTTTTCGCCGGGTACACCCAGGCGGAGACCGCCGCCGCCCTGGACATCCCCCAGGGGACTGCGGCCACCCGCCAGCGCAAGGCTCTGGCCCTGCTGCGGCTGGAGCTGGGAGAGGAGGAATGCGTATGAACCGAAATGTGGAGTATCAATCCCTGCTGGCTGAGTTGGAAACCGTACCGGACAGGCTGCAAACTACAGTGCAGAGAGCATCGGTAAGGGAAAGGACTTTACAAAAAAGACGGAGGCTGATTCTGACTCCGGTCCTGGGCATGGCCGCCTGCTTCATAGCCTTTGTGCTGCTGGTGAATCTGTCCATTCCCTTTGCCAGCGCCTGCGGGCGGGTGCCCTGGCTGCGGGAGCTTGCAAAGGCCGTGGCCTTTTCACCCTCTCTCTCCGCCGCTGTGGAGAACGAGTACGTCCAGCCCATCGGCGAGACGAGAAGTCAGGACGGCATCACCGTCACGGTGGAGTATGTCATCGTGGACCGCAAGCAGGTGAATATCTTTTACACAGCGCGGCTCCCGGATGACCAGGTGATGTATGTGGACTACGACTATGGTCTCGCCGACGACCACGGCAGCATGGAATTCTCCGGCAGTACCCAGGTGACCAGCGGCGAGCTCCAGCAGATCAAGCTGCAATTTGTGGAACGCGACGTTCCGTCTGTCATGGACCTGTGCTTTCAGTTTTATGACCGTGACCAGGCGGCCCGCCTTAACGCGGAACGGAACGCTTCCGCCTTTGAGACGCCGGAGCGCCGGGAGCCGGACTACCTGACCGAGATCCCCTTCCACCTGGAGTTCGATCCCTACTACACCGCCCAGGGGGAGATCATCCCCGTGGACACCGCCTTTACCCTGGACGGCCAGCGCTTCATCCTGACGGAGGTGGAGCTGTACCCCACCCATCTCCGGGTCAACCTGAAGGCCGGCGAGGGCAACACCGCGGACCTCACAGGATTGGACCTGTATCTGGAGAACGAGCACGGGGAGCGCTTTGAGCGTCCCGGCGGTCTCATCGCCTCCGGCGCTCCCGAGAGCGAGGAGGGGGCCACTTTCTGGCTGGACAGCACCTTTTTCAGCCAGGGACAGCGTCTGACCCTCTATATCACCCATGCCAGCTGGAAAGACAAGGACGCCCCCAGAGTGCGGCTGGACCTAATAGAGGGCACCGCGGAAAATCTCCCCCAGGGCATCCGGCTTCTCAAGGCGGAGCGCCCATACAGCGGCTCCTGGGAGGTGACGTTCCTGAAATTCACCAAAGAGGTCGGAGACTCGGGCAACCTCATGGGCTGCCACGGCTTCTGGGACGAGGCCGGGAACCATTACGAGGTCTTGCAGAACGCCTCCAACTACGGCTATCTGGACCCGGAGACGGGGGAGTGGGTCGAGGAGGACGGCGTCATCAGCGAGAGCTTCCCCCTGCAGGGCTTCTACGGCACCGTGGTCTATCTGGAGCCCACCTCCAATCGGGTCACGAACTTCGATACCCCTGTCGTCATCCCCATCAAATAAAAAGAGCGCCTGCGGGCGCTCTTTTTTATGGTTGCGCTTTTTCCTGGAATTTGCTATACTGATTAAGTATGCAATTTGAAAGGGGAGGGCCATGCGCATCTTAGGCATTGATCCCGGCTTTGCCACCATCGGCTTCGGCCTGGTGGAGGCGGAGCGGGCACAAGTCCACATGGTGACATACGGCGCCATCACCACCCCGGCGGGGCTGCCCCTCAGCCGCCGTCTGTACCAGATCAGCTGTGATATGGAGGAACTGATCGGCCAGCTGAAGCCGGACGTGATCTCCATCGAGGAGCTGTTCTTCAACACCAACATCACCACCGGCATCGCCGTGGCCCACGGGCGGGGGGTTCTCCTCTGCACCGCGGAGAAGTGCGGAGTGCCTCTATACGAATACACCCCCTCCCAGGTGAAGCTGGCGGTGACGGGCTACGGCAAGGCGGAGAAGCGCCAGGTGATGGATATGACCAGACGGCTTTTAAATCTGAAGGCCGTTCCCAAGCCGGATGACGCGGCGGATGCCCTGGCGCTGGCTCTATGCCATGCAAGGAGTTTTACTTCACGGCTTCCGCAGACTTCTGCCGTAAGGGAGACGGTTTGAGTCAGGAGCGACCAAATGGGGGACATGGGATAAGCGCTGCCGTGCAATTAGTTCTATTCTCTTGTTTCAATATTTGCTGATAAACGGGGGAGTCTTTTGTATGTTTTACTATCTTGACGGCACCGTGGCGGAGCTGCTGCCGTATCTTGCGGTTATCGACTGCGGCGGTGTTGGCTATGCCTGCAAAACCACCAACAACACACTTTCCGCCTTGAAAAAGGGACAGCGGGGAAGGGTGTATACCTATTTGAATGTAGGGGAGGACGTCTTTGACCTCTATGGTTTTGCCACACAAAACGAGCTGAACAGCTTTAAGCTGCTGATCGGCGTGTCCGGCGTTGGACCAAAAGCAGCTTTGGCAATTTTGTCGGTGGGTACACCGGAGGCCTTGGCCATGGCCATTGTCACAGGCGATGAAAAAATGTTGACGGCTGCCCCCGGCGTAGGGAAAAAACTGGCACAGCGCATTATATTGGAATTAAAAGATAAGATGTCGAAGGATGTCTCCTCCGGACTGGACTTTTCCGGCGGAAGAGAGATGCCTGCCCCGGCTATGTTCGCCAGCAAGGCCGCGGAAGCGGCCCAGGCTTTGGCGGTGCTGGGCTACTCCAGTCAGGAGGTCTCCGCCGCCTTAAAGGGCGTGGATGTGGAGAACCTGCCCCTGGAGGAGATCATCCGCCAGAGCTTGAAAAAGATGGTGCGGTGAGGCGCGTTTGCGGTTTTGCGGCAGAGAGGGGGGCGGCGTTTGCGGTTTTCAGATTTGATCGGTTGGTGCTTTTTGGCCAGCATCTTTATGATGTGGCGGTTTTCCAAATACAGCCGCCTTCTCATCAACAGCAAAAGGATGGATGCGGAGGAACAGGCGCGGTACCGGAAAAAGGCGCAGGTGGCCCTGGGAGCGGCGGGGGGATTTCTGGCCCTGAGTGCTCTCAGCATCGTTCTGGCAATCCTGTTTCAGTGATATCTGCCGGGGAGGGGGAAACGGCGTTTTGAGCATTGACTTTGGTAATGATATCTATGAAGAGCCCATTGTGGCCAAAACTTTTCTCCAGGAGGATGTGCAGGAGGGTTCTCTCCGGCCGAAATCCCTGCGGGAGTATATTGGCCAGGAGAAGGCCAAGGAGAACCTGGCCATTTTTATTGCTGCCGCCCAGAAGCGGGAAGAGGCTCTGGATCACGTATTGCTTCACGGTCCCCCGGGGCTGGGCAAAACCACCCTGGCGGGTATTATTGCCCAGGAGATGGGAGTCAATATCCGGATTACCTCCGGACCTGCCATCGAAAAGCCCGGGGATCTGGCGGCGCTTTTGACCAATCTCAATGAGGGGGATATCCTTTTCGTGGATGAGATCCACCGGCTGAACCGCTCGGTGGAGGAGATTTTGTACCCGGCTATGGAGGACTACGCCCTGGATATCATCGTGGGCAAAGGGCCCAGCGCCAACTCTATCCGGCTGGATCTGCCGCGGTTCACCCTCATCGGCGCCACCACCCGGGCGGGGCAGCTGTCCGCGCCGCTGCGGGATCGATTCGGTGTGACACTGCGGCTGGAGCTGTACACACCGGAGGAACTGGCGAAAATTGTCACCCGGAGTGCCGGTATTTTAGATGTGGATATCGTGCCGGAGGGGGCTTATGAGATTGCCCGCCGCAGCCGGGGCACGCCCCGGATCGCCAACCGGATGCTGCGCCGGGTCCGGGATTTCGCCCAGGTAAAAGCGGACGGCGTCATCGCCCGTGATGTGGCGGATCATGCCCTCTGCGCCCTGGAGATCGACTACCTGGGCTTGGATCCCATTGACCGCCGGATGCTTGGGGCCATTATTGACCACTATAACGGCGGTCCCGTGGGTCTGGAGACGCTGGCTGCCACCATCGGTGAGGAGTCGGTGACGCTGGAGGATGTGTATGAGCCCTATCTCATGCAGCTGGGATTTTTGACCCGCACCCCCCGGGGCCGGTGTGTCACTCAAAAGGCGTATCAGCATCTCCACAGGCCCATCCCCGGCGGCGCCGTGCCGGAAAGCCCCATGGAACAGCTGACGCTGTAAGGGGAGGGGAGCCATGGCGAATTTCCTTTTCTGGCTGTTCACGCTGGCAACGGCGCTGCTGATCCCCGGATGTATGCTGTACTTCGGCCGGCGCTTTCAGAAGAAGCCGCCGGAGAAGATCAACGGCGGCTACGGCTACCGGAGCGCCCGCTCCATGCGGAGCCAGGAGGCCTGGGACTTTGCCCAGATGTACAGCGGGCGGTTCTGGTTCCGGGCCGGCCGGCCCGCCATGGCGGTCTCGCTGGTCTGGACGCTTTTGCTCCTGGGGCGTGACATCGGCACGGTGGGCACTTTCACCATGGTTCTAACGGGGCTCCAGATGCTCCCTCTTCTGGCGGTGATCCCCGCCACGGAGCGGGCTTTGAAGCGGAAATTCGAGGGCTCGGTGTGAAAAAACACCCAATTTGCCGTTGGGAGGGCTGTTGAATTTCATAAAATCCTTGGTTTTTTCAGAAATTCCCTTGTTAAATTTGATAATTCGCTTGACATTTCTATGGTAAAACAGGTATAATACAATATGTGTAAATCTTATGAGTATCCACAGCTTTCCCTGGAACAGATATCCGATGAGGATCTGTGTGGTTTGGCAGCCTCTGGAAACCGCGTGGCGGAGGAGGTCTTAGTCACCCGCTATAACCGCCTGGTCCGTACCTGTGCCCGCCCGTTTTTCCTCTTTGGCGGTGACAGTGAGGATTTGACCCAGGAGGGGATGGTGGGCCTCATCAAAGCAGTCCGGGAATACGACCTCTCCAAAGACGCCTCTTTCCGGACATTCGCGGAAATTTGCATTCGCAGCCGGCTGTATTCCGTTCTCCGCGCCGCGGCGCGGGATAAGCATGCACCGCTCAATCAGTCGGTTCCTCTGGATACACCCTTCTTTGACAGTAATTCCTACACCTCTGGTACCAGTAATTTGGCGCAGCGGGACCCTGAAGACGACCTGATCGACAGGGAGCACACGGCAGCCCTCTTATCCGGTGTCCGGAAACAGTTGTCCGAATTTGAAGCGAAGATTTTGGGGTACTATTTAGACGGTCTTTCATGCAGGGAAATTGCCAAGGCGGTAGGCAGGCCCCCAAAGTCCGTGGACAACGCTGTGCAGCGCATTCGGCGCAAGGTAGCACGGCAGTTACTTTCCGGCGATATCAGCGAGAGCTGAGCGCAATATATTTTTCTTTTCAAAGAGAGGGTAAAAACATGTACGAAGACAAGACTTTAGTGTGCAAAGAGTGCGGCCAGGAGTTCGTGTTCACCGCCGGTGAGCAGGAGTTCTACGCTGAGCGCGGCTTCCAGAACGAGCCCCAGCGCTGCAAGGCCTGCCGTGACGCCCGCAAGAACGCCGCCCGCGGCCCCCGTGAGTACTTCACCGCCGTGTGCGCTGCCTGCGGCGGCGAGGCGAAGGTTCCCTTCGAGCCCAAGTCTGACCGGCCTGTTTACTGCAGCGAGTGCTTTGCCAAGATGCGCGAGGAGCAGAGATAACGATTATTTCGTTTTGCCTCTTGCAGATGAAAACGGCGTCCGCAAAAGCGGACGCCGTTTTTTCTCAAAATACCAAGGTTTTCTTCGGTTTTCTATTGAACTTGTGCGGATAATAGAGTATAATAACTTGCAAGCGGTTTTTCGCCGTAAAGTGGCCGTCCTGTCCTGCCGGAAAAAACCGGGCAGGGGCTTTAACGGCATTATCATTTGAAATTGGAGGAAATATCTCTATGGTTACGATTACAAAAGACACCATCATCGGTGATATTCTGGATGTGGCGCCTCAGACCGCGCCCATTTTCCTGTCTATCGGTATGCATTGCCTGGGCTGTCCCTCTTCCCGCGGCGAGACCGTGGAGGAGGCCTGCATGGTTCACGGTGTAGACGTGGACAAGCTGCTGGCCCTGGTGAATGAGGAGGCCAACAAAGCTGCCCAGTAAGGGACGATCCAGGACGCATACGGGTTTCCCGTATGCGTCCTTCCACGGGATATTGCAAGGAGGTTTCCCATGAGGCATCTGGAGCTCTCGCCCCGGCTGCAGCTGCTGGCAGGATGGGTACGGCCCGGTGCGCGGGTCGCTGATGTCGGAACAGACCATGCCTATCTTCCCGTGTGGTTAGCGCTCCATGGCCGCGTGGCCTCGGCCATTGCCAGCGACCTGCGGGAAGGGCCTTTGGCGCGGGCCAGGGAGACCGGAAGGAGCTATGGGGCGGAGAACGTGGAATTTCGGCTGTGCGACGGACTCTCCCATATCCGGCCCGACGAGGCGGATACCATTGTTATTGCCGGAATGGGAGGGGAGAATATCACCGCGATTCTGTCCGCCGCCCCCTGGACGGCGGACGGCGCTCACACGCTGCTGCTCCAGCCCCAGACCAGGGCAGAGGACCTGCGGCTGTTTCTTTCAGAGCACGGCTATCGGATTACCCGGGAGGCGCTGATCCGGGACAGGGGCATTCTGTATCCCTGTATGGAGGCCACAGCAGGTCAGGAGGCATTAAGCATCGGTCAGCTCTATGGTGGGGCCAGGCTGCTCCATGATCCCTTGGGGGAACAGTACATCATTACCAAAATCATCCGCCTGCAAAGCGTCCTGGCGGGATTAAATCGGGCCGGCGGCCAGGAAAACCGAAAAAAAGCGGATGCGCTGCGGGAGATACTGACCGCGCTGCTGTCCATGAGGGAGGAGTGGCGCCATGCCAACTGTCCGTGAGGTTGAAGAAGCCCTGTTTGACTGGGCACCGAAAGAGCTGGCGGCGGATTGGGACAATGTGGGGCATTTGCTGGGCAGCCCTGACGACAAGGTATCCCGTGTTTTGGCGGCTCTGGATATTACTGAGGATGTGGCGGACGAGGCCCTGGCCCGGGGGTGTCAGCTGATTGTGGCCCACCATCCGGTGATGAATTGCAAATGGCTGCCGGTACAGACTGTCCGGGAGGACCGCCCACAGGGGCGGCTGCTGTTGAAGCTCCTGCGGAACCATGTCTCCGCCATCTGTATGCATACCAATCTGGACGCCGCCCAGGGGGGCGTCAACGACCTTTTGGCCAAGGCCCTGCACCTGGCGGATCCCGTCCCCCTCCATGAGTCCGGCATCGGACGGCACGGCTTCCTGCCGGAGCCCATGGCCTTTCCGGAATTTGTCAGGTTTGTGTGCAGGACACTCGGCTGCAACGGCGTCCGCTATGCCGGGGCAGAAGGGCCCGTGTCTCACGTGGCCGTGGGCGGCGGCGCCTGCGGGGACTTTGAATCGGACGCCATCGCCGCCGGGTGCGACACCTTTGTGACCTCCGACCTCAGCTACCACCAGTTCCTGGACGCGGCGGGGAAGGGGATCACGCTCATCGATGCCGGGCACTTCCCGACAGAGGATTTGGTGTGCGGCGAGATTGTCTCGTATTTATCGGCCCGCTTTCCTCAGCTGGCCGTTACAAAATCCGCTTCCCACCGGGAAGTGATTCAGTACTATATTGAAGGAGAGTAATACACTATGTCCGGACATTCCAAATGGCATAACATCCAGAAGACCAAGGGTGCGGCCGACGCCAAGCGCTCCGCCGCTTTCACCAAGATTGCCCGCGAGATCATCGTGGCGGTGAAAGAGGGCGGCTCCGGCGACCCCAACAACAACTCCCGCCTGGCCACCGTCATCGCCAAGGCCAAGGCCGTGAATATGCCCAACGACAACATTAAACGCACCATCGACAAGGCCCTGGGCTCCGGCAATACCGACAACTACGAGTCCGTAACCTACGAGGGCTACGGTCCCGGCGGTGTGGCCGTCATTGTGGACGCCCTGACCGACAACCGCCAGCGCACCGCCCCGGAGGTCCGCCACGCCTTTGACAAGTGCAACGGCAACCTGGGCGCCCAGGGCTGCGTCAGCTGGTCCTTTGACAAAAAAGGCGTCATCATCATCGACAACGAGGAGGGCGAGCTGGACGAGGACACCGTCATGATGGACGCCCTGGACTCCGGCGCCGCGGACTTCGAGGCCGACGGCACCGCCCTGGAGATTACCTGCGACCCGGACGCTTTCAACGACGTGGTGAAAGCCCTGGAGGAGAAAGGGTACACCTTTGCCAGCGCCGAGGTGGAGATGGTCCCCCAGAATTACATCCAGCTCTCCGGCGAGGGCGATGTGAAAAACATGGAGAAGCTCATCGACATGCTGGAGGACAATGACGACGTGCAGAACGTGTGGCACAACTGGGACAACGACTGAAAAAGAGGGCGGTGAAAGCCGCCCCTCTCTTTTGCGGATTAAGCATAAACAAAACCTAGGTTTTGTTTATATTTAGCGTAGAAAACCGAGGTCGACCACTGGTCGGTTGCGTTTTTCGGCGGGGAGGGGTAGACTGAGGGCGAGGTGATTCCATGACGAAAGAACAGCTTGGCGCGTTTATCGCGAAAAACCGCCGGGACCGAGGTCTGACCCAGCGGGATCTGGCAGAGCGACTCCACATCACGGACAAGGCCGTAAGCAAGTGGGAGCGGGGACTGAGCTACCCGGACGTGACGCTGCTGGAGCCCCTGGCGGAGGTCTTTGGCCTGGGGGTGGAGGAACTGGTGGCCTGCCGCATGGCAGAGGAGAAACAGGAGGAGCAGTCTGTGAAAAGCATTTTGGAGATTTCCCGGGAAAACCGGCAGTCCGACCGCCGGAAAAATGCCATCCGGACGGCGTTGGCCGCACTGGTGATGATGGCAATTGCGCTTGGGGCGATTTGGTATTCCACTACCTATATCCATGAACAGCGGGAAAATTCGATTTTTTTGAAGGAGACCGTTGGAGATGCGAACTACCTCTATGTGGAAGAGAAGGGACACCTCCTGCGGCTAAAATGTGCAGACAGCGTGGACTTTGACGCCATTGAATTGACCGATTCCCAATGGTATGGTGAACTGGTGTATCAGTTGGATTGCCGCTGGAACCGGAAGACCTATCAGGGGACCGTCACCGCCTGTGAGGAAACAGGGCACTGTAATTTAGGCGGGTTAATGGATGTAACCTTTGAGACAGCGAGAGCTCCACTGTTCGGATACAGCCAGGTATACTATACCAGCGAGGACTATTATCCGGACCCCTATGGAGAGCCCAGGGGAGAAGTCTATCTCTGCAATTACAGGTTTTGGACTGGGACATGGAACGCGGCCACATATGAGTGGGTGAATGAACAGACGGTGCTTTTTGTGGAGGACTGCCTGACAGCCACGATAGACGACATTGACCGGGATGGAAGAAATGAGGTGATCGTCCGCACCCGCTGGCCGGAGAAACCCTATGCGGTATACAAGGAGAGAAAGGGCGAGATCGTCTGTACCTGGCCGGAGGAGGTGCCGGAGGATATTCGGAAGGATCTGCGCTGTGTGTGGGAAAACAATCTGGCGTAAAAGAGAAGTCCCGGCTGCGGAATACGCAGCCGGGGCCATATTTTTTACGAGCAAAACTGTAAGCCGGGTTCTGTATTTGACAGTCATCTATCTAGGCGTACCGTTGCCGGCACGCTCAAGCCACCTCCTGAGGACGGCCGGGCCAGCCTGTTAAGTCCTCCCACGGTGTTGCTCCGGATAGAGTTTACAGCGACGGACAGTTCCCAGCCGTCGGGTGCGCTCTTACCGCACCTTTCCACCCTTACCGCCATAGCTGCGCTCTGGCGGTAAGTCCCGATTCCGTTGGAATCGGGTCCGCTGCGGCGGGGCTGATTGAAATCGTGAAAGGCGGGACTCGCCGGCCCCCTTTCACACTATCCCCCGCTCTTTCGCAGCTCCGCTGACGCGGAGACTGCGAAAACGCAGTCCTTACCATCACAGCGCAGCTGTGGCGGCGGTATATCTCTGTTGCACTTTTCCTGAAGTCGCCTTCGGCGGGCGTTACCCGTTATCCTTGCCCTGTGGAGCCCGGACTTTCCTCATGGACGGCCTTTCGGCCTGTCCACGCGACCGTCTGTTTTCCTCGCCCGTTCATTTTACAGGAAAGACGCGGGATTGTCAACGGATAAAGTCCCCGCTGGTTTCCCGCAGCCATAATGCCACAGCAGACAGATCCTCCGGCGTGTGAAACCAATGTTCCGCATACTCTGCTGTCCGCAGGCGGCAGGAAAAACGTTTTGCAAAAGCGGCTGTGACGGATGCGTCACACAGCGTGTCCCGGCCGCCGGTTAAAATTTCTGTTGGAATGGGCCAGCGGCAAATGGGGTGCTCCCGTACATAGCAGAGGTAATCCCAGCAGAGCGTTTGCCCCATGGGGGTGGGAATGGCCTGTTCCCGTTCCAGGCGCTCCGGGGATACGTGGAACCAGGTCATCATGTTTTCAATCAGTGCCTCCATATCCACCACGGGGGAGAGAAACCAGGCTTTCTCTATAGAGCGATTCCCGCAGGCCAGCAAGCTGAAATATGCGCCCATGCTGACAGCAAACAGCCCGATATGCCGCCATCTGGCCTCCACATAGTCCAGTATGACAGAGAGATCACGGACGCAGGCGGGCGGTTTGCAGGAGGTGGGTTCCCCCTTCCTGTCCCCGTGTTCGGGCAAATCAAAGCTTAGAACCTGGCAGCCCGCGGCTGTCTCTGACAAAAGGTGAAAAAGAGGGTCATCTTTATGAGACTGGGCTCCGTGGACGGCCACAAGAACGCGGTCCGAATCTGCCCCCTGGAGGAAGCAGGGGATCGTATTGATTTGAAAATGATTCGATTTCACAGCCGGTTCCTCCCAATAGGTTTTTTATCGGTTTCTATCATACCATGGTACGCTGTCTTTAACAAGGACAGAAAAGCGAAGAAAATTTTTCGGCCTCGTTGTAATTCGTCTCCGCTTGCGGTATAATTCCTATGTCTGTTAAACGGGTAAGCCGGTTGGTTGGATGTTGCAGTCATTCAAGTTCGCTGACGATATTGCTGATGACAAGGAGCGGTTTCCATGACATTTGAAGAGTACTTAGAGGGTTTACGGGGCAAGACCGTGGCGGTCATCGGCATCGGTGTCTCCAATCAGCCGCTGATTCAGCTTCTGCTCTCCCGGGGTATCGCTGTCACTGCCTGTGACAGGAAGAGCCGGGAGGCCCTGGGATTGCTGGCGGAGGAGCTGGAGGGAAAGGGCTGCCGTCTGCATCTGGGAGAGGGATACCTCCAGAACCTGGATCAGGACGTGATCTTCCGTACCCCCGGAATGCGGCCGGACCTGCCGGAGCTGACTGCCGCCGTGGAGCGGGGAAGCCGGCTTACCAGTGAGATGGAGGTGTTTTTTGAGACTTGTCCCTGCACAGAGATTGCAGTGACCGGCAGCGACGGCAAGACCACCACGACCACCATCATTGCGGAGCTGCTGAAAGCCGCCGGGAAAACCGTTCATCTGGGGGGAAACATCGGCCATCCGCTGCTGGCGGAGACAGGAAGCATGAAGCCGGAGGACATCGCCGTGCTGGAGCTGAGCTCTTTTCAGCTGATGACCATGACCCACAGCCCCCATATCGCTGTTATCACCAATCTGGCACCCAACCATCTGGATGTCCACAGGGATTTTGCAGAGTATATTTCTGCAAAGGAAAATATCTTTACACACCAGTCTGCGGAAGATATTGCTGTGTTTAATGCCGACAACGATTTTACACTGAAGGAGGCCGGCCGCGCCCCGGGCCGGGCCCGGCTGTTCTCCCGACAGCGGGAGGTGGAGGACGGTGTGTTTTTGAGGGGGGATGCCGTTATTTCCCGGTGCAGCGGCAGGGAGCGGGAAATCCTGCGGGTCTCCGGCATCAGACTTCCCGGTGCTCACAATGTGGAGAACTATATGGCGGCCATTGCCGCTGTGGACGGCCTGGTGCCCGATGAGATCATCCGGGAATTTGCCGCGGATTTCGGCGGTGTAGAACACCGCATCGAGCTGGTACGGACACTGCGCGGCGTCCGATGGTACAATGACTCCATTGCCTCCAGCCCCAGCCGCACCATTGCGGGACTCCGCTCTTTCGATCAAAAAATCATTCTCATTGCCGGCGGCAAGGATAAGGGGATTCCCTATGACAGCCTGGGGCCGGTGGTCAACGAACGTGTAAAATTTCTGATTCTCTGTGGAGCCACGGCGGGTGTGATCCGCCGTGCTGTGGAGCAGGCGGAAAATTATGCGGGATTGGAGATCGTCGACGCAGCGGACTATCCGGAGGCCGTCGCTCTGGCCCGGGATCGGGCAGTGGAAGGTGATGTGGTGATGCTGTCTCCGGCCAGTACTTCCTTCGATCGTTTTGCCAACTTTATGGAGCGCGGCAGTGTATTCAAGGAGCTTGTCCATAAGCTGAAATAGAAATAGAGCCAAGCCGCCGCCGCATAAAATTGCGAGAGGGGGGTGCGGCGCTGTGAAGCCTGGTTTTTTTTACTACCGCCGTTGGATGAATCGCCGGACACTGCTGCGGCTGATTATTTTCGTATTGACGGTGGTGACGCTGTCACTGCTGATTTTGACAACAGCCCATCTGCGTCCGGTTTTAGAAAGTCTGGCGGCCACCAGAGTCTCTTTTGTGGTAAACTCTATTATTTCCCGGTCCGTACAGGAGGCCATTGACCGCGGCGAGATCAGCTATGAAAAGCTGGTATCTTTTGAGAAGGACAATGATGGCAGGATTACTGCCGTTCACAGCAACATGGTGACGTGCAACCGTCTGCAGTCCGAGATTCTGGATATTATCCTGACCAGGATTGACCAGGTGCCTCCGCAGGATCTTTCCATTTCTGTCGGAAGTCTGAGCGGTTCTGTCCTGCTGGCGGGGCGGGGGCCGGAAATCTCCGTTCGGATGGAGTCTGTGGGAAGCTCTTCGGCCTGGTTTGAAAATGAGTTTGTCTCCGCCGGAATCAACCAGACAAAACACCAGATTGTTTTGAATATTGAGGTATATGTCAGTATCTTGCTGCCGGGTTTTACGGCAGATACTCAGGTCTCCAACGCTGTCACGGTGGCGGAGACGATTATCGTCGGCACCGTGCCGGATACCTATGCCTATTTTACCGCCGTTCCGCCCGGCCACAGTGAATTTAATTTGAGTACCAATTGATATGGAGGATTTTCCAATGGACTACCGCCAGGAGATCAGACAGCTGCGGGACATTTTAAATGAGAACGGATACCGATATTATGTTCTGGACGCGCCCACTATGAGCGACCGGGAATATGACCTATTAAACCGCCGCCTGGAGGAATTGGAGGCGGCACATCCGGAGGAGATTACCCCGGATTCGCCTACGCAGCGGATTGGCGGTAAGATTCTGGACGGGTTTTCCCCTTACAGCCACGAGGTGCCGTTGGAGAGCCTCCAGGACGTATTCAACGGGGAGGAGGTGGCGGAGTTCTGCCTTCGCTGTGAAGAGGCTCTGGGTGTGTCGACAGAGTATTCCGCAGAACCCAAGGTGGATGGGCTCTCCGTGGCCCTGGAGTACCGGGAGGGCGTCTTTGTACGCGGCGCCACCCGGGGTGATGGCCGGACGGGAGAGGATGTGACGGAAAATTTAAAGACTGTCCGCTCCATTCCTATGACACTGCCGGAGAAGCTGCCCCGGCTCATTGTTCGGGGTGAGGTCTATATGTCCCGGTCTGTATTTGAGGAGATCAATGCCATGCGGGAGTTGCAGGGGAAGCCCCTGATGGCAAACCCCCGGAACGCAGCTGCCGGGTCGCTGCGGCAGCTGAATCCCAAGATCTGTGCGGAGCGGAAGCTGGATATCCAGGTTTTTAATTTGCAGCTGGCGGAAGGAAGGACATTTGACACCCATTCGGAGACGCTGGAATACCTGGCCTCCCAGAGATTCAAGGTTATTCCGCACAGGACTGTCACAGGTGTCTCCGCCTGCCGGTCGGAGATTGAACGCATCAACGATGAACGGATGGAGTACCCCTTTGATATTGACGGTGCGGTCATAAAGGTCAACTCCCTGCAGGACCGTATTTTGCTGGGCAGCACCGCTAAATTTCCAAAGTGGGCGGTGGCCTACAAATACCCGCCGGAGAAAAAGGCCTCTAAAGTGCTGGATATTGTGATCCAGGTAGGGCGCACCGGCGTTTTAACACCAAAGGCAGTTCTGGAGCCGGTGCGATTGGCCGGCACTACCGTTACCAACGCTACGCTCCACAATCAGGATTATATCACCGAGAAAGATATTCGGATTGGGGATACGGTGATTGTCCAAAAGGCGGGGGAGATCATCCCGGAGATTGTAGAGGTGGACTATAACCGGCGTCCAGAAAACACCGGGCCGTATTTTTTGCCGGATACCTGCCCGGTCTGCGGTGCGCCTGTGCGCCGGGATCAGGACGGTGCCGCTGTTCGCTGTACCGGCGCAGAATGTCCTGCTCAGTTGCTGCGGAATATCACCCACTTTGCCAGCCGGGACGCCATGGACATCGAGGGCCTGGGGCCTGCCGTGGTTCAGCAGCTGGTGGATGGCGAACTGATTCACAATGCGGCGGATCTCTATAGCCTTCGCGCCGAAGATGTGGCAAAGCTGGACCGTATGGGAGCAAAGTCGGCGGAAAATCTGATACGGGCGATTGAAAAGTCCAAGGCCAACGACCTGAGCAGGCTTATTTACGGTTTAGGTATCCGGCAGGTGGGAGAGAAGGCCGCCAAGGTTCTGGCCGCTCATTTTAAGACCTTTGACATCATGGCAGCCGCCACAGTGGAGGAGCTAACGGAGATTGACGACGTAGGCGCCGTGACCGCACAGTGTATTGTGGACTATCTGGCGCAGCCGCAGTCCCAGGACTTGCTCCGCTGTCTGCGGAAGGCCGGAGTGAATATGGAGAGCTCACGGCAGTTGGTGGACAATCGTTTTTCAGGGATGACGTTTGTCCTGACAGGTACGCTTATGCGCTTTGACCGGAAAGCGGCGCAGGCGATGATTGAGGAGCGGGGCGGCAAAGCGGCAGGCTCCGTCTCCAAGCGCACCACATATGTAGTGGCTGGAGAAGCCGCCGGCAGCAAGCTGAAAAAAGCCCAGGAGCTGAACATTCCCGTTTTGACCGAGGAGGAATTTGCAGAAATGCTGAAGTAATTGCTCAGGCAATAATTGATAAAGGGCTTGGGCAGGGAGATTTCCCCGCCCAAGCCCTTTGCTTTTACTTGTCAAAAGCAGGATTGAGATAGTAGACGTTTTTCTCATTCATCTTATCCTTGGCCAGCCGCAGGCCCTCGCCAAACCGCTGGAAGTGGACAATTTCCCTGGCCCGCAGGAAACGGATTACGTCGTTGACGTCCGGGTCGTCGCTGAGCCGCAGGATGTTGTCGTAGGTTACACGGGCCTTTTGTTCTGCCGCCAGATCCTCTGTCAGATCGCCGATAACATCGCCTGTGACCTGCATGGTGGAGGCAGACCAGGGATAGCCGGAGGCGAATTGGGGATAGACGCCCGTTGTATGGTCCACAAAATAGGTATCAAATCCCGATGTCCGGATTTGATCCTCTGACAGGTCTCTGGTCAGCTGGTGGACAAGGGTTCCCACCATCTCCAGATGACCCAGCTCCTCGGTTCCTACAAAGGGGTCGAAATGTACCAGTCCAGAACTGGAAGAATCCAGTGGTTTCAAGGAGTTGCCAGCAGGTTACCTTTATACCCTGCCGCCTCAGAAAATACCGTTTCGCCGGCTACAAACGGGGGAAATAACCTATTATAAAAAGGACAAGCCTTCTTGGAAGGTAGATGTCTGTGTGGCACTTCCAATTTAATAAATACTGAAGAGCATATTGTAAGCACAACAGCTTTAGGTAGGGCATTTTCAAAAGTAGCATGGGGCAGTGAGTAAATCATCTGCTCCATGCCGCCTTTTATTTAGGAACTTAGGTCTTGACAAAAATCAACCGATGTGTTATTTTTCAATAGTAAATGAATTGACCGTACTGAAATTGACTTTTTGGAGGTAGGAAGGATGACCAAGGAAGATAAGAAAAACTCTTATCTATACTGTAAGTTCCGGGATGAACAGTTTGCGCTTTACAGTGAATACGCAAAAAGTCATGGAATGCTGATGAACACGCTGCTGGTGGTCAATGTTCTTTTTTACGCAAAAGATGGGCTGACACAGCGAGACATCTGTGAGCGGACTTTTCAATCCAAGCAGACTGTCAATCTCATCATTCGGAATTTGCTGGATGAAGCGTATGTAACCGTTGAGGAACGGAAAGAGAATAAGCGCGAAAAACTGGTGCGGATGACCGATGCGGGCAGAGCCTATTGCGAAAAGGTTGTCCGGCACGTCACATGGGCAGAGGATACCGCAATGTCTATGTTCTCACCAGAGGAGCAAAAGCTGCTGATCGACCTGTCTCTGACCTTTACACAGAATCTGACAAAACTGATTCATCAGGAAACGGAGGAGCTGTAATCATGGAATTTTATGAAGTAGTAGACAAAAGGCGGAGCATACGGCAATTTGAGGACAAGGAAATCCCGAGAGAAGTATTGGAGCGGATTTTGGACGCCGGTCTGAAAGCCCCGTCCTCCAACCATCAACGGCGGTGGGAGCTGGTGACGCTGACGGACAAAACTATCATTTACGACCTTGCTCAGATCGTCCGCCCCTATCCCTGCCGTATCACGGAACCCAAGACCCCGCAGCAGGAGATGTTCAAGATTGCCTACCCTCGCCAGCGCAGCATGATTGAGGAATGTGCGTGTGTCGTCCTGCCGTTTTTCAAGCGGAAGTACCCAATGACCGAGGATAAGAACGGTTATGGATTGATGGACTACGGCGCGACATGGGCACTGGTCGAAAATATGCTCCTTGCCGCAACTGCGGAGGGGCTGGGGTCTGTGGTACACATTCCAGTCAAGAAAGAGCCGGAGAAAATTAAAGAATTTTTGAAAATCCCGGATGGCTGGTATCTTCCCACCCTTGTCATTCTCGGCTACGCAAGCCCCAACGCCGAAGTACCGTCCCAGGTAAAAGCAACAGTTGAAAACAAAGTCCACTGGAATAAGTGGTAAGCGCAAAGCGAGGCAAGACATGGATTTTAACGAAGTAATCAACAAGAGAAGAACCAGCCGGGAATGGACGGACAGAGAAGTTGATTTTGAAATCATCAAGCGTATTGTCGAGGCCGGTATGAAAGCCCCCTCCTGGGATCACTACCGCAACTGGCAGTTTATTGTTCTGCATACAAAGGAAGAAAAGGAAAATGCTTTCAGCTATGCGAAATTTATTGCTGACCGATTTGATTTGAGCCGGTATGAGGGCCGGAAACTAAATTTGGCACAGGAGATGTACGCATACGCTATGCCCCGGCAGTATACCATGCTGGTCGATTGCCCGTATGTAATTGTCCCTCTATTCAAATGCTCCAAACTCAACGCCGAATGGGTCAGTAAGTTGAACCCGCTCACCACCGCATGGTGCGTTGCCGAAAACATCATGCTTGCCGTTATCAATGAGGGCCTGGGCTATTCCCTGCGTATTCCGCTCAATAAGGAACACAACATCGTATTGGAAAAGCTGGGTGTTCCGGCCGGTTGGATGACCCCCTGCTTTATCGGCATTGGCTATCCGAAAGAGGACGAGCGGATTTTGGCGCAGTACGACACAAAACCGGATAAGCACATTCACCTGGGAGCGTGGTAAACATGGATACCCCCATTATTCAAAAGATTGAGGTCAAGAGCGTCCTCTCCAAGTCCAATCTCCCGGTATGCGAGTATTCGGTCAACCCCTATGTGGGATGCACCCACGCCTGCCAGTATTGCTATGCCAGCTTTATGAAACGCTTTACCAATCACCCGGAACCCTGGGGGGACTTTCTGGATGTAAAACATTGGCCGGAGATTAAGAATCCGAAAAAATACGCTGGTAAGGAACTGTTTATCGGCTCCGTCACAGACCCGTACAACCCACAGGAGGAAACCTATGGGCGGACAAGGGCCTTGCTGGAGCAGCTGCAAGGGAGCGGCGCTAAAATCAGCATCGCCACCAAGTCCGATCTGATTTTGCGCGACCTGGATTTGATAAAAAGTTTTCCCGATGCCCGTGTGTCCTGGTCAATCAACACGCTGGATGAAACTTTCCGGGAAGATATGGACAAGGCTGTTTCCATCCGGCGCAGGCTGGCGGCGATGGAGGCGTTTCACAAGACGGGCGTTCGCACCACCTGTTTCATTTCTCCCATCTTTCCCGGAATTACAGATGTAACGGCAATCATCCGGCGAGCAAAGGCACAGTGTAATTTGATCTGGCTGGAAAATCTCAATCTCCGGGGCGGGTATAAGACCGTTATTATGGACTACATTCAGAGAAAGTACACTGACATCCTGCCACTGTATCAGGAGATATATAACAACAATGACCGCCGCTATTGGGAACTGCTGGACAGCGAGTTGAAAGCCTGGGCTGGTGAAATTGGCCTGGACTATGTGACGAACGATGACAGCATGAGCCGTCCCTTTGAAGCCCCACCCATCATCGTGAATTTCTTCTATCACAGCGAGATCAAAAAGTCTGCCAGAAAGGGCGGTGAACACCATGCCTGAACTGCCGGAGGTTGAAACAATCAGGCGGGTGCTGGAGCCGCAAATAAAAGGCTTGACCATTACAGCGTTGACTGTGAACCGACCGGAAGTGATCGGCCACCCCACAGCGGAGGAATTTTGCCAAGCCCTCACGGGGCAGACCATAGACACCATGACCCGTAGGGGGAAATTTTTAAGTGTCCTGCTGAACAGCGGCGACTATTTTGTACTGCATCTGCGAATGACCGGCTGCCTCCTGCTTACTCCTGCCGACTACCCCATGGAAAAGCATACCCACATCGTTTTCCATTTGAGCAGCGGCGATGAACTGCGGTTTTCCGATACCCGCCGTTTTGGGCGGTTCTGGCTGTTCCGCAAGGGGGAGAGCGATACATACAGCGGTATAGACAAGCTGGGACTGGAGCCCTTTGACAACGGCCTGACCGCCGATTATCTGCAACAGCATTTTGGCAAGAGGAAAAAGGCCATCAAGGAATGTCTGTTAGATCAAAGCGTGATTGCTGGTATTGGCAATATATATTCCGATGAAATCCTGTTTGTATCTGGCATCCACCCGGCAAGGCCCGCCAAGGGACTGACCCGTGGGGAATGGAAACGTCTTGCTGCCGCTGTCCCGGAACGGCTGGCCTACTTCATCGAAAAGAACGCTCTTACCCCGGAGGAATATCTGGAAAGCAAGGGACAGGACTACCGCAACACGCCTTTCCTTCAGGTCTACGGCCACGGCGGGGAACCATGCCCTATCTGCGGAGCCGTACTTTGCCATTTGACCGTTGGAGGCAGGAGCAGCGTGTACTGCCCAACCTGCCAATCAACAGTAAAATCATCCAATATTTACGCCTGATTTAACTGTTCTTCCAGCTTTTTCACAATAGCCTCTTTCGCTTTTTTATCTTTTGTACTCTTATATTTTTCCAACGCCTGCTCCCGCAGTTCCTCCGCCCCTCTCGCCCAAGCTTCAAACTCTGTCTTGGTCATGGTCCCCTTTTTCGTTCTGGCAAAATATTTCTTATAGGCCCGCTGGTGGATCTGCCAAACCTCGTTGTTTTTAACCTTATCCCGGAAGCTGGCCCTGGAGCCGATGTCCCGGCAGGTCAGTTCCGTCTCTCCCGGCGCCACTTGCTTACAGTAGTTGTAGGTCAGCCCTGGCTCTTGGAGGAACCAGCGTCCGCAGTTGGCACAGCGTTTCGGGACGAAACTTTTTTGCAGCCCCTTCATAAATTCCACATAGATGAAATCAGCCAGGTGGTCAAAGTACATTTTCTCCACCAGCTCATGGGTCTTGTCCTCCCGTTCCAAAACGACGTACTGCACGTTGACCTGGGGCGGATCGATCTCTGGGGCTTTCCCCAGACTGACGCCGCTCACCAGTGCGTCTAATCCATGTGAATAGATCAGCTCGGCCAGAGGTTTTTTCCTCTGGCCTTTTTTCTTTTCCGGCACAGCATCTCCGAACAATTCCTCCAGGAACCAGGTGTACCGCTCCTGAATCAGTGCGGAGTCCTCTCCAGCTGAAAGATACGTTCGCAAAATACTGCCTGGTTTCGGAGCGGTCGTAGCGGCGGGCAGGTTCAGCAGCTCCGTCAGGGCCGCGCCGTAGGGTATAACGGCAGGATCGTCCTCTACCCAATAGCCCATTGCCCCGAAGTGCACCTTGACGTGTGTGCGAGGACGGTCAATGTCAAAAAGGTCTTTTCCCAGAACACCCATGCTTGTTTCCTCCCGGTAGATAATGTAACCGCTGTGATAGTGTATTCACTTTTATGATACAAAACCTATTGACGAATGTCAAGACACAATGTTACAATTTTGAAGTAGTGATTGAATGCAGAATATACAACATCGAAAGGAGAAGTAAGATGAACAAGCTCAACACCATCGACGGTGAGACCCTGATGAGCCGTCCGCTCCAGCCGCTGAACTTCGTGGTGGACACGTTAATCTCCCAGGGCCTGCACATCCTCGCCGGTTCCCCCAAGGTCGGAAAATCCTGGCTTGCCCTGTGGCTGGCGGTAACCGTTGCCAAGGGCGAACCCGTCTGGGGAATGCAGGTAAAGCAGGGCACAACCCTGTACCTCTGCTTGGAGGACTCCCAGCTCCGTATTCAGAACCGGCTATTTGATGTGACAGAGGACGCACCGGCCAGCGTCCACTTCTGCACCGAGAGCCGTATCCTGGGTGACGGACTGACCGAGCAGCTGGAACAGTTCCTCAGTGAGCACCCGGACACATCCCTCGTCATCATCGATACCCTGCAAATGATCCGGAGTGCTGCCTACGACAATACCTATGCCAACGACTACCGTGATCTCTCTGCCTTAAAGCGTCTGGCAGATACTCACGAAATCGCCATCCTGCTGATCCACCACCTGCGGAAGGAAAAAGCGGATGACGTGTTCAACCGCATCTCCGGCACTACCGCCATCAGCGGCGCTGTGGATGCCAGCTTCACACTGGTGGAGGAGCAGCGAGGCAGCGGCAGGGCGAGGCTCAGCTGTATTGGTCGGGACATCGAGTACCGGGAGCTGGAGCTGCGCCGCAATGCCGACAACGTATGGGAGGTAAATGCGGACAGCTATCAGCAGCCGGAGTTGCTGGGCGGCAAAGTGGTTATTCTTCTCTCTGCCTTACTCCAAGACCGCCCTCAGTTTATCGGCACTCCCACGGAGTTGGCACAACTCATCGACCCTGTTGGCGCAGAGGGTATCACACCCAAAAACGTCTCCAAGAAAATCCTGCAAAGCGTTGAGGCTCTAAGTAACGCAGGTATCACGGTGACCGTTCGCAGGAGCAACGGAAAGCGGCTGATCGATCTGCGTTGTGCCGATAGTGCCGACAACGCCGGGGCCAGCACTGCCGACCCTGTTGACCCTGCCACAGCCGCTGTAACGCCTCGTGTGGGCCAGCAGGGGGCAAGGCGGGAGCGCTGATACCCGGTCAGACAGAGAGGCCTCCGTTGGGACGGAAAACCCACCCTTGGGTGGGGCAAGCATAGCGTCCGGCTATACGCCGGCCGCATTCGCCGGGGCAAAGCCCCTGCACCCCCTGCCCCTAAAGGGGAGAAAGGAAATACAATGCAGAGAAGAAAAACAGAAATTGTCACAGCACGAATGACACCGAAGGTGAAAGCCCAACTCCAACAGCGGGCGCAGAATGCCAACATGACGCTTACAGACTACCTGTGTATCTGCGGACTGGGGCGGGAGATCGTTCGAGTAGAGGGGCTGGATGCTGTCCTCTCTGAGTTGAAGGCTCAGGGCCGCAACCTCAACCAGCTCACCACGCTGGCCAACATGGGACGGCTCACCGTCCTCCGCAGCGATGAGCTGATCGACAGGTATGCCGACCTCTGCGCGGCCATCCGCAGACTGACAAAGGAGGTGAGGTGATGGCTACCTTCACCGCCATCCGAAATAAGAAGCAGACCGCCGGTGCTATGCTGGGTGTGCTGTCCTATGTGGTGCAGGCGAAGAAGACGGTGCTGGACGGCGCGTGTCTGGTCACCGGGAGCAACTGCGTACCTCAGACGTCCTACCTGGAGATGATGACCACCAAGCAGCGGTTCCGGAAAGCAGACGGCAGACAGTTCTACCACTTCGTCCAGTCCTTCTCCGAGGATGACGACCTCACGCCCCAGGAGGCCAACGCCATCGGACTGGAGTTGGCACAGAGAGCATTTCCCGGCTATGAGGTGGTGATTGCCACCCATGTCGATACCGGCCACCTCCACAATCATCTGGTGGTGAACAGTGTCAGCTGTGAGAGCGGCAGAAAGCTCCACCAGAACCGTGAAACCCTGATGGCGCACCGGCAGCTCAACGACGAGATTTGCATGGCCCACGGACTGCAGGTCCTGGAGGCACCAGAAAAGTATCCGAAGAGGAAGCGGATGAAGCCCGGCGAGTACCAGGCGGGGCTGCGGGCGGACAGCTGGAAACTGGATCTGATCCAGTCCATCAACGAGGCGCTGGAGTACGCAGTTGACCGGGAGAGCTTTATTGAGAACATGGAGTACGAGGGCTATGAGGTGACCTGGATGGATACCCGGAAGCACATCACCTTCACCTGTCCCAACGGACGGAAGTGCCGGGACAGCAGTCTCCACGACGAGACTTTCCTCAAAGAAAATCTAGAGGCACTGTTCGCCTACCGGCAGGCTGTGGGATTCTGCCCCGGCAGCGTGGAACCGGACGAGGGTTGGATAGGTGAGTTGACAAGCGGACTTATTCAGCTGGGCAGGGCAGTGGAGCGCAGTGATGACCTGCCGCCGCTCCCTACACCGCCGACTTGGACAGATAGCAAACAGCGCCGCCGGGAGGCCATCAAGAAGATGGCCATGGGGCAGAAGTTCAGCGGCAACCAACAATGGGAACAGTCTATGTAAAAATTTTGGAGGTATAAAATGAAATTTTATAATGGCCTGAGTAACAGTCACATGAAAATAGAATAAGAAAGGGGCAAAATTAATCAAAGCAGGCCTGTCCTATGCATACCCTTGGAACAAAGGGGAGTGGCAGGATGGCAGAACAGGCGCGGTTGCTTGATATCGAGAATGACCGGGCGATCACGAAAGAAACCGACAGCCAGTTCTTGTTTGAGTATCAAAGAGCCGTTCTGCTGACGCTGAAGGACAATGGTATATTAAATGAAATGCAGTATCGATATGCAGAAGAAAAACTGAAAAAACAGTTGAAACAATTCTAAAAAGTAATAGACTTTTGACGACTGGTACGGTATATTGAGTGTGCCGTACCAGTCAAAATAAAACGAAGGGGTGAACGATACCATGATAAAAGTAGCATCTTACTGCCGTGTGTCTACGGACCGGGATGACCAGGCCAATTCATTTGAGAGCCAGCAGCGATATTTTAAGGAGTACATTGACCGCCAGCCAGACTGGGAACTGTACCAGGTTTATGCCGACGAAGGAATCACCGGAACGTCAACGAAGAAACGAGCCGCCTTCAATCGAATGATTAGCGACGCCCATTTGGGTAAATTTCAATTGATCCTTACCAAGGAGGTCAGCCGTTTTTCTCGAAATATATTGGACACCATCACCTACACCCGAGAGCTAAAAGCGTTGGGCGTAGGTGTTCTGTTTATGAACGACGGGATCAGTACCCTGGAGCCGGACGCCGAGCTTCGGCTGTCCATCATGGGATCGATTGCCCAGGAGGAGAGCCGCAAGACCTCCACCCGAGTAAAGTGGGGGCAGACCCGGCGGATGGAGCAGGGGGTAGTGTTCGGAAGATCTCTCCTGGGCTATGATGTAAAGGATGGGTGCCTGATAGTAAATCCAGAGGGCGCGGAAATTGTCAGGCTGATCTTCTACAAATATGGCGTGGAGAAAAAGGGAACTACTGTCATCGCTCGGGAACTTCGGGAGGCGGGGTATCGGACACATAGCGGCAATGCGAAATGGTCCAACACCCACATCGTTAAAATCCTGAAGAATGAGAAATATGTGGGAGATCTGGTGCAGAAGAAAACCATCACGCCGGATTACCTGAGCCACGCCAAGAAATACAACCACGGGGAGGAAGAACTGGTGATTATACGGGATCACCATGAGCCTATCATTGACCGGGAGCTGTGGGACATCGTTCAGCGGGAACTGAAAAAGCGGAACCGCAATGGGGAATTGGGGGCGGGACACTCCAATCGCTATGTGTTCAGCGGTAAAATCAAGTGTGGAGAGTGCGGGGCCAGCTTTGTTTCCCGCAAGAAAAGCCGTAAGGATGGTTCGCTTTACAAGCGTTGGAGCTGCTATACTGCCACGTCAGAGGGGCAAAAACGGATCGATGTTCAGGGCAATGAGGTAGGCTGCGATGTAGGTAAACTCCTGCGGGATGAATTGGCATTGGATATCCTCCAGCAGACTCTGACCACCCTGCGAATGGACCGGGATAAGATCATCCAAAATGTCACTGCTCTGGCATTAGAGGCAATTCAGATGTGTGAGGAAGGAAACACTGACAGGGCTGAGGCGTTGGAATATGAAATCAGCCAGCTGAAGCAAAAGAAAGCGGATGTGCTGGACGCCTTCTTCTCCAAGCAGATTACAAAAGAGGAGATGCAGCTGATCAATCAGCGGTACGACAGGGAGCTGGAGGCGTTCCAAAAACGGCTTGAGTCGGCTCGGACCAGAGAATGCGTCACCTATGAAACGGATCAGTTGAGGGAGGACGTGAGCCGTCAGGTGACGGAGATCGTCAATGGCAAGGCGGACAGCGAGGTGCTTTACAAAAATGTACTGAACCACATGGTGGTACACAAAGACCGAAAAATTGAGGTTTTTCTCAACCTTTTGCCGCAAAAATGGACTTTTATACTGGAAAATCTGCGTAAGGCTCAGAATGACCCCCCAGTGCCGATATCGGTAAGCAATCCCTTAAGCTCTGCATACGGCATGGAATACCGCTGGCTCAGATACCGCAGCGATGCACCCAGCTCGCCGTCAGGTCCACCGTACTGGCTGATGATAACGGAAGCCAGTTTGGGATTGGTATTTTTGATTTTCACCGGATATTGCAGTTTTTTCTCATAAATAAACATCAGTCATTCCCTCCAAAATCCCAGGGCCAGGGGTCTTTCAGCCAGGCATAGCCGTCCTCCGGGGTCAGGTCGGTCTGAAGCAGGGGGCCGTGCATCTTCTGGTACTTCTCCTGTCCCTCCTTCAGCAGCTTCACATAGGACCAATACAGCTGAAGTGCCTCCTGGTCCTGGGCGTGGGTGGTCAGATAGAGCCCCAGCTCGTCAACAGCAAAACTGAGCGCCATCAGCTCCACCAGGGCGGTGTTGGCCAGTTTTGTCCTGGCCTGGATTGCCGCCTTAAAGGGAAGGTTCAACCCCGGAAACAGCGTTCCGGTCTCCAGGGCCTCCATCCGGCTGTAGCGGGCGGGGTTGTTCTCCTGCATGGGAATATAGGGAAACGCCAGCTGAGCGCAGCTGCCGGGCAATGTGCCCTGGCCGACACCGCAGGCGGAACTTTCAGGTCTGTTCTGTTCAGGCTTTTCCATCGGTTATGGATTCCTCCTTCTGATGAGGCACACAAATAAAAACCAACAAGTTCCTCTGTGTACCACGCCTTGACATGGCCCGCCAAATACAAGACAGCCCATATCATGCGTTCACATCATTATATGCCGGGGCAGGGAAGGGGGGAACGTATCCAAAATTTCGGTTTGCTTTTACGGCTTGGACAGGCTATAATACGGCATATGGGATAAGCTGTCGGGCATAACCTCCATAGGGGTGTTGCCAGTGATTATCCTGATTCGAAAACGGAGCTTTCTGCTCTCTGCATTTTTCTGCTGCTTTTTCATCGGTTTGGCCGCTGTTTTTTGGTACGGTCACGCGCCAGCAGCTCCGGTCTTTGCCGCACAGATGGGAAAAAATGTGACAGTGGTGGTGGATGCCGGGCACGGCGGGGAAGATGGAGGCGCCGTTTCTCCCGACGGTGTGGAGGAGAGCCGCATTAATCTGGAGATCGCCATGCGTGTCAACGACCTGCTGCGGTTTGCGGGACAGGAGACTGTGTTGACCCGCCGGGAGGATGTCACTATCGCCGACCCGGATCTCGCCACTGTCAGGCAGAGAAAGGCATCCGATTTGCAGAACCGGGTAGCGCTGGTGAACAGCACGGAAAACGCCGTGCTGCTGAGTATACATCAAAACAGCCTGCCATCTTCTGTTGTGACCCACGGAGCCCAGGTATTCTGGAATCAGCGGGAAGGCGCAGAGATGCTGGCTGAGACTGTTCAGGATACTCTGAATGCATGGATCAACACGGGAAACGAGAAAAAACCAAAGCCCATACCGGCTACCATCTACTTGATGAAAAATATTACGGCGCCCGGAGTGATTGTGGAGTGCGGTTTTCTCTCGAATCCGGAGGAGACTGTCCAGCTGCAGCAGCCTTCTTATCAGCTGAAGCTGGCGGCTGCTGTGGCAGCGGGGTATCTGCGCTGCAGGACGGGTGAGGAGATATCATGAGACAAAAAAACATGTTTTACTGTACGGAATGCGGAAATGAAATGCCGAAGTGGGCGGGGAAGTGCCCCGCCTGCGGCGCCTGGAATACCATTGTGGAACAGCCTGAGACGCCCCGGGCGGCCGGAAAGGGCGGAAAACCCCGTTCCGCGCTGGCTGCCCGCCGTGCCTGTCCGGTGATGGAGCTGGAGACAGACGAGGAGATTCGATTTTCCACCGGTATGGGAGAGCTGGATCGGGTCTTGGGCGGCGGCGCCGTGAAAGGTTCTCTGGTGTTGGTGGGCGGTGCACCGGGCATCGGAAAATCCACTCTGATGCTGCAAATATGTAATAAATTAAGCGAAACCTGCAAAATTTTGTATGTATCCGGCGAGGAGTCGGAGCACCAGCTGAAACTCCGGGCCAGGCGTCTCCATGTGGAGAGCGGAAATCTCTATGTGGTTTCGGAGACCAGCCTGGGGGGAGTGCTGGAGTCCGTGGCGGCAGAACAGCCGGACGTTTTGATTGTGGATTCTATCCAGACCCTGTATAACGAGTCTTTGGACTCCCCGGCAGGGAGTGTCAGCCAGGTAAAAGACTGTACCATGGCACTCATGCAACTGGCAAAAGGGCAGGGGGGAGCAACGGTTTTTGTGATCGGCCACGTAAATAAGGAGGGTTCCATTGCCGGTCCAAAGGTTTTGGAACACATGGTGGACTGCGTATTGTATTTCGAGGGCGATCAGCACACATCTTACCGGATTCTGCGGGCGGCGAAAAACCGCTTCGGCGCAACCAATGAGATTGGCGTATTTGAAATGCGGGATGAGGGGCTGACGGAGGTGGAAAACCCCTCGGAGATGCTGCTGTCCGGCCGCCCGGAAGGGGCGCCGGGCACTTGCGTCACCTGCGTTATGGAGGGTATGCGCCCAGTGCTGGCGGAAATTCAGGCCTTGGTTGTGACCTCCGCCGGAGGCAATCCCCGACGTACCAGCAACGGTTTTGACTACAACCGGGCGGCTATGCTGCTGGCCGTTCTGGAGAAGCGGGGGGGATTGAAAGTCTCTGCCTGCGACGCCTACCTCAACATTATTGGCGGCCTTTCGCTGGACGAGCCCGCCGCCGATCTTGCAGCGGTGACGGCTTTAGCCTCCAGTTATTTGGACAGGCCTATCCCCAACGATCTGGTGGCCATCGGGGAAGTGGGGCTGACCGGAGAGCTCAGAACGGTCAATCATTTGGCCCAACGCATTTCTGAGGTGCGGAGGCTGGGCTTTCGAAAGTGCATCATTCCGGCCCACCGGACGGCATCTCTGGGAAGTTTTCCCGGCCTGGAGCTGCTGCCGGTTCGAAATATCGGTGAGGCGATCCGAGCCGCTTTGCGTCCGTCGGAATAAAATGGACGCATGCGCCGCCCAGGGCAGGTACGCCGGCAGCAGCGGCGCTGTCCAGCGTGCAGATACCGTCAGACTGATAGATACACGCACTGGTGCAGGGGATTAAGCTCATATCAATCATCCATTCTCTTTGAGTTTTCCCTTTTAGCTTGGCCCGATTGGTCGGATTTCATACGAAAGAAGGGCAGCGGAAATGAAGCTGTGGTTATGGCTTCCAGCGTTTGGAGCGGTGATATATCTGCTGTGCCGCAGAGGAATTGCGGTGACAAAAAGTGTTGCTGCCGTCTTCTTTGCCTTTCGGCCTGGGAAAAGCGGGGACAGCGCTGCCCTGAATTCCTGCAGCGGCTGGGTTCAGCATGCAGGCAGATTCTGCGGGAATGGGGGGACATATACATTTACTTTTAACAGCCGGCTGACAAAAGGCGAAGCGCTTGTATGGCTGTTGAATGAAAAGAAAGAGAAACTGATTTGCCTGAATCGGCAATTGACTACCGGAAGCGCAGAGATTCATCGCGGAGAGAGATACTATCTTCGCTGGGAGTTTATGGGGGCCACAGGAAAATGCACACTGCATTGGCAGTGTTGAATAGAAATTGCAAAACCAGTTAAAAAGATACGCCCCCTCGAAGCAGACCTTTTGATTGACAGGGCATCAATAAAGTGGTAAAATGCCAGCAGTTGTCAATCGCAAATATATACGCGTCCGTAGCTCAGCAGGATAGAGCGTCCGCCTCCTAAGCGGAAGGCCAGCGGTTCGAATCCGCTCGGGCGTACCAGCTCAGAAATTCCCCTTACCGCTCCGTTTCCACCGCTTTGCGGTGAAAACTGCGCCGGACGGGGAATTTCTTCGCTTCGGTCCCGACTCGCTCCGCTGGACCCGGAACCGAAAAAGGACGAAGCGCACGGGATCTTACGGAACTGGTCTGACTTTGAGAGAGACCCGGCGTCAGAAATAGTTCCGTCACGGAATGCGGCGCTGGACTTGCTGGGGAAACCGTGATATATTTGTAATACAGACATGGGCGCCGCGGCGTCCTGGCAGCAGCATTTTGTAATACAGACCCAGGGAGGAGGATTTTGCGGGGATACAGGCAATTGAACAAAATAAAAATTTTGTTCAATTTAGAGGAGTGAAAGCGCCCTTAAAAATGCAGTGGGGGCGTTTTTACCGACAATCCGCAAACAGTAAACATGGCAGACTATCGTACGGAAGCTCCGCAGATCCTGCGGGACTTTCTCTCATACCATGAAAATGTCAAAGCACATTCCAAGCGCACGGTTGATGAATATTTTTTAGACCTTCGGAATTTCTTCCGCTATATTAAACAGATTCGTGATCCTGCCCTGAGCGGTAAAGCTCTGGAGGAAATTGATATTATGGACGTGGGCATTGAATTGATTTCCGGCGTGTCGCTGACAGATATTTATGGCTATATGACGTATCTCAGCCGTGAACGCGCCCAACATCCCAATAGCCGTCATTCGGATTATGGGCTTAATGCCTCGTCACGGGCCAGAAAAATTGCCACCATCCGGTCGTTTTATAATTATCTGACCAATAAGGCCCATCTACTTCGTGAAAATCCTGTCAAAGATATGGATTCTCCCAAATTGCGGAAATCTCTGCCAAAATACCTGACCTTGGATGAGAGTTTGAATCTTTTGTCCTCTGTAGACGGCAAGAACCAGGAGCGTGACTACTGTATTTTGACCTTATTCCTTAATTGTGGTCTGCGGATATCAGAGCTGGTTGGATTGAACCTCAATGATATCCACGATGATTCCCTGCGTGTTCTGGGGAAAGGAAATAAGGTGCGTATCATCTACTTGAACGATGCATGCCAGGATGCGCTCTCCCGATATCTGGCGGTGCGGCGGAATATCACTGGACGGAATGCAAATGCGCTGTTTCTGTCGTCACAAAACGAGCGGATCAGCCGATCCACTGTCCACGCCATGGTAAAGAAAAGGCTCTCTGCCGCAGGGCTGGACAGCACACAGTATTCCTCACATAAGCTCAGGCACACCGCGGCCACGCTGATGCTGCAAAATGGCGTCGACGTCCGGGCGGTTCAGGAAGTTCTTGGACATGACCACTTAAATACCACCCAGATCTATACGCATATCGACAATGAAGCGCTGAGAGTGGCTGCAAAGGCAAATCCCTTGTCAGGTGTAAAAAAGCGGAAGAACACCAAAATGTAAAAATCATTTTAAAGGCCCTATCCCCGCGGGGATAGGGCCTTCTTCTCCCTGCCCGTCAGCTGACCAGCAGGTTCATCCAGTTGAAATTCGCCCGGGACGGTATGATGCCAAGGCGCCAAATGGAGACATCTGTGATTCCCAGAAGTTTGGCTGCATTCAGTTTTACCTGTACACTGCTGCTGTCATCGTACCAGGTGAAATATCTTGTGCCGCTCTCGGTGGTATAAACTGCATAACTAGTCTGATAGCTGTCCGACCAGCCGCGGATGGTATCCGGCTGTTCCAGCCGCTTATACAGGATGTCGTTTGTGGGATATATAGGCCTCCCAGAGACCAGCCGGTCATTTTCATCAATTTGCCAGGCGATGTTTTTGCAGCTGAATCCCAGTGCAACTTTTCCTGTGTCCTCCACCGCAGAGGCAATGGCCTCCAGGGATACAAACACCTGGTCAATAGGGGCCGGGGCAATATTTTTATAGTATTCCGTCCCAACAAAGGCCGACAGATCCCGCGCATCGTAATCATAGGCCATCAGGATTATCTGATCCGCCAGCTTGTTAATGGCACTATAATCGTATCCGTCATAATAGGGACTGGAGGAGAGTACCGGAGAAACGCAGACATACAGTGTCTTGCCAATACCGTGAACGCTGCTGCTTAAATCTCTTAAAAAGGCGGTAAAGTCGTTTTTGGAAGCTGCCCGCAGCCCCTCAAAATCAATTGTAACGCCGCTGTAGGGGTTTCTTTCAATTTCCCGGTACGGCACGGTCAGCTCCCGGACGATTTCCGCCACCGCCTGTCCCCTTCCCTCCGGGCTGGCCAGCAGTTCACGAAGGCCGATACCGTCCATATAGACATTGAGATGGAGACGCTTCCTCCCATCCTCTATGTAAGATGTGACCTCCCGGTAGCTGGACGGAATGTAATACTCATTGCCTCCGGCAGCAGTAGTGAGCAATTGGGCGCGCTCCCCGTCCCAGGTCATCCGGCTCCACCCTGCGCTGACGGTATCCATATAATCCGTCAGAGAGAGTTGGCTGTAAGAGGAAATGGCATAAAAACCATGAACCAGATCTGTTTTTTCCCGGAGCTTTTCATAGATTCGTACCAGCATAGCCGCGGCCTGTGACCGGGTGGCAGTACTGTCCGGAGAAAAGGCGGTGGGGGAACTGCCCTTTGTCATGCCAATACAGTAGGCTATGGTGATATAGCCCCGGCGGTTGGACACATCCTCAAACGGCAGGGAAATTGTTTTTTCAGAAAGTGCAGCGGCGCTTTTCAGTCCCAGTGCCCGCACAAGCATCTCAGCCATTTCGCCCCGTGTAATACGGGTGTTGGGGCGAAACGGCTCATTGGCGTCTATCACATCATTTTTTACAGCACAGTTGATTGCCGTTCGATATGCGTCAGAGAGGTTGTCCGGCAGTTCCATCGCTGCTGTGATAACCGTCTCCGCCGGAGAAGCGGCCCAATCCATCATCCGACTCAGTACGGTAACAAATTGGGCGCGCGTCATAGGATCCCCATATCCGAATCTGGTGGCGCTGTATCCCTTCATCAACCCGTATTGTACTGCCTTTTGCACCTCTGCGGACAGAGCGGCCCCGGCGGGGATATCGGTATATACCGCCCCTGCTGCAGGAACCGTTAAAAGGACTGCCAGCGCCGCTGCCAGCAGCCACAGAAGAATGCGTTTCATGGGGATCCTCTCTCTTTCTCTCTATATATCTATATCTATATCTATATAACAGGACAGGTAATGTAAAACAGAGCATCGTTTTTGGCGGAGCTGACCGGGATATACAATATCCGCCTTGCGGATATTGTAGCACAGACAAGTGCTGATTGGTGAACTTTCTTTAAAATTTTTTTGCTGACTTAAGGCCAGACGGTGCCGGTGATGTGTAGAAAGCGGATATCCCGGTATTCATAAGTGGACAGCGGACGGTTGTCGGCGTCATAGCTGTGGGCGGCAATGAGGATATTATCAGGCGCCGGATATTGCCCTACCGATACTACGATGGGCGAATGCTGGAACCCCTCCCCTTTGAAAGACAGCTGGATCAGATCGCCGGGACGCAGGTCCTCCATGGCGCAGGGCTGCCCCACCGGACCCACGGAAGGTCCGCGCCGGGTCAGGAAATCGTACAGGTAGGGGACGCCCGTCCAGGCAGGTGCTTTTTGATTGGCGTCGATATAATACCATCCAAAATTCGGTGTAAAATTCATAACGCCGCTTCCGGCATAGATACATTGGGAAGCGAAATTCGTGCAATCTCCACCTAAATTCTCATAGTCATAAAAGCGCGGATTCCGTCCGTAGGCCCACTTATGGGCATACATGACGACAGCAGATCGATTGTAATTCTCGAGAAACCGCATAGTCTCCCCCCTTCCCTACATCCTATGCCGCAAAAGCCAAAGGGCGACAACTGTTTTTCACTAAAGCCCCGGAAAAATCAGGAACCCGGAGACGCTTTTGCGTCTCCGGGTTCCACAGAGTGTTTTTGTCAGAAGGCCTTGCCGTCGCAGCCCAGAACGTTGATCAGCTTGTGCTTGACCAGCTCCTTGATGTTGGCGCGGGCGGGCTTCAGATACTCACGGGGATCAAACTTATCGGGGTGCTCGTTGAAGAACTGCCGGATGGTGCCCGTCATAGCCAGGCGCAGGTCAGAGTCAATGTTGATCTTGCACACGGACATGCTGGCAGCTTTACGGAGCTGCTCTTCGGGAATGCCGACCGCATCGGGCATCTTGCCGCCGTTGCCGTTAATCATCTTTACAAATTCCTGGGGCACGGAGGAAGAACCGTGAAGCACGATGGGGAAACCGGGCAGGCGCTTGGAGACCTCCTCCAGCACGTCGAAGCGCAGCGGGGGCGGAACCAGCTCGCCCTTTTCATTGCGGGTGCACTGGGCGGCGGTAAACTTATAGGCGCCGTGGCTGGTGCCGATGGCAATGGCCAGGGAGTCGCAGCCGGTCTTGGTGACAAACTCCTCCACCTCTTCGGGACGGGTATAAGAGGAATCCTCGGCGGAGACCTTAACCTCGTCCTCCACGCCGGCCAGGGTGCCCAGCTCGGCCTCGACCACAACGCCGTGGTCATGGGCATACTCCACTACCTTCTTGGTAAGCTCAATATTCTCGGCGAAGGGCTTGGAGCTGGCGTCAATCATAACAGAGGTGAAGCCTCCGTCGATGCAGCTCTTGCAGAGTTCAAAGCTGTCGCCGTGATCCAGGTGCAGGCAGATGGGCAGACCGGTCTCAATGATGGCGGCCTCCACCAGCTTCATCAGGTAAGTGTGGTTGGCATAGGCTCTGGCACCCTTGGAAACCTGGAGAATCAGAGGGGCACTGACCTCTTTGGCAGCCTCTGTGATGCCCTGGACAATCTCCATATTGTTGACATTGAAGGCGCCGATGGCGTAACCGCCGTTATAGGCCTTTTTGAACATCTCTGTGGTAGTTACCGGCTTTGTATAGGTCATAACAGTCATCTCCTCATTTTATTGGTTCCGCCTCTTCCCCTCCCCCTGACGCTGAAAGGAAAGAGGAATTGCACCGAATTGAAAAATTCGGCGTTTGAAAAGGCGAAATCGTTTTTCTTCCTAGATAATATCACAAAAAAATTAAATTGCAAGTATTTACATTTCTTTTTTTCAATGATATGATAAATATTACCATTGAATTGTATTTTTGCTTTGAACAACAAAAATTTTTAGGAGGTTTTTTCCATGAGCGAATTGAAAGGCGCCTGCATTTTTGGTCAGTCCGGAGGTCCCACCTCCGTCATCAACGCCAGTGCCTACGGCGTGATCAGCACCGCATTGAAAAATCCCAATATCACCCGGGTGCTGGGCGCGGAACACGGGATCAAGGGCGTGCTGAACGACCGTCTGTTCGATATGGGGCAGGAGGATCCCGCCGAGCTGGAGCTTTTAAAATACACCCCCTCCTCCGCCCTGGGCTCCTGCCGCTATAAGATTGCAGATCCGGATGTTGACGACACTGATTATAAACGCATTCTGGAGATCTTTAAGAAGTATGATGTCCGCTATTTCTTCTACAACGGCGGCAATGACTCCATGGATACCTGCAACAAGATCAGCAAGTATATGCAGAAGGTTGGCTACGAGTGCCGCGTGATGGGCGTGCCCAAGACCATTGACAACGACCTTTTCGGCACGGATCACTGCCCCGGTTTTGCCTCTGCCGCAAAATATATTGCCACAAGCTGCATGGAAGTCTACCAGGACGCCCGGGTATATGACACCGGCATGGTCTGTGTGATTGAGATTATGGGCCGTCACGCCGGCTGGCTGGCCGGTGCCGCGGCTCTGGCAACCGCCTATGGCGCAGGCCCTGATCTGGTCTATCTCCCCGAGGTTGATTTTGACATGGAGCAGTTCCTGGCAGACGTGGATCGAATTTACAAGGAGAAGGGCAACTGCATGGTAGCCGTGTCCGAGGGGATTCACTATGCCGATGGGTCTTTCGTCTCCGAGGCAAAGACCTCTGCCACCGATGGCTTTGGCCATGCCCAGCTGGGCGGTCTGGCCGCAATGCTGGCAGATGCCGTAAAGCAAAAGACCGGCGCAAAGGTTCGCGGCATTGAGCTGAGCCTGCTCCAGCGCTGCGGTGCGCACCTGGCCTCTGAAACCGACATTGAGGAGTCCTTCATGTCCGGCAAGGCCGCTGTGGAAAACGCCGTGGCCGGCATCACCGACAAGATGGTGGGCTTTGAGCGCAGCTACGAGGGTGGCCAATATGTCTGCAAAACCAAGCTGCTGGGCCTCACCGATGTGGCCAACACCGAGAAGAAGGTGCCTCTCGAGTGGATCAACGATGCCCACAACGGTGTAAACAAGGCGTTTATCGACTATGTTCTCCCCCTGGTCCAGGGTGAGCCCAAGCTCCCCAAACGGGACTCTCTGCCCCGTTTTGCCAAGCTCAAAAAAGTTTTGGTGAAGTAAGTTCCACCAAAAAAACCGCGCGGGAGAAATCCCGTGCGGTTTTTTGTCCCTCTGTTGCCTCCGCCATTCTAGCGGTTTTTCTGATAAATCGTCCAAAGGCCCTCCATCAGTAGATATTTATCGTAAATAATGGGATTCCGGCAGTACCGCACGATGACCGGGGCGTTGCCGCCGGTGGCAACTACGCTGACCTCCTGTCCCGGAAACTCCTCCCGGATGCGATCAATGATGCCGTCCAGCATTCCGGCGGTGCCATAGACAATGCCGGAGCGCATGCAATCCTCTGTAGTTTTGCCAATCAGTGCCTTTGGGTGCTGAAGGGAGATGTCCGGCAGCTGGGCTGCCCGTCGGCTCAGGGCCTCTAAAGACACATTGACGCCCGGGAGAAGGAGTCCCCCCTCGTAGTTCCGCCCCTGAGAAATGACGCCGATGGTGGTGGCGGTACCCATATCGACGGTGATGATGGGCGGTGAAAATTTCTCCAGCGCCGATACTGCATCCGCCACAATGTCCGCACCCACCTGAGTCTGCACGGGCAGACGGATATTCAGCCCCGTTTTGACACCGGGCCCCACGACCATGGGCGGACGGCCCAGCAAACGGGTAAGCGCTTTTTCCATCATAAAATTCAGCGGGGGTACCACGCTGCACAGGATAGCTCCGCTGACCTGGGTATAGTCAAAGTGGTACAGTGTAAACAGGTTCATCAGGTCCACACTGATCTGATCGGCGGTTTTTCGGCTGTCCGTATCCAGAGAGGCCAGAAAGCGCAGCGCCTTTCCCCTATCAAAAAGCCCTACAGAGGTGTTGGAATTCCCCACATCAATAGCCAAAAGCATAATGACAGCCCCCTCCTTAAAACACCGTTTTATTGAAATAATAATAACACGGTTTTTCAGCGCTTGCAAGACATCTCCGAAAGCGTTATACTGCCATTGATTATAACAAGGGGAAATACGGTTAATAAGAGATATGCTGCGTTCAATAAAGAGGTCGACAACTTTTTGCAGACCATTCGGTAAATTCCTGCTCGTCAAGGGAGCTTTCTATGACGGGAGCGATAGGGTACACAATTTGGTACACAAAAGAGTCTATTTTTACCTGCCTGAAACTGCATAACATGAATGAATCTTGCTTCTATAATTGAAAGATCAAAAAGGAGGTTATACCATGTTTTTCACGGATATTCCCTCCCCTGTCGGGACACTGCGCCTGTCCTCCGACGGGACGGCTCTCACCGGGCTCTGGCTGAAGGGACAGAAATATTTTGCAGCCGGGTTGGATCCGAGGGCGGAAAAAGCGCCGGAACTGCCGGTCTTTCAGGAGGCCGCCATTTGGCTGAACGGTTATTTTCGCGGCGATCCCCCTCTTCCCCTGCCCTCCCTGTCCCCCAAGGGAACGGCTTTTCAGCAGGCGGTGTGGAAGCGGCTGCTGGAAATCCCATACGGGCAGACCGCAACTTATGGAACTCTGGCGGCGGAGCTGGGCACTTCCCCCCGGGCGGTAGGAAGTGCCGTGGGTCACAATCCCATCTCTATCCTGATACCCTGTCATCGGGTAATGGGCAGTAACGGGGCGCTGACCGGCTACGCCGCCGGAATTGATACAAAATATTATCTGTTAACATTGGAAGGTGTGGATGTACGTTGCCCCAAAGCATGAGAGCCGGAGAGAAGGACGGATACAAAGTATCCGCGCCGGAGCTTCCACAGGAGCCGTCCTGCCTGGGGAAATATCCCTGCCCCTGCTGCGGATACAAGACCTTCCCAGTTCCCAAAGAGGAAGCTGCTGCCTATATCTGCCCGGTGTGTTTTTGGGAGAATGATGTCTTCTCCTCCGGAGAAGACCAGCCCAGCGATGAAAACCGGGGAATGACGCTGGCTCAGGGCCGGGAGACTTTTCGGCAGATAGGAGCTGTTCGTCCCGACTTGATACCGTATGTGCGAAAACCGTTCCCGGAAGAAAGGCCATAGAGAGTAGAGCGTTGGAGTTTCCAACGCTCTACTCTTATATAATATTTAAAAATGCTATTATATTAGAGGATAATGCAAATCAGCCCGCCGCTGCCCTCGTTGATGATGCGGGTCAGCGTCTCCTGGAGCTTTTTCCGGGCGTCTTCCGGCATCCGTTTCAGCTTGGCCTGGAGGTCGTCGTTTACCAGCTCGTGGAAGCTGCGGCCAAAGATATTGGATTGCCAGATTTTGCTGGTGTCTCCCTCGAATTCCTGGAGCAGGTAGTTCACCATATCCTCGGACTGTTTCTCATTTCCTACAATGGGAGAGACAGCCGTCTCGATGTCTGCCCGAATCATATGGATACTGGGGGCGCTGGCCTTCAGCTTTACCCCGTACCGGCCGCCCTGCTTCATAATCTCCGGCTCTTCCAGGGTCAGCTCGTCAATGCCCGGGACAACGATGCCGTAGCCTGTTTCCCGTACGTCCTGCAAGGCGCCGGACACTTTATCATACTCTGCTTTTACCGCCGCCAGCCGGGTCAGCAGGCTCATCAGGTCGCCGTCGTCTCCCACCTCGAAGCCGGACTGCTCCGAGAGCGTGTGGTAAAACAGTGCCCTCGGCAGGCTCAGGCTGGCCGTCGCCACACCGGTTCCCAGGTCAATTCCCGTGATTTTTGCCTCGCTGATATTTTCGCAGCCCCCCAGGGCGCCGATTACGCCCTCGATCTCACGGATGTGACGCAGCTCAGCCGTCTCCCGGCGGATGGCCTCATACAGTCCTGCCTTGATGGGGTGATCCCCCGGCAGGGCGTCCACCCAGGGAGGCAGGAACAGATCCAGCTCCTGCATGGGGAACTCGTAGAGAACGGCTTTCAGAATATTTGCCACATCCTCCTCATCCAGATCCAGGCAGTTCACCGCCGCGCAGTTCACCTCATAGCGGGAGGCGATGTCCCGAGCGATGGCCTCTGCCCTGTCACCCTTGGGATCTGCGGAGTTCAGCAGGACAATGAAGGGCTTTCCCAGCTCCTGGAGCTCTCGGATCACCCGCTCCTCTGCTTCCAGATAGTCCTCCCGGGGAATATCGGACACCGTGCCGTCAGTGGTGATGACAATGCCGATGGTAGAGTGCTCCGTAATCACCTTCCGGGTGCCGATCTCCGCCGCCTCGGTCATGGGAATCTCATGGTCAAACCAGGGGGTAGTGACCATCCGGGGCGCGTCGTCCTCAAACTGGCCGATTGCCCCACGGACCATATAGCCCACGCAGTCGATGAGCCGCACAGAGAAGGCCCCGCCGTCCGGCAGCTGGATCTGGGCGGCCTCCTCCGGCACAAACTTCGGCTCCGCCGTCATAATGGTACGGCCGGATCCGCTCTGGGGCAGCTCGTCCCTGGCCCGTTCTTTCCGGTATACGTTTTCGATGTTGGGAATCACCTGGGTCTCCATAAAGCGCTTGATAAAGGTGGACTTGCCCGTGCGCACCGGCCCCACCACACCGATGTAAATATCCCCCGCCGTACGGGTGGCGATATTCTGATAGATTGTGGTATTCATAGCATCCCGTCCTTTTTCCGCTCCATATTCATGGTTTAATCTATGTCCGGCGGCGGCAAAGTATGACAGCCCGTCTTTTTTTGGCAAAAGCGCACAAATTTGTCCAGGCTTCGCCGGATGCTTTCCGTTGATTCTTTGTATTTACAGAAATAATTTAGCGTGATAAACTGCTAATGTACTAAATGAACGGACGGCTGTCCGAATTTGGAGGATGCAAAGATGAAAAACCGGAAGAAGATTTTAACCTTGCTGCTGGCGCTGGCAATGGTGATGTCCATGGCTGCCTGCGGCGGCAAAAAAGATGACTCCGTCATCGGCGGTGCAGACGGCGCCACCGATATCCAAGTGACCGACAGCGACCTGGCCTATGTTCAGAGCAAAGGCACGCTGGTGGTAGGTATCACCGAATTTGAGCCCATGGACTACCAGGATACCGACGGCAATTGGATCGGCTTTGACGCCGACATGGCCAAGGCCTTTGCCGAGAGCCTGGGTGTGAAGGCCGAGTTCCAGGTCATTGACTGGGACAACAAGGTCTTTGAGCTGGAGGGCAAGACCATTGACGTGGTGTGGAACGGCATGACCCTCACCGACGAGGTGAAGAGCGCCATGGAGTGCTCCAACGCCTATTGCAACAACACCCAGGTGGTAGTGGTGCCCGTTGCCAAGGCCGGAGATTACCAAAGCAAGGAGAGCCTGGCGGGACTGAACTTCGCCGTGGAGTCCGGCTCCGCCGGCCAGGCCCAGGTGGAGCTGCTGGGCGAGAGCTATACCGAGGTGCTGGATCAGGCCACCGCCCTGCTGGAGGTCAACTCCGGCACCGCCGACGCCGCCGTCATCGACTCTCTGATGGCCGGCGCCATGGTGGGCGAGGGCACCGGCTACGCCAATTTGACCTACACCGTCTCTCTCAACGAGGAGGAGGGCGAGCAGTACGGCGTGGGCTTCCGGAAGGGGTCCGACCTGGCCGCCGCCCTGAATGACTTCTTCAAGGCCAGCTACGCCGACGGCTCCATGGTAACCTGCGCCGAGACCTACGGCATCCAGGCCGCCCTGATCGAGCAGTAAAGAAATCAAACCGCGGACGGAGAAACGCGGAGGGGAAATCTGCCCCTCTGCGTTTCCCGTCTGTCAAAATGAACGACGAGGTGGGGAAACCGTGTTTGAAACCGTCCTTGGCGCCCTGACCATGGGCTTTCTCCAGACGCTGAAGCTGTTTGCCGTCACCCTGATCGGGGCCATTCCCCTGGGACTGGTGGTCTCTTTCGGCTCCATGAGCCGCTTCACCCCCCTGCGGTGGCTGACCCGGACCGTGGTGTGGGTGATCCGCGGGACGCCGCTGATGCTCCAGCTTCTGATCATCTTCTTCATCCCCGGTCAATGGATGGGGGCCAGCCCCTGGCCCAGCGGGGAGTCCGGCCGCTTTCTGGCCGCCGCCATCGCCTTTATCATCAACTACGCCTGCTACTTCTCCGAGATCTACCGGGGGGGCATCCAGAGTGTTCCGGTGGGACAGCAGGAGGCCGGCCTGGTGCTGGGCATGACCAGGCGTCAGATCTTCTTCAAGGTGACGCTGCTGCAGATGATCAAGCGCATCGTCCCCCCCATGTCCAACGAGATCATCACCCTGGTGAAGGACACCTCCATCGCCCGCATCATCTCCCTCCAGGAGGTCATCTGGGCCGGGTACGCCTTTTTGAAGGGCTCCCACGGATACTCCGGGTTGACCTGGCCGTTGTTCTTCACCGGCGTGTACTATCTGATATTCAACGGCGGGCTGACTCTGCTCTTCGGCTGGGTGGAGAAAAAGCTGGACTATTTTCGGTGAGGAGGCGGCAAAATGGTAATCCTGGAAGTACATGACATCGAAAAGCACTTCGGCGCCACCCACGTGCTGGAGGACATCAGCTTCTCCCTGGAGCAGGGCCAGGCCCTGGCCATCATCGGCTCCTCCGGCAGCGGCAAGACTACCCTCCTGCGGTGCCTGAATTTTCTGGAGACCCCGGACCGGGGCCGTATCCTGGTGAATGGAGAGACCCTCTTCGACGCCGGAGACCCCGCGACGCAGCTGGAGAGCGAGATCCGGAAAAAGCGCCTCCACTTCGGTCTGGTATTTCAGAACTTCAACCTCTTCCCCCAGTACACGGCGCTGCAAAATGTCACCCTGGCCCGGGAGCTGCTGGCAAAGGAGCGGGGCGGCGAGAGTAAGGAGCACATCCTGGAGGCCGGAAAGAAATTGCTGGCCCAGATGGGCCTTGCGGACCGTGAGAGCCACTATCCCCACCAGCTCTCCGGCGGACAGCAGCAGCGGGTAGCGATTGCAAGGGCTTTAGCTTTACAGCCTGACATCCTCTGTTTTGACGAACCTACCTCCGCTCTGGATCCGGAACTCACCGGCGAGGTCCTGCGGGTCATCCGGGGACTGGCGGAGCAGAAGACCACCATGATTATTGTCACCCATGAAATGGCCTTTGCCCGGGATGTGGCGGATCAGGTCATCTTCATGGACGGCGGCGTCATCGTGGAGCAGGGCGATCCCCGGCAGGTCATCGACCACCCGAGGGAGGAGCGAACCCGGCAGTTCCTGTCCCGGTACGAGGAGGGCTGACATGGATGCACTGCGCCTCACCAGTCCTGCCTTTGAAGAGGGCTGTCCCATTCCGACACGGCACACCGGCTTCGGGGAGGACGTCTCCCCCTCCCTCTGTCTGTCCGGCCTCTGCGACGAGGCCGTCTCCATGGCCTTGGTATTGGATGATCTGGATGTCCCGCTCTGCAGGCACTACTGCCACTGGCTGATATGGAACCTTCCGCCCATGGCGGAGATTCCGGAGGGCATCCCCCACGGCCCGGTGGTTTTGTCTCTGGGGAATGCCGTCCAGGGCATGGGATACGGAACCCACCGCTATCGTGGCCCCTGTCCGCCGCCTGTTGTCCGCAATCCCCATCGGTATGTGTTCCGCGCCTATATCCTGGACTGCCGCCTGGAGCTTTCGCCCGCCTCCCGGAGGCGGACGCTTATGAAGGCCATGTCCGGCCACATTTTGCAGGAGGCTGCACTTTCGGGGATCTTTCGGCGAAACTGAAGAAAGCGTGGAGCCACTCGCTGTGCGGTGTGCTCCACGCTTTTTCCTATGCCCGTTTTCTGGGAATCAGCAGCAGCTTCTCCCTGGGGATCTCCTGCCCCTCCTCCAGCTGATTTGCCGACAGGATAGTGGGGATGGTGGTGTTGTACTTTTTGGCCAGATCCCAGGCTGTCTCCTGTTTCCCCAGGCACCGCAGCACCAGAGACGGCGCGCCGCTCAGGTCTTTGGCGGACTCTGTATCCAGCTTTGCCGCAGAGATACAGATTTTTTTTACCTTAGCGGTGGCCTCCGCACGGAAATCCACAGGGAACCGCACTTCAATGCCGCGGTCGCCCAGACTGCCCTGCACCTCCTCGGCACAGACGGCCCGCGCGGTAATTCTGCAATCCTCGGGCAGCTCCAGCTGGCACGCAACATCGATACACCGCTCTGCCATCAGAGGGACTCCGCCCTCATCCAGATACAGCGCCTGAATAGAGGCTCCGGTGCGAAGCGTAACGCCCTCTCCCTCCCGGCTGACAGATACCGCTCCGCAGTTGACGGTAAGGGACAGGATGGACTCTGCCACCACGCCGATCTCCAGGACCTCCCGGACCGTTTGACGGCGGGTGACTGTTTCACAAAAGCAGGTCAGATTCAGCGGAACTGCCTCATAGGTCATATCATAAGAGGTGGAGTACAGATCGTTTAACAGTGTCAGCTCCTCCTCGGCCCGCAGCAGGGCCACCGCGTGGAAGTACAGCGTGACTGCAATCTGCCGACCTTCGTCGTCCGCGCCGTCAATTTGGAAATCCGTACCGGTAAGGTGCAGCTGCACGGAGGCGGCACTCCCCTCCGATGCGCCCTCCACCTCCATAATCTGAGAGAACGGCAGCTCGGAGAAGGCGGTGCAGCACCGCCCGTCTGCTGTGCGATAGAGCAGGCTGATGTTAAATATACCCTTGAATACCAGCTTGCTGCCCACAATCTTTGCCTCTGTTACCGTACTGGATACCCGGCTGGTCAGTAATTCCGCTGCCCCCTCCCGGCCGGGCGAGAGATTGATCTCCTCGGAAAACGTGTAGTCCTTTTCCGCAATGTGGGTCAGAAGGATGGCGTGCTGCTCCTCACATTTCTTTTCCACGCACAGCCGGCTCTCCGTCTCTGCATCTGTGCAGAAATTCAGGGGCGTGTATTGATAGCCTGTAAAATGTGTCACCAGTTTGCAGTGAGTAAACACCTTTCTGGGGTTCAGCATCCTGGTCTCTAAAAACTCTGCCTCCGTCTCCGCTGTCAGATGCGTACAGCCGGCCATAGCGCGGCTGTCGCTCTCCACAGTAAAGGGAATGGCAAATTCCAGGGTTCGGATTCCACCCTCCCCGTCCGGGGTATACAGCACCGTTACCCGGACAGTACCGGAGATCTCGGCTTTACCGTCCCGCAGTTCCCGGCTGTGGAGGAATACGGTTCCCTCTGTCTCAATGATCCGCGCGATGTCCGGGCAATAGTCCGGTACAATGGTTTCCGTCGTCTCCTCCTGAGTCAGCGTCAGTTCTCCGCCCACCTCGTAGGCGTTCAGGCCGGCTCTTTTTAATTCCAGTTCCATATGTAAGCCCTTCCTTTCCGGCAGTTCATGTCCTAGACTATGAATCGCCGGGCAGGATTATTCCGGATTTTCCAGCGGGGGACAGACTGAGGCAGACTCCGGCTCAGGCCTTAACCCTGAACAGCCTGCGCAGAATGCCCCGAAGGGCCTTTGGCGATTTCCAGACCACAATATTCATCTCAAAACTCCTTTCTATCGCTTGCAGCAGGCAAGGCCGCACGCAATCAGCAAAAATGCAACCAGAAACATCAATGCTCCCACTGGAAAAACGGCTGCAATCAGAATCCCCACGCCCAATGCCACAGAAAAGACGCCTAAAATCCAACCGCCGCCTGACCCTCCCTGGCACATGCGGTCCGCCCCCTCTCCTGATATCGTCAATGAACCCGAAAAGCATCTTTGACGCCTTCTGCCGGTAAAATCCGGCGGCGCCGCTTTTAAAATTCACTGGCTATATCAGTATATTAAAGGAAGCCGTCTAAGGTGCAAAGGAAAAGACAGCAGAATTGTGTATCCATTCCGCTGTCTTTCCAATATAATAAATATTTTGCTTAATTTAAAAGATGTTTTTACGTGGATTTAAACTTTTTGAGCTGCCAATCCTGAAGCGGTTTCAACTCTTCATAAAGGCGCAGATAACTCCTGTGCCGACTCTCCTGGATTTCACCCCGATGAAGGGCCTCCAATACGGCGCATCCTTTTTCCCGGGTGTGGCTGCACCCGACAAACCGGCATTGATCCAAATAGGGTGCAAACTCCGGAAAGGTCTCCGGCAGACGGCTTTTCAGCTCCAGATTCAGTTCATCTGTCTCAAACGAGGAAAAGCCCGGAGTATCTATTACCTCAGCCCCGCCGTCCAGCTTGTAAAGTTCAATATGGCGGGTGGTGTGCCTCCCCCGCCCCAAAGCCTGGCTGACTTCCCCTACCTGAATCCGGAATTCCGGATCCAAGGCGTTCAGTACACTGGATTTGCCCACCCCGGAATTTCCTGTAAAGGCAGACAGCTTTTCGGCAATCAGCGACCGCAGTTCCTCTATTCCCTCCCCGGTCCTGGCGCTGATGCGAAGCGTAGGAAATCCGGTGGAGTGATAAATCTGGTATAATTCGTCGGCCCGGTCCAAATCGCATTTGTTCAGAAGGACAACCACCCGGCATCCTTTCAGCGCGGCAATTGCAGACACCCGGTCAATTAAAAAGGGATCTGTCCTGGGGATCGCAGCCGAGGCAATCATCACCAGCTGGTCAATATTCGCTACGGCGGGTCGGAGAAAGGTATTTTTCCGGGGATATACGCGCTCAATAAAACCGTCGCCACCGCTCAGTTCCTGTACGTCCACCCAGTCCCCTACCAGGGGGGAAATCCCCTCCTTACGGAATTTCCCCCTGGCCCTGCAGGTCAGGGTACGGCCGCCGACGTCTACATAATAGAAACCGCTGAGGGCTTTTTGAATCCGTCCCTTTGCTGCCATCATTCACCAAACGTGATATTCTCGTCATAGATGATATCGCCATCCAGATAGGCCGTCACATGGACGGTTCCGGTGCCCTCCAGCTCCAGGAATTTACTGCCGGGCCGGCAGTCGATATCTCCCGCGAAAACACAGTCGTTGTCCTGATAGACCATCAGATTTCCCTCTTCTTTCCCGGCGGGAAGCATCAGAGTCAGAGAATATGTCATAATCGTGCCCACTCCGTCCTCCGGTCCGTTGCTGACCACCACATTGACCTTGGTTCCGGGGGCAACGTCTCCGCTTACGGGATCCTGGCGGATAATCAGCCCTTCTTCCACCTCTGTGCTGTTTTCATAGGAGATCTCACCCAGATCCAGACCGATTACCTGCAGCATGGTTCTTGCCACATCAACCTGGAGGTTTGTCACGGGAATCAGGGGGACCGGCTGGGGGCCTTTGCTGAGAACCACATGGATGGTATCGCCGTTTTTCAGCTCCGAATCCTTGGCCGGCTCAAAGGAGATCACGTGGCCCTCTGTCACCTCATCGCTGAACTCCTTCTCGTCCTCCACAATGTTCAGATTGTACTTCTCTTTTAAATCCCGCATCATCACCGTGACCTCTGCCATGGAGCGGTCTTTCAGATCCGGCATCACTCCGGTCTCCTGACCGGCGCTGAGCCAGACGGTAATTACCAGACTGTCTCCCTTGCGGGTCTCCCCCGGCGCAGGCTCCTGCCTGGCAATCTCCCCCGGCGCATATTCATTGGAGTAAACGGTCTCATTCTTCATCTCAACGGTGAAGATCCCCTTGACGTCCGCCATCTCATTGGCGCTGGCCGGGGTCTCTCCCAGAAGACTTGGCACAACGTACTGCTCCGGCGGCGCCGGGCTGAAAGAATCCAGGATAGAGCGGAACATGACGCCTGCCAGAGCCAGGGCCAGTACGCAGGCAACGACAACCAGTACCACGCGGCCCCTGCTGAAACCCGGTTCCGGCTCATAGTCGTTATAGTCCCGGCGGCTCTCCCGCTCCCGCTCCCGTGTCCGGACAGGGGTGGAGCGGTGGGAAACCACAATTCCCTCCCCGTGGGTACCGGCGGTCCGCAGCTTCATGGTGGGTTCATCCACCTCCTCCGGCCGCAGGTCCTTCATCTCAAAATCCAGGCTGGCGCCGGGGTTTTTGCGGAAGGTCTCCAGATCCATAATCATCTCATCCGCCGAGCTGTACCGCCGGTTGATATCCGGGGCCATGGCCTTCATACAGATCAGCTCCAGCTGTTCCGGAATCTCCGGATTCACCTCCCGGGGGGCCAGAGGAATCGAGCTAAGATGCTGAATGGCCACAGAGACGGCAGAGTCCCCTTCAAAGGGCAGCCGGCCGGCCAGCATCTCATACAAAACCACACCGGCGGAGTAGATATCGCTGCGGGCGTCGGTGCGGTCTCCCCGGGCCTGCTCCGGTGAGATATAGTGGACGGAGCCCAGGGCCTCCTGTGTCAGGGTTTGGGCGGAGTTCTCCAGGCAGGCAATGCCGAAGTCGGCCACCTTCACACTGCCGTCCCGCAGCACCATGATATTCTGGGGCTTGATGTCGCGGTGAACAATCCCACGGCTGTGGGCGTGGGAGAGGCCCCGCATGATCTGGGTGATGAAGTGCAGCGATTCCCGCCAGTTCAGCCGGCCGCGCTTCTCCATGTACTGCTTCAGCGTAATGCCGTCGATCAACTCCATGACGATATATTCCATATCGCCGCCCTTGGACACATCGTAGACAGAGACGATGTTGGAATGGGACAACTGGGCCACAGCCTGGGATTCTGCATTGAACCGGCGGCGGAAATCCGCATCCTGGGCCAGGTCGCTCTTTAAAATCTTGATCGCCACAAGGCGGTTCAGGCGGTGGCATTTGGCCTTATAGACCACGGCCATGCCGCCCATGCCGATCCGCTCTAAAATCTCGTAGCGGTTATCCAGCATTTTTCCAATATATTGATCCATTTGCTTCCTCCCTTCTCACAGCACTTGCAGGAGCACGGCAGTCACATTATCCGGTGCGCCGTGCTGCTTTGCAATTTCCAGCAGCCGATCCAAAGACGCTTCCAATCCTTCACCATGGAGGATTTCCGACAGCATCTCCTGGTCGGTGACGGTATTCACCAGACCGTCACTGCACAGCAGCAAAAAGTCCCCCGCTGCCGTGGGGCAGATGTACCCGTCGCACTCGGCATCGATATCCGGGCCCAGAGCCCGGGTGATGAGATTCCGGTTCGGGTGGCGGCGGGCCTCTTCTGCGGTAATGTCTCCCCGCTCCACCATGCTCTGTACAAGGGAGTGATCCCTGGTAATGCGGATGATTTCACCGGAGGTGATGTGGTAAGCCCGGCTGTCTCCCACATTGGTGATGACCGCTCCGCCCCCATAGGTCACGCAGGAGACCAGCGTGGTACCCATTCCCCCATATTCCGGGGACTCTCCCGCAGCGGATTGAATGGCTTTGTTGGCCAGAGAGACCGCATAGGACGATGCCTCCCGCAGCTGCTCCGGATTCATGGAGGCGGTCAGCACCTTCTCCAGCTCCTCCAGATAGGTGGCGACGGCAATTTGACTGGCGAGTTTTCCGCCGGCAGCGCCGCCCATTCCGTCACAGACCACGCAGATGGTGTGCCCCGTTGCGGAGTGCTCCCGCACCGCATAGGCGTCCTGGTTCTCTTTGCGGACCAGCCCCACATCGGTAATACCCTGTGCTTGAATCATTGGGAATCCTCCCCTTTCTGTGCTTCTTCCATTGCCTTCCGGCGGAGCTGTCCGCAGGAAGCGTCAATATCCCCGCCCAGGCTCCGCCGCACGGTAGCGGTAAGACCATGGGATTCCAGCCTTTTTTGAAAGGCCGCCAGCCGTCTGGACGGCTTCAAAGAGCTCTCCGCCACGTCGTTCAGCGGGATCAGGTTGACATGGCCCGGCATGCCCCTCAGCTTTTGGGCAATCAGATCCGCCTGCCAATCGTGGTCGTTCACCCCGTCGATCAGAGCGTATTCAAAGGAGATACGCCGCCCGGTTTTCTGAAAGTAGTCGTGACAGCAGGCGAACAGCAGTTCCACGTCATATGCCCGGTTTACCGGCATGATGCGGGAGCGGGTCTCGCTGTCCGGCGCATGGAGGGAGATCGACAGCGTCAGCTGCAGCTCCAGCTCCGCCAGGCGGCGGATACCGGGAATCAGCCCACAGGTGGACAAAGAGATGTGGCGCATACCGATGTTCAGCCCATCCGGGTGGTTGACCAGCTCCAGAAAGCGCAGCACCGCATCCAGATTATCCAGCGGTTCGCCGATTCCCATCAACACGATGTTGGAGACCGCCTCCCCCGTGTCCATCTGGGTAAAAATTACCTGGTCCAGCATTTCGGCGGGCGTCAGATCCCGGGCCTTTCCCGCGATGGTGGAGGCACAGAAAGCGCACCCCATCCGGCAGCCCGCCTGAGAGGAAATGCACACGGTGTTGCCGTGGCGGTAGCGCATGAGGACGGATTCGACACAGTTGCCGTCGCTCAGCTCCCACAGATACTTTACCGTCCCGTCCAGGCTGGAGACCTGCTTTCGGGCCGCCCTCGGCACAAAGAGAGGGTATGCGGTATTCAGCTTTTCCCGGAGATTCTTGGGGAGATTTCGCATCTCATCATAGGATTTTACCCCTTTGTGAAACCAGGTAAACACCTGTCTCCCACGGAAGGCGGGTTCTCCCATGGCCTGCAGGGTCTCTGTCAGATCCTGGAGCGTCATTGATTTCAGCTCGTTCATAATTTCCTCGCTTGCCGCCGCATGCGGCAGATGTAAAAGCCGTCGGTTCCATGGCGATGGGGCCACAGGATAACTTCCCCCGGAATTTCTCCCAGATGCGGCAACGGGAACATTTCCCGGGAAAAGTCCGGGTGCCCCGCCAGAAAACCGTCCGCTGTCTGGCCGTTCTCCTCCGGCAGAACAGTGCAGGTGGAGTACACCAGCACGCCGCCGGGTTTGACATATGCAGCCGCGGTTTCCAGAATATCGTGCTGTATCACAGGCAGGGAGAAGAGGTCATCGGCCTTTTTGTAGCGGATATCCGGCTTTTTTCGGATGATGCCAAGCCCCGAGCAGGGCGCATCCACCAACACCGCGTCAAACTGCCCCGCCCACTCCGGACAGAGTTTCCGCCCATCGGCGGCAGCGGTTTCAATTGAGGAAAGCCCCAGCCGTTCCGCCCCTGCCCGAATGCGTTTCAGCTTATTCTCGTGGAGGTCGCAGGACAGGATATGCCCCCTGTCCCCCATCTCTATGGCGGCGGCAAAGGACTTTCCGCCGGGAGCGGCGCATACGTCCAGCACCCGGTCTCCCGGCCTCACATCCATGGCCAGGACCGCCAGCCGGGCCGCCGGATCCTGGATATAGAACTTCCCCTCCTGAAAGGCCCGCAGCCCCTCCAGATCCCCCGTCCCGGATAAGAGCAGACAATCCGGAAGCCACGGGTGGAGCTCTGCATTTACGCCCTCGCTCTCCAGCGTTCGGAACAGCTCTTCCGCTGTCCCGCGCAGGGAATTGACCTGGGCCGCCGCAGGCGGCTGGCTGTTGTCAGCGGCGAGAAAGCGCTCTGCCTCCTCCCTGCCCAGTAATGCCAAAAGGCGTTTTACCAGCCACTTGGGGTGGCTGTACCGGATGGAGAGATACTGCGTCTCATCCCGCTCCGGGATGGACGGCAGGCTCCCTTTATTCCCGGAGATTTTCCGCAGTACGGCGTTGACCAGGCCGGCGGCCTGGCCCCGGCCCGATGATTTTGCCAGCTCTACGGCGGTGTTTACCGCGGCACTGTCCGGTACCCTGTCTAAAAATAATATCTGATATGCGCCGATACGGAGGATATCCGGCAGAGGGGGCTGGAGGTGATCCGGCTTCTGGGAACAGTATGCGGCAAGGTAGAAATCCAGCAGCAGCCGGTTCTGGATCACACCGTAGACAATTCTGCTGCACAGAGCCGCCTCGGAGCCGGACAGTCTGTCCCGATTCAGCTGGGCTTTCAGGGCGGCATCTGCCCAGGCGCCGTTTACACGGCAGCCGTTGAGCACCCGCAGAGCCGTATCCCGGGCGCTCAACGGCCCCCTCCCCTGCGGCCGTTGTTGTTCCGGCCCAGAAAGATCAGCACGAAGCGCAGCAGCTGCAGCGCAGACATCAGCAGCGCTGCCACATAGGTCATGGCCGCCGCCCGCAAAACTCTCTTTGCCCCGCCGACCTCGTCGCCCTCCAGCAGTCCCTGCCCCTGAATGGTCTCAATGGCCCGGGCCGATGCGTTGAACTCCACCGGCAGCGTCACCAGCTGAAAGACCGTGGTCAGGGAGAACAGAAGAATTCCCGCTAAAAAGAGGGTTTGGCTGTACAGCGCCATTCCGACGATCAGAAGAATGAAGGAAAATTTGGAGCCCAGCTGTGTGGCGGGGATAATGGCCCCCCGCAGGCGCACGGGGCCATAGCCCACGGCGTACTGCACGGCGTGGCCCGCCTCGTGGGCAGCCACCCCCACTGCCGCAATGGTAGGGCGTTGATAGACGTCCTGGGAGAGGTAGATGGTATTGTCCCTGGGGTCGTAGTGATCCGTCAGGTTCCCGCCGCAGGGCCGGATCGGGACATCGTATACGCCATGGGCGCGGAGAACCGCCTCTGCTGCCTGGGCGCCTGTTAACCCCCTGCGATTTTGGACGGCGCTGTATCGCCGAAAGTTCCCGCTGACCTGAATCTGTGCCCAAATGGACAGAAGAAATACCGGAAGGACCAGGATACAATAGAGATTGTTTGCCAAAAAATTGCCATAGCTGTAATAATAAGGCATAGGTTTCCTCGATTCAGCATTGAATTGGGTGCCCCAGCAGGTAGGCTGCCGCAGTCATCCGTTTTCCTCCCTGGGCCTGGAGCTCCAGGACCCGGAGCACTTTTTTGTCCCCGCAGGCGATATCAATCCCCTGCTTTCCCGCAGATACAATGGTGCCAGGCACAGCCGCGGTGTCTCCGCCGGTCTCCCGCACGGAAAACAGCTTCACCGGTACACCGCCGATGGCGTCCGTAGAGGCGCAGGGCCAGGGAATCAGTCCCCGCACCTGACAGGCGATCTCATGGGCAGAGCGGGCCCAGTCCACAGGGGACATCTCCCTGTTCAGCATAGAGGCATAGGTCTGCCGGCTCTCATCCTGGGGCGTGCGCCCGGCAGTCCCCTCTGCCAGGGCCTCCACTGCCTCGGACAGTGCCTCCGCTCCCAGGCCTGCGAGCCGGGCGGTGAGGGCCTGTGCGTCCTCCTCCGCCCCGATGGGCGTGGACTTCTGCAAAATCACATCCCCGGCGTCCAGTTCTTTTGCCATATACATAATGGAGACGCCCGTCTCCTCCTCACCGTTCAAAATTGCCCAGTTGATGGGGGCTGCCCCCCGGTACTTGGGCAGAAGGGACGAGTGGACGTTGATGGAGCCAAGGGACGGCACATTCAAAATATCCTCCGGCAGAATCTTTCCGTAAGCCGCCACCACAATCAGCTCCGGCTCCAGGCGCCGCACCGACTCCAACGCGCTGCCGTCCCGCATGGAAACAGGCTGAAAAACCGGGATATTTTTTGTTAAGGCAAATTCCTTTACGGGAGAATATGCCAGCTTATGTCCCCGGTTTTTGGGCTTATCGGGCTGGGTAAACACGCCGCACACTGTGTGCCCGTCCTCCACCAGCCGTTTCAGTGAGGCCACGGCAAACTCCGGCGTCCCCATGAACAGAACGCGCATGGATCTCAGTCCTCCTCGTCTTCCATATACTCCTGCAGCTCCTCCTCGGTGAGGAATCGGTCTATGTGCTCGGTGTACATATGGCCGTCCAGATGTTCGATTTCGTGGCAGAAGGCCCGGGCCGTCAAGCCCTCGCCCTGGGCCTCAAACCAGACTCCATTCCGGTCCTGGGCCTTGACCCGCACCACATTGGGCCGGGTGACAATCCCCCACTTGCCAGGAACGCTGAGGCAGCCCTCTAATCCCGTCTGCTCACCGCTCCGGGAGATGATTTCCGGATTAATCAGTTCCAGATATTCCTCTGTCTCCTCATCCAGTACCAGGCAGACCCGGCGCAGTACTCCCACCTGAGGAGCCGCCAGACCGGCGCCATTGGCCTCTGTCAATGTTTCAATCATATCGTCCAACAGCTGATGCAGTCTGGGGTTGAACGCTGTCACTGGGCGGCAGACTTTGGTCAGGCAGTCCTCCCCCTGTTCTACAATTTTTCTAAGCGCCATCTTTTTGTCCTCCCTGCTTGGATCGTACTTCTGTTTGACTATAAGGCGGGAGTCTCATTCCAGCCTGTTGCAATCCGCAAAAATATGAAGCCCGCGGTTTCCGCGGCTATTTGCAAATTCTTTTAAAACCCAGCTCACCAGCTCCCGGGTGGGCCTGTTGTTTTTTCCTATAAAAAGCACCCGGTAGCGGTAGCGGTTATTTACTTTCAGCACCGGAGCAGGTGCAGGGCCCAGCACTTCGGGCTGGCCGGCGGCTACCTCCGGAACAGTGCAGAGGCTCCGAACCCGATCCCGGAGCTCTGCTGCCGCCCGCAGAACGCCGCCCTCCTCCGTCCCGGAGACCGTAAAGGTGAACAAATCTGCAAAGGGCGGGTAACGCCGCAGCCGCCGCAGCCGGATCTCACTCTGATAAAAACGGTCGTAATCCTGCCGGGCAGCGCATTGGATTACATCGTTTTCCGGCGTATAGGTCTGGATAACCGCCCGCCCTGCCCGATCTCCCCTGCCTGCCCGTCCAACTACCTGGGTCAGCAGGCTGAATGTCCGTTCGGCAGCCCGGTAGTGATCCACATACAGGGAGAGGTCTGCGGAGAGAACGCCTACCAACGTCACATTTTCAAAGTCCAGCCCCTTTGCGACCATCTGAGTGCCCAGCAGGATTGGGATCCGCTCTCTCTCAAATTGAGATAATATCTGCTCGTGGCGGCCGGAAGCCGTATCTGCATCCATCCGCAGAATTCCGGTTTCCGGAAACAGCTCCCGCAGTTCCTCCTCCACCCGCTGTGTCCCCGTCCCCACATGCTTCATCATGCCGCCGCACACCGGGCAGACATCGCTCACCCGACGGGAGTGCCCACAGTAGTGGCACATCAGCCGCCCGTTGGCGGAGTGGTATGTCAGGGGCGTGCTGCACCGGGGGCATTCCGGCACATGGCCGCACTCTCCGCACAGCAGCATACGGCTGTTCCCCCGCCGGTTTAAAAACAGGATACTCTGCTCTCCGCGGGCGAGATTCTGCTCCAATTCCCCCCGCAGAACAGCACCGATCAATCCGGGATTTCCGGCGCGGATCTCCTCCCGCAGGTCTGCAATCAACACCTTGGGCAGGCTCTGGCGGTTATACCTCTTCTGCAGCAGCTCCCTGTGGTAAATGCCGCTTTCAGCGGCCCAGGCCGTCTCAACTGCGGGTGTGGCAGATCCCAGCACCAGCGTCGCCCGATGCCGTCCACAGAGATATTTTGCCACATCCCGGGTGTGGTATCGGGGGGGATTTTCCGACTGATAGCTGCTCTCCTGCTCCTCATCCAGAATGATCAGGCCCAGGTTTTTCAGCGGGGCAAAAATGGCGGAACGGGTTCCCAGCACAACGCGGACCTCTCCCCGGCGGATGCGCTTCCACTGGTCATAGCGTTCTGACATGCGCAGCCCGCTGTGGAGCATGGCCGTCTGGCCGCCGAAATAAGAGGAGAATCTCCGCATCATTTGAGGCGTCAGCGCAATTTCCGGCACCAGCACGAGGGCATCCCGTCCTTTACACAGGGTCTCCTGTACCAGCCGCAGGTATACCTGGGTCTTGCCGCTGCCGGTAACGCCCTGCAGCAGCACCGCCTCCGCCTGGTTGTGCTCCGAGAGTGCCAGAATCCGCTCAAAGGCGGCCTGCTGTTCTTCGCTCAGCACGATGGCCGGGCCTGGTTCCACCTGTTCCGGAGCGGTAAGCCGCAGCGTCTCTTCCTGGGAAAAGGCCAGCAGGCCGTTCTTTTCAAGGCTTTTCAGCGTTCGCATGGTCGCACCGGTAAAATAGCATACATCGGCTGCCGAAGTCCGCCCGGCAGAGGCGAGCATTCTGATTACCTCGTACCGCTGAGGTGCCGAGCGGCGCTTTGCCTCCACTGCAGCCAGAGCCTCTTCCGCCGGAACAGCCAGCTCCGCCATGCGGCGGGAACGGTCTGCAATCTTCCGCCTGGCGGCGGTCTCACATGTAACCAGGCCGATCTTTTGAAGCCTTCGCAGCACAGCCTCCGCCTGGTTGCCGCAGCTGGCCCGCAGTGTTTCCGTATCCGCGCTGCCGCCATTGGCATACAGCACATCCAAAATCGGAAGGGCATACTTCACGGAGGCGGCCATGCCGTCTGCCGTTAAGCGGTCCATCTGCGGATCCGCCAGATTCCAGACCTCCCGGAACTGGTACCACAGGCCGGCGGGCAGAATAGCCTTCACCGCCTCAAACAGGGTGCAGAAGTACCGCTGACGCATCCAAAGGGCAAGTTCAATTCCCGCCCGGTCCAAAACCGGCTCCCGGTCCAGCACCGCCGTCAGGTTTTTCAGGCCTCTCTTCCGCTCTCCTTCCCCTCTGGCCAGAATGATGCCCTCAGATGTCCGGTTTCCCCGTCCGAAGGGGACAGTCACCCGTACACCGGGAACAGCCGTTTCAAGCATCGGCTCAGGGACAAGGTAGTCATAGGGCTTGTCTGCGGCATAGGGAGCGGCGCTGACCGCAACCTTACAAATCACAGCGACATCCATATTCCGTCCCCCTTTACCGCTTTGTAACACGGCCTGCCGCAGCATTCAAAGTTGCGGCGAAAAGGGCGCGGCGGATGCCCGCCATGCGCCGTCTGTACTGTTGAACGCCAGTCAGGAATTCTGCGTACTGCTATAGTCCGCGTGTCCCTCCACCGCCTCAATATTGCCGGCGTCCAGCCGGCCCTCCGCCACCTCATGGATGGCAAGGGTCACGGGCTTTTCCTTCAGCGGCTCCCCGGCCTCTTCCGCAGCCTCCGCGATCTGGCGGGCTCTGCGGGCCACCACATTTACCAGCATATAACGGTTGGGCACATAGCTTGTCAGTTTGTTCATTGCAGGATACAGCATCATACTACTCTACTTCCATTCTGCCGGATTACGGCTGAAAATTTTGCCGGAAACCGCCCTCGTAATATCGGCCGCCGCCTTAAATGGTCAGAACACTCAGACGGCGGGTATTCTCCGCGTTTGCCAAACGGGGGTTAATTTCCGTTGATGACCTCCATGCGCTCTTTTGATTTGCAGTGTTCCGCAGTCATAATGGCATCCAGTTCTGCGGCGGCGTTTTCCAGGGTATCGTTAATCACAAAATAGTGATAGGCGTCAGCGGTCCGGCACTCCACTTTGGCCCGCAGCAGCCGTTTCTGGATCTTCTCCGGACTGTCGGTCCCGCGGAGCGTCAGCCGGCGCTCCAGTTCCTCCCAGCTGGGAGGGGCAATGAAAATCAAAATGGCCTCCGGGCGCTTTGCAGCGACCTGAAGAGCTCCCTGTACATCGATTTCCAGAATCACGTCCCGTCCCTCGTCCATAGCACTGTCCACAAATTCCTTGGGCGTACCGTAGAAGTTGCCCACATACTCCGCATATTCCAGGAACTCATTCCTGGCAATCCGCTGGCGGAAGGTCTCTACATCCAAAAAATGGTAGTGCACTCCGTCCTCTTCACCGTCCCGTTTGGGACGGGTCGTTGCGGATACGGATACGTATACATTGTCCCGCCTCTCCAGCAGAACACGCAGGACGCTGCCCTTGCCGACCCCTGACGGGCCGGAGATGATAAAGGTCTTTCCTCTCTTCATATGCGCTCAATCCCCCTCTGTATTCTCCGTCCGAAGGCCAAACCTCTCCGGCGGCAAGGCCGACAGGATCACATGGTCGCTGTCCATAACAAATACGGACGCGGTTTTGCGCCCATAGGTGGCGTCAATCAGCATCCCCCGCTCCCGGCTCTCCTGGACCATACGCTTCACCGGGGCGGAATCCGGGCTGACAATGGCCACCAGCCGCTCCGCAGATACCAAATTTCCAAATCCGATGTTCATCAGCTTCATAGGATTACTCCACATTCTGGACCTGTTCGCGCATCTTCTCTACTTCAGACTTGAGCCCCACCACTACCTGGGCAATCCCAACGTCGTTGCACTTGGAGCCGATGGTGTTGGACTCCCGGTTAACCTCCTGAATCAGGAAATCCATTTTCCGGCCCATGGGCTCGTCGGACTGCAGCATGGCACGGAGCTGGCTCACATGGCTCCTCAGCCGGACGGTTTCCTCGTCCACCGCCACCTTATCGGCGTAGACGGCGGCCTCCGTCAAAATGCGCTGCTCGTCTACCGCCGCACTCTGCAGTACCTCCTGCATCCTCGCCGTGAGCTTCCGGCGGTACTCTGCCACGGTCTCTGGGGAACGGGTCTCCACCTGGCCGGTATAGGCCTCAATGTTGTTCAGCCGGTTCTCAATATCCTCCGCCAGCTTGCCGCCCTCCACGGCCCGCATGGTATTGTAGGACGTCAGGGCCTCCTCCAGAACAGTGCACAGATCGCCGCTGACAGCCTCCAGATCCTCATCCGCCTTGGTAACAGTGAGAACGTCCGGAAAACGGGCCAGCTGATCCGGTGTAACCCGGTAGGCCGTAGGCCCGCAGACCTCTGCCAGCTCATTCAGGGCGGAGACATACTGGGCGGCCAGATCCCGGTTGACAGTGACCTTCGCCACATCTGCGGCCGAGGCGTCTACGGTGATAAATACATCCACCTTTCCCCGGGAAACAGCCTTTTGAACACATTGTTTTATGGCGTCCTCCGCAAAGATATACATCCGCGGCATCTTCACCGTACAATCCAGATAACGGTTGTTGACAGAACGCACCTCCACCGTGATATCCCGCCTGTGCAGTTCCATCCGCGCCCGGCCATAGCCGGTCATGCTCTTAATCAAATCAGTTCCCTCCCCATATCTCAGCAGCAGCAGAAATAGCCGCCGCCGTTGCAGAGCGTATAGATACAGCACAGGTCCAGACACAAATTCCCGTTGGGGCAGACCTCTGTCCCGAAGGGGCCGCCCCCGGGCCGGTATGCATTTCGGGGGCCGCCGGCCATAAAGCTCAGCGCCTGACGATATTCCGGATTCCCCGGCTCCATTTGGCAGGCGGTCTCATAGTACCGCCTGGCCTCGTCCATCCAGCCCCGGCGGTAACAGACCACGCCCCTGAGGAAGTTCCACTCGGCATTGTGGTCGTTGTAGTTGGCCAGCAGCGCCTCAGCCCGGCTCAGATCGCCGGCGTTAATGGCCATACGCGCCTGCTGGAGCACGGAGGACGCGGAGGATCCGGCAGATCGGTACTGCGGGCCGCCCCCGTATCCGTAGGCGCCGTAGCCGCCGCCCGGCCGTCCGCCGCCTCCGCTGCGCTGTTTGGTGATCTGCTCATAGGCGGCGTTGATCTCCTTCATCCGCTCCTGGGCAAGATCCGCCAAAGGATTGTCATGATAGTTGTCCGGATGGTACTTCCGGGCCAGGTCCCGATAGGCCTTTTTAATTTCTTCGTCGGTTGCACTTTCGGAGACGCCTAAAACCTGATAGGGATCGTTCATGTGGTTTCCTCTTCATTCTTGTGATTCTTTCTAATGCGGTTCCGCCCGGTCGCTTGAAAGGTTCCGTCCAGCACGGCTTTTCCCACCTGAAACAGACTGGTATACAGGGTCGCTTCCAAAATCGGCCTCCAAATGCCGAAATCCCACAGTTCAAAAGCCGTTGTCATCATATGGACGGAGTGATCCAATGTCGCGGCAAAATCCCTCCGCGCCTCCGGTGTCCACATCCCATCCGTCAATTGAAAGCGGAGCGCCACAGGATTATAATTCCCGGATACGGCATCTTTTTTCAAATCATCCGCCGCATCCACCAAATAGACCCACCGGCCCAGGTGATAGAGCATCTGCTCCAGCACCCTTTTGCGAACGGGGTCGCCCACCTCCCGGGCTGACCCTCTCAGCAGCTCTGCAAAAGCATCTGCGGCCCGGTCAATGGAGGGGGAGCGCTCTCTCTCCAACTGCCCCAAAAGCTCCAGCTGCCGGCAGGTCTGCTGGTCAAAGACGGGGCGGAGGGACGAGGCCCTGCGGTATGCCGGCTCCAAAACTTTGGATATGCTCCGGTATTTCAGGCCGTGGAACCAGTCGCAGTCCGCCACGCCGTCCCGCAGCTGCCAATACGCCAGTATCAAACTTTCATCTGCCGCCAGCTCCATAGCCGCATCAGGTATTTGGAAGGTCCGCTGTCGAATTGGACTGACAAGGCATCTCGCCTTACTGCTTTTGTTCTCCAGCGGGTTTGACAGCAAAATCGCCAAAAAGGTAAAATCATAATTCAGAATAAAGCGGGCCGCCGCGCCATATCTTTGGCCCAGCGTGTGGCACAGCCCGCAGTATACCCGGCGAAACCGCTCCGTCTCCTCCCCCGGCAGCATTTCCAGCGGCGGTCTGACATAACCGTACATCAGAACAGCCGGACGATCTGGAAAGATACCCCTCCCTGCCGCCTCAGACGCCGGTCATAGGCCACGGCGATTAGAATTCCTGCAAAGAATCCAAGAATCCCCACGGCGTACCGCAGAGCGGTACCCGCCCCCGGGACGGCAAACATCACCAGATATCCTGCCAGAAACAGTACCACCGGGATGAGATATGCCACCGATACAATCAGGAGCATTTTTCCGGTGTCGCTCTCCACCACCACCTTTTGCCCGGGTTTGGCCCCGATGGGATTGAGCGCTTTGGCATGGACGGCTGTGCCGGTGACGCCGCAGCCGGCGCACTCCTCGCAGTCATGTCCGCATGCGGACTTCCGTGGAACGGAGATCTCCGCGTGGTTTTCGTCAATAATCCGTTCCACTGTTGCAACCTGTGTCATAACTCACTCTCCTGCGTCTTCGGCTCCATCGGGACTCTCTGTGGGCTGCTGGTTATCCGGCTCGTCCGGCTCGTCCCCCGGCTCCCGGATTGTCACCTGTACCTCGTAAGAGCCGGTGACGCCGATATCGCCTCCGGAGTCAATTTCCACCGCAGCCGGAACCGTATAGCTGCCCAGGGCGGAGCTGTAATCGCCAAGGTCTACCACCAGGGTAATATTCTCCCCGCTGATAGCCGCCACATCTGCCTCCGTGCCAAAGACAGATACCATCGTCTCCGGTGTCTGCACATCCAGATTTTTGCCCTCCGGTTTATTTTCAAACCGAATGCGGTCTGTAACTACGCCGGCCGTGGTCTTATCCGGATAGGAGATGGTCAGCGTGGAGCGGGTAACGCCGCTGAGGTTGGTGCAGCCCTCCGGAACTGTAATACCGTATGTGTGGGTGCTCTCCGCATTCTCCACGGACAACAGGTCAAAATCCCCCAGGATGATGGTCTCCCGGTCGCGCAGTGTCTCCGCCGGTCCGGAAACCATAATGGTTCCCGGTTGGAGTTCAACCGTCATGTTCCGCCGCCGCGCCCCGGGCGCGTCAATAAAGTTCATAGCCAGCCGGAGCTCCTTAGTGACAAACACCGGCAAAGACACCTGTATCCGCTCCACCGTGGCGCGGATGCCGGATATCTCCAGTGCCTCACCCTCCTCGGTATAATACTGCACCTTCAGCATCTCCGTGACACTGCCTGTGGCATTGCCGATGTCCAGCTTTACCTTGGCATAGGCCACCTGGTCGATGACCTCCTGCTGGCCCCAGATCTCAATATTGCTGTGGGACATCTGGAGCTGCCCCGCATTGTAGCCCTCCGCCACATTGCCCACCAGCTCACATTTGACCTCCACATTCTTGCTGTAAAGTTCACTGATGTTCACGGTGGCCATGGAGATGCTTCTTTTTTTCACGGTAACGCGGTCGTTAAATTCCTGATCCACGTAGTAGTCATAGGACACCCGCTGTTCTCCTGCTGCAGTGATATCCCGCAGATCCACCAGGACCCGGATACTGGAGCTGTCCATCCAGGAGACTGTCTGCCGCTTTCCCTGCACGGTAAAGTCCATGGCGGCGTCCGTACCCTCTTCCAGCAGCATCAGTCCCCGATCCGCCAGAACAGTGTCCTGCCCCACGTAGGTAATGGGAACTCCTGTAATCTCCTGATCCACCATCTGGTCGTTGGTCACATCCACATAAAACCAGATCATGATCGCCGTGCAGAAGGCCAGGAAAAGATACAGTACTTTACGTGCGCCGATGTTTTTATTCTCCATCGTCAGCACCTCCATCCTTCCTGCCCCGCAGCAGGCGGGCCAGACTGAACCTCTGCCTGGTCCCGTCGGTCTCATCCTGCGGCAGCAGTTCGTTGCGCAGCAGATTTTCCAGCGTCTCCGGCTTCAAATGGCGTTTCAGCATTCCGCCGATGGCCACGGAAATAGAGCCGGTCTCCTCTGAGACAATAACCACCACCGCATCGGAGTTCTCGCTCATGCCGATGCCGGCCCGGTGCCGCATTCCAAGATCCCGGCTCAAATTAACATTCTTGCTCAGAGGAAGCATGCAGCCGGCGCCGAGCACCCGTCCGTGGCGGACGATGACCGCACCGTCATGCATGGGAGCTTTGACGAAAAAGATATTTTTTAAAAGCTCACTGGAGACTGAGGCATCCAGCACCGTGCCGCTGCGCACCATATCGTCCAGCAAAATCTCCCGCTCAAATACAATCAGCGCCCCGGTGCGGCTCTGGGACATCTCCGTAGAGGCCAGTACCGTCTGCCCGATGGTCTGCTCCATTACGTTTCCCGCCTCGCTGTGGCTGAAAAACGCGATGATGCGGCGGCTGCCCACCTGTTCCAGAATCCGGCGGATCTCCGGCTGAAACAGGATAATCAGGGCCAGCACGCCCCACTCCATCATTTTGCTCAGCATATAGTTGATACCGTTGAGGTGAAGGACAGTGGACAGGGCCAGCACGACAAAAAAGACCAGCAGGCCTTTCAGCAGGCTGGCAGCCTTGGTACTGCGCACCAGAATCAACACCTTGTACAGCAGGAACGCCATAATGACAATATCCAGCACATCCGTGATCTGGAGCGTCAGCAGATACCTGCCGGCAAAAGCGGGGATCTGCGAAAACTTCGGTTCCATAGTTGGATCATCATCCCTTTCAGGCCATGGCAGACCATGAATAGTTCAATTATATAAAACATACGCGGCAATTGCAAGGCAAACCAGGGAAAAATTCACGGACTGTTCAGAAAATTCCTGTCTTTTCCATCGTCTCCGCCCGGAAGCCGGCAAATCCCGCAGCGGCGGAAGCCCTAAAATCAAAATTCCCCCCGCTCCGGGCGGCTCCGGGGATTTTAACGCCGCACGGAGGAGACATCCCCTGCCTGGACATTTTCAACCGGGACGAATGGTCAAAAAGTTCTCCGGATAAAACCGCCGATCGGCGGTTTTATCCGGAGCCATATCAGGCGAGAATATCCTTCATAGACGACACAAACCGGTTTACCTCCTCCGGTGTGTTGAAGTCGGAAAAGCTGAGGCGGACTGTGCCGGTATCCAGTGTCCCGGCAGAGCGGTGAGCCAGAGGAGAGCAGTGAAGACCGGACCGAACGGCGATATTCCGTTCTGCCAGAGCTGCCCCAAGCGCTTCGGCCTCCCGCCCCTTCACGGTGAAGGACAGAACGCCCGCCTGCGCGTGCAGATCCGGTCTTGCATAGACTGTGACGCCCGGCAGGGACCGAAGCTCCTCTGCCGCCATCTGGGACAGCTGCCGCTCCCTGCGGCAAATTGCCTCTGCTCCCCGGCTGCGGACATACCGAATGCCTGCCAGCAGCCCGGCAATCCCGGGCACATTGTGGGTACCCGCCTCCAGGCGGTCCGGCAAAAAATCCGGCATTTCCTGCCGGACAGAGAGACTTCCGGTGCCACCCTCCATCAGAGGACACGGCGTGATCCCCTCGCCGCACAGCAGAACACCGGTACCCTGGGGGCCGTACAGCCCCTTGTGTCCCGGCATAGCGACGAACGCCGCACCTGAAGCTGCCATATCCAGCGGTAAGACGCCGGCGGCCTGAGCATCGTCAATAATCAACGGCACCCCTCTGGACCGGCAGAGGGCTGCCACGGCCTCCACGGGCTGGATAAATCCGAACACATTGGATATATGGCTGCAAATGACTGCACTTACTCCTCCATCCACCAGCCTGGCAAAGGCCTTTGCCACTTCCTCCGGGTGGAACAGCGGCGCCTCCGCAATCATTACGTCTGCGTCCAGAGCGGCCAGAGGCCTGGTAACGGCGTTGTGCTCATATCCGGAGATCACAACCCGGCCTCCGCGGGGTACCAGCGTCTTGATTGCGATATTCAATGCGTGGGTGGCGTTCATCGTAAATACCACCTGTTCCGGATTCTGCAGCCCGTACAGTTCCGCCAGTTCGCTGCGGCAGTCAAATACCGTTTCGGCGGCCTCCATAGCCGCGGAGTACCCACCCCTTCCGGGAGAGCTCATCGTGTGCAGGGCTTCGGTCATGGCGGCCTCCACCGTGGGGGGCTTTTGAAACGTTGTGGCCGCACTGTCGAGGTAGATCATCTCCCCACCTCCTGGTACAGACCGCGTTGGTATAAAAATATCTGAACAGGGTTCAGCGATTCCCTGTGAAGGGCAGTCAACGCATCGGTCAGGCTGCTGACCGCAATGCGTACAGCATAGGCGCAGCCCAGTTCCGTCAGTTCCCGGGGCGCGCGGAAAATTTGGCAGCGGACGCCCGCCCGTGCCAGCGCCCGCTGCATCCGCTGCGCATAGGTGACGGACCGTGCGATAATCAGATAGTGATCCACAGGCACTCCTCCTCTCTACCCATTGTATGGACGGGACGGAGAAAGGTGAGAGGAGAGGCTTCGACGGCGAAGCCTCTCCTCTCACCTTTATACATGTGCTATACATGCGTTTTTCCGAACCGTCCTTCAGGCAGACAGGACGGACAGGCCCCAGCCGGCGGCCATCAATATCACCGTCTGTCCTTTTATCGCAGCACCTCTAAAAGTGCCACTGCGTGGGCCGCCATGCCGGAACCGTCCCCGGTAAAGCCCAGCCCCTCCTCAGTGGTGGCCTTCACATTGACCCGCTCCGGCTCAATTCCCAGCGCCGCGGCGATATTCTGTGCCATCTGCACCTTGTAGGGGGCAATCTTCGGCGCCTGGGCCAGCAATGTGGCATCGACATTCACCACAGCAAATCCCCGCTGTGCCAACAGCCGCCCCACTTCTGTCAGCAGTTTTAAGCTGGAGATCCCGGCATAGGCCGGATCTGTATCCGGAAACAGCTTTCCGATATCCCCCAGACGGGAGGCCCCCGCCAGGGCATCCATAACGGCGTGAACCAGCACGTCGGCGTCGGAATGGCCCAGGAGCCCCCGTTTCCAGGGAATTTCCACACCTCCCAGAACCAACTTCCGCCCCTCTGCCAGCTGATGGACGTCGTACCCGTGTCCGATGCGGAGATCTGTCATCGGCCTTCCTCCCGTGCTTTTAAAATGGCCTCCGCCAGAATCATATCCACCGGGGTGGTGATTTTTATATTCTCTTCCTCACCGTCTACCAGGAACACCACCTTGCCCAGCCGCTCCACTGCGGAGCAGTCGTCTGTGACCGGTGTGCCGCTCTCCAGCGCCGACTGGAGCGCCGCTTTTAATAAACTGGCCTCAAATACCTGCGGGGTCTGGACGGCCCGCAGCACATCCCGTTCCAACGTCTCCGCTACGGCGCCGTCCGCCCCGACCACCTTGACAGTATCCTTCACCGGCAATGCGGGCGCCGCCGCACCGCAGCGGGCGGCGGCGGCAACAACGCGGTCGATCAGCTCCGGCGTTACCAGGGGGCGTGCGCCGTCCTGCACCGCCAGCAGCGCTGCGTCCGGTGCGGCTTCCAATGCCGCCAAGAGCACGGAATGGACACGGCTCTCTCCGCCCCGAACCACTTTGGTGCACTTGGTAATCCCATATGTACGGCAGAGCCGGGAGATCTCCACCAGATCCTCTTCCCGGGCAGCTATCACAATTTCGTCAATCTCTGCCGCCAACTGCAGGGACGTCAATGTCCGCACCAGCAAGGGGACGCCCTCCAGCGGCTCCAGTATTTTATTCACGCCCTCCATACGGCTGGAAGCGCCTGCGGCGGCCACCAGCGCGGTGCATCCAGGGCGGTTTGCCCTCCGGATTCTGCGCAGAAATGAAAACATATCAACCTCCAGGCGCTTTCAGGCCTTGTATAAAAATCAGAAAATGCCCAGCGGTGAGCGTTTTTTCGCCGGGTAAAGCAAGCTTCGCATAGGTTCTGTCCCGTTCAGGCCTCTCAGTACAATCAACGGTGGATTTGAACGGTATAGCCATGCGCCGGGGCAGTGGGAGCAGCTTTTTATAATCCTGCCCGCCGGCAGCGGCCTGCCCTGCGCAGTGCCGCCGCAGTCAGGAAGCCGTCTCCTGCATCATGACACCGTCAATCCGTGCCTCCACCGTCTCATAATCCGCCTGTTCCGTCAGGACAATTTCGGAGATCAGAATCCGTTTGGCAGTTTGAAGCATTTTCCGTTCACCGGTAGACAGCCCCCGGCGGGTCTCCCGGGTCATTAACCCCTTGATCACTCGGGCGACTTCCCGGAGATCGCCGCTTTTGAGCCGCTGCAGATTTTCCTGATACCGCTTGTTCCAATTGGCGCTGCTCTCCACCTCCAGGGTGGGGATCGCCGCAATAAGCAGCTCCGCCTCCTCCGGCGTGATGATGGCGCGGACGCCGATGGCCCCGCTGTTGGCCACCGGGATTTTCAGCAGCAGTCCCCCCATCGGCATTTTAAATACATAGTAGTCCTGGGTGCTTCCTGCAACCTTCTCCTGTACAATGGCGTCTATGACGCCGGCCCCGTGCATTGGATGCGCGACGAGATCTCCGACTGTAAACATGGCAAACCCCTCCCCTTTTATCGGTTCATTGCGGTGCCCGGTATTCGCTGATACTCCCTTTTGCTGGATTTTTCATAGAATATATATCTATTATATCCGCTTTTTTCCATATTTACAAGCACTTTTTTTGAAAAAGAACACATATTTTTTCTAAAAGCATGCAAAAAATAGCGGACAGCCTTTGGCTGTCCGCCGCACCAATAATGGCTTTATCGTTTGTTGGAACGTCTCCAAATGTGCATTTTCTCTGCCTGGGCAATCAGCTCCTCCCGGAACTGAGGATGTGCAATCCCAATCAGTCCCTCTGCCCGCTCCCAGGTGGACTTGCCCTTCACGTTGAACTTGCCGTACTCTGTGACCAGATAGTGGAGATTGGCGCGGGTGGCCGTCACCACCGACCCCTCCAGCAGCGTGGGGCGGATACGGGACTTCAGCTGCCCGCTCTTCTTATCCATGTAGGAAGAGGAACAGCAGATAAAGCTCTTTCCGCCTTTCGCCAGGTATGCGCCCATGACAAAGTCCTGCTGCCCGCCGGCACCGGAGATATGACGGGTACCTGAAGTCTCGGAGGATACCTGGCCGAAGAGGTCGATATCCACCGCGCCGTTGATGGAGATAAAGTTCTCAATCTGGGATACCCTGGCAATGTCGTTGACGTAGCTGACGGGGGCAATCATGCACTCGGGGTTGTTGTCCAGGAAATCATACAGCTTCTGACTGCCTGCGGCAAAGGCATAGGTCTGGCGGCCCCTGTCAAAGGGCTTGCGCATACCGGTGATGCGCCCCGCCTCGGACATATCCACGAAAGCGTCCACATACATCTCCGTATGTACGCCCAGATCCTTGAGATCGGACTCCGCCACCATTTTTCCAATGGCGTTGGGCATGGCGCCGATTCCAAGCTGGAGACAGGCCCCGTCGGGAATCTCCGGCACTACCAGACGGGCCACTGCCAAATCCACCTCGGAGGCGCTTCCGCCGCCGCCCAGGGTCTCCATAGGGGGATTTTCCCCCTCCACAATCATGTCTACATCACTGATGTGGACACAATTGTCATACCCACCCAAGCACACGGGCATATTTTTGTTGACCTCAACAATAACGGTTTTGGCACACTCGCATACCGCCTTTAAATGGTCTCCGGCAGGGCCGAAGTTAAACCAACCCTTCCGATCCATAGGCGCCACCTGGAACATGGCCACATCCAGGGTCTTGATCACATTTGCATAGAAACCGGGCAGCTCGGAGTAACGCATGGGGATATAATAAGTGAGCCCCTCACTCACGGCCTTACGCTCTACCCCTCCCATGTGCCAGGAATTCCAGGTAAAGCGGCTGGCAGCGTCGGGCACGTCAAAAATTGCCGGGCGGCGGGTCAGAATACCGCCGCGGATGTTCACATCCGTCAGCTCTTCTGCCCGCTGCGCCAAAGCCCGATCCAGTGCGATGGGTGAGCAAACGCTCCAGCCGTAGTCCAGCCAGTCTCCGGACTTAACCACCTTTACCGCTTCCCTGGCGGATGTCAGTTTCTGTTTGTATTCGTCCTGATAGCTCATAATCGTTCCTCCTGTATTCCCTTTTATATAACCAAGCTGACGGAAACCCGCTGCGGTGCGGCTCCAGCCCGGATCGCTCCGGCGAACAACCACATCACCGCAGCCCTGGAGCTGAAAAATAGGCGGCCTGTAATTGTCACACTTTTCACAATTTGAAATTATACCATACCATTTCCGCAAATGCAATCAAAAATGTCAAAAAAATCACAAATTTTCAAAAAAAGGGAGACAGGCGCAGGGCCTGCCTCCCAATGTCTTTCTGCTGCGGGATATTTATTCCTCAATCTCCTCGGCTGCCTCTTCCTCCACAGGCTCCTCAGCCGGAGTCAGCAGGGCGCGGATGGACAGGGAGATCTTCTGCTTCTCCTCGTCAATCGCGGTAATCTTTACGTCAACCATCTGATTCTCAGACAGCACATCCTCCGGCTTATCGATGCGGCGGTCCGCAATCTGAGAGATGTGGATCAGGCCGTCCACACCGGGCACAACCTCGGCAAAAGCGCCGAAGGTCATCAGTTTGACAATGCGGACGGTGGCCACGTCGCCTACGGCGTACTTGTCCATAAAGACCTGCCAGGGATTGACGCTGTGATCCTTGACGCCCAGGGAGATCTTCCGCTTCTCCGGGTCAAAGGAGATGACGTAAACCTCCATAGGATCGCCCACCTTGCAGACCTCCGCAGGTGTCTTGATCCGGCTCCAGCTCAGCTCGGAGATATGTACCATGCCGTCCACACCGCCGATGTCCACAAATACGCCGTAGCTGGTCATGGACTTCACAGTGCCGGAATAGTGCTTGCCAACCTCGATATTCGCCCACACTTCCTCCTGGGCGGCCCGGCGGGCCTCCTCGGTGACGGCGCGGATAGAACCCACTACCCGGCGGCGGGCACGGTTGACCTCGGTGATGCGGAGCTGCACCTTCTGCTTGACCATGGCGCTCAGATCCGCGCCCCGGGGCTGGCCGCTCTGAGAGGCGGGCACAAACACCCGCACACCCTTGACGGAAACCACAATGCCGCCCTTGTTCTCCTCGGTGACAGTGCCCTCCAGTACCGTCTTTTCCTCCACCGCAGTCTCGATATTCTCCCAGACTTTAACGGCGTCCAGACGCTTCTTGGAGAGCTCGGCATAACCCTCCACATCGTTGACGCGGACAATATAGGTCTCAATCTCGTCGCCCACCTTGACAACGTCCTCGGGCCTGGCGTTGGGATCGTCGCTCAGTTCGCTGAACTTGATGTAGGCTGCCTGCTTTGCGCCCACATCCACCTGGACTTCGGTCGGCGTAATCGCCGTGACAATGCCGGTTACCTTCTCCCCTGTATTTAAAGTTTTGAAAGACTGATTCAGTAATTCCTCGAAGGACTCCTCTTTACCCTCGGCCGCTCTGATTTCTTCGCTCATCGTTGCATATACCTCCTTAATAATGCCCGCCGGTGTGGAGGCTCCGGCCGTAAGGCCCGCAACAGAACAACCATCGAAAAAATCCGGCGAGAGCTCGTCCGCCCCCTCGATCTGGAGGACACGGGCACATCTCTCTTTGCAAATTTCTGTCAAATGTTTGGTGTTGGCGCTTTTACGGTCTCCCACCACGACCATTGCGTCCACCCGGGCGGCAATTTCCACCGCCTCGGACTGACGCCTGTGCGTAGCATTGCATATTGTATCAAAGATTTTTGCGTTTGTACACTCTTTTTTTATGATTTTCCAAGAAGTTTCAAAAAATTCACGAATACAGGTGGTCTGCGCCACCACTGTCAGGGGAACCTCCCGGTTTTCCGGACTGCCGGCCAGCCACCGGCGGACATCCTCCGGCCCGTTGAATACCAGGGGCTCCCGGCACCAGCTTGCCACTCCCGCCACCTCCGGGTGATCTGGATCCCCGATAATCGCTGCCCGGCGTCCCTCTGCCTCTGCCTGTGCTACCAGGCGCTGGATGCGCACAACATTGGGACATGTGGCGTTAACGCAGGCGACTCCCCTGGATTCCAGCCGGTCCAACACGCGTTTCAGCTCTCCGTGGGAGCGGATGACCACCGTATCCCCCGGACGCAGCAGTTCCGGATCCGCCGTTCTGCCAACACCCTTCCGGGCCAGCTCCTCCACCACATGGGCGTTGTGGATCAGATCCCCCAGCATCCAGCAGCCTCCGGTCTCGGCGGCCGTGCGCTCTGCCAGCTCCACAGCCCTGCGGACACCATAGCAGAATCCGGCGCTCTCTGCCAGCAGCACCTTCACAGCGGATCCCCCCCCACGGCCTGGCCGCCCAGGGCATAGGCGGCGGCCAGGATATCGTCGGCAATTCTCTGCATCTCCTCAGATGTCCCCCGCCGCCCGGTGTATTGGGGTGTATAGGGCTGGCCGAAGATAATCCGGGTGCGGCGGAACAGTTTTTTCTCACCGTCCACAAACACCGGAATCAGAGTGGCCCCGGTGCGTACGCCGATCATGGCTACCCCTGCCTTGGCATGGGCGGGCAGGCCGTCTACGTATCCCACACCGTTCCGCACCACGGTCCCCTCGGGGAAAATCAGCAGATTATCCCCATCCCTGATAGCCTGCATAGCGATGCGCACCGTGTTGATATCGTTATTCCCCCGGCTGACAGGAAAGGCCCCCACCTTGCGGAGAAGCCAGCCCAGCAGCGGATTCCGGAACAGCTCCTCCTTGGCCATGATATGGAGGCGGTAGTTCTTGGGCAGCTTTAACGCCACCAGAATGGGATCCCAGTTGCTGGCATGGTTGGGGCACAGCAGCGCGCCGCTCTCAGGCAGATTTTCTCTTCCCGTTACACGGACGGGGTGCAGAATGTCCACAACAAGACCGGCCAGATAGTAAATAAAGACAAACAGCCTGTTAAAGGGTTTCATGCGCCGGCCGTCCTTTCCCGGATAATCGAGAGCAAAGCCGCCTCGCTCTGCTGAAAATCCAGATGGGTCGTATCCAGCAGAACGGCATCCTCCGCCTGACGCAGCGGGGCAATGGCGCGGTGCGTGTCGTTCCAGTCCCGCTCCTCAATCTCTTTCAGCACCGTCTCATAGGGCTGGGGCGTCCCGCGCTGCTCCAGCTCCAGGCAGCGCCGCAGCGCCCTGGCCTCCTGAGAGGCCGTGAGGAACACCTTTACCTGGGCGTCCGGCAATACCACGGTGCCGATATCCCGGCCGTCCATCACCACACTGTGCTCCCGTCCGAGCTTTCTCTGCATTTCCAGCAGAAAAGCCCGCACACCGGGGTGGGCGGAGACGGCGGAGGCACAAAGGGAGATCTCCGGCAGGCGGATGGCCTCCGTCACATCCTCTCCGTTCAGCAGCATGTGCTGCAGGCCGTCCACCCCATAGGTCAGTTCCACCGAAATTCCCGGCAGGCCGGCGGTGACGGCAGCCTCGTCCCCGGGATCAATCCCGTGCATGCGGGCATAGAATCCCACTGTGCGATATATGGCCCCGGTGTCCACATACAGATAGCCCAGCTTCCCTGCAATACTGCGGGCGAGCGTACTCTTTCCCGCGCCGGAAGGCCCGTCAATGGCAATGCGGATCGTATCCATCTCTCTCTCCTCTGTTAAACATCATTTTCGCCGTCCGATGCGGCGAGACCGGCGGCACGGCCTGTCGCCCAGGCAATCTGCAGGTTAAATCCGCCTGTATAGGCATCTACGTCGATCAGTTCACCCGCAAAGTATAATCCCTTTACAATCTTTGACTCCATGGTGTTTGGATTGATTTCACTCACCTTTACGCCGCCGGCGGTGACAATGGCGTCCGCCACTGTGCAGGGGCCGGCAATCACCACGGGAAACTGCTTTAAAACCGTCAGCAATCCCCGGCGCTGTTCCCGGGTAATGTCGTGTACTTTCCGGCGGGGATCGATCCCGGAGATCCGGATTATCGTTGGAATCATTTTCTTTGGCAGCAGGTCATCCAGGGCGTTGCAGAAATCGTGATTGGCGTATTTCTCAAAATCCGCCAGCAGCCGCCGGTCCAGGGCCTGCTGGTCCAGGGCGGGTTTCAGATCAATCTCCAGATGATAGGCCCTCTGGCCAAACCGCCGCATATGGGCCGAGGCCGACAAAATCAGCGGCCCGCTGACGCCGAAGTGGGTAAATACCAGCTCCCCGAAATCCGTGTAGATTTTCCTGTTGTCCTCAAAGACGGCAAGTCCCACGTTCCGCAGGCTCAAACCCTGGAGCTCCCGACCCACGCCAAAGTCCCGCAAGGGAACCAAAGAACCCCGCAGGGGCGTCACCGTGTGCCCTGCCTCCGCCGCCATGCGGTGCCCCTCCCCCGTGGAGCCGGTGGCGGGATAGGACACGCCTCCTGTGGCCAGAATTACCGCGTCGGCAGAATATCGGCGCCGCTCCCCCGTCACTCCCCGGATTACGGCCCCTGTAATCTCCAGGGCGGCCGCCCGCTCCCGAATCACAGTTACCCCCAGGGCCCGCAGCCGCTGCTCCAGGGCGGCGCTGATGTCAAAGGCCCGGTCGCTGACGGGAAAGACCCGGTTTCCCCGCTCGGTTTTCAACGGCACGCCCAGGTCCTCAAAAAACGCCATCGCATCCCGTCCGTCAAAGCGTGAAAAGGCACTGAAGAGAAATTTTCCGTTTCCGGGGACATTGGCCAGCAGATCCTCCATACCGGCGTTGTTGGTCACGTTGCAGCGGCCTTTTCCGGTGATATTCAGCTTTTTTCCCAGCCGCTCATTGGGCTCCAGCAGCGTTACTGCCGCGCCGCGCTCTGCGGCGGAAATGGCGGCCATCATCCCGGCGGCGCCGCCGCCCGCCACTACGACCCGCCTACTCATCGTCCGCCTTTCCGAATACACCGTATTCGTTCCAGATGTCCTCCAGTTCCGCAAACGTCTTGGCGGCATCCGTTCCCAGCCGGATGCCGATGGCAATCAGCAGCGCATTGACCAGGGAGAGCGGCGCCACCATGGAGTCCACAAAGGAGATCATCTCGCAGGGTGCCAAAAGCGCCGCGTCCGCCATCTGATATACCGGGGAGAGTTCGTTGTCCGTAATGGCAACGATGGACGCCCCCCGGTCCTGAGCGAATTTAACGGTGTTCATCGTCACCCTGGAATACCGGGGAAAGCTGATGGCCACCATGACGTCCTCCGGCCCGATGCGCAGAAGCTGCTCAAATATCTCCCCGGCGGCGTTGGACTGCACCAGCGTCACATTCTCTGTCAGCAGGTGCATGTAAAAATTCAGATATCCCGCCACAAAAGAGGATGAGCGGACCCCCAGGATATAGATATGGCGGCAGCTCAGCAGTTTATCCACAACCCGGTCAAATTCCCCCTGGTTGGCCTCGCCGGCCATCAGGCGCAGCTTCTCAATATCCGACTGTACCACTGCCGGCAGAATCGACCGCCGGTCAAACAGATCTCCCGCCGCCTGAATGCGCTGGGTAGAGGTCAGGCGGCTGCGGATCATCTCCTGCAGGGCCCGCTGCATGCTGGGGTATCCGTCATATCCCAGCTCCGAGGCAAAGCGTACCACTGTAGACTCGCTGACCTCCGCCAGCTTGCCCAGTTTGCTGGCAGTCAGAAAGGCCGCCTTATCGTAATTTTGCAGAATATAATTGGCGATTCTCTTTTGTCCCTTGGAGAAATGATCCATATTGATCTCAATTGTATGTAGAATACTCTTTGCCACAATATGCCCTCCGACTTGCTGCGGTATCATACGCCGCCCCCTGCGGTCCCTGGTAAAGCCGGGAATCAAAACAGCGTAAGATCAAAATATCGGAATACAATACCGCGGTATAGCGGCGGCCGCTGCAAGGAACCGGCCGCCCTGCGGCTATTGTATCACAAATCCCGGTGGATTCAAACTTTTTTTGCAGGATAATTTTGGGGACTTGCAAAAATATCTTCTCCGGAATCCCCGGGTCGGCCAGAAGCGGCCGCCCCAAGTGGTAGAGCGGATTTTCAAAAAATCCCCATTATTTTGAAAAATTGTTTGACAACACGCATTGTATCCCTTATAATACTAGTCGTGTCATTGCGAGGTAGCTTATGCGTTTAGATGTAAAACCAATCCTGCACACCCCGGGCGGATATATCGATTTTCAGTTTGAGCTGGATCTCTCCGAGGTGGAATTTGCAGGTCGGCATCCGATTTCCCGCCCTGTCAGCGTCTTTGGTACGGTGCGCAATACTGCCGATGTGCTGTATCTCGATTTAACGGCACAGACCACGCTGAACGCTGTCTGTGACCGATGCGGCAAGGCCTTTTCCCGGGAAAAAGCTGTTCCCTTCCACTGCATGCTGGCGGAGTCCCTGGAAAACGGCGAGAACGACGAGATTGAGCTGCTGCAAAACGGCATGGTGGATTTGGACGACTTGGCCCGCACTGCGTTCATCCTGGAGATGGACACCAAAATACTGTGTTCTGAAGATTGTAAAGGGCTGTGCTCCCGCTGCGGCGCCGATTTGAATCTCGGCCCCTGCTCCTGCAAAAAGGAGGTTGACCCACGGCTGGCGGCCCTTGCCAAACTTTTGGAGAACAAATAGAGAAATGAGATAAGGACAGGCTGGTCCTGCGCCTTTGAACGATCAAGGAGGTGTCACAATGGCAGTACCCAAGAGAAAAGTATCCAAAGCAAGACGCGACAAGCGCCGCAGCTCTACCTGGAAGCTGGCGTCCCCCGCTCTCGTCGTTTGCCCGAAATGCGGTGCGCAGCACCTGCCTCACAGAATGTGCCAGGAATGCGGTACGTACAATGGCCGCGAGGTCAAGGTTGTCAAGTCCGTTGTTGCGAAATAAAGGATTTTTCTACGCTTGCCAAGGAGGGAAGAGAAATCTTCCCTCCTTACTTTTTATCTTGCCTTCCCATCTCCGGGCGGGTATAATATGGATGGAAAACCTCAAGTGGACAAGCAGCATGATGTTCCAGCATTTTCCTGATAAAAGCGCAAAAATTATCAATATATTGGAAAATTGATGGGGTGCTGAACTTTTATTCAATACAGCGCCCCCTATCGGAACCGTCTCCTTTGGAATCGGAGAGCAAAAGAAAGGAAGTGAGGGACTGTGAAACCCATCGTTGCCATTGTGGGTCGGCCAAACGTGGGCAAATCCCAGCTGTTCAATAAGCTGGTCGGGCAGCGGATTTCCATTGTGGAGGATACGCCCGGCGTTACCCGGGACCGCATCTACGGCGAGGCCGACTGGAATGGCCGGCAGTTTACCCTGATTGACACCGGCGGAATTGAACCCCGTACCGACAATCTGATTTTAGAGTTTATGCGGGATCAGGCACAAACCGCCATTGAGACTGCCACGGTCATTATTTTTTTGACGGATATCCGGACGGGTCTTACTGCCTCCGACCATGAAGTGGCAAATCTTCTGCTGCGCAGCGGAAAGCCCATTGTCCTGGCGGTAAACAAAATGGATTCTACCGGCATACCGGATCCGGATTTTTACGAATTCTACAACCTGGGACTGGGGGATCCCATCGCGGTCTCCGCCGTTCACGGCCACGGCACCGGCGACCTGCTGGACGCCTGTGTCGCCCACTTTCCTCCGGAGGAGGACGAGGAAAACGAGGACGACGCCATCCGTGTGGCGGTTATCGGCAAACCCAATGCGGGCAAGTCCTCCCTTGTCAACCGGATTCTGGGCGAGGAGCGGGTCATTGTCTCCGACGTGGCCGGCACCACCCGGGACGCCATCGACTCCCGGTTTGAAAATGATAAGGGCAGTTTCGTCTTTATTGACACTGCCGGCATCCGGCGCCGCTCCAAGGTGTCGGAGGATATTGAAAAATACAGCGTCCTCCGGGCTACCATGGCCATTGAGCGGGCGGACGTATGCCTCATCCTCATCGACGCCGCAGAGGGCGTTACAGAACAGGACACCAAAGTGGCCGGCCTGGCGCATGAGGCCGGCAAAGCCAGCATTATTGTCGTCAATAAGTGGGATCTGATTGAAAAGGACGGCAAGACCATGGATCGCATGCGGGAGGAGGTACGGCAGGGCCTCAGCTTTATGGCCTACGCCCCCATCCTGTTTATCTCCGCCAAAACCGGACAGCGGGTAGAACGGCTCTTTGAGCTCATCGACTATGTGTCCAACCAGGCCGCTACCCGCATCACCACGGGAATGCTGAACAGTGTCCTGGCGGACGCGCAGACCCGGGTTCAGCCCCCCACCGATAAGGGCCGCCGGCTGAAAATCTACTATATGACCCAGGTTGGCGTCAAACCGCCCCACTTTGTGGTGTTTTGTAACGATACAAAGCTGTTTCACTTCTCCTACCAGCGGTATATTGAAAACTGCATCCGCAATACCTTCGGCCTGGAGGGAACGCCCATCATTTTGTCCATTCGGCAAAAGGGAGAAAAGGAGGACTGAGACATGGAAATTCCAATCTACGCGGCTCCCTCGGGACTGGAGCTGATTTTTGTGGTGGTTCTGACGGCGGTCGCCTCCTATTTCCTGGGCTGCTTCAACGGCGCGGTGATCGTGTCCAAGTATATCCTCCGGGATGATGTGCGGACCCACGGCAGCGGCAACGCGGGGCTGACCAATTTCTACCGCACCTTCGGCGGCGGGCTGACCTTTGTAGTGATACTCTGCGACGTTTTGAAAGCGGTCATTGCTGTCCTGCTGGGAAGATGGCTTTTCATCGGAAACCCTCTGCTGGGTAAGTACTTCGCGGGCCTCTTCTGCCTGTTGGGTCACATGTTCCCCTGTATGTTCAGGTTCAAGGGCGGCAAGGGCATTCTCTCCGGCGGTACCATTGCCATTATGATTGACTGGCGCATCGCCCTGGTGGTCTGGGGAGGATTCCTGCTTCTGACTGTTTTGACCCGCTACGTCTCCCTGGGTTCCCTGTGGGCCGGAGCCAGCTTCCCCTTTGCCACATGGGTCTTTCACCCGGAGCCGGCAGTGGTTGTCCTGGGCTTTCTCTGCGGCGGGCTGGTTGTCTGGCAGCACCGGGCCAACATCGGGCGGCTTCTCTCCGGCACGGAAAATAAATTCAGCCTGCATCGCAAAAAGGAGGGCGAATGATGAAAGCAGTGGTCTTAGGAAGCGGCGGATGGGGTACCGCCTTGGCATTGGTACTCTGCGATAACGGTCACAGTGTATCCCTCTGGTCCCACTCCTCGGAAAAGGCAAGACAGATGGCCATCACCCGGGAAAACCCTCTTTTAAAGGGCGTCTCTCTGCCGGAATCCCTCCATATCACCGGGGATCTCTCCGTCCTTGCCGGCGCGGAGCTGGTGGTCAGCGCTCCCCCATCCTTTGCCGTCCGCTCCACCGGAGAAAAGGCCCGGCCCTATCTGCGGCCGGAGACCGTTCTGGTGTCGGTCTCCAAGGGTATTGAGCGAAACACCGGCCTCCGGATGAGCCAGATCCTCCAGGAGTCCACCGGGAATATCTGTAAAGTAGTGGCACTTTCCGGCCCCTCCCACGCGGAAGAGGTAGGGATTAAGATGCCCACCGGCTGTGTCTCCGCCTGCCCGGATCGGGCCGCGGCACGGTTCGTCCAGGATGCTTTTATGAACGACTATTTCCGGGTCTACACCAGCTACGATATCATAGGTGTGGAACTGGCGGCGGCGCTGAAAAACGTCATTGCCCTCTCCTGCGGAATCTGCACGGGCCTGGGGCTCCAGGACAACACCAAAGCGCTTTTGATGACCCGGGCCATGGCGGAGATCACCCGTCTGGGCGAACAGCTGGGCGGTACCCGCCGGACCTTTGGCGGACTGGCGGGAATGGGGGATCTGATCGTCACCTGTACCTCGCTCCACTCCCGGAATTACCGGGCAGGCATCCTCATCGGCCAGGGGAAAAGCGTCCGGGAGGCCATGGAAGAGGTAGGCGCTGTCGTCGAGGGCTACTACGCCGCCGAAAGCGTTTACCAGCTGGCGGAGAAAGAGCACGTGGAGATGCCCATCTCTCACTGTGCCTATGAGATACTGTACCACGGTAAACAGGCCCGGGAGGTCGTCGGCGAGCTGATGGGCAGAGCCAAGAAGGACGAGCTGCTGGAGCAAACCTGGATGTGACAGCACGGCGAAGAAAAGCAGCGGGTCTCCCCCGCTCCCTCAGCACAGAGAAAAAACCGGCGTTTGTCCGCACCAGATCATCTTTGGGAAACAGAACACTGAAAACACATACATCTCCTGGGAAAGCAAGATGAAAGCCACGCATTGATTTGGATGACGGTATCACCCAGGAAGAGTAGCGGGCCTTAGCTTCCCGATGGGATGAGATAATCTCCCTGGCTGAAGCGATCATCTGGCAGAACTACCTGAACCCCAACAGTGATGGCCTCATGTCCGAGGTGGACTCTTTCCCTGATATCCGATACCTCACCGGGAATTACTACGTGGGGGATACGTCCTGCGGCTACGTCTATCGGGATAAAAACATCAGGCCTATCGGACGCCTGCAACACAAGCACCGCAATGGTAAAGAGTGGACAGAGAAATGGCTCCCTCGATACTTTCCCCGAAAGCGTCATGGTGGGTTACGCAGCATAAAAAGGCAAGGCGAGCCATTATGGTTCACCTTGCCTTTAACTTCTTTATGAAATCTTACCTTTGTCCGGGTTTTTGTTTGTACATGTCAAATCGCTCTGGTAACTTTACCGGAACGCATACACCGGGTACAAACATACACATGGCGGGGCGTACCGTTGATAATGGCCTTCACACGCTTCACATTGGGCTTCCAAGGACGATTGGAACGCCGGTGAGAGTGAGAGACCTGAATGCCGAAATTCACGCCCTTGTCGCAAAACTCGCACTTTGCCATCCTTTGCACCTCCTTGCTGCTGCGCACTTTTATTATAATAACAGGAATACCTGCAAAATGCAAGAAAAACTTTCAAAAAGTTCTTCCTTGCCCTTTTTATCCGAATCAGGCCACAGCCTTTTTAGCAATCTCAGTCAGCTGGGTAAAGGCGGCGGCGTCGCTGATTGCCAGCTCGGAGAGCATCTTCCGGTTGATCTCGATGCCGGCGGCCTTCAGGCCGTGCATAAAGGTGGAGTAGTTCATCCCGTTCAGCTTGCAGGCGGCGGAAATGCGGGTAATCCACAGGGAGCGGAAATCGCGCTTTTTCAGCCGGCGGCCGGTATAGGCATAGGTCAGGGACTTCATAACCGCCTGATTTGCCACGCGGAAATGCTTGGACTTGGAGCCCCAGTAGCCCTTGGCCATCTTCATGACCTTATTTCTTCTCTTGCGCGTCATCATCGCGCCTTTGATTCTAGCCATTGTAAAAAGCCTCCTATTCTATTTCAGCTTATTTGTAGGGGATCATCTTGCGCACGGCATCCACATTGGTGGCGTCCGCATAGCCGCCCGCCCGCAGGCGGCGGGTGCGCTTGGTGTCCTTCTTGGTCAGGATATGGCTCTTGAAGGCCTTGGCGCGCTTCACCTTGCCCGTCTTGGTCAGGTTGAATCTCTTCTTTGCGCCGCTATGGGTTTTCAGCTTAGGCATAGTAAATGACTCCTTCCGTTTGTTTAAAATCCTTCGTTTATTTGCCGGCTTTGGGAGAGAGGAAAATGGACATCATCCTGCCCTCCAGTTTGGGGGCCTTGTCCAGATTGGCTGTTTCGGCACATTGCTCGGCAAACCGCTCCAGCAGGTCGCGGCCAATGCTGGTATGGGCCATCTCCCGGCCGCGGAAGCGGACGGAGACCTTTACGCGATTGCCGTCGGCGATGAACTTCTGCGCATTTTTGAGCTTTGTGTTGAAATCACCAATGTCAATTCCGGGAGACATCCGGATTTCCTTGATCTCCACTACATGCTGGTTCTTTCTGGCCTCTTTCTCCCGCTTGCTCTGTTCAAAACGGAACTTTCCGTAGTTCATCAGCTTGCATACCGGCGGGGTGGCCTGCGGCGAGATCTTGACCAGATCCAGCCCCTGCTCGTCGGCAATCCGCAGTGCCTCCACAGAGGACATGATGCCAAGCTGCTCTCCCTGGGAACCGATCAGGCGGACCTCTCTGTCATTGATGGCTTCATTCAGTTCATGCACTTGTTTACTAATGGCCGAAACACCTCCGTTCCAAAAATCACAAAACGCGGATACCAAACCGGCACCCGCGCAACAACAAACTGCCCTTCGGCAGCCTGAATAACGTTGTTGACCTCTTTACCCAACTGGCTGGAGGTGAGGCGGATGCATCGCCTTCTTCGTTTTGCTAAATTAGTATACCAGTGCATTGTCTGTTTGTCAATCATCTTTTTTGTATTTTCCTGAATATTTTCCATCCTTCTGGCAAGAATAACCCCTGTACGGGTGAAGGCGTCTTTTTCGCTTTGATCCGCAACCGCACTGATAGCTGAAAGGAGGTGGCCCCTCATGTCTCAGAACAACCAGAACCAGGAGCAGAACCGTCAGAACCAGCAGAATCAGCAGAACCAGGAGCAGAAGCGCAACCAGAAGGAAAACCGGAAGTAATGCCTCTCTCCTTGAAAAGCGCGGCGGGACGTTCCCGCCGCGCTTTTCTATCATCCACCAGGTGTCCTGCGCTTTTCCATATAGACAGAGCCCTTCTCGTCCGGCTCTCCGCTGCCGTTCATATAGGCATACCCAAGCTTTTTATAAAACCTGTGGGCTGTGATGGAGGAGCTGATCTCCACCCGCTCTGCCTGCAAAAAGTTCTCGTCCTCCTCAAGCGTCTCCAGAATCCTCCTGCCAATGCCTCTCCCCTGGCGGGCGGGCAGGACAAAAAGCGTCATGATGCAGCTCTCTCCCCCGCCGCTGTCGGCGATTGCGCCGCAGCCCACAATCGCACCGTCCTCGCAGCTTACGTACATATGGGATTCCTGTGCCCGCCGCAGCACGCCGGCGGGGGAATAAAACGACGCCAATTCCTCAATCTCCTCCGCCGGATAATCCGGCCCGTTGGTCTCCCGCAGAGATGCGGCGATCATCCGGGACGTCTCCTCCGCGTCCTCCGGGCGAAATCTTCTGATCTGCATGGCCTCTCCCCCTTCCTCACCGATATATCCCCACCTCAAACAGATCCCGCTGCACGTCGGCAATCCGAAAAGTATCGCTTCCCTTTTCTCTCTTTTAAAGGCGCCCTGAGAACCCGCTTTCACGGACGTTGAAAGCAGGATGGGTGAGCCCCCCGCCCATCCTGCTTTTTCAGGTTTAAATACAATCTCTTACTTTACAATTGCCCGGTGATAGACCTTTTTGCCCTTTTTGATAATAACGCCCTCGCCCGCAAAGTCCTCTCTTGCAAAGGCCTCGCCGATGTCCGTCACCTTCCGGTCATTCACCGCCATGCCGCCCTGCTGGATCAGCCGCCGGGCCTCGCCGTTGGAGGGGCACAGGCCGCAGGCCACCAGCAGGCTGACGGCGCCGATCTTCCCGCCGTCGAATTTCCCCTCGTCCAGCTCCGTGGTGGGCATATGCTCCGTGGAGCCGCCGCCGGAGAACAGGCCCCGGGCGGTCTCCTGGGCTTTTTCGGCCTCCTCCTGTCCGTGGACCAGGCTGGTCAGCTCATAGGCCAGAATTTCCTTGGCCCGATTCAGCTGGCTGCCCTCCCACCTGTCCATCTCGTCGATCTGCTCCAGCGGCAGGAAGGTCAGCATCCGGATACACTTGAGCACATCGCTGTCGCCCACGTTCCGCCAGTACTGGTAGAACTCGAAGGGGCTGGTCTTGTTGGGATCCAGCCAGACGGCGCCCTTGGCGGTCTTTCCCATCTTCTTGCCCTCGGAGTTCATCAGCAGGGTAATGGTCATGGCATAGGCGTCCTTGCCCAGCTTGCGGCGGATCAGCTCCGTGCCGCCCAGCATGTTGCTCCACTGGTCGTCGCCGCCGAACTGCATATTGCAGCCCAGGGTCTGGAACATGTGGTAGAAGTCGTAGGACTGCATGATCATATAGTTGAACTCCAGGAAGCTGAGGCCCTTCTCCATCCGCTGTCTGTAGCACTCCGCCCGCAGCATGTTGTTCACGGAGAAGCAGGCGCCCACCTCCCGCAGCAGTTCCACATAGTTCAGCTTCATCAGCCACTCGGCGTTGTTGACCATGATGGCCTTCCCCTCGCCGAAGTCAATGAACCGCTCCATCTGCTTTTTGAAGCAGTCGCAGTTGTGCTGAATGGTCTCCGGGGTCATCATCTGGCGCATGTCCGTGCGGCCGGAGGGGTCGCCGATCATGCCGGTGCCGCCGCCGATGAGGGCGATGGGGCGGTTGCCCGCCATCTGGAGGCGCTTCATCAGGCACAGCGCCATAAAGTGGCCCACATGCAGGGAGTCCGCCGTGGGGTCGAAGCCGATATAGAACACCGCCCTGCCGTTGTCCACCAGCTCCTTGATCTCGGCCTCGTCCGTCACCTGGGCAATCAGCCCCCGGGCGCGCAGTTCCTCGTAACAGGTCATATCAATTGCTCTCCTCTGATTAAAATTCGCCCTCCGTCCCGGGCCGGGACAGAGGGCGAAGTCGATTCGCGGTACCACCTCTGGTTCGCCGCCTCCTCACGGAGACGGCCTCATGGAGTGCCTGCACACTCCCGCGCGGTAACGGGCGCACCCGGAACACGCCTACTGAGCTTCAAAAAGCCGTTGGGGTGCCGGCTCCAAGGTGTATTCCCCGTCCGGCCCTCTCCCCTTTTCAGCAAAACAGGGGCTCTCTGCGCAGTGCCGGGGCGGTTACTCTTCCTCTTCATCGCCATATGCAAGGCGTATTTTACCCGAAAAACACAGAACTGTCAATACGATTATAAAATTTCCGCAGGGTTCTCCCGGATCAGCCCCGAGGCCCACTCCAGCATCAGGGCGGAGTATTCGGAGAATTTCCCGGCAAAGGCCCCTTCCAGTGCAGCCGCCAAAACCTTTCCGTCCACTCCGGAGAGGCGGGAGGCCAGCTCTGCCCTGTGGGAGACATACTCCCCCGTCTCCAGATAATATTTGGCCTGTAGGACAAAACAGGCGGATTTAAAGCAGGAGCGCAGAATCCCCGCGTCCTCCTCATGGAGGTAATTATGGCAGCAGGCATGGTAAATATCGCAGGCTCCCCGATGTACCGCCCGGTGAATATCCGTCGGGCCAATCAGCGGCCGCAGAAACTCCAGGTCTCCCCAATAGGGGACCGTATCGTGGTAAAACTGGAACAGATCCGCCCTATCCCATGCGGCCAGCTCCTCCCTGCCGGAGACAAAGCCGCACAGCAGTGCCCGCTCCGGCAGATCCGCCGCGGCAGCCCGGTATGTATCCAGATCCGCCGCCGTCACATAGTCCAGTAGAAATACCACGTCGATATCGCTGTCCTCCCGGGCCTCTCCCCGGCCCCGGCTGCCCTGAATCCCCACAAAGACGATCCGGCTGCCAAAGGCCTCCCGCATTTTCTCAAGGTAGCATTCCATCCATTGCCGTGTGTCCGGCATTCGATATCCCCCCTCCCGTCACCAAAAGGGGCGGGGCCGTTTCCGCCGGGCCTCAGGCCCGTAAATTTTTGCGGTATGCCTCCGCCCCGTCCAACAGCTCCCCGGCACTTTTCAGCAATGCCTCCGTGACCTTGGCGCCGCCGGTAATGCGGGCCAGCTCCGCCTTGCGCTGTTCCCGGTCCAACTGGACAACCTCCGTATAAGTCCTGCCCTTCCGCTCCCCTTTCTCCACAGAGAAGTGGGTGTCCGCCATAGCCGCCAGCTGGGGCAAGTGGGTGACACAGAGCACCTGTTTGCGGCGGCTGACCTGGGCCAGCTTCTCCGCCACCTTCTGGGCCGCCCGGCCGGAAACACCGGTATCCACCTCATCAAAGACCAGCGTCCCAATGTCCTCCTGTTCCGCCAGCACGTTTTTCAGCGCCAGCATAATGCGGGCCAGCTCACCGCCCGACGCAATTCTGGCAATGGGCCGCAGCGCCTCGCCGGCGTTGGCGGACATGAGGAAGCGAATCACGTCGCAGCCGTCGGCGGCCGGCTCCTTTTCCTCAAAGACAATGGAGAACCGCACCTTTCCCATATCCAGTTCCCGCAGTTCGGTCTGGATACGCAGCTCCAGAGCGGCTGCGGCCCCTTTGCGGAGTTTCGTGAGGGCGGCCCCGGCGGACAGAACGGCGCACTCCGCCTGCTTCGCGCTCTTTTCCAGCTCCGCCAGCGTATCCTCCGCCGTCTCAATCTCATCCAGCTCCGCCCGGCACTTGTCCAGGTAGGCAAGACAGTCCTCCACCGTGGCGCCATACTTTTTTTTCAGGCGGTACAGTTGGTCAAAACGGCCCTCAACCGCATCCAGCTCTGTTGGGGAAAAGTCAAATTCCAGCCGTTTATCCCGAATAATCTCCGCAAGGTCAAATACTTCACAGCGAAGATTTTCCAAGCGTTTATAGAGTTCTGATAAATCATCCCCCAGATTCCGGATAGAGGACAGCGCCTCCTCCGCATCCCGGAGCTGGTTCACCGCGCCGGCGCTGTCGTCGTCTCCGCTCAGGCAGTAATCGGCGCCGGAGAGGGCAGAGAGATACCGCTCCCCGTTGCGCAGAATATTGCGCCGGGCGCTCAGCTCCTCCTCCTCGCCCGGAACCAGCTCCGCCCGCTCCAGCTCATTGATCTGAAAGTGAAGGCTGTCTATCCGACGGGCCTTTTCCGCCTCGTCCATCTGCAAAGCGCGTATCTGTGCCCGCAGGGTCTCCATGGCCCGGTACTTCGACTGATAAGCCGAAAGCGCATCCTCCGTCCTGCCGAAGCGGTCCAAATAGACGGCGTGCTGCTCCTCGTCCAACAGCTGCTGCCCGTCATGCTGGCCGTGGATATTCAACAGCTCCTCCCCAATCCGCCGCAGCTGTGTTACTGTGATGGGCCGCCCGTTGGCCCGACACACGTTTTTTCCGTCCGTCCCGATCTCCCGCTGGAGCAGCAGCGTTCCGTCCTCCTCCGGCGCAACGCCGTTTTCCGTCAGCCCCGGAAGCTCCGGGGAAACCCCGGAGAAAGCGGCGCTGACAAACGCCTTTTCCGACCCGGTGCGGATCAGCTCCCGGGACGTCCGGCTGCCTAAAACCGCGCCCATGGCGTCAATGACGATAGACTTGCCGGCGCCGGTTTCGCCGGTAAGGGCGTTGAAACCCGGGCGGAAATAAATATCCGCCTCTTCGATCACCGCAATATTTTCAATATGAAGCACTTCCAGCATGGGACCGCTCCTTTTACAGCATTTCCTTAATTTCCTCGCAGAAATCTTCCGCCGACTCCGTGTCCTTCATCAGCAAAAAGGCCGTGTCATCCCCCGCCAGGGAACCTACCATATAGGGCAGATCCATATTGTCCAGGGCGGAACAGGCGGCGCTGGCCAGTCCCGGCATCGTCTTGATGACCACAATGTTCTGGGCATAGGCAATGCTGGTGATGCTCTCCCGAAAAATGGTGCGCAGCTTCTCCGCAAAATTCAGCCGGGTCCGATTATCGGAAACGGCGTATTTGTACACGCCCTGGCCCGCCGGCTGTTTAATCAGATGCATCTGTTTGATGTCCCGGGAAATGGTGGCCTGGGTGCTGTTGATGCCCCGTGCCTGAAGCCGGGTCAGCAGCTGCTCCTGCGTCTCGATATTTTCCTGGGAGATAATCTCCAAAATCATCGCCTGACGGTTATTCTTCATGATTCATCCCTCCGGGCAGCATCTTCTTGGCAAAAATCTCACAAAAGCTCCGCTCCGACAGCCGGGCCAGCTTGGTCACATGCCTGCTCCGCCGCACCGTCACCTTGTCGTCGGACCGCAGGGCAAACGGCCGGCTCTCATCCACAAACAGGTAGACCGGCTTTCTGCCGTTGCGCTCCAGCTCCACAGACAGGGTGTGTTCCGGTGAGAGCACGTATGAGGAAAACCTCATGTTATGGGTGCAGATGGGGCAGACCACCAGCGTCTGGGCCTGGGGCTCCACCACCGGCCCTCCGGCCGACAGGGAGTAGGCCGTAGACCCCGTGGGCGTGGCAATGATCACCCCGTCGCCGGCGATATCCGTCAAATGCCGCCCGTCCGAGGAAATCTTTAAATGGATGACATGGGAGATGGGCCCCTCCCGGATGACGGCGTCGTTCAGTCCCAAATTGGTAAAAATCTGCCGCCCATCCCGGATGACCGACACGTCCAGCATCATCCGCTGCTCAATGGCAAAATCCCAGTTTTTCAGCTTGCGCAGGGCCTCCAGCTCCCCGGCCTCCAGCTCGGCCACAAATCCCAGGCCTCCCATGTTGATGCCCAGAACCGGGATCTTGTTCAAAGCCACCAGCTTGGCCAGGTGCAAAATCGTGCCGTCGCCGCCGAACGTAACCAAAAGGTCAGCCTCCGGCAACTCCTGGAGCAGCGGGCGCACATCGTACCCGGCAAAAAGCCCCGGTTTCTGATCCTTAAAGGGGGAGCATACCACGGTTTGGAACCCCATCTCACGGAGAATCCTCTCCGCTGCCCTGGTAACTGTCATCCCCTGATCCCGGTTGGGGTTTGGGCACAGGATAATCTTTTTACTGTTCATTGCTTGTCCCCTCCCCTCGCTCCGGCAAAACCCGGTGGGATTCCGCCACCAGCGCCTCCAGGTCAAATTCCGCAGGCAGCCACGGCCCCTTCTCCAGATAGCCCAGATATTCAATATTCCCCTCCGGCCCCCGGATTGGGGAATAAGTCAGCCCAAGGACCGCAAAGCCAGAAGCTCTGGCATGTTCCAGAAATTGCTCCAGCACCTCCCGGTGTACCAGCGGATCCTTGACTACGCCCTTCTTCCCCACTTTCTCCCGTCCGGCCTCAAACTGGGGCTTAATCAAGGCTGCTGCATGTCCGTGCGCCTTCAAAAGGGCAGCCAGGGGCGGCAGAATCAGCTTCAATGAGATAAAGCTCACGTCCACGGAGGCAAAGTCCAGCTCCTCCGGAATCTGCTCCCGGCTCAGATACCGGGCGTTGGTTCGCTCAAGGCAGACCACCCGCTCATCGCCCCGCAGCTTCCAGGCCAGCTGGCCGTAGCCAACGTCCACGGCGTAGACCCTTGACGCGCCGTTTTGCAGCATGCAGTCCGTAAAGCCGCCGGTGGAGGCGCCGATATCCCCGCAGACCATTCCCTCCAAAACGATGGGGAAGGCGGACATGGCCTTTTCCAGCTTTAGTCCCCCTCGGCTGACATACCTTAAAGGGTTCCCGCGGACCTCAATCTCCGCATCGCCGGAGACGGATGACCCCGGCTTGTCTACCCGCCGGCCGTCCACAAATACCAGCCCGCTCATAATCACAGCCTGCGCCCGCTGGCGGCTCTCCTGCAATCCACGTTCCACCAGCAGAACATCCAGGCGCATTTTGCCGCTCATCCCATCGCCTCCCGCACTGCCGCCGCAATTCCGGCGGCGTCCAGCCCAAAGCTGTGCTCCAGCTGGGAGACACTGCCTTCCGGCGCAAAGGTCTTTCCCAGATTCTTCAAAACCAGCTTTCCGGCACATCTCCCGTGCTCTGTTAAAATAGCGGATACCCGCTGCCCTACACAGCCTGCGCCAAAGGCATCCTCCGGCACCGCCAGAATCTCCCCGCCCCGGAACCACGGCTCAAAAAGGGCAATATCCAAGGGCGCAATCCGGTTCAGTTTCAGCACCCTCGCCTCAATTCCGTGCTCTGTATGGAGCAGTTCCGCCGCTTCCAGCGCTCGGTTTACCATCAGTCCATAGGCCAGCAGCGTTGCGTCGCCGCCCTGCCGCAGGCAGGCCACCGGCTCCGCCGAGGAATCCTCCCGGAAATTTCCTTCGCCGCCCCGGGGATAGCGCACTGCCACCGGCCCCTCAACCTGAAATACGGCCTGACGAAGCATGGAGCGCAGCTCCGCGAAGTTAGCCGGACACAATACCGTAAAGCCGGGAATCTCCGATAAAAACAAAGTGTCGAAACAGCCCTGGTGGGTCTCTCCGTCGGGCCCCACCAGCCCCGCCCGATCCACTCCAAACACCACATGAAGGTGCTGGAGTGCCACATCGTGAATCAGCATATCATAGCCGCGTTGTAAAAAAGTGGAATAAACAGCCAATATAGGCGTCAATCCCTGCTTTGCAAGTCCTGCGGCCATGGCAACTGCATGCCCCTCCGCAATCCCCACGTCAAAAAAGCGCTGCGGAAATTCCCTGGAAAACCCTGTAAGCCCGGTGCCGTCTGCCATAGCTGCGGTAACGGCGCAGATGCGGCTGTCCTCCGCCGCTATATCCGCCGCGGTCTTGCCAAAAACCGAGGAGAAAGTCTCTCCCCCGCTCTTTTTCAGCAGCCCCGTAAGGGGGTCAAAAGGGGCTACGCCGTGAAATTTGCTGGGATCCTTCTCAGCAAAAGGATATCCCTTTCCCTTCGCGGTATACACGTGGACCAGCACGGGGCTGCGGAGCTCCCTGGCCCACTCCAGCACATGGCACAGCCGGTCCAAATCGTGCCCGTCGATGGGCCCCAGGTAAGTAAAGCCCATATCCTCAAACAGTGTGCTGCTGGGCCAGAGCGCCCGCTTCAAAAAGGTCTTTACGCTATGGTTAAATCGGTACAGCCATCTTTTCTCCGGATGGGCTCCGAACAGCTGCCGATACCACTTTTTAAAGTGGTAATAGGCCGGCTTGCTCCGCAGGCGGTTCAAATGGTTGGACAGCGCGCCCACATTGGGGGCGATTGACATCCCGTTGTCGTTTAAAATCACGATCAGCGGCTCCCCGGACGCACCGGCGTCATTCAGCCCCTCATAGGAGAGCCCTCCGGTAAGGGCTCCATCTCCAATCAGAGCTAACACATTGTAATCCGCATTCTGTAAAGTTCTTGCCCTTGCCATTCCGAGAGCTACGGAAACCGAGTTGGAAGCATGTCCCGCCACAAATGCGTCGTGTCCGCTCTCCTTGGGTTTTGGAAAACCGGAGAGCCCGCCGAACTGCCGCAGGGTGGAGAAACGCTCCCTGCGGCCCGTAAGGATCTTGTGGACATAGCACTGGTGCCCCACGTCGAATACCAGCCGGTCATCGGCGGTGTCGAACACCCGGTGGATGGCCACCGTCAGCTCCACGGCCCCCAGGTTGGAGGCCAGGTGTCCGCCGGTCTCAGAGACACTCCTCACAAGAAACTCCCTCAGCTCCTGGCAGAGCTGGGGGAGCTGTTCTTCCGGCAATGCTCTGACGTCGGCTGGGGAATGAATGGATTCCAACAGCATAGTCTCTCCTCTCACCAGTGGAACAGGCTTAGAAATCGCCCGGCCCAATAGACCACCTGGGTACTCTTTTTAATCGCCACGGTCTTGCCCAAGGCCTTGCCGCCGATGGTCATGCCGGAAACCAGTGCCGTTACGCCCACAGAGATAAGCATGGACCGCAGATTCAGCGCCCGCTGGAGCTGGGTCACAATTACGGCTCCCGTGGCGCCGCTGACAATGCCGCAGATATCTCCCACCACGTCATTGCACACGCTGGATACCCGCCCCGCGTTCCGCAGGAGCATCAGGGACTGCTTCGCCCCCTTCTCCTTGTGGGAGGCCATGGCGTGAAAGGGCCGCGGGTCCGCCGAGGTCACAGCCACGCCGATGATATCAAACAAAATGCCAAGGCCGATAAAGACGGCCAGCATCAAAAGGGCGGCAGCCACTCCCGCGCCGCTCAGCATCGACTCCGACGCCAGGCTCAGTACGGCTGACAGGGCCACCGCCATCACAAAGACTGTAAACGCCCAGCGGTACTGGGCGGACGGTCCGCTCTTTTTCTTTTCCCTCTTTGCCAAAAAATCCTCCCTGCCGCCCCACTGGACGGCCCACAGACAAATCATAATGCTAAGACGGCGGCGGCAAAAAAAGTAAATCTTACGGCTTAGGTACGGGTTGGATTTCCCCGGAGCGCACCCCTCGTTGCCGATGGGGGCGGTTCCCCTTTCAGCGATCCGGCGCGGCGTCGCCCGTCCGCGCTACCCGATTGCCACTTAGTCCGCACTGCAATCCCTTTTCTGCCTCACAAGAACAGCCTAGGTGATTTCCACCACAGTCCGTCCGCTTCTTTAGCCTCTTTTGCAGACCGGGTTTCAAAGGGCGATCACAGAGCTTCCCTGGCCGGGGAAGCTCTGTGTAGTTCCCTGATCCACCCGCCCCACGCAAGGCAGGCTACGGCTGCACACAGCGTTACGGCCCGGAGGCCGATGCACCGCATTGCAGGTTCACAATCTGCTTCGTACACAGGCCGGAAATACCACGATGGGAGTACGTCTGTGCACAAGAGCAGGTCTCCACGGAAACAGGGTCGGGTTGACCATGCCATTGCTCATCGCCCTGAGTCCGCAAGCGCGTAAAGGCGCGCTTCCCCCCAGCACCCACCCAAGACTGGGCGTCTCAAGCAGGCACCAGAGGTTTCATCGATATGCCCTTCAGAGGATTTTTAGGCCCTCCCTAGGAAACGGCAGATCTGACTAGAATACTGCGCCGCCGCTTAGCAAGACCCAGTATAGCACGATTCCAATAAATATACAATATATTCCGTATATCCAAAGTGTAAATTTTTTGGAAAACGTCCTTTGGCCCGGCGGGTGATGTGCGCGGGGACACCTGCCATGCCTTATAGAGGACGCGGTTTTCCGTGGCCGCAGCTGCTGCCGGCAGGCGTATTCCCCCGGGTCAGCCAGCAGTTCGGCGGCTCCTCAGCTTGTCCGCACCGCCAGGCTGTCCGCCAGGGTTTCCAGAAATTCCACAGGCCCCGCCCAGGCCCCGGTCCCCAGCGCGGCCTTGGCCTTTTCCGTATAATCCATAACCCTGCGCTCGCACTCCGCAAGGCCAAGCAGCGTAACATATGTGGTTTTCCCGTTGGAGGCGTCGGAGCCGATGGGTTTGCCGAACTCCCCCGCGTCGCCGATCACATCCAGCATATCGTCCCGGATCTGGAAGGCCAGCCCCAGGTTGGAGGCGTACTCCCCGGCGGCCGCCATACAGGAATCCTCCGTTATCCGGCGGCCCATGGAGGCGGCCACACCCATCCTGCACGCAGCCCGCAGCAGCGCCCCGGTTTTTTTGTCGTTGATGGCAGTCAGCTCCTCCTCCGTGTGGGGCTGGCCGTCCCCGATGGTGTCCTGGTACTGTCCGCCGCACATGCCCTGAAATCCGGCGGCCTCCGCCAGGATCTCCGCCGCCAGGACCTTGCACATGGCCCCGCCGTGCCGCCAATCGCCCTGGACGGACAGGACCGTCTGGAACGCCGCCGCCTGAAGCGCGTCCCCCGCCAGCGTTGCCACGCACTCGCCGAATACCCTGTGGCTGGTGGGCCTGCCCCGGCGGAGGTCGTCGTTGTCCATGCAGGGCAGGTCGTCGTGAATCAGGGAATAGGTGTGCAGCATCTCCACGGCGCAGCCAAAGTCCAGCGCCTCCTCCATGGTTCCCCCGGCTGCCTGACAGAACTTCATGGTGAGGATGGGCCGGATGCGCTTGCCTCCGGCCAGCAGGCTGTACCGCATGGCCTCCTCCAGCCCACCGCCGGGAAAAAAACGGCCCAGGCGGGTCTCCACCATCCGGCGGGCCGCCTCCATCTCCTTTGTAAAATCCATCGGTTCAATCCTCCCCCGTCTCAAAGGGCAGTTCCACCGGTGCGCCGTCCGCCCCTTTCATCAGCTTCACCACCTGCTGTTCCGCCTGATCCAGCTGTTTGGAACAGGCGGTAATCAGCTTTGTCCCCTCCTCAAAGAGGGCCAGGGAGTCCGCCAGCTGCACGTCCCCCTTCTCCAGCGCCGCCACGATCTCCTCCAGCCGCTGGAGCTGCTGCTCAAATGTCGCCTTTTTCGCGCTCATCTCTTCCGCTCCTTTTTACTGTCGCCGCCGAAGCTAAAAAGAGGAAGTTTCCCCCCTTTTCAACCGGCAGACCGCATTGCCTGCCGGTAAACAGCATCTTTGGCGTTTTTTGAGAACTGCTCTAAGTCTGTTGACGGTACGCTTCCTCCACCGTACAGGAAAATCCGCCCTCTTCCAGCGTTACCGACACCCTGTCCCCGGCAGACACATCCCGATAGCTCCGCAGAACCGCCCCGTCCGCACCCCGGGCCATGGCATACCCCCGGCCCAGCACCTTCAGGGGGCTCATGGCGTCCAGCGCCGCCGACAGGGTGGAAAACCGCTCCCTCTTCCTGGCCGTCAGAATCCCGGCGAGATCCCCCAGCCGCCGCTGGACGTGGGCCAACTCCATCCGCCTGTCCTGGACATAGGCCATCTGATCCGTCATCACCCGCTTGGAGGCCAGTGTCTCCAGCCTCTGCCGCAGGGATTCCAGCCGTGCCCTCTCGCTCTGCTCCATCCGCTCTTCCGCGCCCCGCAGCCATCGATGCAGCTCCGCCTGATCCGGCACGGCAATCTCCGCCGCGTTGGAGGGGGTAGAGGCGCGCTGATCCGCCACAAAATCCGCAATGGTCACGTCCGGCTCATGGCCCACGGCGGAGATCACCGGCGTCTCACAGCCATAGATGGCCCGGGCCACCCGCTCGTCGTTAAAGGCCCACAGATCCTCCATAGAGCCGCCGCCCCTGCCGGTGATGATGACGTCGCCGATCTTCCACCTGTCCGCATACCGGATGGCCCCGGCAATCTCCGGCGGGGCCTCGGCCCCCTGGACGCGGACAGGCAGCAAAATAACCTTCGCCAGCGGGTAGCGCCGCTTTAAAATCCGGATCATGTCGTGAACCGCCGCCCCTGCGGAGGAGGTGACAACGGCAATACGCTCCGGGTAGGGCGGCAGCGGCTTTTTGTGGGCCCGGTCAAACAGGCCCTCCTCATAGAGCCGGGCCTTCAGCTGCTCAAAAGCCGCCGCCAGATCCCCCGCCCCCTCCGGGGTCAGGGCGTCGCAGTAAAGCTGATAGGCCCCGTCCCTGGGGAACACGGAGACCCGCCCGGCGGCAATGACCTTCATGCCGTTTTCCGGACAAAACCGCAGTTTTGACGCCTGTCCCCGGAACATGACGCAGCGCAGCGCCCCCTCCGGATCCTTCAAAGTGAAGTAGTGGTGCCCGGAGGGGTACATTTTGTAGTTGGAGATCTCGCCCCGGACATAGATATCCCGGAGCATCGGCTCCCCATCCAGCAGGCACTTGACCAGCTGGTTGACCTCGGCCACGGCAAAAATGTGCTGTTCCATCTGTTACCTCTTATCAGTATGGCTAAAGTTTTATGAACAGGAGGATGTATCTGCCCTGACGGGCGGAGGGAGATTTCAGCCATGTCGATGGCTGGGCAGATGCACTCCCGGACCCGCTCCGCTGGGCTCCGGCGGGGGCCCCCTTTTCTCCTCTTGCGGAGAAAAGAAAACCCTCCAGAGGGCCTTCCCGCCGCTTCGCGGCTCACCTTGGCGGGCCGTGCACGGTCCAAAAGAAAAGAGACGCCTTTGGTCCTCGCGGGAGTATACGCCATTCATCGGTGATGCTGGGGAAACCTGCCGCGCGGACGCATGGACCTGCTTCTCTTCCCGCGCTCCGCGCATGGCTGGTACCGTATGGGACAGTCGTTGTCCACCCCGGAACTATCTCTCGTCGGTGCGGCCCGCCAGATAATCCAGTGTCACGCCGAAGTGATCCGCCAGGGCGCAAAGATTCTCAAACCCGGGATAATTTTCCCCTGCTTCAAATCTTTGATATTGCCGCTCGGTGACATCGATTGCTTTCGCGGTCTGCACTTGTGTTTCCCTTTTTTCTGTCCTAAGTTCCCGCAATCTTTTTGAAAATTCCATAGCAACTCCTTGACACGACGAATTATGCGTGCTATAATCCTATCATCTCACGACAAATCCGTCGTTTTATCGAGAGGTGGTACGTATGTCCGACTTCATGCTCTGGTTTTACGACAAATACATTCAGCCCCAGCTGTACGATATCTATGAGGGGGATTACATCCATTATTTCCAGGATGTGGCAGACAATTTACCCGCCGGTCTTCTCCCCGCGCTGGATAAATGTGAGGAGTTCACGGCCATCCACGCCTTTTTGCTGGGTCTCCGCACCGGGGCGGGGTTGTCCGCCGCCGGACAGTGAGTTCCCATACCTACGGAAACAGGCAGAGCCGGACATGGATATTCTCCATGCCCGCTCTGCCTTATGTTCACTTATTCCGCGATCTCCTGCCGGACGAAGCTTCCCAGGATGCCGTTGATGAATTTCACCGTCTCCGGCGTCTCATACTTTTTGGCAATCTCCACCGCCTCGTTGATGGCGGCTCCGTTGGGGATGTCCTGCATGTACAAAATCTCGTACATGGCCACCCGCATAATGGCGGAAGCCACCAGCGGAATGCGGGCAAACTTCCAGCCCTTGGCATATTTTTCAATATAGCCGTCCAGCTCCGCCCCATGCTCGCTGACGCCCTTTACCAGCCGGCGGATATACTCCGCCTGTTTCGGCTCCGGGGCCTCGGCGTAGAGGGCGTCCTCCTCCCCGAGACCGGCAAAGGCCTCCGCCGTCAGCCGTTCATCCAGCAATGTGCCCACAGGCTTGTCGGTGAAGCTCAGCTCGTAGGAGAGGTGAATGGCGATCTCCCGCGCGGTGTTCCGTACCATAGTTCTCTTTTCCTCTTTCTCTCTCAGGCCAGGGTCACGCCGCCCACATGGATATTCACCTTCTCCACGGCGCAGCCGGTCATGGCCTCCACGGAGGACATCACCGCTTTCTGGGCGTTTTCCGCCACTTCCGGAATAGCGTGGCCATACTCCACCGTCAGATACAAATCCAGCGTCAGCGCCGCACCGGTGGTGTCGATCTTCACGCCCTTTGCGCCCTTCTGCGCATTCTTCCGGTTGTTCATCAGGTCGGTGACGCTGTTGCCCATGGCGGTCATCATGCCGGACACGCCCTCCACTTCCCGCACGGCGCCCACGGCTATGGAGGCAATCACCTCCTCCGAAATGTTGATGCTCCCGTTTTCCTCCGGCAGCGTCATGTATTCCCTGCTCTCGCCCATGGTCTGACTCTCCTTAATCTGTGATATCGTTGGTAAAAATACCGATCTCCCATTAAGAACGCAGCGTGCCGCTTCCATGGATGCCAAAATCCCCGGGAACTCTGGCGGAGATGGTATGGGACGCCCTCCGGCGCCGCTTTTCCGACATTTTGAAACAAGGCCGTATAGAGGAACTTCTGAGTTTTTATTCTACCACATCCTGCCGGAAAATACAACCTTTAATTTGCGGCCATAATCTTGATGCCGCCGGCGCCGTAGCCGGTCTCCGACATGGCGATGTCTGTGATCTTCGCCACATCCTCCCCGGTCAGCTCTCCGGAGGCGGTGGAGACCACCACGCTGATGCTGTCCTCCCCCATAAAGGCCACGCAGTCCGCATATCCTTTGGCTGTAACCAGATTTTCAATCTGCGCCTCTTTCAGCGTAAAGGACGCCAAAACCTGGATTCCCTCGGAGGCTTCGTTGGCAACCGCCGTATCCGCGTTCTCCTGGGCCGCCGCCTCCTGCAGAAGGGAGATGGCGCTGTCCCGGGCCTGCTGCCGGGTGAGCCGGGCAGAGGCAAAGTAGTCCGATCCGGTGTAAACCCCGGTCTCGTCCTCCGGAGCCGCCGCGGGCGTCTCGCCCTCCTCCCTGCCGGAGACCAGGGCCGCCTCACCCAAAATCTTGGTGCCCGTGTCCTGCACGCCGTCCAGCGCCTCCTGGCTGGAGTACTTCCAGTTCAGGGCTGCCGCCGCACACACCAGCACCGCCATGGTCACAACTACCGCATTCCTCTTCAATCTCGCGCTCATGGGACGTCTCCTCCTCCAAATAATTACTGCCATTTTGCCACTGTAACGCGGTCTGCGGTAAGTCCTGTCAACGCCGTCACCGCCTCCGTCACCGCCAGCCGCACCTCTGCCCGGTCCCCGCCCTGGCATACCACCAGCGCTCCCCGGTACGTGGGATACGTCCGCCGGACAATCACCGTCTCGGATCCGGAGCCGCCTTTTACCAGCACCGTCTCGGATCGCCTGGAGTAGTCCTCCGGCGAGGCCGTGGGCCCGCTGTACGCCAGCTCTGTGTCCTGGGCCAGATGCCGCTCCCCGTCGGACTCCACCGTCAGCATCACCCGCACCTGTCCCACGCCGCTGACTGTTCCCAAAATGTCCTCCAGCTGCGCCTGGAGATCGGTCTGCTCCGCCTGCCCTGCCGTGGGGGAGAGCATGTCTTTGACGGGGCTGCTCCTCCCACTCGGCCATAGCAGCAGCCCTGCGCCGATCAGCACCACCAGGACCGCGTATTTGTACCTGTCCCATATCTTTCGCACTCCTTCAGCTTTCATTTTCATGCCAAACCTGCCTCTCCCGCGGAATGCCCAATTCCCGCTCCATATAGGCCACCAGCTCCTCCGACCGGGGGCCGGCCACATCTGCCGAAGCGGGCAGGGGAACGCCTTCCGCCCCCGTCTCCGTCTCCACCCGGACTGTGACAGGCAGCCCAAGCTGAGCGGCTTTGTCCAATATATATGCTTCTGTCCGCGATGCTATGACCTCCGCCAGCTCCCTGTCCCTGGCGTCCGCCAGTTCCGCCTGCCGCTCCTGAACCATGCTGTCATATAGCTCGAAGTCCAGCTGCAAGCGGCTTAAATCCGTCCGCAGAACCGGCTGGAGCAGCGCGGCCAGCAGAACCAGCCCCCCGGTGAAAGCGGCGATCTTCCGGATACTCCCCTCCGGAATCAGCGTCTGGGCCACCGTCAGCAGCAGCGTAACTGCCACTACCGACGTCAGCCACTCCCGCACCGCGGCGATCACAACGTCACCGCCGCCACGGAGGACAGCACCGAAATCAACAGCAAAAAGGCACAGCTTCCCGTCATGCCCAGCACCAGTCCAAAGGCGTCGCCCAGGCCATCGATGAGCTTGCACAGGCTGGGCACCCCCACTGCGGCAGCCAGGAACGCCGTCAGCTTGTACAGCAGATACTGTACGCCCAGCTGTAAAAACGGGTGGACGCATGCCGCCAGAATTGCCAGCATCCCGAATACGCCGATGGTGTTTTTCAGCATCCCGGCCCCTGCCAGTACGGTCTCTGACGCCTCGGAGAGGATGCTCCCCACCACCGGGATTACGCCGCTGATAGCGGCCTTTGCCACCTTCAGCGCGGCGGCATCCGCCGATCCGGAGACAACCCGTACCACGGAGAGGTACACCGTGAATGCCAGCAGCACAGTGGTCAGAATCCAGGTGATTACCTTTTTCAGCATCTCCGCCAACACCTCCAGCCTGTTCTCCGGCAGCATGGCGGCCGACGCCAGCGCACCGATGTATAAGTACACCAAAGGCATCAAAAGCCGGTGGATCAGATCAATCAGCAGATCCGCCAGAAACACCGTGCTCACCTGCTGCACCGTGGCGGACGTCACTGCGCCGGAGGCTGCCGTAGCCGCCGCCAGCGTGGGCAGCAGCACCTTTGAGAAATCGGACAGCTCCTCGATGGTCCGCGCCCCCAGACCCATCAGAAACTCCAGGCTTCCCGCCGTAATCAGCGTCACGGACAGCGCCCCCGCCATGGGCAGGAATACCGTCACCTTTCCGCCGTCCACCCCCTGGTAGAAACCGTCCACTGCTCCGCAGAGCATCACTGCCAGCAGCACCAGCGCGGCCCCCCGGGTCCGCTGGCGGATAACATTTCCCGCCTCCCGGCCTGTCCATTCCAAGATTGCGCCGATCCCGGACACAAATCCCTCCGGCCCGGAGGCGTCCACCTCCCGGAGGATCTCCCCGGCGGCCTCCGGAACGGCGCGCTCCAGGTCTCCCGGCATTTCCGCCGCCCTCGCCGGAAGGGACAGCGCCGCCAGCGCCAAAACCATAAAAATCAGCCATTTCTTCATTGCATCAGCTCCAGCAGCAGCGCCAGTGCCGTCCGCAGCAGCGGAAGGGACACCAGCAGGGCACATACGCTCCCCGCGGTCTCCACCGCGGAGGCCATGGCCGACTCTCCGGCATCCCTGCAAAGGCTGCCGCCCACCTTGACCACCAGGGCAATCCCCGCTGTTTTGTATAGGGGGATAAACAGGTCGTCGGAAAGGCCGCTGGCTGCCCCGATCTCCCGGAAAAAATCCAGCAGCTCCCCCAGCGCCTCTGTCAGGAACAGCAGAACGGCCACCACAGCAGCCAGGGCCAGCAGCAGCGCCAGCTCCGGGCTTCCTCTTTTCAATACCAGGGCCAGCAGCGCTCCTACCACGCACAGGCCCGTTACCTGAAAAACCTGTTCCATACTCAAAAGTGAAACAGCGTTTTAATGAGCTCAAACAGGTCGCTGATCTCCTGCACCATAATCATCAGCACCACCACCAGCCCGGCCAGTGTGGTCATCATGGCCTGTTCCTCCCGGCCGGAGCGCACCAGCAGCTGGTTCAACACGGCTACCAGAATGCCGATGGCCGCAATCTTAAAGATCAAATCAACATCCATATCGCATATCCTCAGATCAGTAAAATCACCAGCAGCGCCGCACCGGAGAGGCACAGCGCCGTGGCCCGCCTGTCCTCTTCCGGCTGGCGCCGGGTACGTTCCTCCAGCTGCCGGGCCAGCGCACATTCTGCAAGCGATATTGCTTTACAGATGTTCTCCTCGTCCCCGCAGAGCCGCTCTCCCAGTCTCAGTATTGCCGCTTTGGAATCATACGGCAGAGACAGTTTTTCCGCCTCCCGCCGCCAGGTCTCACGCAGTCCCTCCCCCTGTACGGCGGCGGCTGCCGTTGCGCGCAGGAATGTTCCCGCCTCCGTCCCGCAGCCTGCCGCCATACGGTTCAGCAAAGCCGGCAAAGGCGTCCTGGCCATGCGGATTTCCTCCGCCATCCGCCGCAGCACCGACAGCAGGTCGGACAGCGTGTCCATCTCCCGGCGGTGCGCCGCGGCCTGGAGATACCGGATCAATACGCCGCCGCTTAAAATGCAGACGCTCCCTGCCAGCTTGATCATGACAGCTCCTCCACCTCGTAAATCCGTTCCGCGCCGCCGGAAAGGATCCGTATCGCCATATGGAATACCCCGTCCTGCAGCAGCCGGGTATAGAGGGGTTTTTTCCGCAGCTCCTCTACCCCGCCGGCGTGAACGGTGGCCAGCAGCCGTATCCCGCATCCCGCGGCCATGGAGATGGCCTGCAGATCCTCCCAAACAGTGATTTCATCCACGGCGATGATCTGGGGATTCATGGCCCGCAGAACAATCGGGATCCCCAGGGCCTTGGGGCATGCGTCCAGCACATCGGTGTGGGGGCCTATGTTCATCTGTGGTTCCCCCCGGTACATCACCGCCACCTCTCCCCGCTCGTCGATGAGGGATATCCGCCGGGGGCCGTAGCCTTCAACTCCCTCCGACAGCCGCCGCACCAGATCCCGCAGCAGCGTGGTCTTGCCGCCTCCCGGCGGTGAGAGGATCAGGGTACTGCTGAAATCCCCGCCCCGAAACAGCTTGAGTGCCAGTTTATCTGCAATTCCCGGCTTTTCCCGGGCAATGCGGATAACCGCTGAGGAGAGGTTCTTTAAATTTGTATTTGCGCCATCCTTCATCACCGCCGTGCCGCAGAGCCCCACCCGAAAGCCGCCCCGGACGGAGAGATATCCCTCCCGCAGCGTCTCTGCCGCGGCGTAGCGGGAAAACTCCGTAGCCAAATCGCACAGCGCCTCCAGCTCCTCCGGCTCCACAAAAACCCCCAGAGACATCTCTCCCGCAGGCAGGAGCACGGTCATAGGTTGTCCGGCCCGGAGGCGGAACTCCTCCGCCTCCTCCCGTTGCGCCTCCGGCAGGGTCATGGCCGCCTTTCGCAGCCGGAGCGGCAGATATGCCGCCGCATCTTCATAGCGCAGGATGTTCAGATTTCTTTGCAAGGGATTTCCCCCTTTCTCCGGTTGCTACACTCTATGAGGGGTTGTCCCCCGGTATGCAGCCTTTCTTCTCCATTGCCCGAAAAAAATAAAAAGGAAAGTACACTTGATATTTCTCTCCAGTCCCATCATATCCATTTACGGAAAATAATACCGGACTCTGCCCTTCGGTCTGGCACACCGCTACGGACCGCACCGGTAATCCGGTAGGGGCCATGGGATCGTCCTCCCTTCAGGAGCTCCCGAAGGGAGACGGTTCCCCTCTGCCCTGTGAATCGGCAGAAGAAAAGGCCGCCCTCTCACGGGCGGCCTTTCCAACCTCTCAGTTATTGCAGCAGCTGCAAAAACTCTTGGTATCCTCGTAATTCTCCGGCATCCGCACGGTATTGGGCGGGAAAAACTCCCCCACCGGGAAGGAGATATTCCGGAAAATGCAGCAGGGATCCTCTTTGTCACTGCCGCAGGAGCACTCCTTGTCGGGCATGCAGTAGTCATACACAGGCACCAGCAGCTGGGAGTCCCGCTCCAGGCGCACGATAGAGAACTGGCCCAGGGTGACGTAGATACGGCGGGCGTCATCCCCGCTGGAGAGCTCACAGTCAAAGAAGCTGTTGACAAAGGACGGCACCTCGCACAGGTCGCAGTCGCAGTCCCGCCTGCCGCAGCAGTCCATAAGACGGGCATCCAGCACAATGGGGTCCACTGCCTCCACCACGGCGATGGGCGCGTTGGCCCGCTTCATCATCTGGGCGTCGGGGCCGCCGGCGCTCATCTTGGAGGAGAAAATCTTTGCGTTCCCCTCACTGCCGAACAGGATTACCCTCTTGTCAAACACGCACAGGCCCTCTACAGTCACAGGGGCGGGGCAGCTGAGGTAGGCCTGGAGCGTCACAGAGTAGAAAAACCGCATATCCACGGTGTAGAATCCCCGGTTAAAGCTGACGGGTTCCACATCCACATAGACATAGAGCAGCTTGGCGGAGCCGCCCTTCACAGACAGGGCGCGGTTGATGACATCCACATACTGCATTTTGGGATAGAAACGCAAATCCTCGATGCAGTCCTTATCTCGGCAGGAGTCATAAATCTTCCTGGTATGGATGCAAACCGCCTCTCGGATGCCGCTGAGATCCTCAATGGGTCCGGGCATAACTTTTTCAGGCATTGCAATACCTCCTAATAAGTAGCTGGGTGAAAGAAAACCTCTTTCAATCCAGTGTATGCTTCCCGGGCCATGGCGTGAAAAAAGAGCGCGCCGTGAGGCGCGCTCATATGTCTTTTTATTGGAAGGAGAGCCTGCTGGTTTTGGGCGTCATGATGCAGACGTAGCTGTTTCCCTGCCCCAGCGCCAAAAGGCGGCCGTTCTCCAATGTATAGACAAACTGACTGTCCCTGTCCGCCCTGCTCCACCGGATCGGCACGGATTTTCCGCCGCAGAAAAAGGTTCCCTCACCCTCCCCGGTCAGCCGCACGTTCAAGCGCCCCTCTGTATCCCCGGAGATCACAGAGATACTTGTTTCCAATACCAGCAGGTTGGTAACGCTTACTTGCTCCCCGGTATCGCCGTCCATATACTCCGCACCGTACTGCCCAACCAGATACCTGCCTGTCTCCGCATCATAATCGAAAGTGCCCGTCTTATAATCGGAAAACCGCAGGGACACGTGCTCCGCAGTGCTGCCGTCGGCCGGTGTCCCGTCCGGTACAAATGCCTGTGTATAAACATAGCCTCGCTTGTGTTCTGTACGGAAATGCCCCTCGTCCAGATAGGCCTGAATCTTTTCCCCGGAGGTAATCAGGCTGTGTTCGTAGCCCTTTGTCTTACGCCGCTCCGGATCCCTCCAAAAAATCTCCGCATCCGACGTACCCCGTACGCCGTCCATATTGTCCACGCCCCAGGCCGGGATATCCCGATAGGCCCCCGGGCTTCCGCCGGCATGGACGAATACCGCATCCAGCCCCAGGGCCAGTTCCAGATAATAGGATCGGGCAGAGCGGACACTGCCCAGATTTCCGACACCCTCCAAGGTCTGATATACGCCCAGCATCCGGGTAATGCCTCCCTCTGCCGGCACCTCGTAGATGATGTCGGCCTGAGAGACACCCAGCTGGGGCTGTGCCGCTTTCAGATTATTCAGCATCACCGCCACCGGGCGGTTATTCTCATACTCCGGCTCCATGGGTTCGCCCGTCAGAGGATTCGTACCGGCGGGGACATAGGGCTCCGGCTCCGGTTCCGGCGCCGGGTTCTCCACTGCGGGCGGCATCTCCCGCTCCGGCTCCGGTTCAGCGGGTCTGCCTCCGCAGCCCGCCAGAGCACATGTCGTCCACGCGGCTAAAAATATGGCCAAAACCCATTTTTTCATCCCGGCACCGCCTCTCATGTGTTGTTCCAATCATAACAACCGCCGTCCAAGCCGTCAAGAAAAAATTCTACAAAATTCGGGAATTTCACCCTATACAACACGGCAGAAAATGCGGTATACTGAAAAAAACGGTATTGGGACAATGGAGGTACCGCCATGGCAGGACCGGGGTTTATTCACGACAAACTGGAAATCAAATTCTTAATTCTCTATATCACCGCCAGAGTAATCGAGCCCATTCCCTTTGATATGGTGCTGGATCTCACCATGTGCGACGACGGTATCGATTATTTCGACTTCTCCGAGTGTCTGCAGGATCTGGTAAAAACGGAGCACCTGACCCTCTCTGACAGCGGACTATATGCCATCACGGAAAAAGGGATGCGGAACAGCCGCATCTGTGAGTCCAGCCTCCCCTACTCCGTCCGGCTGCGGTGTGACAAAAACATCAGCGAATGCAACCGGAAGCTTCGCCGAAAGAGCCAGGTAAAGGCCGCCTGTGAAAAGCGGCCAAACGGGACATTCACCGTGAGGCTCTCCCTGGACGACGATATGGGAAACCTGCTGGATCTCAGGCTGATGGCAGTCCGGGAGGATATGGCCGACATCCTGGCAAAGCGGTTCCGGCAGGCCCCCGAGCGGATATACGGCGAGATTATGAACCTTCTGCTTGCCGAAGAGCCGCCGGAGGGGAATGAGACATAAACGCAATGCTGAAGCAGGGCCTCAGCATTGCGTTCCTCTATAATGGCAAAATTGTCCACTATAACAGTCATTTTATTACTACATTATCCGGCCCAAGCGTCTCACGGGCCTCCTTTACCAGCGCCTTGTGCAGGAGTACCTGTGTCCCATACACCTTTCGGGTATCCGCCATGACCATCTTCACCCGGGTTTCCCCGGGAAACATGGTGAACACCAGCTTCATGTGCCGCAGGGCAGGGGCGTCCAGGCTGGGGAATTTCAGGTAGAGAACCTCCCCCTTCTCCAGTTTGTCCGACGGAGACTCTGCCGCCGGATCCGGCGGCAGCCCGCCGGCGGCGGTGGCCAGCGGATAGGCGCTGTCGCACATGATCTGCGGCGCCTTTTCGTCCCGGACAGACAGTTTGCCCTTCACCACCACCGCCTGATTCTCCCTCAGATAGGCGCCGCAGAGATCCAGCGTCCTGGAAAAGCAGAGCAGCTCGATGGAGGCACTGTCGTCCTCTACCGTCACATAGGCCATCAGGCTGTTATTCTTGGTGGTCTTGGTCTTGCTGGAGGTAATCACCCCGGCTATGGTGACACGCTGATTATCGGAAAACCTGGTGGGACCGCCCTCCTGGGCAAAGTCTGCGAGAATGGATCCAATAGAGGGCGCGTTCAGCATCTGCACCTGTTTGCGGTACTGGTCCATAGGGTGGCCGGAGAGATAGAGGCCGGTGGTCTCTTTTTCCATGGTCATCAGCTGCTGGGCGGTAAATTCCGGAATGTCCGGCAGGCGAACCCGCTTCGGTGCGGCTGTACCGCCGGAAGTCCCCATGGAGAAAAAGTCCATCTGCCCCTCCACGTTATCCCGCCGCTGGGCGGCTGCGGCATCCATGATCCCTTCGTAGACTTTCATCAGCTGGGAGCGCCTGGCTCCGGTGCTGTCAAAGGCCCCGGAGCGAATCAGGTTTTCGATAGCCCGCTTATTCATATCGCTGCCCTGCATCCGCTCACAGAAATCGTGAAGGGAATCAAAGGGCCTCTTCTCCCGCTCCAGCATCACAGCCTGGATGAAGCTCCGGCCGATGTTCTTAATGGCCACCAGGCCAAACCGGATCCCCCCCTCCTCCACGGTGAAGCGGTCGGCAGAGCGGTTGATATCCGGCTGCAGCAGGGCAATGCCGCACTCCTTGCACTCGTTGATGTACCCCGCCACCTTGTCGGAGTTATCCAGCACCGAAGTCAAAAGTGCCGCCATGTACTCCTTGGCATAGTGGCACTTGAACCAGGCCGTCTGATAGGCCACCACCGCGTAGCTGACGGCGTGGGCCTTATTGAAGGCATACTCGGCAAAGTCGTAGATCTTGTCGTAGATCAGCTGGGCAGTTTTCTCAGAGATGCCATGGGCCAGACAGCCTGTAATGTTTCTCTCCTTGTCACCGTGCAGAAAGGCCTCCCGCTCCTTCTCAATGTCCTTGACCTTCTTTTTGCTCATGGCCCGGCGCACCATGTCCGCCTGTCCCAGGGAATAGCCCGCCAGCTCCTGGAAAATTTTAATGACCTGCTCCTGATAGACAATGCAGCCATAGGTATTGGACAGAATGGGCTCCAGCAGCGGGTGGTCGTAACGGACCTTTTCCGGGTTCCTGGCACATTCCAGAAACTGGGGAATGGAATCCATGGGGCCAGGGCGGTAGAGGGCGATGATGGCGGTGATGTCCTCTATGCTTCGGGGCTTCAGCCCCACGCACACGCCGGTCATGCCGGCGGATTCCATCTGGAACACGCCGGAGGTCTTTCCGGCGGAGAGCATCTCGTAAGTCTCCGGATCTCCCTCCGGCATATCCTCCAGCCGAAAACCGGGCTGTTCCTCCTGAAGGATCTTTACCGCATCGTCCAGCACCGTCAGATTCCGCAGGCCCAGGAAGTCCATCTTGAGAAGGCCAAGCTCCTCCAGGGTGGTCATCACATACTGGCAGACCACGGACTCGTCGTTCTTTGCCAGAGGCACATATTCATAGACGGGCCGCCGGGTAATCACCACGCCGGCGGCGTGGGTGGAGGCGTGCCGGGGCACCCCCTCCAGGGCCTTGGCCGTATCAATCAGCCGTTTTACCGTCTCATCGGTCTCATACATCTCCCGCAGGGACCGGGACAGCCGCAGGGCGTCATCCAAGGTGATATGCAGCGCACCCGGGCCCGCCGGCACCTGCTTTGCAATCTGATCCACATCGGCGTAGGGCAGGTTCATCACCCGGCCCACATCCCGGATGACGCCCCGGGCCGCCATGGTGCCGAAGGTGACGATCTGGGCCACATGGTCGTCGCCGTACTTCCGGCGGACGTAGTCCACCACCTCGCCCCGCCGGGTATCGCCAAAGTCCATGTCGATATCCGGCATGCTCACCCGCTCCGGATTCAAAAACCGCTCAAAATAGAGATCGTACTTTACCGGGTCGATATCCGTGATGTAGAGGCAGTAGCTGACCATAGAGCCCGCGGCGCTCCCCCGCCCCGGCCCCACGGGAATACCGGCGTCCCTGGCAAAACGCACAAAGTCCGAGACAATGAGAAAATAGTCCGTAAATCCCATCTTCTCGATCATATTCTGTTCGTACTCCAGCTGTGCCCGATGGCTGCCGTCGCTTCCATACCGGGCCTGATAGCCCTCATCACAGAGTTTTTTCAAATAGGAGAAGCTATCGTACCCCGGGGGCAGCTGAAATTCCGGCAGATGGTATTTTCCGAAGGTAAATTCCAGACTGCACATCTCCGCAATCTTTGCCGTATTCTCCAGCGCCCCCTCATATCCCCCAAACAGAGCGGCCATCTCCGCCTCGCTGCGGAGGTAGAAGTTCTGAGGCTCATAGCGCATCCGGTTCTCATCGTCCAGGGTTTTGCCGGTCTGGATACACAGCAGCACATCGTGCGCCTCGGCATCCTCCCTGCGGAGGTAGTGGGCGTCGTTGGTGCAGACCAGGGGGAGCCCCGTCTCCTGATGCATCCGAAGCAGTCCCCGGTTTACCGCTGCCTGGTCCCGAATGCCGTGATCCTGGAGCTCCAGATAGAAATGCTCCGGCCCAAAAATCTCCGCCAGCTCCAGTGCATAGTCCCTGGCATTTTCGTACTCGCCGTTCCGCAGCCGTCGGGGGATCTCTCCCGCGAGACACGCGGACAGGGCAATCAAACCGCCGCTGTGCTGTCTTAAAAGCTCCAGATCCACCCGGGGCCGGTTGTAAAACCCCTCCGTCCAGGCCATGGAGACCAGATAGGAGAGGTTGCGATACCCCTCCTCATTTTCACAAAGCAGCACCAGATGACGGCTCTCAGCGTCAAATTCGTGTACCTTATCAAACCGGGAGCGGCCCTGGGGAGTGACATAGATCTCACAGCCGATAACCGGCTTGATGCCCTCCGACTTGCAGGCCCGATAGAAATCAATCACACCGTACATAGCCCCGTGGTCGGTGATGGCGCAGGCGGTCTGGCCCAAGGACTTCACGACTTTCGGCAGATCGCGGATACGGCACGCACCGTCCAGCAGACTGTACTCCGTATGGACGTGCAGATGGACAAAGGACATATCACACCTCCTGAAAATAGGCCTGCAGAAACTCCAGAATGACCAGGGATGCACGGTTTCCGGAGGGTTTTTTGTACTCTTTATAGAAATCCCAGCATGCTATCGGCAGCAGAATCAGCAAGAGAGCCGGGTTCCGTGCCGCTTGAAACAGCATACACCCCCATGCTGCCAGAAACAGGATTTGCGGTATCAAAGAGCCCGGCCGCGGAACAAACCTCCCCCGCAGGACACACCCCTCCGCCTTTTTCGGATCCAGCTGTCCCAGGAAGAGATCTGAAAATGTCCAGGACTTGCCGCCGGCCTCCTCCTCGCAGATTGTTCCGGACAGCATCAGCCGCATACCTCTCCGTTTTACAGACAGCCTGATCCCGGCCCCCGCAGCTCTTGCCCAGCGCTCCACTGCATCCGCCACATCCTCCGGCGGCAGGTCACAGCGAAAAACATAGGGAGAGCGTTTTACTTGGGACTGCTCCGGCAGTCCCACCCAGTCCCCGCGCTGTTGCTCCGGGGCCGGCAAAAGAATGCCGTCCAGCTCCCGGGACAGCAGATATGCCTGTATCCAGCCCATCAGCAGCGCACGGTATCTCAGGGAAATAAGCCAGGGAACACCCCAAAAAATCAAACACATCACAGCGGCAATCCAACAGCAGGCATAGGCGCTCATCCCCACCGCGGAGAGAACGGACGCGCCGTTTCCCAACTCCCGGAGGAATATATCCAGGCCCAGAAATCCAACGGTGGACAGCAGCCACAGCAGCCATCTCCTATGCGGAAAAACACGGCAGCAAATCTCACAGCCTGTTCCGCTGCCCTCCTCCGTCCACAACTGCATGGGCAACTGCATCCCGCCTCGGCCCCCTGGCTTTCTCAGCCAGAGATAACACCCCCATTTGGTCAGCTCACCGCTGATTTCACACCGTTTCGCTCCCCAGACAGGAAAGCTCCGGAGGACGGTGTTCAACCGGTACCAAACCTCGTCACACGTCAGCTCACTGTGAAATCGACAGCATCTCACACCGCTCACCGCTCCGCTTTTTATCTCTTTACAGCTCCTCTGCCAGCTCCATCAGTTTCCGCAGCCGGTGATTCAGGCAGGACTTCGTCACCGGCGGGTCGAAAATTTCCGCCAATTCGGACAGCGGCAGCTCCGGATTTTCCAGCCGCAGCGCCGCCGTCTGCCGCAGCTTGTCCGGCAGCTGCTCCAGCCGCCCCGCCGTCTGGAGCCTGCGGATGGTCTCCGCCTGCTTCTGGGCGGCCTCCACCGCCTTGTCCAGATTGGCATTATCACAGTTCAGTCGCCGGTTCACGCTGTTGCGAAGATCCTTCTCCATCTTGGCGGACATCACCTTCATAGAGGCCACCGGTGCGCCGATAAAGGTCAAAAAATCCTCAATCTGGTCGCTCTGCTTGAAGTAGCTCACAAAACTGCCGTTCCGCGCAACGCTCTTTGGCGGATAGCCGCACTCCCGCAGCAGCACCTCCAACTCACGGCTGGCCTGGAGGTGGGAGGTCGTCAGCTCCAGGTGATAGCGTTTCAGGGGATCAATGGCGCTCCCGCCTGCAAAAAAGCATCCCCGCAGGAAGGCCCCCCGGCAGCAGTTTTCCTCCAAAAGCCCGAAATTGATGTGCAGTACCAGGTTTTGCAGCGGGTCATAGCCCAGCAGATTGATAATCCGATCCAGCTTTGTCCTCTCGGTGATCTGAAAGACCATTTTCCCCTGCCCCTCCTCAATCCGCTCCGGCCTGCGGTCAAAGCGGAGATTGAAGGCCCGTTGGAAAAGCCTGGGCAGCCGTTCGGCAAAGTAGGGGTTTTCGGTGATAATCCGGACTTCTGCAGAACTGAACGTATTGCAGTACAGCAAAATCCCATATGCCTCCGCACGGGCACAGCACAGCTTCTGCACGGGCAGACGGCACAATTCGTTTTTTGTATCGTAAGAAAAGGACATGGAAACCGTCTCCCCTGTTCAGCGCTCACGATGCGCGCCATACCAAATATCCCTGCGCACCGGTATTCTGACATTTTTCAGACAGAGCCTGGAAACCGGGAAAAGGGACTGGCGAAATTCACTTTTTTTCATCTGTGTTTTCCCGTTTTGCCGCTCTTACGCCCTCCATCCGGTAGCCGCCGTCCCTGGTGCCAAAGCGATCCCCCGCAATACGGACACTGCGCTCCGCGTGGAGCAGGATCAGCTCCCTGGCCAGATGAATGGGGTGATGGCGGACATAGCCGCCCTCCACCGTGGCAATGGGGCGGCTGATAACCTCCACCCCCAGGGCGGCGCAGGCCGCCGTATCCCCCCTCAGCAGTTCCGCCCCCTCCTCCGCATACCGCGCGGCCACGCCCTTTGGGATGGGGGAGGAATTGCAGAGGCACAGATTCAGCAGCCCTGGTGCAGAGTGGTGAAACAGCGCCGCGATATGGTCGGAAACCGTGTATCCCTCCGTCTCTCCCTCCTGGGTCATCACATTGGCGACATAGACCTTCAGTGCGCCAGAGGCCTGAATCGCCTCCACAATCCCATCCACCAGGAGGTTCGGGATAATACTGGTGTACAGGCTCCCCGGCCCCAGCACAATCATGTCTGCCTGCTGCAGGGCTGTCACCGCTTCCGCCAAAGCCCTGGGATGCTCCGGAATCAGCCGTACCTGTTTGATACGGCAGTCCTCCCGCTTTTTGCAATAAAAAATTTTGGACTCACCCACCACGGTGGCGCCGTTCTCAAACTCCGCCTCCAGCTGTACGTCCACTGTTGTCACCGGCAGCACCCGGCCCGTAATAGCCAAAACCTCGCTCATACGGCTCACGGCCGCGTCAAAGGACGGCGAGATGCCATTTAATGCTGCCAGAAAGAGATTTCCAAAGCTCTGCCCGGCCAGGGATCCCTCTGAAAAACGGTAGTGCATCAGCTGGCTCATCAGCGGCTCCGTATTTGCCAGCGCCTCCATACAGTTGCGGATGTCGCCGGGAGGCGGCATCCCCAAATCCTGGCGCAGCATGCCGGAACCGCCGCCGTCATCCGCCACCGTGACGATGGCGGAGATATTTTCCGTATATTGTTTCAGACCCCGCAGCATATTGGAAAGACCGTGTCCGCCGCCGATGACGGCGATCCGCGGCCCGTACGCCCTGGGAACCCGATAAGATACCCGCTGTTCCATGGTCTCTCCTTCTGTCATCCGCCTCTGCTGATATCCCGGTGGTTCTCCGTCACCTGATAGCCCTGCTGCCGGATAAACTCCGCCAGGGCATGGGTCACTGCAACGGAGCGGTGATGGCCGCCGGTGCAGCCCACTGCGATGACCAGCAGCGCCTTGCCCTCCTCCGCATACAGGGGCAGGGTGAAGGCCAGCAGCTCCTCCAGCCGCTGGAGATATCCCTGGGTCTGCTGAAAACCGAACACATATCCGGATACTTGGCTGTCCAGCCCGGTCTTTGGCCGCAGTTCCTCAATGTAGAAGGGATTCGGCATAAACCGCACGTCCAATACCAGGTCCGCCTCCATGGGCAAGCCGTATTTAAAGCCGAAGGACGTGACGCTCACCGCCATCCCCCCCTTCTCTTCCGCATTCCCGAAAAGGCGCAGCAGCTCTCCCCGCAGCTTGGCCGTGGAGAGCCGGGAGGTGTCAATGACAAAGTCCGCCCGCTCCCGCACGGGCTCCATGAGCTCCCGTTCACGACACACGGCGTCCTCCAGCGAACTGACCCGGCCGCTGAGAGGATGGCGGCGCCGGGTCTCCTTATACCGCTTGATAATGGTCTCCGGCGAGGCGTCCAAAAACAGCATCCGGCAATCGGATTCCATCGCCTTCAGCTGATCCAGCACGGCGAACAGCTCCGTGGGGGAGTTCCCTGTCCGCACGTCATACACCAGCGCCACCCGGTCATAGCGGCTGCTGGCCCCGGCGCAGAACTCGGCAAATTTTAAAATCATAGCGGCCGGCATGTTGTCCACAATATAAAAGCCGATGTCCTCCAGATAGGAAGCCGCTTTGCTCTTGCCGCCTCCGGAGAGGCCTGAAATGATTAAAACCTCCATGCGCCCCTCCTCTCGCTCTTCATCTCAGGGAATTTCATCCGGATCCACGTCAAGGATGCGGACCTCCGGCTCCAGACGGACGCCGGTCTCCGCCAATACCCGCTCCTGCACCTGGCGGATCAGCCCCAGCACATCTTCGCAGGTCGCTCCGCCCCGGTTGATTATAAAGCCCGCATGTTTTTCACTGACCTGTGCGCCGCCTGTGGTCAGCCCCTTCAAGCCGCACTGCTCAATCAGCGCCCCGGCATAATGTCCCTCCGGCCGTTTAAAGGTGCTTCCTGCACTTGCATACTCCAGCGGCTGGCTGGCCCTGCGCTTTTCCATCAGCTCCCGCATCTGCTCCTGAATGGCGGCCGGATCGCCGGGGGACAGGCGGAACTCCGCACGCAGGATCACAGCCTCCGGGCACTCTGTCAGCAAACTGTGCCGATACGAGAACCGCATCTCTCCGCAGAGGATCTCTCTGACCCCCTCCTCCGGAAACAGCACCGATACGCTCCCAATCACCTGGCTCATCTCCCTGCCATAGGCTCCGGCGTTCATATACACCGCGCCGCCCACCGTGCCCGGGATACCATGGGCGAATTCCAACCCTGTCAAGCTCCGCTTGCAGGCAAAATCCGCTGCCCGGGCCAGGGAAACACCGGCCTCCGCCCGAACCGCACAAGGGTCACTGCCCATTTCGATCTGCCGAAGACCCGCCGTGGAGATCACCAGGCGGTTCAGTCCTCTGTCGGAAACCAGTAGATTGGTGCCATTGCCGATGACAAGGGGCTTTGCCCCGCATTCCCGGGCAAAAGAAACCAGCAGCACCATCTGCTCCGCCCGGTCCGGAAACGCCATCCGCCGGGCCGGGCCGCCCACCCGGAAAGAGAGATGCCTTGCCATCGGCTCCTCCGCCGCAATCCTCACATCCGGCAGGTAGTCTGCCGCCCACTTGTCAAACTCTGTCACCCAGTCCATCCACTGGCCTCCCAATCCAAAAAATGCTCACATGACGCGCCCCAGGAACGCCGCACCGATAATACCGGCATCGTTCCCCAGCTCCGCCGGGAGAACCCTGGTAGCCCGGCCCCCGTGCCGGGAAAAACTCTCCCGCGCCACAATCTCCTGCAGCGGCGTCAGCAGCAGGTGCTCCGGGGCCGCCGCTACGCCGCCGCCGATGGCGATGACCTCCGGGCGGACGACATTTATCAAGCTGACGATACCGTCGGCCAAATCCTCCACATATTCCCGGCAGACCTCCTGCGCGGCCTCATCTCCCCGCTCTGCCGCCAGGAATGCGGTCCGGCCCTCCACGCCGCCCTGCCGGGCGGCAATCTCATGGAGCATGCTGTCCGGGCGGCAGTCCATCACCTCCTTGGTAAGGCGGATCAGGCCGGTGGCGGAGGCATACCGCTCCCAGCACCCGTAGCGGCCGCAGTTGCACAGCTCTCCGCCCCGGCGCATCACAATGTGCCCCGCCTCGCTGGAGACGGCGCCGCCCCGGAGCTTTCCGTTCAAAATCAGCCCCACGCCGATGCCGGTTCCCAGGGTTACAACGCCGAAGTCCTCCGTTCCTCTGCCCGCGCCGCAGAAAAATTCCGCCACAGCAGCGCAGTCCGCGTCATTGCCCAGCAGCAGCGGCAGATCCAGATATTGCCGGAACAGCCGTTCCAACGGGATATTTTCCATAGGAATGTTGGTTGTAAACAATACGTCGCCGCCGGACACCGCTCCCGGCAGCCCGATACCCACGTATTCCACGGATCCGCCGTCCTCTAAAACCGCCCGGGCAAGCTCCGCTATGGTCCTGGCAAATGTCTCCGGATCCTGAAAGTTCAGGGGAACCCGCACGTCTTTCAAAATCTTACCCGACGCATCCACCAGTCCGGCTTTCAGGTTGGTACCACCCACGTCAATACCGATATACATATATCTTCCTCCGTTTATGCCTGTATCAGCCGATTTTTCCGCTTCCCAGATCTGCCCGTTGATCCACCCGGCGCGCCAGCTCCTCGGCGGCGTTAAAGCCCAGCCGCCGCTGGCGGTTGTTCATGGCGGCCACCTCCACAATGCTGGCCAGGTTCCGCCCCGGCCGCACCGGGATGGTAACGCAGGGTACCCTGATGTCCAAAATATCCAAAAAGTGATCCTCAATACCCAGCCGGTCATAGAACTTTGTGTTGTCCCACTGTTCAAAGTTGACCACCAGATCCAGCTGGGATTCGTTTTTGATAGACCGCAGGCCAAAGAGCTGCCGCACGTCAATCACGCCGATTCCCCGCAGCTCGATGTAGTGCCGGATAACCTCCGGCGCGGTGCCAACCAGCCCGTCGGAGAGGCGGCGGAGCTCCACCGCATCATCTGCCACCAGACGGTGCCCCCGCATAATCAGCTCAATGGCCACCTCGCTCTTTCCGATGCCGGAGTCCCCGGTGATCATCACACCCTCGCCGTGGATGTCCAGCAGGACGCCGTGCCGGGTGACACAGGGGGCTAATATCCGGTTCAGGAGCTCAATTGTGTGGCTGGTAAACTCCACTGTGGTCTCCTTGGTGCGAAGCAGCGTCCGCCCGTGAAGCCGGGCGCTCTCCAGGCACTCCGGGAAACAGTCCAGCTCGCGGGCAATTACCAGGGCGGGGATCTGATAGAGGAAAAAATCGTCAAAGCACTTGCGCCGCGCCTCCTCCGTCAGGCCCTTCAGATACATGACCTCTGCCTTGCCGATCACCTGGAGGCGCATCGGGTCAAAATAGTCGTAAAAGCCCTGAAACTGTAAGCCCGGACGGTTCACATCCGTAATCGTGAGCTGCGTGGAGTCATAGTCTTCGCCCTTATGCAGAATTTCCAAATGAAACAGCTTTACAAATTCCGCCAGTTTCAAGCCAGCACTGCCCATGGTTAACCCCTTTCTTTCCCCACGCGGCCATCCTGTCCGGCACAGGCCCATTCCGGCGCGCGTCCAATTTTGATTTTTTCATTATATATGAATTTCACAATTTTCGCAATACTTTCCAACCCTCTGTAAAAAAAAACAGAGACACCGCGCCGCCGCCCTGCCGCCCCGCTTAAAAAGCAGACGGTCCGCAGGGCAAACCTGGCTGCCGGAAACGTTCCGTTGGGACTTTTCCGGCAGCCAGGTTCTAAAACAGGTCCATATTTCAAAAAGCTCAAAAAACACCGACGGAATCCCGGCGCACACTTACAAATCTATCGGGCCGCGGCTGTCAATCCCTCTCACAGCTGCTTTAACTCTCGTATTTCCCCCTCTGTCAAATACCGCCATGCCCCCGCCGGAAGCCCCCCGAGCTCCAGGGTATGCTCCCGCACTCTGCGCAAGCGTCTGACCTCCAATCCACAGGCGGCGCACATCCGCCGGATCTGGCGGTTCTTTCCCTCGTGAATGGTGACGGACAGCTCCGCCTCCCTCCCGGAGTCCCGAAGAACCGATACCTGAGCGGGGCGGATGGCCTCGCCGTCCAAATCCGTAAGGCCGGACAGCCGCTCCGCCGCCCCCTCCGTCTCACCGCTTACCAGGACGCAGTAGGTCTTGGAGACCCCGTGACTGGGGTGCATCAGGCGCTGGGCCAGACTGCCGTCGTTGGTCATCAGCAGCAGCCCCTCGGAGTCCATATCCAGCCGCCCCACGGGATAGACCCGGGCTCCACAGTTCCGCACCAGATCGGCCACCGTCGGACGCCTTTTTTCGTCGGAGAGGGTCGTCACATAGCCCCGGGGCTTGTTCAGCAGCAAGTAGACCGGCTTCGCTCCAGGCGTCAGCGGCCGCCCGTCCACCCGGATGTCATCCAGTCCCGGATCCGCACGCTGCCCCAGCGAAGCCGGCAGGCCGTTCACCGTCACGCGGCCCGCGGCAATATAACCCTCCGCCGTCCGGCGGGAACAAACCCCGGCAGCAGAGAGGAGTTTTTGCAGTCGTTCTTCCATCTTTGCCCCTCCCATCCCGGAGCCGGGGGCCGCACGCTTCAAACAGGGCCTGCCGGGGCCCCATGGCCGCAAAATGAGCGGCTGTCATTGCGGAAGCCCTGTTTTCAATGCGCTCATAGCGGATTCCAGCCGAGGCAGGACCGTTTTGCCGCACAGCAGATCCACCCGGCCGACCTCGGTGCCGTCCAGCGTAAACACCGCCTGCCCAACAGACGTCCCCGCCAGCAGCGGCGCAGCCAGCTCCCTGTCAATCTCCATACGGACATCCAGCGTCTCCCCCGCTCCCACAGGCCATGAAAACCCGGCGGCCGCCACCAGCGGAACCGAGGACGATGTGCCGCCCTGTATTCTGGCGCTGCCCAGCGTGTGCCCCAGCACTGCCCCCCGTTGAGCGGGGAATGCGGAAAATCCGTACTCAAAAAGCGCCTGGTGATCCGCCCAGTCGTTTCCGTCCTGGAGCGTCACTGCGATCAGCTGCTGACCGTTCCGCTCTGCACAGCTGACCAGGGTCCGGCCGGCGGCACGGGTATACCCGGTCTTTAAGCCGATGCATCCGTCCATGTAGGACAGCAGCTTATTGTGGTTTGTCATAGTGCGGCCATTGATTGTAACCGTCCGAGTGGAGGCAATGCGTACAAGCGTCTCGTTCTTCACCGCCGCACAAGCTAAAAGAGCCATATCCCTGGCCGTGGAATAATGCTCCTCATGATCCAGGCCATTGGGATTGGCAAAGGAGCTGTGCTCCATGCCCAGATCTTTTGCCGTCTCGTTCATCAGCGCCACAAATCCGGCCTGGCTGCCGCCCACATGGTCCGCAATGGCCACAGCAGCGTCATTTCCCGAGCAGAGCATCAGTCCGTAGAGTAATTCCTCCAGAGTCAGCCGCTCCCCTTCCCTCAGGTACATGGAGGAGCCCTCCGTCAGCGTCGCCTCCCGATTCACGGTGACGACATCCCCCAGATTCCCCTCGCGGATCGCCACCAGCGCCGTCAATATCTTAGTCGTGCTGGCAATCAGCATTTTCGCGTCGGCATTCTGCTCATAGAGCGCCCGTCCGCTGCTCACATCCACGAGAATTGCAGATGTGGCAGAAGTCTCAACCGCTTCTGCCCGACATGGGAAAACACTGTATAACAACACGAATACCGCTAAACAGCATAGTATGCGCTTCGGCAAAAACCATCACCTCATCTTTTACAGTGATGGTAGTATACCCTTATTACTCGGAATCCTTTTCTTCTTTTTTGTCAAAAAATTTTTCCACACGGTTCAGCACATCCGGAACCATCTCCACCACCCGGTCCACGGTAGACACCGGCGGCACCGCCACAGGCAGCACCCGCGTGATACCGTCCTTGATAACCAAAAAGGCGACCGGGGCAATATTAACCCCTGCGCCGCTGCCGCCGCCAAAGCTCTTAGGCTGCACCTTTCCGTAATCTCCACCGCCGCAGCCAAACCCCAGGCTGACCCTGGAGATCGGGATCAGTGTTACGCCGTCCGGCGTGGTAATGGGCTGGCCCACAATGGCGTTGGTATCCGCCATCTCCCGGACCTTCTCCATGGCGGAGCGCATGAGATCGTTGAGGGGGTTCTTCTTTTCCATATTGTTTTCCATGCTGAAACCTTCCTTCCCTTATGTCCCGGCGCCGGATACTTCCGGTGCCGTCCGCTGTTTTCGATGCTTCCTCAAATAGCGCAGAAGCCAGCGCAGGGCCGGGAGGAGAATCCCAAATCCCACTGCCAGCGCCGTGCCGATGCGGACGGAGACGCCTGCCGTCCCCTCCGCCGATGTCCTCTCCGCGTCAAAATCCACCTCCGTGTGGATGCGGGGGTCGGGAATGTCCAACAGCCGCTCCAGCCAGGGCATCCCTGTCCAGACCGCGGCGTTGATCTCTCCGTAGAGCTTTGCGGCGGAGGCCGGATCCCTCTGCCCCCCCAGCACCAGAGACAGGCAAAGGGGATCCACCCGGATTCCCCGCCGGGTGCGTCCCAGGGCTTTTTTCAGCGGCGGAGCCAGCGTCCGCACTGCATCCCGGATATCCGCAAGGGAGGGCTTTGGAAAGAGGCTCTTTTTCTTCTCCCCGCCCCCACTGTCAGAGGGGGCCTTTCCCTTTTTGGGTCCTCTTTTTTTTGAGGGCTTCTCCCTCCCGGGGACAACCTGAAAGCGGAACCAGCCCACCTTCACATCCACACGCACCGCCTCTCCCAGCGCAACAAGCACACCGGCCCGCATCCGGCACAGCAGCACAACCAGCAGCGCCAAAACGCCTAATATCCAAGGCCAGTTCAAGGGCGGTCCCCCCTTTCAGGATTTATATGTTCTGCCCTGCGGCGAAAAACTCAAAGTCTGTCCGCTCCGTTTTCCCGGGAAATCTCTTTTTCAGCCTCCGGTTCCATATCCATGTCCACCACTTCGCCGTTCTCATTCAGCCGCATCTGCCCCTCCACACCAAATTCCGGCAGCTCCGGCAGCTCCTCCAGATTGGTGAGATGAAACGCCCGCAGAAACTGTTTGGTGGTCCGGTAGAGACGGGGGCGTCCCGGCACCTGGAGCCGGCCGCACTCCTCAATCAGCTTCCGCTCCAGCAGCAGCCCCATGGTATAGGAGCTGTCCACGCCCCGAATCTGATCCACGTAGGCCCGGGTTGTAGGCTGATAGTAGGCGATGATGGTCAGCACCTCCAGCGCCGGCTGGCTGAGCTTGGCGGGCTTCCGAATCTCAAAGGCCCGGCGGATTGTATCCGCGTGATCCGGCGAGGAACAGAGCTGCCAGCTGTCCTCCATATGCAGCAGGCGGATGCCGCGGCGTTCATAGGCATAGTAGTCCGTCAGCCTCTGCAAAACCTGTTCCACCACCGGCCTCTCCAGCTCCAGGGCCACGCAGATACGCTCTGTCTGTACAGGTTCGCCGGAGGCAAACAAAATAGCCTCCACAGTGGACTCGATCTCCTTCATTTCCAAGGTCTCCAAAATCCGCTCTCCTTGTTTCCGTTATACTGTAAAATATTACTATTATAATACCAGGTTTTCCGGCCACTCTTCCGCCTGATGGACTGTGCAGTCCGTCTCAGAGCCGGTGAGCTTCAGTACGTGGGCCCGGCACAGCTCCAGCACCGCCAAGAAAGTGGCCACCACCTCGCTGCGGCTGCGGTTCCCGCGGAACAGCAGGTGGAACCGGGTGACGCCGTACTCCTTTAAGCGCTGCAAAATCTCCCTGGCCTTGCTCTCCACCGGATAGGGCTCGTGCTGCACAATGTCCTGGAAGGCTGTTCTGGGCGGAGGGAGCGCCCTCTCCGCCCTGTTTTGAATCTCCGCCATGGCCAGGATCAGATCCGCCTGCACATGGTTGTATTCGTAGATCTTTCCCCGCTTTACCTGCTCCGGGGCCCTGGTCAGGATATTCCGCCCAAACTCGCCCATTGGAGACAGCTGTTCCACCGCCGCCTTCACCTGAATATACCGCTCATTCCGGCGGCGTTCCTCCAGGGACTGAATCAGGGCGTCCACCTCGCTCTGGGCCTCCTCATCTTCAATGGACAGCAGCATCCGCGTTTTGATGTACACCAGGTGGGAGGCCATGGTGATAAATTCGCTGGCCACCTCCAAATCCATACTCTGCCGGGCCGCCAGCCACTCCAGATACTGGTCGCAGATCAGTGAGATGGAGATATCCTGAATCTCCATTCTGTTCTTGCTCAAAAGGAACAAAATCAGATCCAGCGGCCCCTCGAAGTCCTGCATTTCCTCCGCTTTGGAGCGAACCACCTTTTCCAGTTTAAAAACGGGATTTTCCAAAACCGCACCTCAATAAAACAAATTGAACAGACCGCCGTACACAGCCATAATCCCCCGGTTGATCAGGCTGCCCCCCACGCCGGTGAAGGACAGCAGAACCAGCACAAGCATCCCGTACCGCTCGTAGCGCATAACACGGAAATAGGCCTCGTCCGGCAGCAGCGCCCCCAGAACCTTGGCACCGTCCAGCGGCGGGATGGGCAGCAGATTGAAAAGCCCCAGGCCAACGGACAGGGGGGCGAGCGTATACAGGCAGAATATAAATACCGCATCCAGGGCCGGGTGGTAATATCCGTAAAGGTATACTGCTTTACTGATTCCGATTGCCAGTGCCGCCAGCAGAAAGTTAGAGGCCGGCCCTGCCAGAGCGGTCAACGCCATCCCCCGCTTGGGGTTTTTGAAATACCTGGGATCCACCGGCACCGGCCTGGCCCAGCCAAACCCAACCGCAAACATCATCAAAAGGCCAAACCAGTCGATGTGCCGCAGAGGGTTCAGAGACAGGCGGTTCCGGGACTTGGCGGTGGGATCCCCCAGGCCATAGGCCGCCAGGCCGTGGCAGGTCTCATGCACCGTCAGGCACAGCAAAACCGCCGCCAGCCGCGCCACGGCATCCCCCAGGGAGCCGAAATCCAGGGCGTGAAACAGGTTTTCCAGATAGTGCAGCATAGGGTCCCCCAATTGTCAAAACCCAAAATATAGAAGCATTATACCAAACATCAGCGCAAAATACAAGTCACCGGACCAATTCTCCCTTTTAAGGAAAGTGTTGCCGGGATATACCTTTGGAGGTTTCTACAAAAGCACATTGATATAACAGGTACACTATGCTATATTAACTCAATAAATAGGAATTTGAATACTACGATTTTATGAGCGATTATCGCTCACCGTAGGTTTTCAATAAAATCCTCCAAAAGCCTTGCAAACAAAGGGTTTTTCACAGTGTGTTCGCCTTATCCCTTTATTCGGTTTCACACAAGCCTACCCTTACCCTCGCTGCTCATAAGGGCAAAAGCAAGGGCAAGAAAATCACGCAACAGGATATAACAGCGTGTGGCAATCGGAGAACTGCGACGTATGTGCGAATATATTATAGTGGAGGCCGTCCCTTTTAGGTACGAGCCTCTGCTTTTCTTTATTCTGTTGATTTACTGCCAAGATTCATTTGATCATTTTTATACCTGATTATGAGTTTCCGTAATTCTTCTGCGTATTTTTCTGCCAATTGTTTTTCTTCAGGAGCATAGTTTTCTTTGAAGAAAATCGAAACTATTTCAGATACAATATCGGTATCTGGAACATGAATAATTTTGGAATCTTGCTGACTAAGTAAGGTCATATTGAAAATTAACCCATTAACAATGTGATCTTTCACGAGTAACCATAGTTTTTCATTACGTGTTACTGCGCGGGTGAGTGTTGACATCGTTCTTGTTGGATTGACAGAGTTTCGGCTCATCAACTTCATTAAGAGCGTATGATCGTCCAAGCGTCTGTCAACGGAAAAGGTTCTTTTGTTCTTTTTTGATACAGTGGTTAAACTTGCTTCATCGGCACAGTCAGATATTAACTGTTCTACCTCGTCTGTAATTGGAAGCTCCTTATCGGCCATCCTCAACTCAATATAATACTCAACCACAGGAATCACCTCATTGATATAGCATAGCACAGCGAAAGATAAAACACAAGAAAAACTTTTTTAAAAATTTTACTTGACTTTCCTACAGTTTGATGGTATCCTCAGAAAAGAAAAAACCTACGAAAAAGTTTTTCTTAATCTATTTCTTTTGGTCGATTGAATTGAGGAAGGAGCTTTATGATGACTAAGAAAAAAAGCAGCGCTGCACTAATCAAAAAGCTGGCATACTGGCGGGACTACAACGGCACGGGAGACGAATACCGGCGGACTCACGACTTAGACTGTGTGCTGACCGGCGGAAATCTCAACGCTGACACCATCATCTCCCTCTGGCTCCCCCTTCGGTATACCATGAACCATTTCGACAAGCCAAGGTGGCAGCGGTGGCGGGACTTTGAGTATGCGGAACTGAGACCCAGTCGCCGGCTTAAGGATCATTCGCCTTTCCTGGATGACATGATAGAAAATCTGGACCTGTTCCTGGATCTTGAAGATGAGCTCACCCAAAAACTCCTGCTGCTGTTTGACCTGGGGCAGAAGCGGTGCAACGTTATGCTGTTGCCTAAGCGCAGCTGGAACTCTCTCCGAGGGGGTAAACATTATGAGTACCTGCCTTCCTTTCTCTTCGACCTGTTTTCTTACGCTCAGGATGAAAAAGCCCTGCAAAGTTGGCTGCATAAGGAAAGCCTGGAACCCTTCTTCGCGAATGAAATCCTCTCACAGAAAAGTATTCTTGATCTCGCTGGGACTGGCAGCCCGTGCAGGCATAACCCCAGAGACATCCAACTCGATCGGCTCCTGGACAACTATATCGCCATCCTGCGGCGGAGAGCGGAGCTGCTCGCGCTACGGTCGGCCTAACAGGAAAGGAGATTTCCTCATGAAAGGAAAAAATCTTGACGTGCTGGAGAAAATCTTAAGGCACAGAGCTACGGAACTGGGTTTCCAGGTGATGGACTACACCCCCAAGATCATCTCCCTGGCTGCGCCACGGGAACAATTCCACCTGTTCATTGAGCTGGACAGTCCCGTGGCTCCGCCCCTGCCGCTCCAGCTGTCCATCCAGTGCGAGGAAAACGCCGTCCGAGCACTCCTCTTCCCCAGTCCGCGCATCTTAACGGAGCAGACCGCAGGGCGCTTTCTTGGTCTCGTCAACGAGGCCAACCGGGAGCTCTACAGGGGGTCAGCGATAGGCAGATTCTGGGTCGATGTAAAGAATTTGGACTTAGCTTACGAGTTCATATTTAAAGAAGCTATGCTTGAAAACGACCCAACGGAAATCGCAGCACAGCTTTTTGATGTTCCTTTAGCGCACTTCCGTGACTTGCATATTCCCCTTGTCATGCTGGCAGGGGGCACATGGGATTGTGATACCGCACTGCGGTACTTTCAGCAACTCCGAAAAGATGGATTTGTGGATAACAGAGATTATGGCCTTTGGTAGATAGAATTCAGCAGAAAAAGGGGGCTCCTTAATGATTTTCTTCCATATCGAGGCAGTTTCTTCTTCTCCCGTTTTTAAAGATGACGAACAGGAAGGAAGTATACTTAAAAGGAGGTCAAGCTGCCTGGAGCGCCTGAATACCATCCTTTTGGATATCTTTGAGGAGCGGCCATCATTTTTGATTCAGATTGCAGAAATAAAAACCCCATCAACACTTCTTGCGTATTTAGCGTATACGCCATCAGGTGTTGAAAAGGGCATAATTGATGTTGAAACTGATATTCAACAGGCTTGGCAAAACCTTTTCACCCAGACTGGTGTAACATTGACCCTGACCCTTGTTGAGGAAATTACTGTAACTGACTTCAACCGCGCTATACAGCGGTATGAGATGTATGATTCGCGAGTAAGGGAAGCGTGCTCTAAACGCTTTTTTTCGGATTTTACAAAATATGACTATGGATATAAAATATCAGACCGCCTGGTGCCAAACGATTCAGTGAAAAATAAGGCGACAGCGAAAGCGGCAATGAAGAAATTGCTGCCAGACAGCTCGATGACGCAGGAATTGGAGCGGATTTTTTGCAAAAAACACGCAAAAACACTCTGTTACGGAATCCCGGTGCATTACAAACTTTCTGTCAGGACGGATATTATTGCCGATGAGATGATAGATTTCTTAGTAAACTGCCTATATCAGAATAAAAGGCTTTTGAGTCGCCGAATTACTAAAATAGATAATATTGAGGATAAACGGTGGGACAGAGATAATATTTCTAAACTATTCAAGTGCTCTCAAAATTCCACAGTAGAAATTATTTTAAACGGAGACGTGGCTACAGAGCAGGAGTATGCCTCACAATATCATCAGATATCCGATCTGCTGGCAGAGTACATCAAAAAATTCTCCGGGAATATTCTGTTCTTTTTCGTTGAGAATTCAAGCCATCCGGGCTTTGCCAAGCAGCTTTTGGGCAAAATTGACGAAGACCTGGATATCATCGAGATTCAAGAGGGCGTTGGCAATGCAAAGCAGGCGTCAGCTTATTTCCTAAATCTCTTAGCGGACTCAAATATGCAAGGCTTATGGGAGAATGAGGCTGTCTTTGAGCCGGGGAAGTTCTACTCGGCTACAGAAGTCCGCACTAAATTTAACCAGTGGAGGAACGCTCGGCTTAAAGATCGGGTCTATAGTGCGTACAGCTATAGCCAGACGCTTCAAATCGACAAAGCCATTCAGAAAAAGGGTTCTGCTTTTGACGAGCTGCAGAGTATGGTGGGTCTGTCAGAAGTCAAAACAATTATAAAGGATATCATTGCTGCGTACAAAATCCAGAAACTGCGAAGCAAGTATTATGATTCCAAGGAAGCCGTTACAAGACATATGATTTTTACAGGTAATCCGGGCACAGCAAAAACAACGGTTGCTCGTCTGCTTGCGGAGATTTTAAAAGAGAACGGCATCTTGAAAACAGGAGCGTTTATTGAGTGTGGGCGGGCAGACCTTGTAGGCAAATATGTAGGATGGACAGCCCAGATTGTCAAGGAAAAATTCAGTCAGGCTCAAGGTGGAATTTTATTCATTGATGAAGCGTATTCGCTCGTCGAGGACAGGGGTGGACTTTATGGTGATGAAGCAATCAACACCATTGTCCAGGAAATGGAGAACAAGCGCGGAGATGTCATTGTTATCTTTGCTGGCTATCCTGAAAAAATGAAAGAATTCCTTGATAAAAATGAGGGATTACGCAGCAGAATTGCGTTTCACGTAGACTTCCCTGATTATGGGCCGGATGAATTGATGGGAATATTAGAGAAAATGCTCCTGGATAAGCAGTACGTGATGACAGCACAGGCAAAAACCAAGGCACAGCAAATTTTTAAGCAAGTATGTACTCGAGATGAATTTGGAAACGGCAGATTTGTTCGTAACCTGTTCGAGCAAGCGGTGAACCGCCAGGCGACCAGAATTTCAGAATCGGCTGATGAAGAAATCGGGCGAGAAAAACTATTTGAGCTTCAGGAAGTTGATTTGGATGTAAATATCGTTAAGCAATATGATAAGGAACAGAAAAGACCTATTGGATTTTCCAATTAAGATTGAGAGGGAGTGAAGAATATAAAATGGGGTACATATACGCAATGAGCGATATACATGGGTGCCTTGACGCATTTGAGTATGCTTTATCGCTGGTAGACCTGTCTGTCGATAATAAACTTGTCCTTTTGGGCGATTATGTACATGGCCCTGATAGTTATGGTGTCCTTGAGAAAATCATACATCTGCAAAATAAGTATGGAACCAATAAAGTAATAGCTTTGATTGGAAATCACGAGGACATGGTATGCGATGGCCGATGGCCTCTTGGTGGAATTGGGGATGAAAATGATTATACTCGCGAAGCGGAAGAAGATTTGTACATAGCGTGGATGCAAGGTCTACCAAGATATTATGTCGAGGGTAATACAATATTTGTTCATGCTGGTATTGACGAAGAAGCTGAGGATTTATGGGAATGGGGAACTGATGATTTTACATTCACAGAAAAATATCCGGCTCAAACAGGAAAGTTTTATGGTAAGATGGTAATTGTTGCTGGACATGTAGGAACAGCGGAAATATCCGGGAATCCCAGATTTCACGATGTTTATTTTGATGGAGAAAGTCACTATTATATTGATGGGACTGTCTTGGATAGTGGGATAATTCCGGTTATAAAAGTTGATGCAGAAAATAGTAAGTATTATCGCGTTACAGAAACAGGGGATTGGCTAATCCTTCCTTATGACGAAGAAAACTGACTGTTTCTTATGTAGGCACCGCATGGCCTAATGTCTGTGCGGTGCTTTTTCATCTGCCGTCAGTCTTTCGTGTAGGCATCTACGATACGTACTTCCAGCTCCCGGTTCCGCTCCATCGCCTTGCGGAGTTCCGGCACTTCCAGCAGGCCCCTGGCGTTGGCGATGATGAGGATACGATTGAGACTGGCCCCAACCCTGCGGACTTCGTAGTTCAGCTTCGGCACATCAACGGAGGGGGCCTCACGGATGGCAGCGCCGCTGATACACTGGCGGATAAACCGCTCGCGGGAACCCCGTACCCTGCTGACCTTTTCGTTGAGGTCGGCAAGTTCCTCGTCAGACAGACGGATAATGATTTGGTTTGTTCTGCTTCGCATGGATTCTCCTTCCTCCGGGGTCATAGGGGCGGCAAGCCCCTGTCAAGCGGTATTGTGATATCACAATACGTTGCTTGCTAAGACTGTACCACTTCAACCCCGATGTATTTTGCGGGTGCGTCCCCGCCGCCCCGGCTGTTCTTTTCAGCCGGTGAATTTTGGGAGAACACGCTCAAAGTAGGTCACTCAACCCGGCGGACGTCACCCTCCCGGAGCAGGTTCCGCCCCTGGTTGACGGCCATAAACCGTTCCAGCGTGTCCCGCCGGATGATGGCTTTCCGGCCCACCTTCAGCACCGGCAGCTTGCCCCAGTCCACCAGCTTCCGCATGGTGTTTCGCCCAATGCCCGTACACTCGGCGGCTTCCTCGATGGTCAGCCCCATTTTAACTGCGCTCATTCTGCACGCTCCTTTCTGTTGCACTTGTTTTGCAACCACAACACCGTTATTATACTTAAGCCACCGCTGCTTGTCAACTCGTTTTAAGGTGTTTCAAAAAATATTTTTGAAGATATATGAAAAACAGGGTTGCAATTCAAATCCGACTGTGTTATACTCATACTCGATAGGAGGTGAACTTCTTGGATAACGCAGAAATGCTCACTCCAAAAGAGGTCGGCAAACGTATCAAAGAGCGCAGGAATGAAATTGGTATCTCCATGCCGGAGCTTGGACGGCGAGTGGGGGTCAACAAGTCCACCATCCAGCGGTATGAAACGGACGGGGTCAATCCCAACCGCAGCATGATTATCAACGGCTTGGCGGACGCCCTGCAAACTACCCCGGAATGGCTCACGGGTCTGTCCGAGGAAAAAGAAGTCAAAGACGAGGATGGCCGAACCATCTGCGAGGGAGAGGTCTTAGACCATCTAAACAGCTTCTTGGACGCTGTAAGCAGGACAGTACAGCCGGAAGTCCAGCGGCGGTTCCTCACGTCCACGCTGTGTCTGCTGATTGATCTGTTCTCCGTCACCGCCCAGCACTACGGCAGAACGCTGAACGAGATTGACCGGCTGGCCGGGGATGAAAACTTGAAAAAATCCATCCAGCAGTACACCATCAACGTGGACGACATCATCACGCCGGTCTATCGCCGGGAGATGGAAGCTCCTATCGAGGATATGAAGCGGTTCTTGGACGGGCTGCTACATATCTTCGACAAAGGGCGTACCAGGGTAGATACAGCCTATCTGTATAACATCTTGCATGACGCCCAGGTGCGGCTGAACGCCGCCAACAATTCCGTGGCACCTTGACAACATAATATGCCGGGAAAACCCGGCAGAAATGATGCAACGCACATCATACGTCACAGGCCCGATTGCCACGGATAGAAAGGAGTATTTCATCTATGGCAAAAGGTTCTGTACGCAAAAAGGGCAAAAAGTGGTACTACCGCTTCTATGTGGAGGACGAAAGCGGGCGGCAGGTACAGCGGGAGTTCGCTGGAACGGAGAGTAAGTCCGAGACGGAGGCTCTGCTCCGCAAGGCGATGGAGGACTACGAGGCGAAAAAATTTGTGGCAAAGTCCGAGAACACCACCGTGGGCCAATTGCTGGATTTATGGGTGGAGGAAGAACTGAAGCCCGGAAATCTCAGCAACGGCACCGTGATGGCCTATCAGGGGACGGTCAACCGCATCAAACAGCACCCTATTGGCAACCGCAAGCTGAAAAGCGTCACTCCCGACCATCTGCAAGCCTACATCGACCTGCTCAGTTTCGGCGGGACAAACCCGGACGGCACAGCGGCAAAGGCGCTCAGTAAAGGGTACTTACGGCAGTATTCGGCAGTCCTGCAAGGGGCGTTCCGCTTCGCGGTGTTCCCCAAGCGGCTCATTAGCTTCAACCCCATGCAGTATGTGGTCTGGCGGGGGAAGAAAGAGGAATACGAGCTGTTCTCCCAGGAGGACGGGGACGCCCCGGCTGTGCCCACCCTCACCCATGAGCAGTTCCGGGCGTTGGAGGACTTTCTGAAAAAGAAAGGCAATCCCGCCCTGCTGCCCATCCAGATTGCCTACTACACTGGGCTTCGCATTGGGGAGGTCTGCGCCCTCACCTGGCAGGACATCAACCTTGATGAGCAGTATCTCACAGTGCGACGCAGCATCCGCTACAACGGGGCGAGACACAAGACGGAGATTGGGGCCACCAAGCGGAAGAAAGTCCGAACCGTGGATTTCTGCGACACGCTGGCGGCGATCCTGCGGAGGGCCAAAAAGGAGCAGATTGGGAACCGCCTGCGCTATGGGGAGCTTTACAGCCTGAACTACTGTACCGAGGTCAGGGAGAAAGACCGGGCCTATTACGAGGTCTACACCCTGCCCAGGACGGCGGAAGTGCGGGAGGGGTATCGGGAACTGTCCTTTGTCTGTCTCCGGCCTGACGGGGCCATTGAAACGCCGAGTACGATAAGTATCATGTGCCGTCAGGCGAAGAAGAAAGTGCCGGGGCTGGAGGATTTTCATTTCCATATGCTCAGACACACGTTCACGAGCAATCTGCTCTCCAACGGGGCGGCACCCAAGGACGTGCAGGAGTTGCTGGGCCACGCCGATGTCAGTACCACGATGAACATTTATGCCCACGCCACAAGGGAGGCCAAGCGTACCTCCGCACGGCTGCTGGATAAGGTGGTCTGCGGGGAGTAAAAATTTTCCCTTGTTTCAGCCCGTAAGGGCAAAAACAAGGGAAATTACATAAGGCTTGAACATTTAATCAGCGAAAAGCCTTGACATATCAGGGTTTCAAGAGGATTTGACAGATAAACTGGAATTTGGGAGGCATATTATGTATGACTGGTGGAATATTTTAATATTTGGAGTAATCCCTGTTCTTACAGTGGTGGTCATTTTTATCGTTAAGAGAAAATTGCTATGGACAGCCCCATTGATTTCAACAGCATTGGCATTTATCACTTATATGGTAGCTCTTGCGCCCATAACGACAGCAGAGCTGTTTAGCAATGGTGAATGGCGGGGGTTCTTTTTATTGGCTTTATTTATGCACCTTGTCATCACTGTCGTTCTCACTGCGATTGCTTATCTCGCAGCATATATACTGAAACAAAAGCAGGAGTAAATACAACAAATTCCAGTTTGCAGGCAGTAATCCATCAACAGCTAACTACCTGCCTTGGATATTTTAACGAATGGTTTGGCGAAGCCACTTTCAGCAACACCAATCTGAAAAGGGAGAACCAATTTATGGAATACACCGGCAATAGGACAGCTCCCGCACCGCCCTTCCGCCGATCACATCGGTGCGGCAGGCGCCGCTGGGCCGAAAGCCCATCCGCTCATAGAAGGCCCTGGCCCGCCGGTTTTCCTCCAGCACCCACAAAAAGGCGTCCCGGTACCCCCGGGCCGCAAGGTCCGACACCGCCGCCTCCAGCAGCGGCCTTCCAAGGCCCCGCCCTATGTACTCCGGCAGCAGATAGCAGGACACCACTTCCCCCCAGCCGTCAAACTCCGGAAACCGGGAGGCACAACAGCAGGCGGCGCCGATGTACCGCCCGCCGTCCAGCATCACAAGGTGGATTCTGTCGCTGAAATCCAGGCCGGAGACCCACCGTCCCGCCGGGATGCTCTCCAGATACTCCCCGGGCAGGATGTCCCGGTAGACGTACTTCCAGCTGGCCTCGTAGATTCCGCTGACGGCAAGGCGGTCGTCCGCCTCGTTCAAATACCGGATCTCCACAGCGTCTCACTCCCCGTCCTTGCGCCGTCTCCCCAGCTCAATGCCCATGATGGTGTCCCGGAAGCCCCGCCGCAGCTCCTCGTATGTGGCGGTGCCGTATGCCTCCCTGGGCCGGCGGGCGGCCCACTCCTCCCGCAGCAGTTCACAGAGGCTATGGCACATAGGCTCCGGCAGATCCAGCAGCATGGGGGAGAGATAGTCCACCGCCATCTGCTTTTCCATCACCCGGACAGCCGCCCGGTTCCACGGACGCTGGCGCTTCCATCCCGCCTCAATGCCGTCCAGAATCTGTCCGGCCAGGCCGTCCAGCCCGTTCTCCCCCGTCTCTCCGACAGCCTCCAGATAACTGGCGCCAAACCGCTCCGTGTAGTCGCGGAACGCCTTTTCATAGGTTCGCTTCCTGAAATTGTCAATCCAGGGCCTCGTCTCCTGAACGGCCCGGCAAAGCATCTCAAGCTCCATGCTTCCTGCCCCCCGGCTCTTAAAATTCCTGTCTCCCGGGCTTTACAACTGCTCCGGGAACAGGTATGATAAAGACAGATCCACACTCCTGGAGGTCCTTATGCGGGAATTTACCATCGGAAAAAACGACGCCGGACAGCGGCTGGACCGCTTCGTGGCCAAGAATCTGCCCCTGCTGCCCCCCGCCCTGCTGCAAAAGTACATCCGCCTCAAGCGAATCAAGATCAATGGCAGGGGGGCCAAGCGGGACGCGCGGCTGAACACCGGCGACGTTTTACAATTATATATCAACGACGAGTTCTTTGACAAGCCCAATGAGGAAAATCTCTTTCTGACGCTCTTCCAGCCAAAGCTCACCATTGTCTACGAGGACGAAAATCTCCTGCTGGCGGACAAGCGTCCCGGGCTGGTGGTCCACGCCGACGAGACGGAGAAGGTCAACACCCTCATCAACCACATCCAGGCCTACCTCTACCAGAAAAAGGAGTGGAACCCCAGGCGGGAGAACGCTTTCGCCCCGGCCCTGTGCAACCGCATCGACCGGAACACCGGCGGCATCGTCATCGCCGCCAAAAACGCGGAGACCCTGCGGATCATCAATGAGAAGATCCGGGATCATGAGCTGGAAAAGTCCTATCTCTGCGTCACCGTGGGACGCCCCAAACCCGCCGCCGGAAAGATCGAGGGCTTCCTCCTAAAGGACGAGGCGAAAAAGCAGGTCTCCTTCTACCGCCGCCCGGTGCCCGGGGGCCGCAGCGCCGTGACGCTGTATGAGACCCTGGAGACCCGGGGGGAGCTCTCCCTGGTGGAGTGCCGCCTCCTCACCGGCCGCACCCACCAGATCCGGGTCTCCATGGCGGAGATCGGCTGCCCCCTGCTGGGGGACGGCAAATACGGCAGCGGCGATGTGAACCGGCGCTACCGCGAGACACGCCAGGCGCTGTACTCCTATAAGCTGGCCTTCCCCCTCCCCACGGACGCGGGAATCCTGAACTACCTGCGGGGCCGGGAGTTCACGGTTGACCACGTGCCCTTCCGGGAGAAGTATTTTCCAAAAGACTGACGAAAGTCCGCCCGGTATGGGCGGACTTGTTCTCTATTGGATTCCCAGGGCGGCGACGGCGTCCCGCATCTCCCGCCAGGTACTCAGCAGGGCGTCATACCTCCCCCGCCCCTCCCGGGTGAGACGGTAGTACTTCCGCGCCGGGCCGCCGGAGGTCTCCCCCTGGTAGCGCTCCGTGGCCCCCTCCCGGCAGAGCTGGCGGAGAATGGCGTAGATGGCGCTCTCCTGCACGTCGGGGAACACGCCGTGGAGGAGGCGCAGGAGCTCGTAGCCGTACTGGTCCCCCTGGTTCAGCACATGGAGGAGGCAGAGCTCCAGAAGGTCCCGTTTCAGCATAGGGACGCCCCCGTTCCAACAAGGCCCAGGACCGTGATGGCGATGTACCGCAGCAGAATGGGCGTCTGCCAGTTGGGGTCGGAAAATGACAGGTCCATACAGCTGAGAAGCGCCCACACGGACATACTCAGCACTGTTCCCGCCAGACCCAGAACGTACACCGCCCGCCAGCGGCGGTCTCCCATCCGGGCCCGAACCAGTCCAAACAGGCCCGCCAGCCCCATTATGAAGCCATCGCACAGTAACACCAAATGAATACTCGGTCCCAACATTGGATTTCTTGACAGAAATTCATATAATTGGGTCTGCCAGTACATCGCTGACAGGGCGACATACCAACACCAGACCATCCCGGCCAGAGGAACCAGCATCGTCAGAAAAATTTCTCTCGGCAAAGCGTCCTCCTTTCTCCCGTTCCGCTGGAACCAAAGAAAGGACAGGACCCACCCCGCCAGCAGGTATGCCCAGTCCAGCTGGGTAAACCAAAATATCTCATTCCACCAAAAGAGCCGTGACAATATAGGACCAACCGCCGGAAAGAGCGCACACACCGTCAGCGCGGCAAAGACCTTCAGCCAGCGGCGGTATGCTTTGACCTGCACCAGCTGTCCCACCGCGTCCTTTGGGTTTCCCAGATCCCGCCGCAGCGCCTCCTCGCTCCTGGGCTCCTGCTCGATGAGGTCCCGGTAGTCCTCCAGCACCTCCGCCGCCTCCGCCGGCGGCAGACACCACCGGGCCGCCCGGGACAGACTGGAGAGATAATCCTTCCGCATAAAATCCCGCCTCTCTTCTACTGTAAATTTATCAGTAGCTGTTTAGGAGAGTATACCGCCTCCCGTCCCGAAAGTCAATACAACTACTGATAAAAAATCAGGAGTTTTCCTCCAGCAATTCCCTTGACTTTTTCCCGCGCTTCGGCTATGATGCAGATAATGCTGAATTTCGACGAGAAAGTTCCTGAAGGAACCGCTGAATCGATTTCCACGCGCGTCTTTGCACCATAAATTCCCCCTGATCTGCGTCAGAAAAACTTGAAATCCGGCCAGGATTCCTGCGTTTTTCTTCCTTGTCAGGAGAAATTTCCGGCACAAATCTGCGCATGTTGATTGAATCAGTGCTTCCTAACTCAACAGAGAGAAGAGGCTGATACATTTCAAAGACGGATAGGGGGAGGATCAATGTCCAAAGAGTTGATTCGCCTGCGCAACATCTGCATGGCGTTTGACGACGAGCCTGTACTAAACAACATCAATCTCTATATCAATGATAAAGAATTCCTCACACTGCTAGGGCCCAGCGGGTGCGGCAAGACTACCACGCTGCGGATGATCGGCGGCTTCACGACACCCACGTCTGGAGACGTCCTCTTTGACGGTGTGAGGATTAATGACGTTCCGCCCCATCAGCGGCAGATCAACACCGTCTTCCAGAAGTACGCCCTGTTCCCCCACCTGAACGTATTTGAGAACATCGCCTTCGGCCTGCGGATGCAGCGCCGCCCGGATCCCGCCGATCCCCGGAGAAGGGTGAAGATTCCCGAGGAGGAGATCCGGGAGCGGGTGATGGAAATGCTGGAGATCATCAGCCTGAAGGGGTTTGAAAACCGCAGGCCCGACGCCCTCTCCGGCGGCCAGCAGCAGCGGGTGGCCATCGCCCGGGCGCTGGTGAACAGGCCCAAGGTGCTGCTGCTGGACGAGCCCCTGGGCGCCCTGGATCTAAAGCTCCGCAAGGATATGCAGATCGAGCTCAAGCGCATCCAGCAGCAGGTGGGCATCACGTTTATATATGTCACCCACGACCAGGAGGAGGCCCTGACCATGTCGGACACCATCGTGGTCATGGACAGGGGTTCCATCCAGCAGATCGGCACCCCGGAGGATATCTACAATGAGCCGAAAAACGCCTTTGTAGCGGATTTTATCGGTGAGTCCAACATCATTGACGGGCTGATGGTCCGGGATAAGCTGGTACAGATGTACGGCCGCCAGTTTCCCTGCCTGGACGGAGGGTTTGAGGAAAATGAACCGGTGGACGTGGTCATCCGGCCCGAGGATATCGACATCGTCCCCGTAGAGCAGGGTCAGCTGACCGGCACCGTCACGGGCGTCACCTTCAAGGGGATGCAGTATGACATCATCGTGGATTTCAAGGGCTTTAAGTGGCTGATTCAGACCACTGACCACTCCCCCGTGGGTGCCCGCATCGGCATTAAAATTGATCCGGACGGCATCCATGTCATGAAGAAGAGCCAGTACTCCGGCATGTTCGGCGACTACTCCTCCTTCTCCGACGAGTACGACGAGCTGGACGACGCCAGCCTTGCGCTGGATGAGGAGGAGAGCGGGGATGAAGAATAAGCTCTCCCGTCTGGCTGTCCCCTACGTGGTCTGGATGGCCCTTTTTGTGGTGGCGCCCATCGTCATGATCGTGGTCTACGCCTTCACTGCCGCCGAGGGCGGCTTCACGCTGGCCAACTTCTCCCGGATGGGGCTGTACGGCGTGGTGTTCTTCCGCTCTTTTAAGCTGGCCCTCATCGCCACTGTCATCTGCCTGCTTATCGGTTATCCGGTATCCTATATGATGAGCAGGGAGGGGGTAAAGTTCCAGCGGGTGGCCATGGTGCTCATTATGCTGCCCATGTGGATCAACTTCCTGCTGCGGACTTACTCCTGGATGTCAATTCTGGAAAATAATGGCCTTTTAAATCGGTTTTTCCAAAAAATTGGCTTAATCAGTCTTTATAATGGCATTTTTGGCACAGAGCTCACCTTCTTTCCCATGATGAATACCCAGGGAGCGGTGGTACTGGGTATGGTGTACAACTACCTGCCCTTTATGATCCTGCCCATCTACTCCGTCATTGTCAAGCTGGACGGCTCCCTCCTTGAGGCCGCCCGGGATCTCGGGGCAAACGGGTTCAACGTCTTTCGGCGGGTCATTCTTCCTTTGAGCCTGCCGGGGGTGCTCTCCGGTATCACCATGGTATTCGTCCCATCGGTCTCCACCTTTGCCATCAGCAAGATGCTGGGCGGCGGCACGGAGCTGCTGCTGGGGGACCTGATTGAGCAGCAGTTCCTGGGCGGGGCCTACAATCCCCAGCTGGGGGCCGCCATCTCCCTGGTGATGATGGTTATCGTCGTCGTCTGCATGGTGGTGATGAACCGCTTCGGCGAGGGCGAGGAACAGGCGGTGATGCTGTGAAACGCCGCAATCCGGTCATAAACCGCGTCTTTATGGCGCTGGTATTCGCGTTCCTCTATGCCCCCATCCTGCTGCTGATTGTATTCTCCTTCAATCGGGGCAACAGCAACACAGTCTGGACGGGTTTCTCCCTGGACTGGTATAAGTCCCTCTTTCAGAACCGTCTGATTATGCGCAGCGTGTACACCACATTGCTGGTCTCCCTGCTGGCCACGGCCATCGCCACCTTCGCCGGGACCTTTGCGGCCATCGGTTTTCACAGCCTCCGCCGGCGCCGCCGGGCCGTGCTGAACACGGTGAACAGCATCCCCATGATGAACGCCGACATTGTCACGGGCGTGGCCATGTGCCTGTTCTTTGTGGCCTTTTTCACCTTCTGGAGCGACTTCGCCCTCTGGTTTAACGGCTTTCAGCACATTGTCACCCTGCCCACCCGTCTGACTCTCGGCTTCGGCACGCTGCTCATTGCCCATGTCACCTTCAACATTCCCTATGTGATCCTGTCCGTGGGCCCCAAGCTGCGTCAGATGGACAACAACCTGGTGGACGCCGCCCAGGATCTGGGCTGCACCTGGATGCAGGCCTTTTGGAAGGTGATCCTGCCGGAGATCAAGCCCGGCATTGCCTCCGGCGCACTGACAGCCTTTACCATGAGTGTGGACGACTTCATCATCAGCTACTTCACCGCCGGCTCCTCCTCCTCCACCCTGGCCATGACCATCTACGGCATGACCAAAAAGCGGGTGACGCCGGAGATCAACGCCATCTCCACCCTGCTGTTTGTCACCGTACTGCTGCTGCTGGTCGTCGTCAACCTCCGGGAGGCCCGGCTGGAGCGAACCGGGCAGCAGGCCCGCCGCCCGGTCTCCCCGCGCCTGAGCCGCTTTTTCGACTCCCCCAGGGGGAAACTGCTCCGCCGGTGCACGGCGGGGGTACTGACGGTCTCCTTCCTGGCGGCGGTGGTTTTCCTCACCAGCGCTACCAATGCCCAGCCGGTGGTCAACGTGTGCAGTTGGGGCGAGTATATCGACGAGGAGCTTATCACGCAATTTGAGGAAGAGACCGGCATCCTGGTAAACTACCAGACCGCCGAGAGCAACGAGGCCCTCTACTCCCTGCTGAAAAGCGGCGCCGGAGATTATGACGTCATCGTCCCCTCCGACTACATGATCTCCCAGCTGATTGAGGAGGATATGCTCTCCGAGCTGGACTACAGCCGGATTCCCAATTACGCGCTGATTTCCGACCGCTTCAAGGGTCTATCCTACGATCCGCAACAGCGTTACACCGTCCCATACGCCTGGGGCACTGTGGGCATCATCTACAACACCGCTATGGTAAAAGAGCCCATCACCAGCTGGAGCGCCATGTTTGACGGCCAGTATGCCGGAAACGTGCTGATGTTCCGCAACTCCCGGGACGCCATGGCCACGGCCCTGAGCTACCTGGGCTATTCCCTCAATACCACCGACGAATCAGAGCTGCGGGAGGCATTCCAGCTTCTCAGGGACGCCAAGGGCCGTGGGGTATACCAGTCCTTTGTCATGGATGAGATCTTTCAAAAGCTGGAGGGCGGCAATGCCGCCATCGGCGCCTATTACGCCGGAGACTATCTCACCATGCTGGAGAATAATGAAAACCTGGCCTTCGTGGTGCCTGAAGAGGGGTCCAACTGGTTTATGGACGCCATGTGTGTGCTGAAAGACGCCCCTCACTACGACGAGGCCATGGCGTGGATCAACTTCATCGCCTCCACCGAGGCAAACCTGGCCAACATGGATTATATCTGGTACGCCTCTCCCAACCGGGAGGCGCTGGAACAGTACCCGGCCTATTACGAGGAGCTGTACGGTGAACCGCTGGATCCGGAGATCTATGAGATTATGGCGGCCCCCCAGGAGGTTCTGGACCGCTGTGAGTCCTACCTGGTTCTCCCCGCCGGCACCCGTATGCTCTACAATGATCTGTGGACGGAGCTCGGAATTTAGGCCCCTGCCCTCTTCACTGACTTTAGAAGCTGTACCAATCGCCTCAGCACAAATCTCTGCGGTCAAAATTGCCGCTGACCGCGTCCGTTTTGCCCCGAAAAACCGTATTTCCCCTTGTCAATCGACGGTATGCTTCGGCGAATGGTACAGCTACTTAATCCAGGAGGTATTCCCTATGATTCTAATCGGAACCAAATGTCAACTGGAACAGACCGTCACTCAGGAGCTGACCGCCGCCGCCGTGGGCTCCGGGGCCCTGCCGGTGTTTGGCACCCCCTTCATGGCCGCCATGATGGAAAACGCCGCCCTGACAGCCCTCCAGAATTTTCTGGAAGAGGGCCAGGGCAGCGTAGGTACCCACCTGGACATCTGTCACGACGCCCCCACCCCCGTTGGCATGAAGATCTGGGCCGAGGCGGAAATCACCGGCGTATCGGAAAACGGGAAGATGGTGGACTTCAAAGTCTCCGCATGGGATGAAAAGGGGCCGGTGGGCAGCGGCGTCCATACCCGGGCCATCATCAGCAGCCAGCGGTTCCTGGATAAATGCAATAAAAAACTGGAGACATGACCTGCAAAAAAACGAACTCCCGGAAAAAACTCCGGGAGTTCGTTTTTTTATGTAAGACAATGGCCCTTACAGTGTCAGAGACGGCGCGCTGTATACCCGGCCGGCCAGTTCACTGTTGAGCATATACAAACTCTTGGGATCGGAGCCAAAGAGCTCCATCTTGGAGATCAGGTCACTGGCGTTGTCCTCCTCCTCGCCCTGCTCCTTTACAAACCAGTCCAGGAACTGCATAGTGCGGAAGTCCTTCTCATCGTATGCGGCGGCATAGATATTGTTGATGAGGCCGGTGACATACAGCTCATGCTCCATGCCCGCCTTCAGCACGGTCATGTCGCTATCCAGCACCTTGTCCGGTTCGGCAATGGCGCCCAGCGTCACCTTGGCGCCGTTGTTGTGAAGATACTGATAGAACAGCATGGCGTGATCCCGTTCCTCCTGGGCCTGGATCTTGTACCAGTTGGCAAACCCGTCCAGTCCCCGGGCTTCAAAATAGTTGGAGAAGTCCAGGTAGAGGTATGCGGAATAGAACTCCTTGTTGACCTGGTCGTTCAGCAGCGCGGCAACTTTTTCACTCAGCATAATACGTGCTCCTTTCTGTTTTTCAAAGTGATTGTACTCTGGTTATTTCAAAAAATCTATTGTAAATACGACAAAAATGAGATGTTTTTCCATTAAAAAAGCGTCATTTGGCTGGTCTCCGCCATCCCCGCAAAGGCCCCCAGCGCCTTTAACTGCTCAATATGGGTCTTGGACAGCTTATTGCAGCACATGGAAAATTCCTCGATGGAGATAAACTCCTTCCCCCGCCGCTTTTCCACCGTGTCCAGCGCCGCTGCATCGCCCAGCCCGTGGACGGAGACAAAGGGCGGCAGCAGGCCGCCGTCCGTCACCAGAAATTTCGTGGCGTCAGACCTGTAAATATCAATAGTGTCAAAATGGTAGCCCCGGAGGTAGAACTCATAGCACACCTCCAGCGTGGTCAGCAGATTCTGCTCCACAGCCGTTGCGTCCTTGTTGTTCTCAATCTCCCGGATTTTCCGCTTCACCGCATCCTTTCCCGCGCAGCAGAACTCCGCGTCAAAGGCCTTGGCCCGGACGGAGAAAAACGTGGCGTAGAACGCCAGAGGCTCGTGGACCTTGTACCAGGCAATCCGAAAGGCCATCATCACATAGGCCACGGCGTGGGCCTTGGGGAACAGGTATCCGATCTTGGCCAGGGAATCAATGTACCAGTCCGGTACGTTATGCTCCCGCATGGCCTCCTCCCAGCCCGGCTCAAAACCTCCCTTTTTCACCTTCCCCTTCCGGACGGACTCCATGATCTTAAAGCTCATCTTGGGATCCAGTCCCATTTTGATGAGATAGAGCATGATGTCGTCCCGACAGCCTACCGTATCCAGAACGCCGGCGGTGCCGCTGAGAATCAGGTCCTTGGCATTGCCCAGCCACACGTCGGTGCCGTGGGAGAAGCCGGAGAGCCGCACCAGCGTACTGAAATCCCTGGGCTGGGTGTCCACCAGCATCTGCCGGGTGAACCGGGTGTTGAACTCCGGAATGGCCACGGCCCCGGTAGGCCCCAAAACCTCGTCGTTCTCATAGCCCAAAACCTTGCTGGAGGTAAAAATGGACATGGTGTCCGGGTCGTCCAGGGGAATTTTCTGGGGGTCCACCCCGGTCAGGTCCTGCATCATGCGGACCATGGTGGGATCATCGTGGCCCAGCATGTCCAGCTTCAGAAGGTTTGCCTCCATAGAGTGGTATTCAAAGTGGGTGGTAACGGTATCGGAGCCGTCGTCATCCGCCGGGTGCTGGACAGGACAGAAATCCTCCATGTCCTTGTCGTCCGGCACCACCACCAATCCCCCCGGGTGCTGTCCGGTGGTGCGCCGGGTGCCCACACAGCCCAGTGTCAAACGGTTCTCCTCCGCCCGGCCCGCCGTTATGCCGTTTTCCTCCAGATACTTCTTCACAAAGCCGTAGGCCGTCTTTTCCGCCAGGGTTCCGATGGTACCCGCCCGGAACACCTGGGTCTCACCGAACATCTCAATGGCGTGGCGGTGGGCCCGGGCCTGGTACTCGCCGGAGAAGTTCAGGTCGATATCCGGCACCTTGCCGCCTCCGAAGCCCAGGAAGGTCTCAAAGGGGATGTCGAAGCCGTCCTTCTCATACTTGCTCCCACATACCGGGCATATCTTGTCCGGCATATCCGCACCGCAGCCGTAGGAGCCGTCCTGAATAAATTCGCTGTTCTTACATTTTGGGCAGCGATAGTGGGGCGGCAGGGAGTTGACCTCCGTGATGCCGGACATATAGGCGGCCAGGGAAGAGCCCACCGACCCCCGGGAGCCCACCAGATAGCCGTTTTCCAGCGACCTCTGCACCAGCTTCTGGGCGGACATGTACACCACGTCGTATTTCCCCAGAATACCGCCCAGTTCGATATTCAAACGGTCAATGATCAGCTGGGGCGGCTTCTCTCCGTACAGCCGGTGGACCTTCTCCCACACCAGGCGGTTCAAATCCTCCTCCGAGTTCTCCAGCCGGGGAGGGAACAGCTCTTTGGGCAGCAGCTCAAAAGTCTCCACCTGGCTTGCTATCAGGCGGGTGTTGGTAACAACCACCTCATAGGCCTTCTCCTCTCCCAGGTAGGCAAATTCCTCCAGCATCTCATCCGTGGTCTTAAAATAGATGGGCAGGGACGCATTGGCGTCCGGAAACTTCTTGGACGCCAGCAGGATGTGGCGGTACACCTCGTCCTCCGGTTCCAGAAAGTGGACGTCTCCGGTGGCGCAGACAGGCTTCCCAAGCTCTTCGCCCAGGCGGACAATGGTGCGGTTAAACTCCCGCAGATCCTCCTCGCTTCGGGCGTCCCCGTTGCGGAGCATAAAGGCATTGTTGCACAGGGGCTGGATCTCCAGATAGTCGTAAAAAGAGGCAATCCGTTTCAGCTCATCCCAGTCCTTATGATCCACAACGGCCTTGAACAGCTCCCCCGCTTCGCAGGCAGATCCCACAATCACGCCCTCCCGGTGCTCCTTCAGCACGCTCTTGGGGATAATGGGCACCCGTTTGAAGTACTTGAGGTTGGAATCCGAGATCATCTGGTAGAGATTTTTCAGCCCCACCTTATTCCGGGCCAGCAGGATGATGTGCTTTGGAAACCGGTTGGACTTTCCGCCCAGTGGCCGCAGCTTCTCCATCTCCCCGTTCACCGCCTGGAGGGTGCGGACGCCCTTCTCCCGGAGCATCTTCCAAAAGGGAATCAGCATGTAGCCCACCGTGGCCGCGTCGTCACTGGCCCGGTGGTGGTTAAAGGCGGGCAAATCCAGGTGTTCCGCCACAACATCCAGCTTGTACTTTCCCAGTCCCGGCAGCAGATTTTGGGCCAGGATCAGGGAGTCGATGTAGGTAGGCCGGAAATCCAGCCCGGCCTGCCGGCAGCCCGCCCGGATAAAGCCGATATCAAACTCCGCGTTATGGGCGGCCAAAGGCCGCCCATTCACAAATTTCAAAAACTCCGCCAGGGCCTCCTCCGGCCGGGGAGCGTCCCTGAGCATCTCGTCCGTAATGCCCGTCAGCCCGATAATCTCCGGCGTCAAACGGCGGCCCGGGTTGACAAAGGTCTGAAAGCGCTCTGCAATCTCCCCGTCTCTCAGCACCACCGCGCCGATCTCCGTAATGGCCTCCCGATCCACCTTCAGTCCGGTGGTCTCAATATCAAAGCAGACAATCTCATCCTCCAGGGCACAGTCCTTGGAACCGTGGACAGCCACTCGGTCGTCCAGATTGTTGACAAAGTACCCCTCAACCCCGTAGAGCACCTTGATCTTGTCCCCGGCAGCATGCCACGCGTCCGGGAAGGACTGCGCCACGCCGTGGTCCGTAATGGCAATGGCGGGATGGCCCCAGCGTACGGCGGTCTGGATGGCCTCTCTGGTATCCGTCAGGGCGTCCATATTGCTCATCTTGGTGTGCAGGTGCAGCTCCACCCTCTTCTCCGGAGCCGTATCCTGCCGCGGCCGGTGCTCTATGACGTTGATATGGTAGGGATTCAGCTGGATATCCTTCCCGTCCCAGGTGGGCTCCATCTTTCCCTGGACGCACAGCCACATCCCCGGTTTGACGGCGCTTTCCAGCGCCTGGGCCTCTTTGAGCGTCAGATTCTTCTGTACCGTCAGGGAGCCCGTGTAATCCGTCATATCAAAACTGAGCCGCCACATACCGGGCCGCCGGGTTTCCCGGCACTCAAAGAAAAACACCTTGCCCGCTACGGCAGCCGTGCCTGTCTTTAAGTCCAAATCTTTTATGGGGCCCGGTTTTGCCTTGATGGGATTCCCCATCAGCACCTTGCCCACGGCAGGCCTGCCGCCCTTTCCGGTCCTGGGGGCCGGGGAGGATGCCTGCGCTGCCGCCCTCTGCGCCTCCGGCGCTCTGCAGGTGACGTCCGTCTCAACCCTGGAAAAGCCGTAGACGGCTTTCAAAGCGCCTTCCACGGCCTGGATGTCCTCCCCGGACAGCTGGTTCCTCACGGCCAGCCGGAGATGTATGGACATCTCCCCCCGGTCGATGGCGGCGCCGGTCAGCTCCGCTCCCGCCAGCTTCAGCCGCAGCTCCGGGGCCACCTGGAGTTCTGTAAACATTTCAAAAAAAGGGATATTTCTCGACATAGTGCTTTACTGATCTTCCTTTTCATCACTCCGGCTTGCACCCCGGTTTTTTATCTGCTTCCCCAGTTCCTCAAACTGCCGATCCATTGAGAGCTTGATCCACACCCCCATAATCACAATGGCCGCAACAGAGCCAACCGGCCACACCTGCCCGCCAAACGTCGACACATTGAGGAAGATACCGAGTACCAGCGCCAAAACAACAGCCTTCATCAAAAACCGCCTCCATATAGCCTCACAGCTTTGCAATCTCCGCCATCAGTGCGTCTACAAGCTGTTCCTGCGGCACTTTGTAAAGGATTTCCCCTTTTCGGAAAAGCAACCCCTCTCCCCTTCCGCCGGCAATGCCGATATCAGCGGCGGCGGCCTCGCCGGGGCCGTTGACAGCGCAGCCCATCACCGCCACGGTAATGTCTTTCTCACAGTCCGCCAGCCGCCGCTCCACCTCCTCCGCTATGGGAATCAGGTCAATACGGGTGCGGCCGCAGGTGGGACAGGCGATGAGGTTCACTCCCTGCTTCCGCAGTCCCGCTGCCTTTAAAATCCGTTTGGCGGCGTAAACCTCCTCCACCGGGTCGGCGGTCAGCGTCACACGGATGGTGTCCCCGATGCCCATACACAGCAGCCCCCCAATCCCCATGGCGGACTTCACCAGCCCCATGGTGGGCGTGCCCGCCTCCGTAACGCCCAGGTGCAGAGGATAGTCTGTCCGCTGGCTGAGCAGACGGTAGGCCGCTATGGTCAGCGGTACATCGGAACATTTCACCGAAATGCAGATATCGTCAAAATCGAATTGATTCAGCAGGCGAATATGGCCCATAGCGCTCTCCACCAGGGCCTCGGCGGTAACACCGCCGTATTTTGCCCGCAGCTCCCTCTCCAGGGAGCCCCCGTTCACCCCCACGCGGATGGGGATCCCCCTCTGCCGGCACAGGTCTGCCACCGCCTTCACCTTTTCCTCCCCGCCGATATTGCCGGGGTTGATGCGGATGGCGTCCACGCCCCGTTCCGCACAGGTCAGGGCGTACTTAAAATTGAAGTGGATATCCGCCACCAATGGGATATGGATGCGCTCTTTGAGCCTGTCCACAGCCTCCGCCGCCGCCTGATCCGGAATGGCCACCCGGATAATCTGGCACCCGGCCTCCTCCAAAGCCAGGATCTGGGCAACGGTGGCCTCCACATCGTCGGTCTTCGTATTGCACATGGACTGGATGCTCACCGGGGCGCCGCCGCCCACAGGGACGTCTCCCACCAGCAGCCGCTTGGTCATGGTCACACTTCCTCCCTCAGCCTTGCATAGATGCAGGAATCCAGGATCTCCCCGTTCTTACAGACGCTGCTGCGCTGAATGCCCTCCAGGACAAATCCCGCCCTCTCCAGCACGCCCCGGGATCCTGCGTTTCTGGCGTAGGGCTCTGCATGAATGCGGACGATATCCCAGGTTTCAAAGCCCAGGATGCACATCTCCCGCACGGCGGCGGACATGATTCCCTGCCGCCAAAAGGGGCGGCCCAGCCAATAGCCCAGCTCCGCGCTCCTGCGGTACACATCTTCTCCCAGGATCAGCGCAATACTGCCAACGGCCCTTCCGTCCACCACAATGGCGCGGCACAGCTGTCCCCGCCCCTCCCGCTCGATACAGGAGGAGATAAATCCCCGCGCATCTGCCAGAGTATAGGGATTTGGAAACAGATCCCGCAGATTCTGCGCTACCAGCGGGTCATCGGCATAGGGGACAATGGCGGGAGCGTCCGTCTCCCGCCAGGGGCGAAGTATAAAGTCCATACCATTTCTCCTATTGAAACAGCTTAAATACATCCTGGAGCGTCACCAGCAGCATAAAACCCATCAGCACCACAAATCCCGCCGTGTTGACGGCCGCCTGGTACCGCTCCGGCACCTTCCGCTTAAAGAGCAGCAGTGCCAGCTGGTCCACCAGCAGGAAGAACACCCGCCCGCCGTCCAGGGCCGGAAGCGGCAGCATATTCATCACCGCCAGGTTCACCGCAATCAAAGCGGCAAAGTAGAATATCTGTGACCATGCGTCCTGGGTGGTCTCCGCCTGATCCCCCATCTCCGTAATCGCGGAGACAATTCCCACCGGGCCGCTCAGATCCTGAACCGACGCCCCGCCGGTAAACAGCTGTACCAGGCTGAACCGCACCAGCTGGACAAAATCCAGGGCCGTGTTCCAGGTATACCGCAGCTTATTGCCCAACGTGGCCTCCTCTGCGTACCGTCCCATATACAGGCCGAAGCCCTGGTAGGTGCTGCCATCCTGGGCGGTGTAGGTCTCACGGCGGAGGTTTTCCACCACATGCCGCTCCCCGTTCCGCAGTACCTCAATATCCACGCCATCCCTGGCATAGCTTAAAAACATACTGGAGTCCCCGGCCAGATAAGCCCGGTAGCCGTTGATCTTGTAGACCCGGTCCCCGGGCAGAATGCCCGCCTCCCCCTGTTGGGGAAACTCCGGGGCCAGATCCACTATCTGATCGGTGTAGAAATAACCTGCACCGGCGTACAGGCACAGCAGAATCAAAAGCCCCGCCAAAAAATTCATTCCGGCGCCGGCCACAAGGATCAGCAGTTTCCGCCAAAACCCCTGGCGGACAAAAGAGTGTGCATCGCCGGTGTCCTCGTCCTCCCCCTCCATGGCGCAGAAGCCGCCGATGGGCAGCGCACGGAAGGAGTACTGCGTCTCCCTCCGCTTCCGGCTCCATATGACGGGCCCCATGCCGATGGAGAACTCGTTGACCCGTACGCCGCAGAGCTTTGCCGCCAGAAAATGGCCCAGCTCGTGAACCGCCACCAAAACGCCGAATATAAAAACTGCCGCCAGGATATAGACCAGCTTCATGCCAAATGCTCCTTGCTCACGATTTCACGGGCCGCCCGGTCCGCCTCTAAAATCTCATCCAGGCTGGGATTTCCCACCGCCGGAAGAGCCTCCATTGCCCTCTTTGTCAAATGGAAAATATCATAAAATCCAATCCGATCCGCCAAAAACAGCCGGACGGCCTCCTCGTTGGCGCCGTTCAGTACGGCACAGGCCGTACCGCCCCGGACAGCGGCCTCCTCCGCCAGCGCCAGGCAGGGAAATACCTCCCGATCCGGCCGGGCAAACGTCAGCGGCGGACAGCTCAGCAGGTCCAGCGCCTCCGCAGGGTTTTCCCCGCGGCCCGGATAGGTCATGGCATACCGGATAGGCAGCCGCATATCCGGCGTACCCAGCTGGGCCAGCACCGCCCCGTCCCGAAACTCCACCAGGGAGTGAACAATGGACTGCCGGTGGATCACCACGTCCACCTGTTGAAGCGGCAGACGGTAGAGGCGCATGGCCTCGATCACCTCCAGTCCCTTGTTCATCAGCGTTGCACAGTCCACGGTGATCTTGGGGCCCATCTTCCAATTGGGGTGTTTCAAGGCGTCCGCTCTTTTCATTCTGCCCGCCTCTTCTGCCGTCATGCCATAAAAGGGCCCGCCGGAACAGGTGAGGATCAGGCGCTTGATCTCCCTTCGGTCCCCACACCCCCGAAGGCACTGGAAGATGGCGGAGTGTTCGGAATCCACGGGAATGATTTCCGCCCCGCTCTTTGCCGCCGCATCCATCACCAGCTCCCCGGCACAGACCAGCGTTTCCTTGTTCGCCAGGGCAATCCGCTTGCTCTCCCGGACGGCGGCCAGGGTGGGCTTCAACCCCACCATACCCACTACGGCAGTAACCACCGTGTCCGCCTCCGGCAGGGAGGCTGCCTCCTCCAGTGCAGCGGGGCCGCTCAGAACCACTGTATCCGTGTCTGCCAGACGCACCGCCAGATCCCGGGCCGCCGATTCGTCGGTCATCACGGCCAGACGGGGGCGGAACCCCCTGGCCTGCTCCTCCATCCGCTCCACATCGGTGTTCGCGGTCAGCGCCGCAACCCGAAGGCCCAAGTGCTCCGCCACGTCCAGCGTCTGCCGGCCGATGGAGCCGGTGGAGCCCAGTATTGAAATCGTCTTACTCATATGCACGATCCTAACTGTGAATGCTTAAATGAACCCTAAAGCCAGAAAGACAAAGGGCGCCACGAACGTCACGCTGTCAAATCGATCCAGAATACCGCCGTGGCCCGGCAGCAGCTTGCCGTAGTCCTTTACGCCGAACTCCCGCTTGATGAGGGAGAAACTCAAATCTCCAATCTGTCCAATGACACTGCCGATGATGCCCAAAAACATGACCGTTTTCCAGTCCACCAGTGCCGTTCCCAAGGCCGCCTCTGTAATCAGCTTGAACAACAGCATACCTGTTATACCACCCAGAAGGCCGCCCACGGCGCCCTCCACTGTTTTTTTAGGGCTGACAGGCGTCAGCTTGTGCTTGCCGAACAGCATCCCGGCAAACAGTGCCAGTGTGTCGCTGCCAAAAGAGATACAAAGCGGCACAAACACCCATGCCGTTCCGTTCTCTCTCAGTCGAAGAAGCAGCAAACAGGACAGCATTAGCGGGAATACCAGGCCCGCGAAAATGGCGGCAGTCAGATCTGCAAAGGGGACGGCCTGATTCCTGCCATAGGCAATGATCGCACAGACAAACAGAAACAAAAGGAACGCCAGCACCAGCATGGCGATTGCGAAGAGGTGTCTCCCCAATGCCCGCATACCGAGCGCAATGACCTCTGCCATATGCTCCCGCATCATTTCGTCAGGGTCCTGCCAATAGAAGCCGATAAGCGACTGAAGACTTTTCACATCATAAATCTCCAGCGGAACCATGATCGACATAAAAATCGGTGCCCACACAAAGACACTGCTGAGAGATGCGCCCCGCTGTCCCCGGACCGCGTGCACCAGCTCCCAGGCGCCGATGGCGCACATACCCGCCACCAGGACCACGGCGGCCCAGTCCGGTGCCAGGATCAGTACCAGCAGCAAAAGCGGGATGCCCACCACAGCCACCATCACTCGTTTGAACATAAAATCGCCCTCTTTTTCCGTAAAGGCCTATTTCTTCACCCCGCCGAACCGCCGGTCTCTCGCCTGATACGCCGCAATGGCCCGGTCCAGCTCCGCCTCATCGAAGTCCGGCCAAAGGGTGTCCGTGTAGTAGAACTCCGAATAGGCGCACTGCCACAACAGGAAGTTGCTCAGCCGCAGCTCTCCGCTGGGGCGGATAATCAGCTCCGGGTCCGGAATCCCGGCGGAGTCCAGATACCCGGAGAATACCGCCTCATCCAGCTCCTCCACTCTCCGCTCCCCCGCGGCGCAGTCCGCGGCGAACCGCCGCACGGCCCGGAGAATCTCGTCCCGTCCGCCGTAGTTCAGGCAGACATTGGCCTGGAAGTCGTCCCGGCTCAGGTGCTCCGTGATCTCGTCGGTCTCTTTCGCCAGGGCCCGCAGCTCCGGGGCAATAGGGGTCATGTCCCCGAAGAAGTGGAGCCGGATGTGGTCCCGCTCCATGGTGTCCACCGCCTCCAGGAGGTACTTTTTCAAAAGCGCCATGATGGCGGAGACCTCCGTCTCGGACCGCTTCCAGTTCTCCGTGGAGAAGGCGTAGACCGTCAGGTACTTCACGCCGATATTCTTGCAGTGGGTGGCGATGCGGCGGAACGTCTCCGCCCCCGCCTTGTGTCCGGCAGTGCGGGGCAGGCCCCGCTTCGTTGCCCAGCGGCCGTTGCCGTCCATGATGATAGCGATATGGCCCGGCATCTTTCCGCCGGGTCTCCTGTCTCGCGCCGCGGCGCTCCCAGGATTTCCGTCACCAGTTTCACTGGTTCCTCCTTTGTCGAGGCCCGTTCCGCTGGGCCGAGACTGGCGGGGAGGCAATGCCCCGGGCACACCGGTCTCATTAGAGCGGGGCGGCGCAAGCCGCCCCGTCTCGCTGTTCTTCTGTATCTCCGCCATCAGACCGCCATCAATTCCTTCTCTTTTTTCGCCAGCAGTTCATCCAGCGTCCTGCAGCTGTCGTCCGTCAGCTTCTGAAGATCCTTTTCCACCAGTTTCATCTCATCCTCGGTGATCTCGGATTTCTTCTCCTGCTTTTTGAAGTTGTCCATAGCGTCCCGGCGGATGTTCCGCACCGCCACCTTGCCGCCCTCGGCGTACTTGCGGATCTGCTTCACCAGCTCCTTGCGACGCTCCTCCGTCAGCTGGGGGAAGGAGAGGCGGATGGCCTTTCCGTCATTTTGGGGATTGATCCCCAGGTCGGAGTTCTGGATGGCCTTCTCAATGGACTTCAGAGCGGAGCCGTCCCAGGGGGTGATGACCAGGGAACGGGGATCGGGGGAGGCGATGGCTGCAATCTGCTGGATGGGGGTGGGGCTGCCGTAGTAGTCCACCATAATGCGGTCCAGCACCGCGGCATTGGCCCGGCCCGCCCGCACGGAGGCAAAGTCGGCGGCCACGGAGTCAATGCTCTTCTTCATTTTCTCCTCGTAAACTTTATACTCGTCCTTCAACATGATGGGTCCTTCCTTTCTACAGAAAAATATGATGGAAAGCGCACTCCGCGTTATTCTTTGACAATTGTGCCAACCTTTTCGCCGCACAGGGCCCGGATGATGTTCCGGGGATCCTTCAGCGCAAAGAGCAGCACGGGGATGTGGTTGTCCATGGACAGCGACGTAGCGGTGGTGTCCATCACCATCAGGTGCTGGGCCAGCACGTCGTCATAGCTGATGGTATCGTACTTCACGGCGGCGGGATCTTTTACCGGGTCGGCACTGTACACCCCGTCCACATTTTTGGCCAGCAGAATCACGTCCGCCTCAATCTCCGCGGCTCTCAGCACGGCGGCGGTGTCCGTGGAAAAATAGGGGTTGCCGGTGCCCGCGCCGAAGATGACCACCCGCCCCTTCTCCAGGTGCCGGATGGCCCGGGAGCGGATGTAGGGCTCCGCGATGGAGCGCATCTCAATGGCGGTCTGTACCCGGACGGGGATGCCCTTCTGCTCACATACGTCTGCCACGGCCAGGCAGTTCATGACGGTGGCCAGCATGCCCATGTGGTCGGCCCGGGTGCGCTCCATCCTGCCGCCGCTGTTCTTGGCGCCCCTCCAGAAGTTGCCGCCGCCCACCACCAGGCCCACCTGGACGCCCAGACCTAAGCACTCCTTGATGGTGTCGCACACGCTGCCGATCATCTCAAAATCCAGACCTGCGCCCTTGCCGCCGGCCAGGGCCTCGCCGCTGATCTTCAGCAGGACACGCCGGTAAACAGGTTTCGCCATAGTGAGCCCTCCATTTATATCTTGATGTAGTGCAGAAGCTGTACCATCGATTGACAAGGGGAAATACGGTTTTTCGGGGCTAAAACAGACGCCGGCTGCGTTATCCTCGTTGCCGGGCGACAGCCCGGCTGCCTCGTCTGCCTTGCCGGCGTCCGTTTTCGCTCCCGAAAAACT